>Ga0182032_10001541_pt1 | contig 10384 bp, 7 predicted proteins | sample tim00Cox00000000_FD_125970 | JGI IMG/M metagenome (GOLD analysis project Ga0182032, IMG submission 125970) | Lab enrichment of tropical soil microbial communities from Luquillo Experimental Forest, Puerto Rico - timezero.00C.oxic.00.000.000 | ecosystem: Environmental > Terrestrial > Soil >... | reverse complement strand
GCTAGGGTGGCAAAATCCAGGCGGAAGCCGAAGCAGATGCTCGATCAACCGACCGTCTCGGCCCGCAATGACGCGCACGTGCGCCGCCGCCCGCATCTCGATTTCCAGGACCATCTGCCCGATCTCGAAGCCAATGGGCTTCTCCTGCGCGTCGACCGGCCCATCAACAAGGATACCGAGCTGCATCCGCTGGTGCGCTGGCAGTTCCTGGGCGGCGTGCCCGAGGACAAGCGGCGCGCATTTCTGTTCACGGATGTGCGCGATGCCAAGGGACGGCGCTATGACATTCCGGTCGTTGTCGGCGCGCTTGCGGCTTCGCCCGAAATCTACGCGGTCGGCATGGGCCGTCCGGTCGAGGCCATCGGAGAAGCCTGGATGCAGGCGATTGCGCATCCGCTGGCGCCCATCGCGGTCAAAGCACCGCGTTGTCAGGAGGTGGTGCTTACGGGCGCCGAGCTTGCGGCAGCAGGCGGGCTGTTGCGGTTGCCGGTGCCAATCTCGACCCCGGGCTTCGACTCCGCGCCCTATCTCACCGCGACGCTCTGCATCACGCGGGACCCTGAGACCGGCATCAGGAACATGGGTACCTATCGGGCGGCCTTGAAAGCGCCCGATCGACTGGTCGTGCGGATGGTGGCGCGCGAGGCAAGCGGTGCCGGCGGCTACCTGCACTGGCTCAAATATCGCAAGCGGCGCGAGCCGATGCCGATTGCCATCGTGATCGGCTGCGCGCCCATCGTCATGTTCACCGGCCCGCAGAAGCTTGCCATCGACATGGATGAACTCGGAGTCGCGGGCGCGCTCGCCGGCGCCCCGATCGAGGTCGCGCAGGCATGCACCGTGGCGCTCGACGTGCCGGCCGAATCGGAAATCGTGATCGAGGGCTTCATCGATCCGGAGAAGCTCGAGCCGGAGGCGCCCTTCGGCGAGAGCAACGGCTATGTCGCGCTCGAAGCCTACAACATGCCGATGCGGGTGACCGCCGTCACCCACAAGCGCAGCCCGGTCTTTGCTTCCATCATAAGTCAGGTGACGCCGAGCGAATCGAGCGTCATCAAGAAGGTCGCCTATGAGCCGCTGTTTCTCAATCACCTGCGACAAGCCCTGGGAATCAAGGGCGTGCGCCGGGTGGTGATGCATGAGCGGCTGACCAACCTGCGTCCTGTCATCTTCGTGCAGCTTGCCGACGCAACGGCGCGCAGCGAGGTCTGGCGCGCGCTGCACGCCGCCGCGACGCTGCAGTCCAATTGCGGAAAGATCGTCATCGCGGTGAGCGAGGATATCGATCCCGCGAGCATGGACGCCGTGCTGTGGTCGCTCGCCTACCGCACCAATCCCATCGAGGACGTGCATCTTGTTCCGCATCGCGGCGGCGTGCAGGGCGCGCAATATGGACCGAAGACATCGGATTCCGGCATGCTCATCGACGCGACCCGCAAGTATCCGATGGCGCCGCTGGCGCTGCCGACGCGCGAATACATGGAGCACGCGCGCGCTCTGTGGGAGGAGCTCGATCTCTATCCGCTCAACGTGCAGTCGCCCTGGCATGGCTATGGCCTCGGCGACTGGAGCGACCGCTGGGAAACGTTTGCGCGCCGCGCCGCCACCGGCGACTGGGAGCTCAGCGGCCGGGAGACGCTTGCCGCTCAGCGCAGCGACACGGCGCCGGAAAGCCCGGCCCGGCTCGATGCAGGCTCGCGCAAGACCCGTTGACGCGCTACGCGCGTTCATCCACCACCCGGTTGCGCAGAGTCCCTATTCCGGAAATCTCGACTTCCAGCACATCGCCCGCCTTCATCCACAGCGGCGGGGTGCGGCGGTGGCCGACGCCTTCCGGTGTTCCGGTCGCGATGATGTCGCCGGGAGCAAGCGGTGTGAAATCGGAGCAGAAGGCTATGATCTGCGGCACGGAATAGATCAGGAGATCGGTGCCGGATCTCTGCACCTCCTGGCCGTTGAGCCGCGTCACCAGCGTCAGGCGCTTGGGGTCCGGGATTTCATCCGTGGTGACGATCCAGGGGCCAAGCGGACCGGTGCCGGGAAAATTCTTGCCCGAGCTCACGGAGATTTTCTGATAATCGCGCACGCTGCCGTCGACGAAGCACGTATATCCGGCAACGTGATCGAGCGCCTGCTCGACCGGGATGTGCCGCCCGGCGCGCCCGATGACAAGCGCGAGCTCGCCCTCGAAATCGAAGCTCTGCGACACCGACGGCCGGATCAGCTCCCCTTCGTGACCGGTGAGCGTATTGGCGAGACGGATGAACATGCTGGGTTGCTTCGGCAGATCGCGTCCGGTCTCGGCGGCATGGGAGCGGTAGTTGATGCCGGCACAGAGGATCTTCTCCGGATCCGGGATGGGCGGCAGCAGCTTCACATCGGCCAGCCTGTGATCGGGCATCGCCGCCTCCGCCACCTTTTTCAGATCCGCAAGTGCACAAGCGGCGAGCGCTTGGCGCAAGCCGGGATAGCGGTCGCCGAGACGCTCATTGAGCGTGACGACCGCGTCCCCGATCACCGCCCCGAAGGCCTTACGGCCATCGACGGCATAGCTCGCAAGCTTCATTCAATTTCTCCCGGCTTGCAGTTCTCAATTCAATACATCGCCTTGCCGCCATCGACGTTGATGGTCTGCCCGGTCATGAAGTCGCTGGCGGCGGTCGAGAGAAACATGACTGCTCCGACCAGGTCGGCCGGCACCTGCACGCGCTCGATGGCGCGACCGGCAACGCGCGTGGCGAGATAATTCGCGGACGATGATTGTATCTGGGTCTCGCTCTGCGTCATGCCCGGCGTGACCGCATTGACGGTGATGCCGAATTCCGCGACCTCGCGGGCGAGCGCGCGAGTGAGCCCGATCACGCCGGCTTTCGAGGTGGTGTAGTGCAGCCGGTTGGGTGTTCCCTCCCAGACGCGGGAGGAGGAGATGTTCACGATCTTGCCGCGCTTGCGCTCGCGCATGGCCGGGAACACGGCGCGGCAGGAGAGAAACATGCCGCGCAGGTTCACCGCCATGACCTGGTCCCACTCCTCGACCGGGATTTCCAGCCAGGACCTGCGCGGCAGCACGCTCATCAGCGAGGCGTTGTTGATGAGCACATCGATGCCGCCCAAGCGCTCGACCGCGGCCTGCGCCATCGCCCTGGTCGATTCTTCGCTGGCGATGTCGGTTGCGAGGCCGGCGACCTGGAGGCCTTGTGCGCTCAACGTTTCGGCAACGGACCTGGCGGCGGCGCCGTCGATATCGGCTGCCAGCACGCTGGCGCCCGCCCTGGCGAATTCTTCGACATAGACCTTGCCGATCCCCTTGCCCCCGCCGGTCACGATGACGGCTCGCCCGGCGAGATCAAAGCGTTCGTTCATGCTGCCTCACGGGTCGTGGAGCGAACCTTCCCCACTGTGCCATGGCGGCCCTTGCCCTGCACGAGCTTTGCGGCTTTCGCCTTGGGCTGCTGGAGGGGCCTGACCGAGGAACGCGATGGAAGCCTATCGGACCCGATGCGGCATGAAAGCCAGCGATACAGCCGCCGTTCTCGCCGAGGTCGGGTGTGTTCCGGTGGAATCTGAGATAGCCGGCTGGAACTTTGGGTTCGTTTTGCAAAATCGGATGCGCTTGAGTGAATGTTGCTAAGTCCTCAATTTCTAGTTGCAGCTCGTGCTTGGCTCACGCTCGGGTTCGATTCGCCAACATTGGGCTTCGCCGGGTTCCTTCTGCGAAAATTGGCTACGCGATCACACAGTGCGGCAGGCGGCTTTCAAACCGGCCTCTACATCGACCGAGGAAGCGCTGCGAAGCAATGCTTCACTGCTCATTCTTTGGATGCCTAAATGTTCTTTTTATGCTCTTGAGGCGGGAGCCGATGCCGGGCAAGGAAAATCTTTGCAATCCTTGACACAGACATCGCATCTCCATCGATGGTGAGAATGGGCAAGGAAGATTCGAGGTTCTGATTGAACGCCATCGATCTTGAAGTCATCTACCAGTCGACGCTGCAGATTGCCCGCGAGCTGACCGTCAACATGCTGCGCACGGGCTATTCCACCATCATCAAGGAAAGCCAGGATTTCACCTTCGCGATTTTCGATGACCAGGGCCGCATGGTGGCGCAGGGCCTCCCGCAGCCGCTGCATATCGGTCCGCTGGCGGCGCAGGTGAACGAGATCCGCCGCCGCTTCGCGCATGCGAACCATCCCGGCGACGCCTTCATCGTCAACCATCCCTACCAGGCCTGCCAGAACCACGCGACCGACGTGACCGTGATCTCGCCGGTGTTCGCGCGCGCCCGGCTGGTCGCTTTCATCGGCAACATCGCGCACAAGCCCGACCTCGGCGGCAAGGTCCCCGGCACCAACAGCGGCGACGCCACCGATCTCCTGCAGGAGGGCCTGCTGATCCCGCCGCTCAAGATCCTCGACCGCGGCGAGCTCAACACGGACGTAGAAGCGCTGATCTGCGCCAACACCCGCACGCCCGAGGTCACCTGGGGCGACATCCAGGCGCAGGTTGCCACCAACGCCTATTGCCTGAGTAAGTTATACGAGCTGCTCGCAAAGCATGACGTTGACAACATGCGCGCCTGCTGGGCGCGCTGGATGGAGCTCACCGAGAGCGAGCTGCGCCGGGAGATCGCCAGGCTGCCGAAAGGGCGCTATGGACCGGAAACCGACTACCTCGACGACGACGGCGTCGATCTTGCGCAGCCGCATCGCATCTCGGCCGCGCTCGAGATCGAACGCGACACGCTCCACTTCATCCTCGACAGCGACGCGCAGGCGCGCGGTCCCGTCAACCTGCGGCCATGCGTCTCGCGCAATTTCATCGAGTGCCTGGTGAAGATGGTCTTCCTGCCGCGGCTGCCGGTGAACGACGGACTCTCGCGCCCGCTGCGGGTGTCCTACCCGCCGGAAGGCTCGCTGCTCAATCCGCGCTTTCCGGCGCCCGTCAACATGTACGTGCGACCGAGCCAGGTGACGACCTCGGTGATCCTGCGCGTGCTGGCGCGCGCCGTGCCTGACCGCGTGCCGGCGCCAGGCAGCGCGGCCGGCGGCTCGCTGTCGAGCGCGGGACGCGATCCGAAATCCGGCCGCTGGTATTCGCAATACGAGATCCTCAACGGCGGCACCGGGGCGCGCCCCGACAGCGACGGGGTAAGCGCCATGGACGAGCTCGTCGTCAATGTCATGAACACGCCGGTCGAAGCGATCGAGACCGAGTTTCCCGTCCGCGTCGAGCGCTACGAGCTCGTGCGCGATTCCGGCGGCGCCGGGACGTTTCGCGGCGGGCTCGGCGTGCGGCGGCAGTGGCGGCTGCTGGCCGACGAATCGACCGTCAACTTGCGCATGGACCGGTTCAGATTTTCCTCGCCCGGCATTTTCGGCGCCAAGCCCGCGCGCGCATCGCGAGCCGTGCTCAATCCCGGCAGTGCCGGCGAACGTCCGCTCACCTCCAAGATTGCCGGCCTGCGTCTCAAGCGCGGTGATGTGCTGGCCGTGGAGTTCGCGGGCGGCGGCGGCCGCGGCGATCCTTATCGACGCCCCGCGGCGCGGGTGCGCGAGGACGTGAAGCGCGGCTACGTGTCCGTGGCCGGCGCGCGCGAGGACTACGGCGTCGTGCTCACGCCCGATCTTGCCGTCGATGCCCGCGCGACCGATGAGCAGCGCCGGCAGAAGATCGCCCCATGAGATTGCGCCTTGGCATCGATGTCGGCGGGACCTTCACCGATGTGTGCGCATTCAACGAGGACGCCGGCGAGCTCGTCGCCATCCGCAAGTATCTCTCTCAGGCGCAGGATCCGGCGGCGGTGATGGAGCGCATCACGGACGATCTCGCCGGCGAATTCGGGGCGGATTGCGCAGCGCTGATTCTGCATGGGTCAACCGTGGCGCTCAACACGCTCATCGAAAGCAAGGGTGCGCGGGTGGGACTCCTCACCACGCGCGGCTTTCGCGATGTCTACGAGATCGGGCGGCAATGGCGCGGCGAGCACGTCTTCAACATCTTCGCTCCGGCTCCGCCGATGCTGCTCACGCGCGACCGCATCTTCGAGATCCGCGAACGGCTCGACGCGAGCGGCGAGGTGGTCGAGCCGCTGCAGGCCGCAGACGTCGCCGGCGCGGTGCGCGAGCTTGTGAGCGCCGGTGTCGACGCGGTCGCGGTGTGCTTTCTCTTCGCCTATGCCAACCCCCGTCATGAGCAGGAGGCGGCCGGCATCATTCGCGCCATCGCGCCCGATTTGCATGTTTCGCTCTCGCACGAGGTCAACCCGGAATGGCGCGAGTATGAGCGCACGGCCTCGACCATCGCCAACGGCTATATCGGGCCGCCGGTCGCGCGCTATCTGAGCGCGATCGAGGAGCTCGCTGTGCGGCGCTTCCCGCGGACGCGCGTCCTCATGATGAAATCGGACGGCGGAGCGGCGAGCGCAGCCATGCTGGCGAAGACGCCGATCAGGACCGTCATGTCGGGGCCGGTCGCCGGCGTCATCGGCGCCCGTCATCTCGGCGACGCGAAGGGAACCACAAATCTCATCACGTTCGATGCCGGCGGGACCAGCTCGGACATGGCGGTACTCCCCGGCGCGCCGCTGTTCAAATCCGAGCTCACCATCGCGCAGCATCCCCTGCGCACGCATGCGGTCGACATCGAGACCATCGGGGCGGGCGGCGGCAGCATCGCCGCGGTCGAGCTCGGCGGCATTCTCAAGGTCGGACCGCACAGCGCCGGCGCCGAGCCGGGGCCCGCGTGCTATGACCGCGGCGGCAGCGAGCCCACCCTCACCGATGCGCTGGTGCTGCTCGGCCATCTCAATCCCGCCGCGCTGCTCGGCGGCGCGATGCCGATTGCCAGCGCGAACGCGCGCGACGCCATTGCAGGCAGGATCGCGCAGCCGCTCGGGATATCGGAGATCGAGGCGGCCTGGGGCATCTTGCGGGTGCTGGCGACCAACGTGATGGTGGCAATCCGCACCATCACCGTCGAGCGCGGCTATGATCCGCGCGAGTTCACGCTGCTGCCCTTCGGCGGCATGGGTCCCGCGATTGCAGGGCTGGTTGCGGTCGAGCTCGGCATTGCACGGATTCTCATACCGCGCGACCCCGGCACGTTCAGCGCCAGCGGGATGCTGGTGACCGACGTGCGGCAGGAGAAAAGCCTCACCCGCATCACGCCGATGGAGGAAGCAACTGCGGCCCGGCTCGAAGCAATGTTCGCGGAGCTGGAAGCGCGCGTCCTGGACGATCTCCTGGCGGAAGGCTTTGCCCGTGAGCAGCTCACAACATGCCGACGCGCCGGCATGCGCTATCGCGGCCAATCCTACGAGGTGGCCGTCGAGGTCGGTCCCCTTGCCGCGCGGCAGGCGCTCCCTGACCTGACCAGCCGCTTCCATGCGGCGCACCAGCGACGCTACGGCCACATGGCGCAGGCGGAAGCAGTCGAGATCGTTAATTTCCAGGTGACCGGGATTGCCTCGATTGCAAAACCGCAGCTGAGGAAATTCGATGCACTGCAACGCGCGCATGCAATTCCGCGCGGCACCCGGCTCGCCTATTTCAATGCGAGCGAGCCATGCGAAGCGCCGGTGTGGCACCGCGGCGACCTGCCGCCGGGAATGCGCCTTGCGGGGCCGGCCATCGTCGAGGAGCAGACCTCCACCATCGTGCTCTATCCCGGCCAGCACGCACAGGTGGATGAATATCTCAATATCGAGATCGAGTTGCCGGTTCGATAGATTTTTGCTGACCTACCACGGAGAGGAACGCGAATGGGTGCGTTTCGGCCATTCGGTCACGATCTCTCACGTTCTCTTCCTTGTGCACCGTGGAGTACGGACCACACGACGATTTCCTGCCTGGTCTCGAACAGTTCGTACACAACGATGTACGGGTACTCGATGAGCTCGCGCTCCCCTCATCAAGACCTGGCCGTCCCATGTATTCGAGCCCCGGCGTCGCAAGCAAAGCAATTCTCGTCTCGATGCGCGAGATCATCGCATACGCGGCGGCTGCGTTGTCTCTGGAAATCCAAGCAAAGATGTGATCGAGGTCGGCGCGGGCGCCAGGATCAAACGTGATCCTCATGTACCGCGCACGCGGAAGCGCTTAAACACCTCCTCGAACATTCGATTTGGATCGCTTCTTGCCCGCCGCCTGCGTACTTCTGCCAACTGCTCGTCGCTCAGATACAAATCACACGTGTCCTGCTCTTCGACGGCCTTCAATATCTCAACTGCATCCGCCTGCCGCTTCGGTGGCCATGTAAGGACGCGGTCAAGCACCGCTTTCACCTCATCTTTAGTCATGGAAGAAACCTACCACATCCTCCAATTTCGCGCCAAGCGCTGTGCTGTCGATGAGCCTGCCGGCGCAATTATTACGCCTTGCGGTAATGGCATCACTCTAATCGATGGACAGGCCTGCGGCCCGGATCGGCGCGCCGTTTCTCTCGATTTCGGGAGTGATGATGCCTTCGAGATATTCCGTGGAGCGTCGCTCCGGCACCGCCACGAATGTGCCGGTGGCGACGAGTTGCTCCTGCACCGACGGGGTGTCCATCGCCTCAACCGTGGCATCGTGCAGCTTCCGCACGATCGCAGCCGGCGTCCCCCGGGGATAAAAGAAGGCAAACCAGGTCGAGGCCTCGAAATTCTTCATGCCCTGCTCATCGGCGGTCGGCAGGCGCGGCAGCGCGGGGAGCCGCTCGCGGCGAAACACGGCAATGCCCCTGACCAGATCGCTCTGCACCGGCGGTACCGCGGTCGGAGCGAGCGTCATGAAATAATCGAACCGGCCGCCGATCAGATCCTGCAGCGCCGGACCGCCACCGCGATAGGGGATGTCCTGGACCTTCACGCCGATCACCTGATTGAACAATGCGCAATCGAAATAGCCGGTGGAGCCGATGCCGGCGGAGCCGGTGCGCATCGTCGCCTGGTTCTTTCTGACATGGGCGATGAGCTCCTGCAGGCCGTCGACCGGCAGGTCGCGTCGCGCGATCATGACCATCGGCTGCTCGGCGACCAGAACGACCGGCGCGAGGTCTTCCTTCAAATTGTACAGCGGATGCTTGTAGAGCGTCTGATTGATGGCGTCAGCCCTGCTGCCGAGCACGAACTGATAGCCGTCCGGCGGGGCGCGGGCGACCCGCAGCGAACCGATCATGCCGCCGGCGCCCGCGACATTCTCGATGACGACCTGCTGGCCGAGCACTTCGGACAGCCGCCGCCCGACAATGCGCCCAAGCACGTCGGTGCCTCCGCCGGGCGCAAACGGCACCACCATGGTCAGCGCACGCGCCGGCCATTCCTGCGCCCGGACCGGGCCGATGGCGTGTGCCGCCGCGAGCAAAACCGCGGCCGCTCGGGACCGGGACACTCGTCGGATCACGATGCTCAGCGCCGGCATGATGCCGGACCGCGAATGTAGCAGCTTCTCTGCTCCGATCGAGCGCGGCCGCCTGTCGAGCGCCTTGCCGCGCCTGGCCCTACGCCGCCTGCCGCACGGCGTCGATCAACGTCGTGTCATTGCTGTCAGCCTTCGAGCTGTTGATCCGCCTGGAAACTGCCCATCGTCGCAAGTAGTCGTTCGCGGCGGGCTTGAGCTCCTCCACACCCATTCCGCCGCTCAACCAGTGCTGGAACTGATCGGGCTGCAACAGCACCGGCATGCGATCGTGCAGCTCGGCGACGAATTCGTTCGGCTCGGTGATGACCATCGCGCACGACTTCAGGCGCTCACCTGTCTCATGGTTCTTCCATTCATCCCAAAGGCCCGCGATGGTGAGCAGCGGGGATCCGTCACGCGCCGTGAAGTACCAGGGCTGCTTGCCTTCCGGCGTGTCTTGCCACTCGTAATAGCCCGATACCGGCATGAGGCAACGCCTGCTCTTGAACGATTCACGGAAGAACGGCTTGGTGGTCACGGTCTCGACGCGGGCATTGAAGGTCGCAAGCCGCAGCTGCTTGAGCGGCTTGCCCCACCAGTACGGCACCAGGCCCCATCTGGCCATGATCAGCTCGCGGCCGTTCCCAGCCGGTCAGACGATTGGCATGACGTCTGTTGGTGCCACGTTGTAGCTCTCACCTTGAAGTTCTCCGGCATGGTGAGCCGGTAGAGTTCGACGATCTGCTTCCAGCTGAGCTTGTAGGTATAGCGTCCACACATGCTGAAGACGTGGCATCCGAATACGCTGAAGACAAGCCGCTAAGTTTTGGGGGCGACTAACCCGGAGTGCAGTCATTTTGCATGCAGTCCCGGCTCCTCACCCCGGCAGGAGAAGGACCGCGATCAGTAGCTCCTGCGGAAACGATACGCCTAATGGAGATTGTCCGGCTTCGCGCTCTTCAAGAGGTCGAACAATCCTTGCCGGACCATCTCTAGAGCCTGCTGT
>Ga0182032_10001539_pt1 | contig 10385 bp, 15 predicted proteins | sample tim00Cox00000000_FD_125970 | JGI IMG/M metagenome (GOLD analysis project Ga0182032, IMG submission 125970) | Lab enrichment of tropical soil microbial communities from Luquillo Experimental Forest, Puerto Rico - timezero.00C.oxic.00.000.000 | ecosystem: Environmental > Terrestrial > Soil >... | reverse complement strand
TCCTTTGGACCGGTCAGCCCTTAGCTTATTCTGCTGTCCAAAAATCCGGAGCCGCCGCATACTGCTATCGGGCAGTGCTCCGAGACGTGTAATCGCGCCCGATGAAATGCGTACTAAGTGCAGCTAGCGGCTACCAGATTTGCTGCTTCGATCAATAACGTGCGGCCACGTGAGACCTCCGCGCAGACACTATTCGGCCGCAAGGCCAATCGCCGGGGCCCAACGCCATTTTGGGTCCTTATTACCCCCCATTCCGGGAGGAAGGTTTAATGAACTCGATTACTCAAGAATCGCTGGATCTTATCAAAGGGGCTCTGGCTACGCCAGATTATACCCTAGCCAAGTCTATCTCGACCGGGACGGGCCTGCTAGCGTATGACCTCCAGGCGCCCGCAAAGAACCTCTACCCCCTTGTCACTCCTATCAGGAACATCATCCCACGTGTCGGCGGAGGAGTGGGCACAGCCACAAACTGGCGCCAGGTTAATGCTATCATTGGCTCCGGGTTCGACTCCATGGGGTGGGTGCCTGAAGGGCAGCGTTCAGGCCAAATGTCGTATTCTACTTCAACAAAGACGTCGACATTTGTGACGATCGGCGAAGAGGACGCAGCAACCTTCGAAGCGATATCCGCTGGGCGTACGTTTGAAGATGTCCAAGCAATGATGGCTTTCCGTCTTCTGCAAAAGATGATGCTCAAGGAGGAAATGGCGATCCTCGCCGGCAACGCATCCTTGACCCTCGGGACACCGTCAGCTCCGACACTGTCGGCCTCCGGCTCTGGCGCGACCCTTCAGGCTGCGACATACTTTGTCAAAGTCGTCGCGCTGACCCTCGAAGGCTACCAGAATTCCAGCGTCCTAGGTGGCGTCGCCACCTCAAAGACTGTCACCGGAGCCGACGGTAAAAACTTCACCCTAATGGGGGGATCGTCGAACATCAGCGCCGAGGCGAGTCAAGCAGTGACACTCGGTCAGACCTTATTCTGCACAGTCACCCCGATACAGGGAGCGGTTGCCTACGCCTGGTTTGTATCGACCGCGAGCGGTACCGAGACGCTGCAAGCGATCACGACGATAAACGGCGTTGCCATTGGAGCGCCGCTCAGCACCGGCAATCAGGCGCAAAGTGCAATTACCGCGGATAACTCCGCTAACCCGACTTACGCTTATGACGGGTTGTTGACAACCGCGCTCAAGGCGGGATCGAACGCTTACGTCAATATCATGCCGACGGGAACAGCGGGGACCGGGACGCCGCTGACCGCATCCGGCCGTGGCTCGGTTGTTGAAATCGACATGATGTTCCAAAAGATGTGGGATAACTTTCAGCTATCTCCGACGGTCCTTTATGTAAATTCTCAGGAACTTAAAAACATAACGACAAAAGTTTTGTCAAATGCATCCGGTCCGCTGTTGAAGTATGACACGCCAGCAGACGGGAGCTCCGGTGAATATCAGCTAACCGCCTCTGGGGTTGTTCAATATTACTATAACCCGTTCGCAATAAACGGGGGTCTTCGAATTCCGATCCGGATTCACCCGCGAGTGCCGCCGGGCACGATTCTCGGCTGGGCCGAAAATCTGCCTATCCAGTACCAGTCGAACGAAGTGCCGAACGTTGCCGAGGTCAAGACTCGGCAAGACTACTACCAGATCGACTGGCCGATCGTCACCCGCCAGCGTCAGGTCGGCGTCTACGCCGAAGAGGTCTTGGCCGTATATGCGCCATTTGCAATGGGCGTGATCTGTAACATCGCAAACGGTTGAGGACGGTGTCCGACCTCTCGGAACTTTCGCCGGAAGCAGGACCGACTGAGACCCCCGGGTCTACCCCGGGGGTCGCACTTCCGACCGAACGTATATTGCTGCGCGCCGCCTTTGGGCAGGATGAGGCCAATTACGATACGGTATGCTATCCGGTCGACGCTGACGGGCTGGTGCGGATCCCACGCACGGCTGCCGATCCATTGATCGAGAGAGGAGGGTTTGCCGTGCTTAAGATGATCGCCAACCCAACCTCGGCCGGCAATATCAAGCTGCACCACGACAGTGCCGCGGGATGTTCGTATGGCGGTTGCCGATATCTCTGCGACGAAAACGGTGAGGTGGTGGTACCGGCCGAAGCTGTTGAAGAGCTTTCGGGTCATGGTTTTGCGCCGGTACTCTTTACAGTCGTGACAACACCGGCGGGTCAAGCCTTTACCCGGCGGTCCCTAAAGGGTTGATCCAGTGGCCTTCGGCGACCTCACAACGCTATCCGATGTAAAGGGATGGCTGCAAAACGGACAGAGCTCTTTTCCCACAACCGACGATGCCCTGCTTTCTCGTCTCATAACCGCGGCTAGTCAATATCTCCAGACGTGGCTGAATCGACAAATCCCGTTGGCTGATTACATCGAGGTCCGAGATGGTACCGGAGGCCACCGGCTCCAATTCGCTTGTTTTCCGGTTGTGGCCGTACAGTCGCTGACGGTCGACGGGCAGACGATCCCTCAAGCAGGCTCGAGCTCCTCGGCGGGTTACAGCTTCAGTACGAGCCAGCTGTCAGTCCGCGGCTATAGGTTCTGTCGCGGTGCTCAAAATGCCGTCATTGCGTACACTGCGGGATATGCAATCACTCCGCCCGATATCGCGCAGGCGTGCATCGACCTGGTTGCACTCCGCTACCGCGAGCGCAGCCGTATCGGCGAGGTCTCTAAATCCTTAGGCGGCGTTGAGACAGTGAGTTATTCACAAAAGGATTTTAGCGACCCGATAAAGACGCTGCTGCAACAATACCGACTAATGAGCCCGATCGTTGCCATTCGGCCAATGGTGGCGTCGACCGAGTCGACCCGGCGTTTGTTTCGGGTGTTCTATGATCACAGCCCATCTCATCGGTGTCGAGGAAGTCTTGTCATGGTTGCGAGCCACACCGGAGACAATTAATACCGGTCTCGCGCGCGCAATCACCAGGTTGGGGATCGACCTCCAGCGCAATATTCAGGAGAATGAGATCACTGGCCGACCGCTTAACGGTCGCTTTGGCTTACTCAACTCGAATGTTGATCTAAGTATCGATCAGACTGCCGATGGAGTGGCAGCTACAGTCTTCAGAGATAGCGGGTCACGTACCGGGGAACAAGGGTTCACTGGTAGGAGCGGCCTCAAAGACAACCTACGGCACATTAAGAAAGCGTTCGAGCGCCCACCTCTCGGGAAGATTGTTACTGCGCAGGCACGCAATCGTCGGGCTGCTTTGCCCGACAGCTCTTTCCTGCGCTCGGCACTAGAAGAGATGACACCGTCCATTCGCGACGAGGTGGAGGCGGCCTTGAGTGAGGCTGTAAAAGGATGACGTTAACACACCTGCCCTGCTGCCGAAGCCATCCGAAGCCTCTCGGTTCGCTGTCACCTATGGCGTAACGCAAGATCCTAATGAGCGCACCTGAAATCCGGTATCGTGGATCGACAATGATAACCCGAGAGACCATCTACGCCGCATTATGGGAGCTTGGCTCTAATGCCGCAAGGTTCGCCACCACAAACCGGCGTTTACGCCACTGGGGGGATGTGGCTCCGGCCGAACAGCCGGCATTGTACATGAGCGAAAAGGGAGGTCGCGCGGCAGTAAAGAAGCTCGGTGCTCCGATCGTGTGGACCCTCTATGCAGAGTTTTTTCTGTATGCTCATTCGAGCGACCCGTTCACAGCCCCGGGAACAATTATAAACCCACTGCTCGATGCTCTTGAAACCGCGCTGGCGCCGTCACCGACTACAGGGATTCAGAATCTGGGGCTGCCTGAGATGGTTCAGCACGCCTATATCGCCGGGAAGGTTGAGACCGACGAAGGAGTACTCGGCAATCAGGCCATTGCCATTGTGCCGGTCGAAATTCTGTGCGTCTGAGAGCATTGAAGTGTGTCACCGGGTCACTTGCCTCTACGTACTGCAGCGAGATGTGCCGGATCTGCTAGGTCGGGAGCCCATACTGAGTGCTGATTTGAAGGAAAGGACTATGTCCGAGGATGATCTCGGCGTATTCGATATAGCCGCGCCAGAATGGATTGAGCAGCTGATCGAACGATAGTGGGTTGACCTCCCCGGCTCTGCAGTCGCGCGCGACACACGGGCCCGGAATATCGCCCATGGGCCAAAGAGGCGTTAAAGCGGCTCTTGAAAGGGAGTATTTGACATGCAATTGAGCTTCGGGTCTGGCGCAATATGGGGCGAGCGCACTGATGCGACGGGCTCGGGTATCGGTCCGCGCCAGTTCGGCGTCTTGCAAGAAATACAAATAGACTTTGATTGGAGCGATAAGGAGCTTTACGGTCAACGGCAATTTCCCATTGCGATCGCGCGTGGGCAAGGAAAAATTACGGGTAAAGCTAAATTCGCCCAGATCCTTGGGCTACTATATTCCGATATCTTCTTCGGACTGACACCTGCTACCGGGCAATTCGCGGTCGCGCAACTTGAAGCCACTACGGTTTCTGCGACAACGCCTTATACCGTCGTCCCCGCTAATGCAGCTAACTACAACGACGATCTTGGGGTCGTGTATGCTAGTAATGGCAGGCGCTTTAATCGGGTAACGACACCTTCCCAAGCTGGTCAGTACTCGGTCAATTTCTCGAACGGCGTTTACACCTTCGCCGCAGCCGATGCCGCAGCTGCAGTGTTAATATCATATACTTACAACCTTCCAGCAACCGGTAGCACGCTGACGCTTACGAATCAACTGATGGGCGTGACTCCAAAGTTTAAGGCGACTTTCTATACGTCTTATAACGGCAGTGGTACTGCCTTGCGCCTTAACGCCTGCACCGCCAATAAATTATCGCTGCCAACGAAGCTCGACACGTGGACGATCAGCGAGCTTGATTTCACAGCCTTTGCCGATGCCTCGGGTACGATCGGCTACCTGAGTACGGTGGAATGATGATCCCCGGTGTGGTTGTTGCGATGGGCGGCCGCGATTGGCTGGTCCCACCTCTGACCCTTGGTGAGCTGCGGCGGCTGATGCCAAAGGTTCGCCAACTGACCGAGATCGGTGCGTCAATGGGCGAAGCGCAGATCGCGGTGCTGGTCGAGATCGTTACAGCAGCGCTGCAGCGCAACTACCCCGATGTGACACTCGAGCAGGTGGAGAATTTGCTCGATCTCGGTAATGCTGCTTCCGTTCTGAACGCTGTGCTTACCGGGTCGGGTTTAAAAGTAAGCGAGACCTCTATGGGGGAAGCGCGTGCCCCCGAGACCCAGCCGGGGGCAAGCACGGCGAAGCTGGGATCACACACGAACACGACCCTACGGCCGGGAACGCCTGGACAGAGATTTACGGGCTCCTCGCCACAGTATGTGGCTACAGTTACCCAGTCATAGATGAAATGACCCTTCTTCAGGTCGAAGAGCTGATGTCCTACTGGGCGCAGCATCCGCCGCTGCACTTGCTGGTCGCGGCCTATATTGGCGTTGAAAGACGCAAGCAGTCATCGAAGCCGCCGGCATTCGCGGGGCAAAAGCGAGAACCGAGCTCGGATGGGGGGCCGATGCTCGCTCAGCTCGGGCCTGGCTTCAATACCGGAGAGGTCCATGCTGGCCTCCCGCCGGTGGTGCTTGATTTCTCCGAGCTATGCCGCCGAGGCCAGGCTTCGGGCTAAAGTACTCAAAGGGAGCCGAGCAGTCTGCGAAACGCGGCGCAGAGGCTTTTCATCGAGGTGTTATCATGGCCGATATTGAAACCAGCGTTGTCATTAGCGCTCAGATCGATGGCCTTCGATCTGGAATGGAGGCTGCGTCAAATTCGGTCCAAACAGCGACCGATGCGATGCGTACGCAACTTGCCGGGCTCGGTGATATCGCCCAGCAGGTGCAATCGCAGCTCAGTGCGGCAACGGGACAGATCGGATCCAGCGTTGGCGTGCTGCAGGCGAAAGCGTCAGGTCTTGCAGGACCAGTATCGGGGGGCATCATGCTCTCGGGGGACTCCGGTTATGGCAGCCCCGGTGGCTTTGGGCAGACTAGTCCTGACCTCAGCAGTGGAAGAGACGCGTCGGTTAACGAGAAACTATGGGATCAACAGCTGCTCGCTTACCAGAAGTTCCAGAACGACAAGCAGAAGCTCGACTTTCAGGCGGTGCAGGCCAGCCAAAGAACATGGCAGAGTTTGATGGAGCCTATTCAGCGGGCTTTCGATAAGTCGATAACCGGCATGATATTGGGGACGACGACATTGCAAAAGGCAGTGGCGAATATAGCACAATCTATAATCGCGGAGTTCGTCAACCTCGGTGTCAAGATGGTAACCAACTGGATCGCCAGTGAGCTCTCCATGACAACCGCGACCGAAGCGGGCGCCACGGCACGTACCGCGGCGGAAGGCGAGGGAATGGCTGCCGGACTGGCGATGAAGGCAGTCAACGCGGTCAAGAGCATTATGACCGACTCGGCGCAGGCATTTTCAGGCATTTTTGCGTTCTTGGCGCCAATCATGGGGCCCGCTGCTGCTGGACCTGCCGCGGCTGGAGAAGCCACCGTGATGGCGGCCGCCGGAGGAATCGCCTCCGCTGCGGGTGGCTGGGTAGTGCCGTCAAATCAGTTGGCTATGGTGCACCAGAACGAAATGATCCTGCCAGCTAATATCAGCCAGGGCCTCCAGAACATGATATCCGGCGGCGGCGGAAATGGTTTGGGCGTTAGCCCTGTCGTGATAAATGTTTCGGCCATCGACAGCCAAGACGTCAAGCGATTTTTCCAAAGCAATGGTAACCTGCTCGTCACCGCCCTGAATAAGGCGATCCGCAATGGCTCGGCACTGCGGACGGCCTGATGCCCCTGATTTTTCCAGCATTGCCGGGGCTGTCCTGGGGCGTTACTAAGACGCCGACATTCCAGACCCGTATCCAGCGGGCGGTCTCGGGTCGCGAGTTGCGAGCACTCGATTATCCCTATCCGCTATGGCAGTTTGCGCTAATCTACGACTTTTTACGAGACGACCTGGAAGCCGGTTATGATGAGTTGAGAACCTTGCTCGGGTTCTTTATGCTGTGCCAGGGCGCCTTCGGCACGTTCCTGTTTCAGGATCCGAGTGATTACCGAGCCACCGGCCAGCAGATTGGAGTAGGCGACGCGAGCACCACCGTCTTTCAGCTTCAGCGCGCAATAGGTACGATCCTACCAGGCGGCGGCTTCCTCGAACCTATAGTTGCGCCAGAGGTCGTAAGTGCAGTCTACCTCAATGGAATTGTCCAAGATCCCGTGACTTACAGCGTCGACCCGGATACCGGTCTGATGACTTTCAGTACTGCCCCGAGTGCCGCCCTGATTATCACAGCCGACTTCACTTATTATTTTCGATGCCGGTTCATCGACGACAAATATGATTTCGAGAATTTCTCGTATCGCCTCTGGCAGCTCAAAAAACTGACCTTCATCTCGGTGCGAACGTGAAAGCCGCTAGCCCAGCGCTGACCGCCCTGCTTGCCAGCAGCAGCCAGTTCATCATGGCAGACCTCTATACCATCACGCTGGTGGGCGGCTCTGTATTGCGCTACTCGGCAGGACCGACTGCGCTCTCGGTGAACGGCTATACGTTTGCTTTAGGGCCTAAATTCGAGCGTTCGAAAACTAAAGTCGTGATAGGCACCCAAGTCGACGAGCTGGACGTCAACATCTATCCCGAGACAACGGATCAGATAGGCGCAACACCGTTTCTAGCGGCAGCGTGGCAGGGACAGCTCGACGGTGCGCTTTTGAAGCTTGAGCGGGCGTTTATGCCAACTTACGGCGATACGAGCCCGGGAACTGTGATCCTCTTCGCTGGCCGCATCTCGGATATAGATTGCAGTCGCACTGGTGTCAACCTTAAGTGTCGCTCACATTTAGAGCTCCTGAATATCCAAATGCCTCGCCGGCTGTGGCAGTCGTCGTGCACCCACATTTTCGGTGATGCGATGTGCCAATTCGATCGATCGGTGTTACAAATAACGTTTGCGGCCGGACCCGCATCTACCCCGGCGCAAGTCGCCACCTCAGTCGACCCGACCTCAGTGAACCTATATGTCCAAGGGACGATCATCGGCGTGACCGGGGCCAATGCCGGGTCGAGCCGCACCATCGCCAATATGGATTCCGGCATAGTTTCCGTGAAGCTTCCATTCCCTTCTCCGATTGTGGCTGGAGACCAATTTCAGCTTTTGCCCGGCTGCGATCGTACGCTCGCTACCTGTACAAATGTGTTCAATAACGCCAACCACTTTGGAGGTTTTCCCTACATCCCGACGCCGGAGACGGCGGTGTGACATTTAAGCAGTAGGCCCGTACCGGAGGTGGTGCGGGCCGCTAGAGACGCATGGCGCCGAGCTCGGCGAGCTATGTGCGGTCAAAACTGATTTCGCCGGACTGATCGCAGGGCACTGCCTAACCGTGTTTAGCCAGTTCCGGTTCGAACAGATTGTACGCCAGTTGGCCCTTTGTCTGCGACACGTTGCGGACGACAGACAATAGCGTCAACTAGTGCTTCCAGAAGCAACCGATTTGGTTCGCATGTAGCGACAATGACCATCCACATTTCATTCGCAGTTGCGATAGCGTTTGCGACAAGTCATTTTAGGTGGGCGACGGGAAGTGATCGATATGCGCCGTGCGCGGAATGTGATCACACTGCTGCCGTCTGCATTTCCTGACGTCTCATTTTTGTAGTGCAGAGGTACTGAAATGAAGATATTTTCATTTTGTTTCTGTAGCCCGCTTGCCATTTCCAGTGTAGCATTTGCGCAGATGGGTCCGCAAGGGCCGCAAGGTGTTCCTGGTCCAGTCGGTGCTGCCGGCGCTCAAGGGCCGGCTGGCCCGCAGGGCACCCAAGGTCCCGTTGGGCGCACAGGCTCCCAGGGCGCCGTTGGACCGCAGGGCCCGCAAGGCGTTCCGGGCGCTTCTTCAACCATAGCAGGACCGACTGGTGCCGTTGGTCCCGCCGGTCCTCAGGGTCCGTTGGTCCAGCCTCGACTGTGGCTGGTCCTGCCGGTCCGGTTGGCCCGGCGGGCGCTATTGGTCCGGCCGGTCCTCAGGGACCCAAGGGTGCTGATTCGACTGTCGCTGGCCCCGCGGGACCGCAAGGACCTGCTGGTGTTCAAGGGCCTGCCGGACCCGCTGGACCGCAGGGCCCTGCAGGCAAGGATGGGGCTGGAGCCATCATTCCGGCTTCAGGTTTTGCTCTAGCGACGCCCGATGGCGTGTTTGCTTTTGGCGCGCAGTGCACCGGGTCTGATTGCCCATCAGCGGAGCAACACGTGATCGTAAACAACGTTACGATCCCCAATAATGTCGCCGGCATCTGCTACAGGGCAGCGAGCGGATCACCAGATCCGTACCTGATGGACGCCTATGGCGAATGGTCGCAATGGAAGCCAGGGACCTCAACCTTCGCGAATTCATCTGCGCCTGCGGGTGGGGCGTGCGCTCAGTCGCCGTATTCGTTGGATGGTTCTACGTTGACAACGACCGGGACCGGAACCCTGGTGACGGCAGCCGGGACCTGGAGTCTCGATACGACGACGTGCTTTGGCAGCAATGCAATTCTGTTGAATGGATCACAAGTAGGCGGCTGCGGCACAAAGCTCCTGGTCGATCAAGACGGAAATATGTTCACGGCTGACGTCAGCAACAATTGGTGGGAATGGAACGGCAGTGGGTGGAACAACCTGAACACCACCACAACACCGTGACGGATCCGCGCCGAGCTTTGGTTTTGGCTAAAGCCGAGGCCTGGCTCGGCACACCCTACCACCACATGGGGCGTGTCAAGGGCGCGGGCACCGACTGCTTGATGATGCTGGCCGAGGTCTACCACTCGGCTGGCGTCATCCCGCCCCTCGACATCCCGTTCTATCCGCCCGATTGGCACTTGCACCGCCACGCCGAGCGATACCTCGAGGGGCTCATGCAATACGCGCGAGAGGCGAAGAACGGGCCTGGGGAAGGCGATGTCGCAGTTTTCAAGTTCGGCCGCTGCTTCTCACATGGTGCGATCGTGGTCTCATGGCCACGGCTCATCCATGCATGGTGGGATGCTGGGGTGATCTTTGGCACCGCTGACCAGCCGCCATTGAGTGGCCGCCCTGTCCGTTTTTTTGACCCTTTCCCGCTTCTCAAACTCTGATAGTCGAACATGGGCGGCATCATCGGTGGCAGATCTAATGCCAAGCAGCAAAAGGCTTTCGGCTCGCTGCAATTCCAAACCTCGCAACAGGGTGGGGTCGTCCGCTCGTCTACGGTACAACTCGCGTCTCGCCAAATTTGATCGATTACGACGATTTTAGAGCGGCCTCATCATCGCAACAGAGTGGCATCGGCAAAGGTGGCGGCGGTGGCAAAGGTGGTGGCCAGCAATATAAATACAGCGCCTCG
>Ga0182032_10001533_pt1 | contig 10398 bp, 5 predicted proteins | sample tim00Cox00000000_FD_125970 | JGI IMG/M metagenome (GOLD analysis project Ga0182032, IMG submission 125970) | Lab enrichment of tropical soil microbial communities from Luquillo Experimental Forest, Puerto Rico - timezero.00C.oxic.00.000.000 | ecosystem: Environmental > Terrestrial > Soil >... | reverse complement strand
CTGCGGGGTAGCTTAGAACCGTCGATGAAGGCCCTGGCTCTCCGGGCACACCAGAAAGGTCTGGAACTCAACTGGCGCGTCCGCTCCGACGTGCCCGACATCGTCCTAGGCGACCCGAGCCGTCTTCGGCAGATCCTTGTCAACCTCGTAGGCAACGCCATCAAGTTCACCGAGCAAGGGGAGGTGACGGTGCAGGTAGACCGTAAGCCTGCGGCGGAAGGCATGGTCCAGTTGCACTTCAGTGTCCGCGACACGGGTATTGGCGTCGCGCGTGAGCAGCAGGCGTCTATCTTTCAGCCTTTCACCCAGGCCGACGGCTCCACAGCGCGTCGTCACGGGGGTACGGGGCTGGGCCTGACCATTTCCCGGCGGCTGGTGGACATGATGGGGGGAAAGATCTGGGTAGAGAGCACACCCGGCTTTGGCAGCACGTTCCACTTCACCACGTTTCTCGGTGTAGGAAAGCAACGGGAGCAGATTATCCCCGCGCAGAGTTCAAGTCTGGCGGGGGTATCCGTGTTGGTGGTTGATGACAACACAACGAACAGGCGCATCCTGGAAGAGATGCTTCGAGGCTGGCGCATGAAACCCACTTTGGCCGAGAACGCCCGAATGGCTCTGAGTAGCCTGGAGGAGGCGCAGGAAGACGGCAAATTCTTCTCCCTGGTACTGACCGATGTCAACATGCCGGAAATGGATGGGTTCGCCTTGGTCGAGCGGATTCGCCAGAATCCGCGCATGTCAGCCGCGAGTATCATCATGCTGACCTCTGCCGGCCAGCGTGGTGACGCTGCCCGCTGCCGGCAGCTCGAAGTGGCCGCTTACCTCACCAAGCCCGTGGGCCAGTCGGAACTGTTGGATGCCATCCTGCGGGTCTTAGGCGCGAGGGCCTCTGAGACCCAACCCTGCGCTCTGGTCACACGCCATTCCCTGCGCGAGGGACGCAAGGGCCCACGCGTTCTACTGGCGGAAGACAACGCGATTAACCAGACGCTGGCCGTCCGGCTGCTCGAGAAGCGCGGATGCTCAGTTGAGATCGCAGGTAACGGGCGCGAAGCCGTGGCGGCCTTCGAGAAACAGAGCTTCGATCTCGTGCTCATGGATGTTCAGATGCCGGAGATGGATGGCTTTGAAGCAACCGCTGCCATCCGTGATAGAGAAAGGACGACCGGAACCCACACTCCCATCGTCGCCATGACGGCTCACGTGATGAAAGGCGATCGGGAGCAGTGCCTGGCAGCGGGCATGGATGGCTATATCCCTAAGCCAGTCCGCGCTCAGGAACTGTTCGAGGTCCTTAACCGCCTCACCCCACGCGACGCTGTTCCTGCACCGGAAACCGCATCCGCGTAAGTAAGCCAGCGCATCATCTTGCCCCCAAAGATTCCCTTATGGGATTGATAACCCGATTTGATGGTTCTGTTCCTGCGGCTTGGATATAATCATCGGCGTATTCTGGGAATCCGCCCCTAGACCCTGGGTTCGAGGAAGACAATCGGATGAGAAGAGGCATTCTCTTCGCTCTTGTATTCTTGCTGGGAGGTTTGGCCGCGCACGCGCAGACCATCTTGGCGCCAGAGGCCACCCCGGCTGCGGCCGCACAGGGCCAGCAGCCGGACCGCGTGGCAAAACTCGAGCAGCAAGTGGCAGAGGCCAAGAGTTCCGGTGACAACGCCTGGATGCTGGTCAGTTCCGCACTGGTGCTGATGATGACGGGGCCTGGCTTGGCGCTCTTTTACGGCGGCTTGGTGCGTAAGAAGAATGTGCTGGGCACGATGATGCAGAGCTTCTTTCTGATGGCGCTGATCACCGTGCTGTGGGGACTGTTCGGGTACAGCCTGTGCTTTCACAGCGGCACCCGGTTCGTGGGCAGCCTGGGCTACATGTTTCTGCGGGGCGTCGGCGCCGCGCCGGACGCCGATTACGCCGCTACGATCCCCCAGCAAACCTTCATGGCCTTTCAACTGATGTTCGCCATCATCACTCCAGCTCTCATCACCGGAGCTTTTGCCGAAAGGATGAAGTTCAGCGCGATGGTGGTCTTTATGACCCTGTGGTCGATTATCGTTTATGCCCCCATGGCCCACATGGTGTGGGGTAAGGGCGGCCTGCTTAGCGCCTCCCTGGGAGGAGCTATTCCTACCCTCGATTTCGCGGGCGGTACGGTAGTGCACATTACTTCCGGCGTGTCGGCGCTGGTTTGCGCTCTGTACCTGGGTAAGCGCCTGGGCTATCCCCAAGAGCCGATGCCGCCGCACAGTGTGACGCTGAGCGTTGTCGGCGCCTGCCTGCTGTGGGTGGGCTGGTTTGGATTCAACGCCGGCAGCGCCTTGGCCGCCAGTAGCCTGGCGACGAGCGCCTTCGTGGCCACTCACTTCGCGGCCGCAGCTGCCGCTCTGGCCTGGGCGGTGGCCGAATGGATTCGCAACGGCAAGCCTAGCGTCCTCGGAGCCATCTCCGGGTCAGTCGCTGGACTGGTGGCCATTACGCCGGCTTCGGGTTTTGTGGCGCCCATGCCTGCCTTGGCGATCGGTCTAGTGGCGGGCGTGGCGTGCTACCTGGCGGTCACCAAGGTGAAGGCCCGCTTCGGCTACGACGACTCGCTGGATGCCTTTGGCGTCCACGGCGTGGGCGGCACGGTGGGCGCACTGCTCACCGGCGTCTTCGCCTCCAGCCTCGTCAACCCGGTGTTCAAGGATGCTCAAGGGAGCGCGACGGCCGTGGGGCTGATCGAGGGTAATGGCCGCCAATTACTCAGCCAGTCCGCCGGTGTGACCATCGCCTGGGTCCTGGCCGCGGTGGGCAGCTTGGTTATTCTAAAGGTGGTGGATGCTCTGATTGGCCTTCGCGTGCCCGATGAAGAGGAAGTCCAGGGCCTCGACCTCTCGCAGCACGGCGAGGAAGGATACAACTTGGAACCGTCATAAGGCAGGGTGGCAACCGATGACAAAACTCGAGGCAATCATTCAACCTTCTCGATTCGAAGCCGTCAAAGACGCGCTGCAAGAGATCGGCGTCGACGGCATGACCGTCTCCGACGTGCGGGGTCACGGCCGGCAGAAGGGTCACACGGAGGTCTACCGCGGCAACGAATACACCATCGACCTCTTGCCCAAGATCAAGATCGAGACAGTGCTGCCCGACGACCGAGTGGATGCCGCCGTCCAGGCTATCCTCAGGACAGCGAAAACGGGGCGGATCGGCGACGGCAAGGTCTTTCTATCGCGAGTCGACGAAGCCATCCGCATCCGCAACGAGGAACGGGGCGACAGCGCGCTTTAGGCTAAGCTTACAGGCTGGTGAACAAGCTTCCGACCATCTCATCCCGATGCCGCATGCGGGAGAAGGATCTGCTTCTGTAGTTGAGCCTTAAGAAAGAGCAGATTCCTGGCTGTCCTGAAATGGGCAACACGGACGTTCAAAACACGGGACTCGCGCGCTGCGTGACGTGTCCTTAAACCTTGGTTTCCGTGCCCACACCCCGGGACATCTATGCACATGAATCAGCTGTGATCCGCCGGTCGTTTGAGGACGGTGGCAACGGCCTGGCAGCGGTTCGGGCCCGTTCGGACCTGGTGGACCGCGTCGTCACTCAGCTTCACCAGGGCTTTTTCCCTTCCTCAGGAGCTGACGGTCCCAACCACTTTTGCCTGCTGGCGGTAGGTGGGTACGGCCGCCGTGAACTTTACCCCCATTCGGACGTTGATCTGCTTTTCCTGACCACACAAGCTCGTATCCAGGCGACCCACAAGGAAGAAGTTGCCGCCATTTCTCGCACCCTGTGGGACATGGGGATGCGCGTCGGAGGCGGGCCGCGAAGCCTCGCTGAATGCCGTGAAATCCAGCGCGACAACCTGGAGTTCACTGTCTCGCTGCTTGACGCCCGGCACATCGCTGGCGACGCGCAACTCTTCCGCCGCCTCCGCGCCGAAGTGGTCCCACACGTCATCGCCCGAGACCGCGAGGACCTGGTCCATGACCTTGTAGAGATGACCCGCCGCCGCCATCAGAAGTACGGCGACACAATCTTCCAGCTCGAACCCAACCTGAAGGAGAGTCCGGGCGGTCTACGCGACTATCAGGTAGCGCGCTGGCTGGCGCTGATCGCTGAGCTCGACGAACACGGGCGCTGGGCTGCGCCCGAAGACCGGTGGCCGCTGGCTCTGCGAGACCCAAACTTGCGAGCCTTGGAATTTCTTAGCGCTGTCCGCTGCTTCCTTCACCACCAGCGCGGCCGTGACGACAATCTGTTGACGTATGAGCTTCAGGAGCAGGCAGCGTTACACTGCATCGGGCGTGCTGGCCGAGTGGCCTCCCCCGCCCTCGCGCCGCCCCCAGAGGCGGTCAACCGCCATCAGGCTGCGGCGGAGTGGATGCGCAATTACTTCCGGCATGTGCGCTCTGTCGACCGGCTGCTGAGCCATTCGATCGGCACGTTTCTGCCCTCGCGCCGCTCGCTCTACGCTGTGTTTCAGGACTGGAGATCGCGCCTCTCCAATGTCGATTTTTCGGTCGTGCGAGGCAGGGTTTTCCCCCGCCAGCCGGACGCGACACTGGAAGACCCAGCGCTGGTTCTCAGCCTTTTCGAAATGGTAGCCCGTCATAACCTGGAGCTCAGCCAGGAAGCGGAGCAGTGGATTGAAAGGCAACTCTCGGCTGCCGCCGCCTGGGCGCGTTCTCAGCCTGAGGCCTTGTGGAGTCGATTCCGTCTCATACTGCGTCTGCCGCACGCCGCGGCTGCCTTGCGAGCCATGCACCGGTTGGGTTTGCTGGTGGCGCTCTTTCCGGAATTTGGCGCTATCGACGCGCTGGTAGTCCGTGACTTCTATCACCGCTATACCGTGGATGAACACTCCATAATGGCTATTCAGCACCTCCACGACCTGCGCCGCCAGTCCGTGGAGTCCAAGTTTACGCCGCCATCCGATGCAAGCGAAGGAGGGGATCGTCGCTTCGCCGAACTCCTGCAGGAAATCGATGTGCCCGAGTTGCTCTTTCTTGCCCTCCTCTTTCACGACGTCGGCAAGAGCACGCTTCACCCTGACCACATCCAGGGCAGTTTGGAGGCCGCTGAAAGCATCTGCAAGCGTCTGGCGCTCGAGCCGGAAGCCTGCGAGATGATTCGCTTTCTCATCGCCCATCACCTGGAAATGTCACTTACAGTGCAGCGCCGTGACATATTCGACCCTGAGACGATCCGCGCCTTGGCGAAAAAAATCGGCACCCCCGAGCGTTTGAAGGCGCTTGGCCTTTTCACTTACGCGGACATTCAGGCGGTGAACCCTGAGGCCCTGACGCCCTGGAAGGTCCAAATGTTGTGGCAGCTCTATACGGCGGCGGCCAACTTCCTTGCGCGCAGCGTGGATGAGGAGCGACTCCACGCTGCCGAAGGCCGGACCTCAAAGGCCGAGCGCGCCGCCCAGGCCGTGCTTGAAGCAGGCTCGACCGCCCAGGACCTCCAAGCCTTTCTGGAAGGCTTCCCCAGGCGCTACTTGGACACGCGGACGCCAGAAGAAATCGCTACCCACTTTCAGATGGAACGCCGGCTTGCGGAAGCCCCCGTCCAGATCAGCCTGCGTCCTCGGGGGCACTTCTACGAGCTCACTATAGTTACCGGCGACCGACCGTTTCTGTTTGCTTTGATTACCGGAGTGCTGGCGGCATGGGACATGAACATTCTGAAAGCGGACGCCTTCGCCAACCAGGCAGGAGTCGTCCTCGACGCGTTTCGCTTCCTAGACCTGCACCGCACCCTCGAACTTAATCCCTCCGAGGTCGCGCGCTTCGAAAAGAGCTTCATCGAAGTCCTGAGCGGCGAGACGAGCCTGGAGGCGCTGATGAAGGGCCGCGTCAGGCCCGAGCCACCCCGACAAACCAAGGTCGAGATTCGCACGCAAGTGCGCTTTGATGACGCTAGTTCTTCCCACAGCACGCTGCTCGAACTCATTACGTGGGATCGCCCCGGATTGCTTTACCAAGTCAGTTCTAGGCTTGCTGAGCAGGGATGCAATATCGAGGCGGCGCTGATCGACACGGAAGGGGAAAAGGTGATCGATGTGTTCTACCTGACTTCGGAAGGCGCCAAGCTCACGGTCCTCGAGCAGGAGACGATTCGCGCCGTGCTGCTAGCGCAGATTTAGTTTCACCGCGCGGTAGCGCAGAGTTTTGTCCTCAAAACTTTGCGGCTTTTTGCCTCTCGAACTTGTGAGTACTCGCCTCTTAAGCCATACCACTCAGCTTAGATCCGGGTTCGCTAACAGGAGGATGCGGTCGAAATGAGCAAATGTTCACTCCGCTCCTTACCTGTCCACCGTCCCGCCGCAATCATGAATGCTCGGAATGTTCGCGCTAAGAACCGCAGAGTTTAGAAGGCGAAACTCTGCGCTACCGTCTCTGGATGTCCAAGTTGTCGTCTGCCTTGCTTAAAGACTAAAATCGGACAGGAGGCAATCCGCGCATCCGTGCGGGGCGGTTTGCTGCAGGGTGCAGAAAGGCGTCAACGTGTTTCAAGCTTGCAACTCCCCTTCGGTCCTACAGTCTCATAAGCCGGCTCATCTAGGGCCGGGCGCGCGCTCCCTCAAACTGGTAACCAGGCGACACAGCCTGAGGTGGCTTGGCAGTCTCGTTGTTCTTCTTGTCGTCAAGGGTGGAATCCCAGGCAGCCAAAACTGCCGCCTTGCTCCTGCAGCGTTGCCGGTCATGGCTGCCGATTTGCCCGGTTCCCCGCAGGAGCCGTCGCGGCATCCTCAGCCCCCGCAAGGTCCTGGGCCCTCGGAAGCGGCGCCGCCACTCAGCCAGAAGCAGAAGAAGGACCTGCTGAAGGACAATTTCGAGAAGATGAAGCGTGACGCGGATGAACTGGCAGACCTCGCCAAGTCACTTCAAGAAGACCTCAACAAATCGAATCAAAACGTCTTCTCCCTTGGCGTGGTCGACAAAGCAGACAAGATCGAAAAGCTAGCCAAGAGAATTAAGGGGACAGCGCGTGGGTACTAATCAACATGTTAGAGCCGGGTAGCGCAGAGTTTAGTCTGTTAAACTCTGCGGCTTTTTGCCGCTTGAACTTGTGACTGCTGGCCTCTTCAGCCATACCACTCAGCTTCAGATCCGGGTTCGCTCACGGGAGGATCCGGTCGATGACTAACTCCCTCTGCTCCTTACCTGTTCCAGCGTCCCGTCGCAATCATGGATGCTCGGCCACTCCCGCTACTCGGGCTTGTTCACCAGGCCCGCTTCATCGTGAGCGTTTGCGTGAAGAACCGCAGAGTTTAGAAGACAAAACTCTGCGCTGCCACTTAGCACGCTGAGCACACGTCGCTCCTCTTACTGTGGCCGCACCACGGCGCGATCGGCAGCAGCGCGGGCGGGCTCCTCAGCCCCGGTAGCGGTTCGAATCCGCATCCCGTAGAACGACCGGTAGACGAAGCAGATGGACACAACGAAGAAGGCCGCAGCCAGCAGGTGCGCCAACCCGCTGCCACTGGTCACGGTCAAACTCACTGCGAGTTCGACTGCCAGCAATCCGAAGAGAGTGGTGAACTTGATGATCGGGTTCAAAGCCACGGCAGCAGTATCTTTGAAAGGGTCACCGACCGTGTCGCCGATGACAGTGGCGGCGTGTAGTTCAGTGCCCTTCTGTTTCAGCTCGACCTCGACAATCTTCTTGGCGTTGTCCCAGGCTGCGCCCGCGTCCGCCATGAAAATGGCCTGATAAAGGCCGAAGGTGGCAATCGATATCAGGTAGCCGATGAAAAAGAAGGGCTCAACAAAAGCAAAGGCCAGGGTGGCGAAGAAAACGGCGATGAAGATGTTTAACATGCCCCGCTGCGCGTACTGCGTGCAGATTTCCACTACCTTCTTGCTGTCGCTGACCGACGCCTTCTCCACCCCCTCCAAGTGGATATTCGCCTTGATGAATTCCACCGCGCGATACGCGCCGGTGCTCACCGCCTGGGTGGAAGCGCCAGTGAACCAGTAGATCACCGCTCCGCCTGTAATCAAGCCCAAAACAAAGGGCGCGTGCAGCAGAGACAACTTGTCCTTGTTCTCTGCCAGGCCGTGGGTCAGTGCCATGATGATGGAAAAGATCATCGTCGTCGCACCCACCACGGCGGTGCCGATAAGCACTGGCTTGGCCGTGGCTTTGAACGTGTTGCCTGCGCCGTCATTGGCCTCCAGCAAGTCTTTGGCGATGTCGAATCGCACGTCCACATTGAAGTCCTTCTTGATCTCCTGCTCGACATTGGGAACCTGCTCGATCAAGGAAAGCTCATAGATCGATTGGGCGTTGTCGGTCACCGGGCCGTAGGAGTCGACGGCGATGGTGACGGGGCCCATGCCCAAGAAACCGAAGGCCACGAGGCCAAAGGCAAACACCGACGACGCGACCATAAGGTTTTCCAAGCCCAGTGCGCTCATGGCAGAGCCGATGGACATCAGCAACACCATCGCCAGGCCGAGGTAGTAGCCGGAGTAGTTGCCGGCCACAAAGCCGGAGAGGATGCCCAGCGACGCGCCACCTTCCTGCGCCGAGGTCATTACTTCCCTGACGTGCCGGGACTCGGTGGAGGTGAACACCTTCACCAGCTCCGGGATGAGGGCACCGGCCAGCGTTCCGCAGGAGATAATTGTCCCGAGCTTCCACCACAGCGTGGTGTCGCCGCCCAAGCTGGGAATGATGAGCGAAGACATTAGGTATGTCAGGCCGATGGAGACCGCTGAGGTAATCCAGACCAGCGAGGTGAGTGGCGCCTCGAAGTTCATCCTGTCCACGTTGCCGTATCGGGCCTTGGCAATGGCGCCGTTGAGGAAGTAGGCCGCCGCACTGGCGATCAGCATCACGATGCGCATCACGAAGATCCACACCAGCAACTGCACCTGGACCGTGGGGTCTTTCACGGCCAGCAGGATGAAGGTGATGAGCGCGACACCCGTCACGCCGTAGGTCTCAAAGCCATCGGCGGTCGGGCCCACGGAATCGCCCGCGTTGTCTCCCGTGCAGTCCGCGATCACGCCCGGGTTGCGCGCGTCGTCTTCCTTGATTTTGAAAACGATTTTCATCAGGTCGGAGCCAATGTCGGCAATCTTGGTGAAGATGCCGCCGGCGATGCGCAACGCCGCCGCGCCCAGCGATTCGCCGATAGCGAAGCCGATGAAGCACGGCCCGGCATAGTCTCCCGGAACAAAGAGCAGGATAACGAGCATCATCAGCAGCTCAACGCTGATCAACATCATGCCTATGCTCATGCCGGCCGAGAGAGGGATCTGGTAGATGGGGTAGGGCTTGCCGGAAAGGCTGGCAAAAGCGGTACGGGAGTTGGCGAAAGTGTTCACCCGGATGCCGAACCAGGCGACTCCGTAGCTCCCGCAAATACCCACGATGCTGAACATCAGGATGATCGGGAGTGTGGTGGCGACAGGCTTGTTCGGAACCGGTGCCAATACGCCGAAGTACAGCACGATGATTGCAGCAATAAAAACCCAAAGCAGCGCCAGGAACTTCCCTTGCGTAATGAGGTACGTCTTGCAGGTTTCCCAGATCAACTGGGAGACGTCCTTCATCGCCCGGTGGACGGGCAGGTTCTTCAGATGGCTGTAAATAACCAAGCCAAAGAGGAGCCCTAACACGCAGAAGAGAATTCCGACCATCAGCAACTTGTGACCATCAACGCCGAGGAACTGGACCTGCGAGAGGTCAGGAATCTTCAAGCTGGCTTCGCCGGTCGCTTCAGGGGGATGTGCGAAGGCTTGAGTCGCTCCCAGCAAGGTCAAGGCAATAAGGATCTGCGCGATTCGGCAGCGATAAGGGCCCGAATCCTTCTTCTGTAAGCGGCGGGTAAGAAGCGCAAACGTTACGAACGACAGCACACCTATTCCCGAAATGATAAGCAGGGAATTCATGTATCCTCCGATCAAGTCTCGCTGTGCGTGCCCCCGAGGTAGGCTCAGCCCGGTGCGCGGGCGCAAACCTCGGGAAGACTTCGCCTTAGAGATGACGAGCGATATTACGTCACCTATTTTATAACACAGAGAAAAATGGGAAGCCAAGCCAACTTGCCGTTGATGGCGATGGGCAAGGGTGCCTAACAGTTCTGAGAGAGAGGCGCGGGCGAAGCCTCGGCGCCTCTGCCGCTTGACTGGCGGGAATTATAGCCAGGTGGGTATTCATTTTGACTGGGATGAAGCCAAGCGCGGGTGGAACATTAGCAAGCATGGGATCGAATTCTATAAATTCGCATTAGAGCGAACGGTTCACTGGACCTGGGAGAAGGCCGAAAGCGCACAAATTCCGCGATTGAAGGCGGCTGCGAAGACCGGATGGACAGCTCCTTGTTTTGGGGCCGACTAGGGTTGCCCATTGTGGCCGTCATTCTGGGAGCGAATGAAGCGGTCGACAGT
>Ga0182032_10001532_pt1 | contig 10406 bp, 9 predicted proteins | sample tim00Cox00000000_FD_125970 | JGI IMG/M metagenome (GOLD analysis project Ga0182032, IMG submission 125970) | Lab enrichment of tropical soil microbial communities from Luquillo Experimental Forest, Puerto Rico - timezero.00C.oxic.00.000.000 | ecosystem: Environmental > Terrestrial > Soil >... | reverse complement strand
TTCCTTTGCGCTCCGTGCCCGCTGGCGATCGTTACGGCGCTTGCCGGAACGCCGAAATGATCCGCCAGCAGCACGATCAGCGCCTCGTTCGCGCGGCCCTTCTCCGGAACCGCCGCGAGTCTCACCTTCAGCGTGCCGTCCGCCATCTCACCCGCGATCTCCGATTTCGCGCTGCGGGGGATCACTTTCACGCGGATCATTCTGGCAGCCATGAGGTCACTCGGAGCGTAACAAAACAGGGATAGCGGATGGCGTTCCCGGCCGCACCTCCACCATTGAGCCGCCCGGCTGCGCACGTCTCGAGTTGGCCCAGTCCATTTGAACATCATATAGGATGTGATATCGTATGGGATGTCTTAAATGCTCCGAGTCGTGCTCGACACGTCAGTCGTCGTTGCGGCGCTGCGCAGCCGCGCCGGCGCCAGCAACCGAGTTCTGGAGCTTGTCGCCCGTGGCAAGGTGCAGCCCTTGACGAGTACCGCCTTGTTTCTCGAGTACGAAGAAGTTCTTCGGCGTCCGGAGAACCGGCTGGCGACTGGTATGAGCGAAGAGGATGTCGAAGAATTCCTCGCCGCACTCGTCAGCGCGGCAGAACCCGTTGAGATCAACTTTCGCTGGCGACCGCAGTTGAAGGACCCGCAGGACGAATTGGTTTTGGAGGCCGCAGTCAATGGACGAGCGGAGGCGTTGGTCACACACGACGTTCGCGACTTCGAACCGGCCGCGGGACTCTTCGGCTTGCGGATTCTACTGCCTCGCGATGTTTTGAAGGAGCTGGAACCATGAGCAAGAGCGCCTATCCGTTGAAGCTGCCAACGTCGGTCAAGAATGCAGCGGCGCGGCTGGCGAAAGCCGATGGCGTATCGCTCAATCAGTTCATCGCCGTGGCGGTCGCGGAAAAAGTGGGTGTGATGGAAACGGCTCGAGAATTCCTGCAGCGGCGGGCCGGGAGGGCTACGCCAAAAGGTCTGCTCAAGTTCCTGCGCAAGGCTGGACGAGAGCAGCCGTGCGAAACGGACCGCCGCTGACTCCATTGTCCGAGGCGATCGACTGTCGCATCTACCTGTGCGGCCGCGTGACGATCGAGCGGCGCGGACGCGTCCTCACCAACGGGGCGCTCGCCGGTCCGCAAGGCAGGTTGCTTTTTGCCTTCCTTGGAACACGGCGCAATGCGCTCGTGAGCAAACTTCGCGCGGCCCTCCGAACGGTCGGCTTCCCGCCTGATGAAAAGCCCGCGAGTGCCTGAGGATCTGAGGTATAAGAAGGCCCGATCACCGGCGAGGTTGCCAGGCGATTGGAGGGTGCGATGAAGTTCGCGCTGCCCGCGACTCTGCTTGTCTTTTCGTTGTGCGGAACCGCCTCGGCCCAGACCACGGCCGAGGGGACGATTCGAGGCGTGATTCATGATGACCAGGGCGGGGTGCTGCCCGGCGTCACTGTCGTCGCCACCAGCCCGACCGTGGCCGGGACATTCACCAGCGTCAGCGACGCTGTGGGAGCGTACCGGCTGTTGAACCTGAGCCCGGGCGAATACTCGGTCACCGCGGAGCTGCAAGGCTTCTCGAAGTACGTCAGACCCGGCATCGTCGTGCGGGCCGGCCTGAACATCGCCGTCGACATCGAAATGAAGGTCGGCGCCGTGTCCGAGACGGTCCAGGTGACGGCCGACTCGCCGATGCTCGAGGTGCAGAAGCCGGTTCAAGCCGTGAACATCAGCGGCGCCATGCAGCGAGCGCTACCGCTCGGCACGCGCAAGGATTTTTCTGAATTCCTGGAAGTGACCCCGGGCGTGACCGCCCGCACGTTCGATCAGGGTACGGGCGGTCAGGTGTATATGCTTCGCGGGAGCGAGATCGAGAACCATGTTGTCCAGGTGGACGGCGCCGACATGGGATCGTTCCGCCAGGGCTGGGCGGGTCTGTACGTCGGTCTCAGCACCGACTCGATCGAGGATACGCAGGTCAAGACCGGCGGTGTCGACGCCTCGGCGCCGCTCGGCGTCGGCGTCATCATCAACATCGCCACGCCGTCAGGCACCAACGCGTTCAAGGGCGCCGCGTCCACCATCTATCAGGCCAAGAGTTGGAACGGCAACAACGCGGCCCCAGGCGGGCAGAGCGTTTACAACCGGGTGTTCCAGCCCGATCTCTCGCTGGGTGGACCGATTCTCAGAGACCGTCTGTTCTTCTTCGGTGCCTTCCGGTACTCCGATAAGGAGACCGGCATTTTCCGGAGCGCCGATCAACTGAAAGCAAGCGCCGCCGTCGACCCGACGTTCACACCCTTCGCGAATGGCGGGCAGAACAAGTATTACTTCGTCAAAGCCACCGCGCAGCTCACGCCGCAGCATCAGCTCTATGTCTTCTATCAGCGGGACTTCAATCCTGAAGTCGCCGCGTTCCCGACCGACACGAAGACCTTCAACATCACCGCATTCGGCGGCAACGGGTTTGGCGCACGTCTATCTTCGGTGTGGGGCTCCTCGATCACGACCAGAGTCCTGGCCGCGTACAACGACAAGTCGATCAACGGCACGTTCGATGCTTTTTCGGGCCACTTCTTCAACAACCCCGAGCAGGATTTCTACAAGTCTTCATTCGTCTCGGGAGCGAGGGCTCAGGGGAGCGGTCTTCTCGCGACGACGAACAATATGTTCTATCAGGCCTCGCCCACTTCCAAACTGACGTTTCAGGCCGACCTCACCTACTTCAAGGAAGGCTGGATGGGGTCGCACGAAATCCAGACGGGCCTCTTGGCACAGCCTCGTTTGTCCAACGAGAACGACAACATTTATGTCAACGGAGGGTCATCGTTCGAGGAGCTGGCGCTCATCGACCCCAACAACGTCAATGGAGGTTCCTACCTTTTCCACCGTCGGGTCTACGACGCCACGTCGGTCGTGGCGAGCTCGCGGCTCGCGCAGGACTACGGGGTCTACATCCAGGACGGATGGAAGCCATCGTCCCGCCTTACGGTGACTGCCGGGGTGCGGGCGGACAACGTAAGGGTGAGAGATCGCGTCTACAACGTCGACGTCCAGAACAGTTGGTCGATCGGCCCGCGGATTGGTGCCACCTACGTCCTGACCGCGGATGAAAAGAATGTTGTTCGCGCGAACTACGGACGCGTCGCCGACTTCCCCCAGCCGGGGTACCTCCCCACTGCCGGTGGCACGCCGATCGGATTGATTGACTTCTACTTCAATCCGGATGGCTCGCTGCTGGGAGCGCCGCTGCCCACACCCGCTCCGACGCTTCAGAACAGTAACCAGACCGTGGATCCCAATCGGCACCAGCCGTTCATCGATGAATGGATCGTGGGCTATCGGCGGCAGCTCGCGGGCCAGATGAGCGTCGACGCGAGCTTCATACGACGGTACTACGAGGATCGGCCAGCCAACGTCGAAACCAACGGTATCTACACGGGGGGCGTGTTCAGCGGCTTCAAGAACGTCAACCAGAACCAGATTTACCTGGTGACGAACAACACCTGGAACACCATGGTGTACTCGGGTATCGAGGTGTCGGTCGCGAAGCGCACGAGCCGGCTCAACCTGCTCGGAGGCTACACGCGCGGATTCCAACACCTGGACGGCACCTGGATTCCCAACGACCCCGCTTCGTTCATTCAGCCGAGCACGTTCCCGAACGATATGGGCATCGGCTCCATCCGCGGGAACGAGCAGAGTCCTACCAACAACGCCGGCAGTCTGTCGGGCACCGCCGACACGCGCAGCCCGTCGTGGCAGAAGCACGCCTTCCGCGCCGGGGCTTCCTACAACGCGCCGTGGGACCTGACGCTGGCCACCAATCTGGTGTTCCTGTCAGGCCCTTACACCGGTCCTATCGTCAACAAGATCCCCACAGCCGATCCGCAATTCGGACCGCCGACGGTCACGCTCTCGAACGGCCGCACGGTCGCAAATCCGCTATCAACGACGATCCGGTTCGCGTACGCGACGCGCGGCGACGGGCAGGTCAAGACGCCAAATCTCATCATCTGGAACGCGCGTGTCGGGCGCACCTTCAAGGTGGGCGCCGATCGTCTGAACCTCGCCCTCGATGTCATCAACGTCCTGAACCATGATGCGGATCAGCAGTTCCTGAATGGAGGCAACCAGCTCTACAGCCCGAACTACGCCATCGCGCCGGATGGAAGTTTTCGAGGCCAGACGCGCCAACCGCCTCGAGCCGCACAGATCTCGATCCGATTCGATTTCTGAGTGACGGAATTCGCGCCTTGTTTCTTTGCGTGTCGCAGGAGGGGACCATGATTCTCAACCGCTCACGGGCGTTCGTGACGTTCGTTGCTTCACTGCTTGTGTTCTCGCTCACGACGACGGTGCCTGCGCAGAGTCGCCGCCGGCTCACGTTCGTCGATCTGCTGAACGTGCCGCGGCTGAGCGGCCCGCAGTTGTCACCAGATGGGCGGCAGCTGGTCTACGAGCTGGCCGAAGCCGACTGGAAGGCAGACAAGCGGGTGAGCCACGTCTGGCGAATCGATGTCGACGGGACGAACCTCGTCCGGATGACCGGCGGTCTCGGCGAGCAGGGCGCCCGTTGGTCGCCTGACGGGCGCGCGATTGCCTTCTACGCCAAGCGCGCCAACGACGAGGAGGCGCAGGTCTATGTGATCTCGAACAGCGGCGGTGAAGCCCGGGTGGTGACGCACCATCCGACGTCCGTGTCGCGCCTTTCATGGTCCCCCGACGGAAAGAGGATCTACTTCGTCGCGCCCGACCCGAGGCCCGATGAAGCAAAAGCGCGGGAGAAGGCGAAAGATGATGTGTTTGCGTACGACGAGAATTACCAGCAAACGCATCTGTGGAGCGTGGCGGTCGACTCCATGATGGAGACGAGAATCACCGATGGCGACTACTCGGTGCTCGAGTATCAGCTATCAAGTGACGGAAGGAAGATCGCCTGTCAGCGGGCGCCCAACCCGCTGCTCGGATATGCCGATCAGGGCGAAGTATGGGTGATGGACGCTGACGGAAGCCATGGAGTGCAGTTGACGAAGAATGACGTCCCGGAAAACGGCGCGGCCCTGTCTCCCGACAACGCTCAGGTGATCTTTCTCGCGCAGGCCAACGGCCGGTTCGAGAAGTATTACAACCGCAAGCTCTTTCTGATACCGGCCACAGGAGGCCAGGCGCGCGTCATCTCGCCGGCGGACGCCGGCTACGAGGTGGAACGGGCGTTCTGGTCGAAAGACGGACGGTCGATCTACTTCCTCGCGAACATGGGCGTGCACGCGGAGCTGTTCGTCATGCCCGCGGGGGGCGGCGCGCCGCGGCAGCTCACCGACGGCCAGCACGCAGTGGGTTCGGACTGGTCCGTGGCTGGCGATCATCACGCGTTCGCGCTCGAGGAGCCGACCAATCCGGGCGACGTCTGGCACCTGCCGGCTGGAGCTTCGTCACCGGTGCGGATCACCCATGTGTACGACTACCTCACGCGGGACTTCGAGATCGCGCGGCAAGAAAAGCTGCAATGGAAAGGCGCCGACGGTGTCACGGTCGAGGGGCTGCTCTTCTACCCGATTGGATACCAGCAGGGGCAGCGCTATCCGCTCGCGGTCCAGACGCACGGCGGTCCGCAGGCGTCGGACAAGTTCGGATTCGGGTCCTGGGTGTACTACCCGCAGGTGCTGGCGGCGAAGGGGTATGCCGTACTTCAGCCGAACTATCGCGGCAGCACGGGCTACGGCGATCCGTTTCTCCGCGATATGGTCGGTCATTACTTTCAGAACTCGCATCTCGACGTCATGGCGGGCGTCGACGAAGTCATTCGCCGCGGCATCGCTGATCCCGACCGCATGGTGAAGATGGGCTGGAGCGGCGGCGGCCACATGACCAACAAGATCATCACGTTCACCGACCGCTTCAAGGCCGCCGGCTCGGGCGCGGGGGCTGCCAACTGGGTCTCGATGTACGCGCAGAGCGATATACGAACCTTCCGGACGCCGTGGTTTGGCGGCACGCCGTGGCAGGCGAACGCGCCGATCGACCTCTACTGGGCCAACTCCCCGTTGAAGGACGTCGCGAAGGTCAAAACGCCGACGATCTTCTTCGTCGGTCAGCAGGATCCGCGAGTGCCGATGCCCCAGTCGGTCGAGATGTATCGCGCGCTCAAGAGCAACGGCGTGCCGACTCATCTCTATGTCGCGCCCCGCGAGCCGCACGGCTGGCAGGAGCTCCACCATGAGCTCTTTAAAATGAATGTCGAGCTCGAATGGTTCGAGAAATACGCGACCCATCGTCCCTATACCTGGGAGAAGGCGCCCGGCGAAAAGGCGGATGCGAAAACGACAACCAACCAGTGAATCGACCGATAGATCTCCGAAAGGAGAGATTCATGAAGCTTGCTGGCGCCGCCCTCTTCGCCGTGGTTCTCGCTATCGTCGCAGCCACGCAGATTCGAGCATCCGCAACCGGTCCGTCTGCCTCGCGTGCCATCGCCGCCTCGACTTCGTGCGAGAACCTCAGATCGCTGGCGCTCCCGCATGCGAAGGTCGATTCGGCCGAAACCGTCGCCGCCGGCGCCTTCGAGCCGCCGCGCCCCGCGCGCGGCGGTGACGGAGCCGCGGCCGGACGCGGGCCTGGCGCGGGGCGAGGTCCGGCGACGAATATGTACGGGGACGTTCCCGCCTTCTGCCGCGTCCGCGCCACGCTGACGCCGAGCTCCGACTCCGACATCAAAGCCGAAGTCTGGTTGCCGGCCTCGAACTGGAACGGCAAGTATGAGGCGGTCGGCGGCGGCGGCTGGGCGGGCGCCATCTCCTATGCCGCCATGGCGGCAGCGGTCCGCGCGGGGTATGCGACGTCGAGCACGGACACCGGCCACACCGGAGGCACGGCGGACTTCTCGCTCGGCCATCCCGAGAAACTGATCGATTTCGGGTATCGCGCCGTTCACGAAACCACCGCGTTCGCGAAGCCTGTCGTCCAGGCGTTTTACGGCGCCGCGCCGAGGACGTCGTTCTTCAATGGCTGCTCGACGGGCGGGCGGCAGGCGATTACCGAGGCGCAGCGCTACCCGAACGACTTCGATGCGATCGTTGCCGGCGCCTCCGCATGGGACGGCATGCGCCTGCACGCGCTGCGCGTGGCCATCAGCCAGCGCATCAACCGCAACGCCGACGGCGTGATTCCGCCGAGCAAGCTCCCGATGATCCACGCCGCGGTCCTCGACGCCTGTGATGCGCTCGACGGCGTCAAGGACGGCGTCATCGAGAATCCCCTCCAGTGCCACTTTGACTACGCCAAGCTCGCGTGCAAGGGGGCGGACGCGCCGGATTGCTTGACGCCCGGACAGGTCGAGGCGGCCAAGGTGCTCACGTCGCCGCTCGAGGATGCGCGCACGGGCAAGGTGATTGACGCACGTCACCTGTGGCCCGGATCGGAGCTCGGATGGGCCACGCTCGGCGGCTCTGAGCCGCTTGCGCTTTCGATATCCGGCCTCGCGAATATCTTGTTCAAGGACCCGCGCTGGAATTGGCGCACGTTCGAGGTGTCCAAAGGAATGGACGACGCGGCGAAAGCCGACGGCGGCGCGCTTTTCTCGGGGGATCCGAACCTGCGGCCATTCTTTTCCCACGGCGGCAAGCTGTTGATGTACCACGGGTGGACGGATCAGCAGGTGACCCCGCAGACGAGCACTCTCTACTACGACAACGTGCTCAAGACCGTCGGCAGAGAGGAGGCCGGCAAGGGCATCGCGCTCTTCATGGTACCAGGCATGAACCATTGCCAGGGCGGCGCGGGCACGGATATGTTCGACAAGATGACGGCGATCGAGTCATGGGTGATCACGGGCAGCGCGCCGAAACGGATCATGGCGTCGCACACGACCAATGGGAACGTCGACAAGACGCGGCCGCTGTGCCCCTTTCCTCAGGTTGCGAAATACAATGGCGGCAACACGAATGACGCGTCGAATTTTGCGTGCGCAAACCCCTAGCGCACATCCAGGAGGCTTCATGAAGACAGCAGCAATCGGACTGACCACCACGCTGGTCCTCGCATCGGGATCGTTCGGGCCGGCGACGGCCGACTCGGCGAAGCCGCTGCTTGTGCCCGGCTACGAAGCCGCGCGGGATCTGCCTGGTGCGCGCGAGCTGCCGGATCCGAAGACCGATTACAAGGTCGTGTTCGCTGACGGGCAGGACGCCAAGAACCCCGGCGACGTGAACCCGATGCTGCCGACCATCGCGACCTATGTCAATACGCTGGGCAAGTACGCCGTCCCTGCGGAACACCGCCACATCGTGATCATGTTCCACCAGCGAACCCCGGACATCGACATCGTCATGACCAACGACGCCTATAAAGAGCGCTACAACAGGGACAATCCCAACATCGCTCTGATCCACGCGCTCAAGCAGGCGGGCGTCGACATCCGCGTCTGCGGCCAGGGACTGATCGGCAGGAAGATCGACTCGGCGCAGGTCAACCCCGACGTGCAGATCGATCTCTGGGCGATGACGACGCTCGTCAACCTGCAGCTGAAGGGATACGTGCGCGTCGGCTGATCCACGGCTCATCCGCGAATTCCCCTGACGAACACCGCTGTTCCAGACGCGGCTCACTCGAGAGACGCTCTGCTTGACATGTGACCAAATGGTCACGTATCATCCTCGCGATGGGCAAGGGTTCCCAGGGTGCCAAGAGTTCCAAGGGCGCCAGGAGTTCCAAAGGCGCCAAGGGTTCCAAGGGCGCCACGCGTTCCAAGGGTGGCAACGGCACGGAAGCCGTTTTCCGAGCCCTGGCTGATTCGACGCGGCGCAGCCTCCTCGACCAGCTCTTCAAGGAGGACGGCCAGACGCTGAGCTCACTGGCGGAGGTCGCCGCGGGACACGCGCTGGGACACACGCAGCGGCTGCCGATGACGCGCTTCGGCGTCATGAAGCACCTCCGCATCCTCGAAGATGCGGGCCTCATCGTCACGCGCCGCTTGGGCCGGCAGAAGCTGCACTTCCTGAACCCCGTCCCCATCCGGTTGATCCACGACAGGTGGATTGACAAGTACACCGAGCCCTGGGCCGCGACCCTGACCGGGCTCAAGAAGAATCTGGAGGCAACGATGGAGAGGGTGTTTGAGATCTACATCAAGACAACGCCGGAGCGTCTCTGGCAGGCCATCACCGACCCTGAGATGAGGCGGAAATACACGTTCGGCGTCAACGTCGAGTCGAACTGGAAACCTCGATCGACGTATAAGGGCATTGCCGGCTCAGAGACCGTTTCACCAGCCATGACGATCCTCGAGGGCGAGAACCTGGAGGTGGCCCCGCCGCGCCGTCTCGTCCAGAGCTTCCGAGCGCTGTGGAGCGACGACGTGAAGCGCGAGGGCACGTCGAGGGTCACATGGGAGATCGAGCCGATTGGCGACTCGTGCCGCCTGATGGTCGTTCACGATCAGCTGCGCGAGGGAGCCAACTCTGAGCTCTACGGCGGCTGGCCGATGATCCTTTCCGGGCTGAAGACGTTGCTCGAGACGGGCGAGCTGCTCACGACACCCGGCTCGCTGCGTTATTTGCAGCCGACGACAGCCTAGTTGCGGCAAACCCGATCGCGCGATGCGAAGGGCCTGCGGTGGGATATATTGGAGACCATATCAGGGACTATAATGTTCTACAATAATAGTCATGAAAATGGTCTCTATTCAGGACCTTAAGGCCAGACTCTCCACGATGGTCGCTCTAGCCGAGTCGGGCGACACGATCATCATTACACGGCACAACTCGCCGGTGGCACGGTTGAGCCCCGCCGGCGAGGACGCCGTTCATCGCGGCGCAAATGTTGGGAGCGCCCGCATCAAGCCCGCGCTCAGACGCGGAACAAAGGGCCGATCTCTCGAAGTTCTGCTGGAGGACAGAGGCAACCGTTGAGCGTGCGGCCCGAGAAGGCGCCGAGACGCCGGCGCTTGTACATCGACACCTCGGCGTATCTGTGCATTTTGCTCGCGGAAGAAGGGTGGGAGCCGCTGTCCAAGGAGACGGAAGGTGCGGAGCTCCTATCGAGCGTCATGCTGATCCTCGAAGCCAAACGGAATCTCGTTCGATTGGCGAGGCAAGGCGCGCTGACGCCGGAACAATACAAGACCTGCATCGACCACGTAGAACAGGACGCGAACGTTTTCGTTTTGCGCGACCTGACCCTCGATCTCTGCCGATCCCACGTCCTGCCCGCTGTCACGACGCCGCGCTCGCTCGACCTCGTGCATCTCCGATCGGCCCTTTGGTTTCATGATGTGGAGCGGATCGATCGGTTCGTGACGAAGGATGAGGCACAACGGCAGGCGGCCAAGGAGCTCGGCATGCACCGGACGACGCTGGTCTACCAGGAACAGCGGATTCGCGAATTGCTCGAAAAATTCCTGCTCGGAGTCGAGAAGCCATGAACG
>Ga0182032_10001525_pt1 | contig 10431 bp, 8 predicted proteins | sample tim00Cox00000000_FD_125970 | JGI IMG/M metagenome (GOLD analysis project Ga0182032, IMG submission 125970) | Lab enrichment of tropical soil microbial communities from Luquillo Experimental Forest, Puerto Rico - timezero.00C.oxic.00.000.000 | ecosystem: Environmental > Terrestrial > Soil >... | reverse complement strand
GAACGACCCCAGCGCGAGCTTAACGTCAACCTCCACCCGCAAGGCGCGCAGCCGGGCGAAGTTATAGATGATCTCGCGGGTGCGCGGCTGGTTGTCAAACAGACCCGCCTGCAGCATCATCTCTTCCGCATAGAATCCAATGCCTTCGTTCGCGCCGGAATCGTAATAGTGGCGGCGGATGGGGTCCTCGTGGGACCAGGAGAGCACCAGCTGGAAGTAGTGCCCGGGCACGCCCTCGTGCACGAGAATGGTGCGCGGATCGTAAGCCGTGGCCCGGGCGAAGTAGCTGAGCTCGAGCGACGGATGACGGATATAGCTGGTCCCATTCTCCTTCAACCGGCCGGGGCCCGTGAGGTCGTCAGCCACGCCCATCTGTATGGGCGCGATGTAAGACGGCAGCGCCGGCGTTTGATAGTGTCCCACCCATGAGGGAACGGTGAGGATCTCCTTGTCTTCCAGGAAGCGCCGGATGGCCAGCTCGTCGCGGTCTTCTTCCGCGGTTTGCGCCGCCTGGCTTGCAGCAAGTTCGAGCGGCGGCAGGCCTTTGTTGCGATGTTCCTCGTAAATCTGAAATGCTACAGCGCGCTCCCACTCCTCGCGCGCCATGGCCAGGAGCTGCTCGGGCGTGAAAGCGAGCAGCGCGATCTCACGTAGGAAAAACAAGTACGCTTCACGGCCAACTGCGGTCTTTTCGGACATCGCAGGCAACCGCTGCTCCAGCCACGCGCGATAAGATTCGAGCGCGGCAATCGCCTGCTGGGTGGCGCCGTCGAGCTGCCCGGCTGCGGACGCGGCCAGGAACGGTTTCAGGTCGCGCATGGAGGCGGAGAGCCGCGGCCCGATATCCTTGAGTTCCGTAATCGTCAGCCGGGCAAACGGCGCCACGGCCTCGGTCAGATTTGCCTTGGCTTCCTCGCAAAGGCGCGGGGTGGCCTGCAGGCGGCGTACGATCTCCGCGCTGCGGGCCTCGGTGAAGGGCGGCGGCGGAAGCAGCAGCTCAAAGACGCCGCCGAGCGATTGAAAAAGGTAAAATGCCGGATCGCGCTGCCAGTCGCGGGTGACGTCCAACTCCCAGTGGACGCGAGCCAGCGCCGAACCCACCAAATGGTAGTCGACTTGGCGCGCCACCGGCGCGCCTGCGATCTCCCCCTTGAGCTGCTTCCAACGCTCGTCGAAGCCGGCCAGTTCCTGCCGGCGCCGGGCCACAGTCGCCGCTGACCACTCCGGGGTCCAGCCGGCAGGACGCTCGATGCGCGGGATGTCATCGCCTGAGAATGGCTGCTCCGCCGCCCGCCACGCCCAGAAATCGCGCGCCAGGTCGTCCAACGGGTCCGCCACCGCAGACCGGGCAAAAGCCAGGGTAATGAGAAGTGACATAAAGATGTAATACAGTCGCTTCACAACAGCCTCCACAATGCCGCCCGCCGACCCCGGACAGTATCACCTTCCGGGTTTGGGGAGCGATGCAGGACCTTGTCACCTGCTGCCCAGGACGCGTAATCCTGCTGCGCGAGCGAGCCTCGTCTGGTCTCGGTCGAAGGTATAGAAATCCTGGGCACCAAGGAGCAGCGCGGAAGCCACGTGGATGGTGTCCAAGGCGCGAGTGCCGAGGGCGGGAGCGTGGCGCCGCGAGAGTTCGCGCGCTCGTTGCCAAGTCTGCGCGGGCAAATCCTCTCGCTCCCAAACGCCCAGTTCTAAGTCCTGAACGAAATCCTGCTCGATTGTCCGAGCCTCCCCTGTCGTCCAGCCTTTCGGGCGAGCGGTAACCGCAAAAACGATGTTGGTGAATTCCGCCTCCCCAAACGGCGTGACAACGAAGGTGGGCCGCTCCTTTTGCACGAGCAAAATGGCGGCGCGGGAGTTGACATCTCTACCGTACAGGGAGATGAGGAAACTCGAATCCGCGTAGGAACTCAAGAGCGCCTGCGCTCTTGGCGAAGGATTTCGCCAACGTTCAGACGCGCGGGCCTATTGCCGAAGATCCTTTCCTGGCGGGCGGCAAAGTCCGGGTAGGCCTTGGTCTTGGCGGGCTCCGGCACGATACGGCCAATCACTTCCCGCCGCTTGCGCAGGACGAGGGTCTCGCCGCGCCGGAGCGGCCCCTCAACCTTGCGACCGAACTGCTGACGGACTTCCCGAACCGTCACGCTTCTCATGGTACACATTCTAGGTGTAACATCGGACAATGTCAAGACAAGGTCAGTTGTCTTCGTCAGGAATGAGGCGCGGCCATACGAGGCATCGGGAGATGCGGTAGACTGTGCACCATGCCCGTGCATGAGGAGGTGTTCCTGATCCGGGAAGGCACGCTGCAGGTGACCATCGGCGGGCGTGGCTCCAATCTCGGGCCGGGTTCGTTCGCCTAAGTAGCATCGAACGATGAAAAAAACGGTGTCCGTAACGCCGCCACTACACACGCCCAAGACTTTGTTTTCGAGCTGGGCACTGAATAGACTGTGTGAAAGCGTCGGTCCTGGTGAAGCGACTTTGCTTTCCCCTGTGCGGAAGGCCTGCGGCCTTCCCCTGGAGTTTCTACATTTTCGCCGAAGACGGCCTGGGGGCCAAGTGCGGCTCCGCCGCTCCGATTTGCGGAAAGGCTCGCCTTTCCGAAAGGCCGCAGTACAAGTATTATATCTTCCCCCGAGGCTACGCCTCGGGGCGTCCGCCGCCATGGCCACGATCAACAAGGACACGCCCTGCCTTTTCATCACCACCGTAACCCGGAATCGCCTTCCCGTGTTTCGGATCGACACCCCTGAAAGGCGTGGTCTGCGGGTCACTGGACGAGCCCGTCGTTCCGCCGGCTTCGCCCTCTTCGCCTACGTCATTATGCCCGAACACCTTCATGTCCTTGCCGACGGCATACTCCAGGCCTCAGAAACCTTGCGTTATATCAACGGCATTCTCAGCCGCCGGGTGATCGGCTATTTGAAAGAAGGTGGCTTCACGACTTCGCTAGAGAAACTGCGTGGCGCCCCGAGGGGCCGGGGCCACGAGTACTCGCTGGTGGATCACCATTCGAACGTGTTGCCGGTGTTCAGCGAAAGGTTTTTCATGCAGAAGGTGAATTACATCGACCTGAACCCGGTCCGTCCAGGAGTGGTGGCCCGAGCGGAAGACTACCGCTGGTCGAGCGCGCGGTGCTGGTCGGGGCGGAGGGTAGAGGACGAACCGCTCCTCATGGACCTGGACAGGGTTGTTTGGCGCAGGCCGCGGTAGCACAGGGGCGGCAAGGCGCAGCCTTGCTACCAACAAATCAGGGGGGAGTTCGCGTCCGGAAAGGCGGGAGCCTTTCCGCAAATCGGAGCGGCAGAGCCGCCCCGGCGTCCACAAACCGCCCAGACCGAATGTAGAAACCCAGGGAAAAGGCTGAGCCGACGGCAAGCACTGCTTGCCTCCGCACAGCAGGCGGCACAGCCGCTGCGAAAGACGGTTTTCACACATATACTTCAGCCAGCTTCTTGATTCTAGGAGGCGCCATGACATGGTCGGTGGCCGAGCTCATTGAAAAGCGCAGTGGCGAACAGTATGATTTGCACAGGCAGTACATCAACACCAGCCTGGCTCGCGTTCAGACAATCATCGGCTTCGACAGGAATTACAGCCGGGGAGAAGGGGCCTTCTTGTGGGATGCCGCCGGCAACCGATACTTGGATTTGCTGTCCGGATATGGCGTGTTCAACCTGGGCCGCGGACACCGGGTGGTCAAGCAGGCGATCCAGGATGTGATCGCTCTCGACCGTCCCAACCTCGTCAAGATGGATTGCCCTCTGCTGGCCGGCCTGCTGGCGGAGGAGCTGGTCAGGCGAATGCCGCCCGAATTGGACGCTGTCTTTTTCGCCAACTCCGGCGCTGACGCTGTCGATACCGCCCTCAAGTTCGCGCGCGCGGCAACCAAGCGGCCGCGCATGCTCTACCTGGAGCACGCGTTTCATGGGTTGACCCTTAGCACCCTCGCGCTCAACGGCGGAAACGAGTTCCGGAAGGGGTTTGAACCGCTGATGCCCGGGTTCGATTTTGTAGCGATGAACGATCTTGCGGCCCTGGAGAAGCAACTACGCCAGGGAGATGTGGCTGCATTCATCCTGGAATCCATCCAGGGCAAGGGAGTCTACATCCCGGCCGCGAGCTTCCTTCCGGAAGCCCAGCACCTGTGCCGTAAGTACGGCGCACTCTTTGTCTGCGACGAAGTGCAAGTTGGGATGGGGCGCACCGGGCGCTTCCTCTGCTGTGAACACTGGGGTCTCGAGCCCGACATTGTCACACTTTCCAAATCGCTGGGGGGCGGCTACATCCCGGTTAGCGCCACCATCACGCGTCGCAAAATCCATGACGCCACCTTCAGTCGTTTGGAGCGCTGCCAGGTGCATTCAACCACCTTCGGTCAGAACGAGCCGGCCATGGCGGCTGGCCTGGCCACTTTGCATGTCCTGGAGGAAGAACGGTTGGTGGAACGCGCCGCAACGACCGGGGAGAACCTTTTGAAGCGGCTGGCTGCCTTACAGGAACGCTACGAGATGATCGCGGACGTGCGCGGCAAGGGTTTAATGATTGGTATCGAATTCAAAGCACCTCGGTCATTAGGACTGCGTACCGCGTGGACGGCGGCGGAAACCGCGCAGAAAGGATTGTTTGCCCAGTTTGTGGTGATGGCCCTCATGCGCGAGCACCACATCCTTACCCAGGTGAGCGGACCTGACGTGAACATCATCAAGCTGCTGCCACCGCTCATCATCGGGGACGAGGAGGTGGAGATGATTGTCTCGGCCTTTGATGCGGTGATGGCCGAGGCCCAGAAAGTTCGTGGGCGCGTCTGGGGCCAGAGCGCGCAACTGATCAAGCATGCCCTCGAAGCATGATGCGTACATTCGTTACCGGAGGCACGGGGTTTATTGGTGGCGCCGTGGTCAGGCGGCTGCTTGAAGCCGGACACGAAGTGAAGGCGCTGGTGCGGCCAGGGGCAGACACGCAGCAACTCGACGGCCTGCCCGTCGAGCAGGTGAGAGGTGACTTGCGAGACCCCGAAAGCGTGCGCCGAGGGATGGCGGGCTGCGGCTGGGTCTTCCACGTGGCGGCCCTGTACAGCTATTGGGGTTACCGCTGGAAGGATTTCTACCAGACGAATGTGGAAGGCACACGCCAGGCACTGGAAGCTGCCCGTGATCAGGGAGCCGAACGCGTTGTTTACACCAGTTCAATTGCGGCGCTGGGCATTCACAAGGACGGTTCGCCCGCCAACGAGGACACACCGGGCAGCCTGGCTGATCGCATCGGCCCGTATCAACGCTCCAAGTTCCTGGCCGAGCAAGTGGCCCGCGATTTTGCGCGTCAAGGCCTGCCGCTGGTCATCGTCAACCCCAGCTCACCGGTAGGGATTGGCGATCACAAGCCCACGCCGACGGGCCAGATCATCGTGGACTTCCTGAAGGGGCGCATCTTCGGTTATGTGGATACCGGCCTGAATATCGTCGACGTTGAAGACGTCGCCGTCGGTCACCTGCTGGCCGCTGAGCGAGGACAGATTGGACGCCACTACATCTTGGGCGGAGAAAACCTGACACTCAAGCAAGTCCTTAACCTGCTCGCGGAGGCCTCCGGAAGACCCCAGGTGCGCCTGCACATTCCCCACTGGGTGGCACAGGGCTGGTCCTACGTTGACGTGACCGTAGCCAAGTTGAGCCGGCGCACACCCGCGGCTACGCCGGAAAAGGTGCGCCTGTCGCGCCGATACGAGTTCTTTGATCCTGCCAGAGCAGTGCGGGAGCTTGACCTTCCACAGACGCCGGCGCGCGTGGCCCTGCGCAAAGCGGTTGAGTGGTACCGGGCCCACGGCTACGCGCCATAGTTCCCGCCCGACTCCACCGCTTGCCACGCCGAGAAAATGGCACGCCTCGCTAGCCCCGCGAAGGGCAACTAGCCCGACGGGTGTCGTATAATGCTAGCTAATCCCCGTGGAGGGGACTTGAACCATTTTTAGTATCACCTATGGGGCATCGGGCGGAAGCCCTGCGCTCGCAAATCGGTCTGGTCTCGAACCGCATCGAGAAGGATATTCTCGGTTGAGCGCTCGCAGGTATCTAGCGTGCCCCGCTCCTTGACTTAACGCGTTCACATGGGCTGAATGCCAAACGTCAAACTGCCCTGGATACTCGGGATAAGCGCATCTCACAACGGTGCTGCATGCCTTCTTCGAGGCGACGAGGTTTTTGTCGCGGTTCAGGAGGAGCGGCTGACCCGTGTCAAGCGCCAGTGGATCTACGGATCAAAATCCTCAATGGCTGTCGCGTACTGCCTGAGTTTCGCGGGGATCCGGCCCGAGGATCTGAGTTGTGTCGTTCTTTCGGTGACTGGGTGGGCGAACGATGTGCGCCACAACCTACTCAAGAACCCCCAGTTGCAGGTGGCGCGGAACCGCCTTGCTACCATCCTACTTCCCCATCACTATGCGCATGCGATGAGTGCCTTCGCGACTTCCGGTTTCTCTGAGTCCGCCGTACTGGTGGTGGACGGTGTGGGATCTCCCTTGGAAGACATGTTCGAGGAAGAAAGGAAGGCCGCCACGCGGAGGGTCGAGCACGGCGCGGAAACGATTTCGCTTTATGCTGCCCGTGGTGCGACTCTTGTCCCCTTGGAGAAACACCTCGCCGACTATGGTGCCTGGCTAATCATGCGAACCGAGGGCATGCCGTGGTTCGCGAGTTTGGGCGGGATGTATTCCGCGGTCGCCGTCCAGGTCTTCAATAATGCCATGGAGGCAGGTAAGGTTATGGGGCTGGCTCCCTATGGCTCTCCCGACGTCCCGGCGAAGACATTCTTTGAAATTGAGAAGCATGGCTTCAAATTCTCCCGCCTACTGCCTGCCGCGTACGGCCATGACGACCGGTGGCCGCTGCGAAAACAGCAGTACGAGAACCTTGCCTGTTCGGTCCAAGCGGCACTGGAAGATGCCTTGATGCATCTCCTGGGCCGCCTCCGCAGACTCTATCCCAGCGACAACCTTTGCTATGCGGGTGGAGTTGCTCTCAACAGCGTGGCCAACGAGCGGATTATCCGCGAGTCGGGCTTCAAGCGAGTGCATATTACTCCCGCAGCGGAGGACAGCGGAGCCGCAATCGGCGCAGCCTACTACGGGCTGTGGCGGCTAACCGGCCAGAACACGCGGCGAAGGATGGTTCACGATGCCTGTGGGCGACCCTATTCTCGGGAATCCATTTCCTTAGCTATTCAGAACAGCGGACGACGGGTGCGGTGGGTCGAGTCGTCGGATACCATCGCGGACGCCGTCGACCTGCTTTGCGATGGCAAGATGATTGGTTGGTTCGATGGCCGCTCCGAGATCGGGCCCCGCGCGCTGGGGCAAAGGAGCATCCTCTGTGATCCGCGGCGCGCCTCGCACAGGGAGATACTGAATCGCAAGGTCAAGAAGCGGGAGGCCTTCCGCCCCTTCGCGCCTGTCATTCTCCTTGAAAAGGCCGCGAAGTGGTTCGAAACGGATAGTACGGCTCCGGAGAGCCCCTTCATGCTGCGGGTCATCAAGTTCAGGCCGGAGAAGCAAGCCCTCGTTCCCACTGTGGTTCATGTTGACGGTACGGGCAGACTGCAGACCGTCACCCCGGAGGCCAACGGAAGGTTCTATGATCTGGTCCGGAGATTTTACAAAAAAACGGGGCTTCCCATACTTCTTAATACTTCATTCAACGTTATGGGTGAGCCGATTGTGGAAACTCCCACCGATGCCATCGCGTGCCTTCTGAGCACGGGTCTCGACTGCTGTGTTTTTGAGGACCGCATTGTTTTCAAGTATGTCGACTGGTGAACCGGGGGCTGCGTGCGGACGCCGCGACTTTCTGGCTAAATCCAGTGGATAGGAACAGGGCCATTGATCCAAGTCAAAATGACGAACTTCTCTCCTCGGAACACGGGTCGGGCTGCGTGGTGGTAACGCGCCGGAAACAGAATGGCCTTTCCCGTCCTGGGCACGACTGCGTAGTTGAGGGGCGGAAACCAGGTCTGTCCACCCTCAAAGTCATCATTGAGGTAACACAAGAGAGTGAAGTAACGGTACAGCAGATCCCGCCCGGCGTCCTGGTGCGGCACGTAGTGGCCTCCCGGCGGGTAGCGTAGAATCTGCGTGCCTGAGTGCTCGGTGAGATCCACCTGCCAAATCTGCCTGATGAGCGGCTTGATGGTTTTATTCACTTTCTCATCAAACAGGCGAAACGCTTTGCCTTGGTGCGCTGAAGTCAGAATACTTGCCGTGCGCGTGTCCGGCCTTACGACGGACTGGTATTGTCCCGGGCCCGCCTCCAAGTACACCCCGGCGCTGTTCCATTCCCTGAGGCCCTTGACATAGTCAACGATCGCCTTGCACCTTCGCGCCTGATAAAGCTGCACTGAGGCCACGCCGCGACATTCTTCGACGAAAGGGATCATCGTCCGTCAGTCTTGTACCAAGCCCTGCACAATAGGGCTTGGGAATCGACGAGGAGCGTGAGAGTTGTGGAGAAACACAGGGACGACCGGAACCCGTCATTTCCCGGCGTGCCGTCCCTAATCGTCAGCTACAGCTATCCGCCCTTTCTCTTCCGCGCGGGCACTCGTTTTGGCACCTTCCTGGCCGGAGCATGTCCTGGCGGTTTCCCGGCCGGTGGCCCCCCGGCTGGCGGTTGGCCGGGTGGCGGCTGTCCCTCGGGCGGGTGCCCTGCTGGCGGCTTCCCCGGTGGTGGCCCCCCGGCGGGCGGTTGACCGGGTGGCGGCTGTCCCTCGGGCGGGTGCCCTGCTGGCGGCTTCCCCGGCGGTGGCTCCCCGGCTGGCGCTTGGCCGGGTGGCGGCTGTCCCTCGGGTGGGTGCCCTGTTGGCGGTTGTCCCGCCGGTGGTGATGCCTGCCAGGACGAACGTTCACCTGGTAGCTCTTCCGGCAGGGCGAAAACCAGAGAGGCCAACACGGGGTCGCTCAGATGCTCGCCGTGCTCACGAAAGACTTTGGAGAGCGCAGCCAGACATTCCAAACGAAGCCGATTGTTCATTTGAAAGCGTAGACGAAGAATGGCAATCTCCCTCAGAGATTCCTGAGTGTCCATGGGAACCCACCACCTCCTATTCGTTTTCCAACAGCTAGTTTCTTGTTCGGCGTTGAACCTGCGCGTTCTTTGCGCAGAGCCTTAAGGCGGACGGACACGGACTCTACACAAAACGCCAGGCAAATGCAAGGGTCAAGATTGCGGCAATTCCAATTCCAAGCTGTTCCGAGCAAGGACTGGCGGTTCGGATTCGTCCTGGGTGTGTGGTCAACGAACCTTAGTTTAGCGCAGGCCTCGCAAGAGGTAGAGGTTGTTGATGGAGCGTGTAAGTCCATAAGCATACGACTCACCGTCGGGCGTCAAGAGGACTGGCTTGAGCTCGCGAATGCCCAGTGAATCAGCAGGCATCAACACCCTCCCCAGTTTCCTGCGGCCCGTAGAGACATCGAGCAAATAAATTCGGATCGGCAAGTCGGTCTCGCGGTATATGTAAAGCGAGCGGCCGTCGGCGCTCCAACGGATCACGCGGTCTTCCGCGTCCAAACCAGGGACTGGGTGCGGCTTGCCCTCCCGGACCGGATAGAGAGCCTTATTCTGGTGGGAGTCAGCAGCGAGAAGGGTTTGGCCGTCCGGCGAGAGCAGGGTTCCGGTGATGCCTTCGGGTGTCACGGGATGGGGCGGACCACCCTCAATGCTCTGCCAATAGGTGCGTGCCGCGTGCCCGGGCTCGCGACCGACAAAGAGGATTCGCTTCCCGTCGGGAAACCAACTGGCCCCCAGTCCATATTCCTCGATTCCGTCTCTCTGTGGCCGCTGCGTCTCCCCGGCACCCGTCGGCAGCAGAACAATCTGAGGTGGGTTTGCCAAAATCGAAATCACCCACTTCCCGTCCGGCGACAACGCCCAGCCACTGCCATCTCCCAGCCGCACCGCCGCCGAACCATCTGTCCTGCACAGATAGACGCTGTAGTTGGGGCCGCTCCGCTCTCCGAAATGCGAGAGAATCAATGTTCGGCCATCGGGAGACAGATCGCGAATGGCACCCCAGTCCAGCGACGAAAGGTCCGTTTCTTTCTTCTCCCCAGGAGGCAACACCACAAACTCGGAAGCCTCATTGCCGACGGAGAGGATCGCGTTTCCCTCTCGCGAGACATCATCGAGCACCAGATTCACCGGCGCACTGGCGAGCACCCGCAATTTCCCTGCCCGCGTGACGCCGTACAGGGTGTTGGCGCCGCCGGACTTGTTGGCCGTAAACCAAACTTCCTCGCCATCAGGCGACCACGCCAGACCTTCCTCGCCCGCCCACTCTTCGGTAAGCACCTTCCTCTTTCCCTTCAAGTCCACAAGTGAAACCCAGCCGCGGCTGTCACCCGGGACAGGATGTTCCAGGAAGGCGATCAGGTTCCCT
>Ga0182032_10001516_pt1 | contig 10446 bp, 6 predicted proteins | sample tim00Cox00000000_FD_125970 | JGI IMG/M metagenome (GOLD analysis project Ga0182032, IMG submission 125970) | Lab enrichment of tropical soil microbial communities from Luquillo Experimental Forest, Puerto Rico - timezero.00C.oxic.00.000.000 | ecosystem: Environmental > Terrestrial > Soil >... | reverse complement strand
CCCGATAGCGAATATCCAGGCGCTTCCCTTCCGGACCAACAACCTCCGCGAGACTGTCGCGAATCCCCGCCTTCACGCGCTCCGGGTCGGGCTTCGTGCCTTCTGTCGGAGGCTCGACCACGTGCAACACGGTCAACCAAGAATGATGCGACTCCGCCAGTTCACTCGCGAACTTCACCGCCGGGTGTGACCTCGCGGTCCGATCAGATGGCGCAAGAATATGCCGCAACTCCACAGGTCCATGACGTGGCCGAAGGTTTGGCCCAATCGTCAGCACTGGCACCGAGGAGTGGCGAAAGACTTTCTCAGCCACCGATCCGAGAAAGACCTTGGCGAACCCGCCTCGCCCGTGGGTTCCGACAACCATCAGGTCGGCATGATCGCAGCTCGCGCACTCCAGCAGTTTATCCGCAGCCGGCCCTTCCAGCAGGCACACATGAATCTGAGTATTGTCGTCATATCTGGAATTCCGCCTCAGGCGCATCTGCAATTCCTGCAGATCACGCCGTGCGGCATCCCGCCCTGGCTGCAAACTATCGCCGCCAGCAAGTACGTATTCCTGACCTGGCAGGGCATAGGCGATTTCGGCCTGCGCGCCTAAAAGGCGTGCAAATGCCAAACCGTACATCACAACCAATTCTGATTGATGGGAAAAATCCGTGGCGATGAGCACTTGATGAATGCCCACGCCCGTGCGAACAACTTCAGCGGCTGACATGATTGCGACCAATCTCCCCAGGTTGTGGGGTGTCTCGGCGAACCACTTGGCTCGTCTGGGAGAACTTCAGACGAACGATGTCGGGCGTTGTTTTCGACTATACGCGCCTTCCAGCTACCTCTGTTGTAGCGCAAAACAATCAACGATTCAGTGACAGTCGTCACGCGAAGAACGCGATTACCCACATATCCCTGCTTTTGGGACATGTGGGAGTTAGCGAAGCGGGTGGAAGCACCACGCTTTCAGCGTGGTGAACTACCCACTATCCTCTGACCGCTGACTTCCTTTCCAGCGTCGACTTTACGATCACATAGAGCAAGGGAATAAAGAACAAATTCAGCACGGTCGACACAATCATCCCACCGAACACCGTGGTCCCGACGGAGTTGCGACTAGCTGACCCCGCACCGGTGGCGAACACCAGCGGCAAAACACCCAGAATGAACGCGAACGACGTCATCAGAATCGGGCGCAGGCGAATCTTCGCAGCCGCAATCGCTGCCTCCGTGATCGACAATCCCTTAGCACGTAACTGCTCAGCGAACTCGACAATCAGGATGCCGTTCTTACTGGCTAGTCCAATCAGCATCACCATGCCGATCTGGCAATACACGTCGTTCAGCAAGCCTCGCAGCGACTGCGCGCCCAAAGCGCCCAGCAGCGCCATCGGAACACTAAGCAGGATGATGAATGGCAGCACGAAACTCTCGTACTGTGCCGACAGCGTCAAGTACACGAACAGCAACCCCAAGCCGAACAGGATTACCGACTGGCTGCCCGAGCGGATCTCCTCCAGCGAGAGGCCCGACCAAGCATAGTTGAATCCCAGCGGCAGATTCTGTTTGGCTACCTCATCCATTGCCTGGATCGCCTGTCCTGAGCTGTAGCCGGGCGCCGCCGACCCGTCAATCTCCGCCGAGCGGAACAGGTTGAAATGAGAAATGACCTGCGGCGAAGTCGTCTCGCGAATATCCACCACGTTGTCCAGCGGAATCATCGTCCCGGTGTCAGAGCGCACGTAAAAATTGCGAATGTCGTGCGGTTGCCTGCGGAAATCCTGGCCTGCTTGCACGTAAACGCGATAGGCACGGTTGTTGAAGTCAAAATCGTTCACGTAAGCCGAACCCATGTACACCTGCAAGGTGTCGCTGATCTGCTGCAGCGGCACCTGCATGCTGCGGGCCTTTTCGCGGTTGATGTTCACCAGGAATTGCGGATCGTTGGCCGTATAGGAGCTGAACAATCCGTTCAGATCTTTCCGCGAATTGCCCGCGCCTACCACTTTTTGTGTGACCTGGTGCAGCTCTTCCAGCGAACCGCCACCCTCTTCGAGCACCTGGAAGCTGAATCCGCCGAACGCCGCAACACCCGAAATCGCCGGGGGCAGGAAGGGAAAAGCTTGTATGTCCGTGATCTGCGACAACGGCCCGCGTAGCCGATCTACGACGGCAGCAGCTGAATGTTGTTCCCCTTTCCGGTTGTCGGCCAGATTCAGGAACACCATCCCACGGTTCGCGCCGTTGCCGGAAAAGCTGAACCCGGCTACGGTAAACGCACCTGTAATGTCTTTTTCTTTGGCCAGCACAGCTTCCACCTGCCGCATCGCATCAGCCGTGTACTCCACCGACGCCCCCGGAGGCCCTTGCACCAGCACCATGAACCAACCCTGATCTTCGTCGGGCACAAATCCCGTCGGCACGCGTTTGTACACAACATACGTCGCGAATAAACCGGCAAAAAACACCACCAGCGCGAGGTACCGTGCGCGAATCACTTTCCGTACCGAGATCGTATACAGAGTCGTGCCCTTCTTGATCACCGTTTCGATTCCGCGGAAGACGACGTTCTTCTCCTCGTGCGCCTTTTCCGGCCGCAGAACCAGCGCCGACAGCGACGGTGTAAACGTAAGCGAATTGAACGCGGAGATGGCGATCGAAAAGGCGATCGTCAGCGAGAACTGCTGATACAGCAACCCCGTCGTGCCCGGGAAGAATGCCACCGGCACGAACACCGCCACCAGCACCAGCGACGTTGCTACCACGGCGCCCGTCACTTCTCCCATCGCTTCCGATGCCGCCACGTGCGAATCGCAGTGCTCCTCGCCCATGTGCCGCTGAATGTTCTCGATCACCACAATGGCATCGTCCACCACCAATCCTGTTGCCAGCACGATGCCAAACAGCGTCAGCGTATTGATGGAGAATCCGAGAATCTTGATGAACGCGAACGTACCGACCAGCGATACTGGAATCGTCACCGCCGGAATCAGCGTGCTTCGCCAGTCCTGTAAAAACAGGAACATCACGATCATCACCAAGATGATCGCTTCCACCAACGTCTTCAGCACTTCTCGGATCGAGTCCCCGACGAAAGTTGTCGAGTCGAACGCCATGGCGTATTTCAGTCCCGGGGGAAAACGCTGCGACAGTCGTGCCAGCTCCGCCTTCACCGCCTTGTCCACATCCAACGCATTGGCTGTCGGAAGCTGCGAGATACCGATACCAATGCCTTCATACCCGTTGAATCGCAGCTTGCCGCTATAGTCTTCGGCACCCAATTCTGCCCGGCCCACGTCCTTCAGAAGAACCAACGCGCCATTGCCTCCGGGCTTTAGGACGATGTTGTCGAACTGGGTCGGCTCGGACAGTCGCCCCATGGCTCGAACGCTGATCTGGAATGCCTGGTCCTTCGCCGTGGGCTCCTGGCCCACCTGCCCGGCTGCGATCTGCACATTCTGCTGCTGCAAGGCCGACACCACATCCGACGCCGTCAATCCACGAGCCGCCAGCTGCGATGGGTCCAGCCACAGCCGCATGGAATACTTGCGCTCACCGAAGATCTCCACGTCGGCTACGCCACGAATCCGCTTCAGGGCGTTTTTCACGTAGATGTCGATGTAGTTGCTCATGAACTTATCGCTATACCGGTTATCCTCGCTGTAAAAGCCCACCGCGCCGATAAACGAGCTCGCCACCTTGTTCACCGTGACGCCTGTGTTCTTGACCTCATTCGGCAACCGCCCGGTCACGCCCTGCACGCGGTTCTGCACATCCACCGAGGCGATGTCCAGGGGCCGCGTTAACTCGAACACCACCGAAATTTGGCTCGATCCGTCGTTGCCGCTGATGGAAGACATGTAGCGCATGCCTTCTACGCCGTTGATAGCTTCTTCAAGAATAGTAGTTACCGAAGTCTCAACAGCCTGCGCGTTTGCTCCGGTATAAAACGAGTTCACCGCAATGGTGGGGGGAGCCAGCTCGGGAAACTGCGCAACCGGCAGCAGTGGAATACAGACTGCACCCGCGATGACAATGACCAGCGACGTCACCGTCGAAAACACAGGCCGTTTGATAAAGAAATCAGCAAACAAACCGCGAACTTCCTCCTGGAAGTTGGGTGCCCCGTTCAAGAGCAGCTTGAGTAGGGATTTTTCTCTCCCGTGCTGAGATTGTGGGTGCTCCCACTCTCTCCTTCTTTGGACAGAGCGGGATTAAAGAGCACCTCTGAAAGCTAGCTGCTAATTACCAATGACTGATCACCGGCTACCAGAGCCAGCAGAATTCTTCTTCTCCGTGTCCTCCGGGTTGAGAACCTTTCGCCTTATTGTTCGACCTTGATCTGCATCCCATCCGCCAGGTTCTGCCCACCCGACACGATCACCTCATCCCCCGGCTTCAATCCGCTAATAACGCGATAATTGTTGCCCGAGATTTCGCCCAGCGTCAGCGGAACCTGCCGAGCCACTTCTCTGCCCTTCTCTTTCTCGGCCACAAAGGCGAAGAACTGCCCACCCAGCCGCGACACCGCGACCACCGGAATGGTCACTCCCTCATGCGACGCCCACGTGATGCGCGCCCGCACCAGTTGGAGATTCCGCAAACTGTCCGCCGCCTGGTCCGCCGGAGCCTTGGCCAGAATCGTCTGCGTTGCCGTGTCCACTTGCGGTGAGATGAAGTAAACCTTGGTGTTCAGAATTACATCCCCATTCGACGCCAGTATCTGCACCGGAGCCCCCATCTTCAGATCGTGCGCGCGCTCCGTAGGAATCGGCAGGTACACCTCCAACCCCTTCCGCTCATCGATCGTGGTCAGCGGCGTCGTGTTCGTGACGCGGTCCCCTACACGCACCGGAATGTCGCCTACGACCCCCACAACCGGGGCGTGCACTTTGAAGTAGCGCAATTGCACACTCTGTTGGTCGATGGTTGCGTCCATCGCCTTCACATCGGCTGCGGCCGCTTCATAGTTCGCCTCCGCCTGGTCCAAGTCCTGTCTGCTGATCACTCCGGAAGCCGCCAACCCCTTGGCTCGTTCAAGCTGCACCTTGGCCAACTGTAAGTTCGCTTGTTTCGACGCCTTTTGCGACTCGTAGTTGGAGACAGTTGCCGCCTGCCGCCGCGGATCAATCTCCATCAGCGACTGTCCGTTCTGCACCACATCGCCCGACTTCACATAAATCGCGAAAATCCAACCTTCCACGTCCGACATGATGGTGGCTGAATTGCGCGACTTGATCGTGGCCACATAATCCGAAGTGACGCCCAGCTCCTGTGATCCGACCTGCCGCACCTTCACCGGCATCACCGGAGGCCCCTGCGGACCCTCGGCCGATCCTCGATTACACGAAGTCAGCATTGCCACGACCACTGTGGTCAGCACAAGACCGAGCCCGGCACCCGCCGCCCAGATCGTCCTGCCGCGCGTGGAATCATTGAGACGCATCGAAATCGTCTACCCATCTCTCAAAGAGGGATTATGTGTTTGCACAACTCCGGGACCCGGAGTTCTCCCCTAGCTTACTAAATTGCCACCTTGGCGGAAGGCAAATCTTACGCTAGGTAGCCCATATATCTCCGGTTTTGGGATATGTAGGTTGCCGGTAGCGGTTGGTGGCTACCCCACCCGGTCCCCGTCTTTGCGGGCAGGGTGGGATTGTCTTTCGCGCTGGTCTCATCCTGAGCGAGGTCGCCGGGCAACCCGAGGCGAACGGGCACCTACCTCGCCGGGCCCGGGCTCGCCCGTCAGAAGGGCTTTTAGGTCAAGCCGTCAAGCATCGCTCCAGACTAGTCTTGTGCCATTCACCGCGCTCTAGGGCGGCTTCCCTCACTCCGCTTTTGCCTCCTCCACGATGGCCCCGTGCTCCCGCACAACGACCTTCGTGAACTTTGTTCCTTCCTTCACGAACTCAAATGTCAAGTCGCGTTCTACAGTGAAGAACACGCCGTCTGATTCAGGGTGTAGAACATACTTCTGATTGCCGGCGGTCAGAATGAGCAGGTTGTTGTCACGAGTCACTTTCAGTCTGCCGGTCTTGGAAGCGACGTAGACGCCAGTGTATTGCTCGAGCACGTTAGGCGAGACGGTTAGTTCCTTTCGCTTATTCTCATAAGGCGGCGCATGGTGATCGTAGCTTACGACCCGCGCCATCTTCCATGTTCCATCTTTCACCAGCCACAGGTGAAAGAACTTCGCCACCCCGTCAAGGTACTCCGGCTTGCCGTTGTCGTTGATGTAAAAGTAGTGCTCACCGGAGAGCACTGCCCCGTAGGTCATGCCGTTCTTTTGCAGCGGAAAGAACTTGACCGTTCCGGGTACGACTTCACGCCGCAAGCGGAAATTCGGATTCCCGCAGAGGTTCTTCTGAAAGGTCTCCGCGAGCCGACCCAATCCGATGGTCGGCCCGCCCTTGTCGTGATAGAACTCGATGTCGGCCCAAAAGAACTCGGACATCTTCTGAACGTCGCAGCGGTTGTACGCATCCCAGAATACCCCATCTTCGCGCAGGATCGTCTCCGACAAGCTGTCTTGCTGGTCCTGGGCAAACAATGGAAGAGAGAAAATCAACAACAACCCCAGGCACAATCTGACACACGACTGCATTCTCATTCGCTCCTCGCAGTTCAGGCAGAAGGAAATACGTGGAGGGACGGATGCTGGTTCCACTCCTCCCGATTTTTGCCCCGGTCGCAGGCGACGACGGCTCTTAGGCGAAGGCGTCAGACAAGTTGTCACAACCAGAACAAAACAGAGGACGCGGTGTCTTTCAGCACTACGCCGGTTTGGGGATCACAGCCTTGGGGATGACATTCACCATCCCGGTCGCCGTCTTTTGTGATCGCCGGCTGCCCCCGGTCAAGCGAAGCTTGAGCAGGGGCTTATCTTCCCAATGACGAAGAATCTGGGTGCCCCACTTTGGCGAAGTTGTGGGACCCATTCACTCGCGCATCGCTATTGCTAGTTGCTAATTCAGTCGTTCCGGTAATTGATCAGCGGCTTCTGGTCCGCAGGAATCGCCGTGTAGTAACTCTTCCCTGCAAGCTGCTTCTTGAAATCGTCCTTCGCCGCCTGTACCAAGGCCGGGTCGGTAAACAAATCAAGGGCCGTCAGAGCGATCGCTTTTGCCGCAATCACCATTCCCTGCTGCCCAATGCTCATGCCGGAAGTAGCGGCCGCTTGCCACGTATGGGCTGCGGTACCTGCCACCCACGTAGCCGCCGAGAACCCAATCGTCGGAGCGTTCCAGCTCACATCGCCCACATCGGTTGATGCGGAGGGCTGGTTGGGGTCGAATTTCTTCAGCGGCTCGATTTGATTCGTCGCGGCAAGGCTCGGCGGAGTGTCTATTACAAATGTCTTCTGCAACTCCTCGGCAAACTTCCTCTGGTCGGCATCGAGCGTATAGCCGCCCACTTCTTGCAGATTCTTCTGCGCCACCGCGGCCAACGGGTCATTCGGAATGATGTTGGCGTCGCTGCCAATGTCCCTGATTTCCAGCGTTGTGCCGGTCATCAGCGTCGCGCCTTGCGCAATCTTCTGGATCCGGTCCCACACCTCCTTCAAGGTCGCATTCGACGGGCTCCGCGCCACCAGCTCCATCTCTGCGAGGTCGGGAACAATATTGGGCGCCGCGCCCCCCTTCGAAATGATGTAGTGAATGCGCGTGCTGCTGGGCACGTGTTCGCGCATGAACTCGACACCGCTGCCCATCAACATCACTGCATCCAGCGCCGAGCGGCCCCGGTCAGGCGCCATCGCCGCGTGGGCTGCAACTCCGTGAAACGTGAACTTGGCCGAAACCACCGCCAACATGCCGCCGTTGTTGACCGAATTGCGGTCCGCCGGGTGCCAGTGCAGCACCACATCGACATCCTTGAACGCACCTTCACGGACCATGTAAACCTTGCCCGATCCGCCCTCTTCGGCTGGCGTGCCGTAATAGCGTAGCGTTCCCGGCAGGTGGTGCGCCTCCATATATTGCTTCAGAGAAACAGCGGCCAACGCTGCGCCTGCCCCCAGCAGGTTGTGCCCGCATCCGTGTCCAGGCGTCCCCGCTCTTACGGGATCCTTCTCTGGCACCGTTTGCTGCGAGAGTCCAGGCAGCGCATCAAACTCGCCGAGTATGGCGATCACCGGTTTCCCCTCGCCATAGCTCGCGATGAACGCCGTCGGTTCGTCGGCCACGCCCGCCTGTACCCGGAACCCTGCCGTTTTCAACTGCTCCTGCAGCAAGGCAGAGCTTTTGGTCTCGTGATAGCCAAGCTCGGCATAACCCCAGATTTGTTTCGAAACCTCTTTCCAGACTGGTGCGTTCTGCTCCAGGAGCTGCATCAATTGCGCATGGGCACCGGCAGCCTCCTGTGCCGCTGCCGTGCCTGCAAACACCGCCGCAAGCGCAGCCATCCGCAGCAGCATGCTGATCTTGGAATGCAAGGAAGGCGAAACCGGGGAAGACTTCTCCATTGGCAATCTCCTCACACGCTGGTCACGAATACAGCTCTCAAATTGCACCGAGTGAAAAAATCATGCCACATATGTAGCCCTCGAGCCTAGCCCACCAAAGCCGCGCCAAGCCCCAGAATGTGCTCTTTGTGAGGTTGGCCTTGATTCTTGAACCCATAATTGTGGGGCAATTTTGTTGACTGCAGCTACTTACTCGTGCAGGCCTTGCAACAGACTATTGGGTACGTGGAACGGAAATATGACTTCCGAGTCGTCCCATCCTGTCCTCAAGAAGAGCTTCAATGAAGATGGTGATATAGGCGCCCGCTCAACCAAGATCCTTCTGGACTTCATGATGGCTCATCTGCCGCTTGGAACTGAGTTTGCACAGGGAGCGCTTGTAGGGAAGAAGCTGGGCCTCACCAGTTATTACCAACGCTATGCCATAATGCGATTCTCTGGAGTGGGTCCTGTGTCGACACGGTTGCTGCTGTGGACGGTAGCAAGCGCGAACCCTCTCGTCGCCGCAATGACCTATGCGTTGCTGGGGTGGAGTCGCGCAAGTGCATATGCGGCAACACGGAATACGGCGCGATTTGCCGGTGTGTGCTTCTTGTTTGCGTTCGCCGCTCCAGCCTTGGTGCGCTTCGTCAGGCGATTGCCTTCAGAGGCAACATTGGTTCTCGCCTTTGTCGCAGCGCAGGGTGTTCACTTTGCCACGGTGATTGTGTTGCTATCTGCATTCGAGCGCGAACACGTAGCGCAAAATCCACTGCGCACCGCGCTCGTTTTTACCCTCGGCTTTGGGCTGGTGTTGACGGCCGCGCTGACTGCTCATTCTCGAACCGCGCGTTGGTACGCCGCACTTCGGACATTCGCCCTTTACGCGATCTTCCTCATCTTTACTTTGGCGTTCGCCTTCAATCGCCTGAAACCCTTGAGAGTTCTTGCGGTGCTGTTGCTCGCGGCACTCATCGCCCGTCTGACGTCACGGGTCCAGAGCCCTACTCGCTGGGCCGCTGGCGGCACCGGGATGGTGCGGTAATGCACTCGCTTTGGAACACGAGAACTTGCAGTCGGTTGTCCCCATCTCGAACTGTCTTAGCTGGCGCGAAGCAGGAGGCCAGCTGGGCGATCGTCCCCGCCGCGACCGACGATTCGGAGGACTTGCGTCGCCGTCCTTGGCGGTACGGGCAAGGAAGCCGGCTGCCCCAAGCATCGCCTTGTTTTGGGACACCTGGGAGTTGAATTAAGGGGCGACCCACCTACCCCTGAGCGAGCATCCGAGCATCGCTGCTGACATCTGAAAACTGCGACCTGCCAACCTAAAGCTAAATGCTAATTGCGGATCGCTTCTTTACAATCGCAAGGTGAAGCACTGGGACGTCGCCATCATCGGCGGGGGAGTCATCGGACTCTCGCTTGCTCTGCGCCTCAAAGAGCAATCTCTCACTATCATCATCGTCGAGAAGCGCGAGCCTGCCGGCGAAGCCACCCACGCTGCCGGAGGCATGATCGCCCACTGCGATCCTCACACGCCCGCGGCCTTGCTGCCCCTCGTGCGTGCCAGCGCGAAGGTGTATCCGGATTTCGTCCATGAGGTCGAGACCGAATCCGGCGAGAAGATCGATTTCCGTAACACCGGAACCATCGCTGTTCTTGCCGAACCCGGAGTGCCCTTGTGCGAGGGTGCCAGGCCAATCCCAGCTCTCGAACTGACCAACCTTGAGCCCAATCTCTGCCTAGGCGAAGACTCCTGGTTCCTCCCAGAGTCCTGCGTCGATCCCCGCGATCTCGGCCGCGCACTCGAAAAGGCCGCCCGCCATCGCGGAGTCGATTTCGTTACCGGCGCTGCCGTGCGTGAGGTGCTTACGGCTGGCGATCGCACAACCGGTGTCCGCACGGCACATGCCACCTATCATGCTGGACTCGTCGTCAATTGCGCAGGAGCATGGGCCGCTCAGATTGCCCCACTTCCGATTCCAACCAGTCCCGTAAAAGGCCAGATG
>Ga0182032_10001514_pt1 | contig 10452 bp, 5 predicted proteins | sample tim00Cox00000000_FD_125970 | JGI IMG/M metagenome (GOLD analysis project Ga0182032, IMG submission 125970) | Lab enrichment of tropical soil microbial communities from Luquillo Experimental Forest, Puerto Rico - timezero.00C.oxic.00.000.000 | ecosystem: Environmental > Terrestrial > Soil >... | reverse complement strand
GGGGGCATGGCCAGCCCTCGAATCGGTGCCCGGACAGCTTCCCGCTGGCTCGTTCACGCCCGGCGTGTCGCCAGTGTGGAAACTCATCACCAGCGGCGGGAGCACGGGCCGGCCAAAGCTGATCGCGGCCACGGCACCGGCGCTACTTGAGAATGTGGGGGGGCTGGGTGCTCTGACGCGGCTTCGTCCTGACGGGTGCGTCCTGGTGACCGGGCCGATCTCGCACAATGCGCCGTTCGTGGTGACCGCGGCTGGGTTGCTGCTGGGTAATCACGTTGTGGTGATGTCCCGGTTCGACCCGGCCGAGACGCTGCTGCTGATCGGCCAGCACCGGGTGACCTGGTTGTTCCTGGTACCGACGATGATGCTGCGCATCTGGCGGCTGCCCGAAGCGGCCCGTGTTTCCGCCGACGTGTCCTCCCTGGAGGTGGCCTTCCACATGGCCGCGCCATGCCCGGCATGGCTCAAGCAGGCATGGATCGACTGGCTCGGCCCGGAGAAGGTGCTCGAGCTGTACGGAGGCACCGAACTGCAGGCCATGACGGTGATCACCGGGACCGAATGGCTCGATCACCGGGGGTCAGTCGGCCGGCCGGTCATCGGAGAGATCCAGATTCGCGACCTCGACGGCCGGCCCGTCCCCACTGGTGAAGAGGGGGAGATCTGGATGCGCCGCGGCTCAGGCGCTCCGTCCCCGTACCGGTACATCGGCGCCACCGCCCGCCGAGCCCCCGACGGTTGGGAGTCACTGGGCGACATCGGGCATCTCGACGCCGACGGGTACGTATACGTCACCGACCGGTTCGCGGACATGATCCTGGTCGGAGGAGCCAACGTCTACCCGGCCGAGATTGAGGCCGCGCTAGACGAGCACCCCGCCGTCCAGTCCTGCTGCGTGATCGGCCTGCCCGATGACGATCTGGGCAACATTCCCTACGCCATCGTCGAGCTGTCCGAACCAGTTTCCGATCAGGATCTGATGGCCCACATGCGCCAGCGGCTGGCTCCGTACAAACTGCCCCGCGTGATCGAGCGCGCCACCATGCCACTGCGGGATGACGCCGGCAAGGTCCGCCGCTCCGCGCTGCGGGCCGAGCGAATTGCCCGGCCCGCAGTCACCCAGCGAACCGGCTAATACGCGTAGAGCTGATCCAGGCCGACAAGACGGATGTCGGGGTGTCGGCTGGCTCGCAGTTCGCGGTCGAAGCCTGCGCCGGAGTAGCAGGCGAGTACGGCGTGCTGGGTGTCGAATCCCTTGACCGCGAGCAGGTCCTGCGCGCGGCGCAGGCGCTCGACGTGGCGCAGGTCCATGACCCGGTCCCACTTCACCTCGCCCAGGGAGAGAATCTTGCGCGGCCGGCCGTGCTCAGCCGGCGCGAATACCACGACGTCGATCTGGATCTGGGTCCGGTTGGCCGGGTCCGAGACCACGCCGGACCCTACCTCTCCGGGCGGCCCGCCGAAGACCGCGGGACCGGCCGCGAGCGCGTAGTCGCGGCAGATCGCCTCGAAATGCGGTCCCGTTACCTGGGACAAAAAACGTGCGCGGGCTCCGGACCAGACCGCTGATCCTCCGCCGAGTTCGAGACGTGCCCATTCCCGGCTCATGATGGCCTGGTAGAAGGTGATGAGCGGCTCGGCGATGCGGTACTTCGCCCGTCCCGATCTGAACAGATCGGGCTCCTTGATCAGCAGCCGGGAATCCTCCAGGACACGGAGGGGATGGGCTACCTCGTTGGATTTCCGGCCGATATAGCTGGCGATTCCGCCGGAGGTGTTATTTCCCTCGGCGACGGCCGCGAGTACCGAATGGTAGAGCGACGGGTCGCGGATCTCGGTCTCCTCGGCGAGCAGGTAGCGGGCTTCCCGGAAGAGCGGGGTCTGCGGATTCAGCACGGTCCGGATCACCCAGGGGTCAAAGTCAGCGAGGTCGGCGGGAGTGTCTTCGCGCACGAGCTCCCGCCGGTACGCAGGAGTTCCGCCGACCACTGAATGCACGAGCACGGCCAGCTTGTGGTCGGTAATGTCCCAGAACCGTGCGGCGTCTCGGTAGCCAAAGGGGTGAACGACCAGCTCGAAGCCCGCCCGCCCGCGCAGCGGCGCCGACCCGGAAAGCAGCCCGCCCATCACTGACATGGCTGAGCCGCACAGGAGGAGCCGCGTGCGGCTCGTTGATCCGCTTCCCCCCGGGCCAAGCTCCCGCTGGATGATGGACGGCAGGCTGGGTGACGCCTTGACCAGGAACGGGAACTCATCAATGACCACCGCAACGACACGATCCCCGGCCAGCCGGAACAGGTACGGAATGACGTCAAGCCAGTCCCGGAACGCCGGGACCGGCGACCCGCTGAAGCGGATCAGCTCGTCGGCGAACAACCGCAGTGAGACCGTCTCGGTCACTTCCAAGGCCGGGAAGTAGATCCCGCCCAGGGCCGTCGCCAGCCCTTGGAGGAGATAGCTCTTGCCCTGCCGACGCCGCCCGCTCACCACACCCAGCGTGGCGCCAGGCCGGGTATCGGTGGCGAAGGAGACCAGCCCGGTCCACTCGGCGTCCCGGTCGAATAGGTGAGGAGGCTTAGGCGTCCCCACCGGTGAAGCATGCATAGTCGAAGTATACTTGACCGAAGTACACTTCACTGCATCTTAGACCTGACCGACCGCACGAATCCGGCCCGTTCGGGATCAATATTTTTAGCCGAACGGGCCGTGGTGATCCGTGCCACCGACGTTCGAGCCTCAGGGTGAAGCGCTACTGGCCAAGGATGGGCAGAGGTGCTGGTATGGCCGGCCGGGCAGCACGCTCGACCACTCGCCGGGCGTGATGTCGCGCCCGGCGACCTGGCAGGCGAAGCGCTCCAAGGCTGCGAGGTCGGTCGGCCAGATCGTTGCCGTGCCGACGTAGTTGATGACGAGTTGCCCGTTCGAGGAGAACAGCAGGACCGGGATCGCCGCGGGCTCGGCCGGGAACGGCTGGCCGAGCGTCTCACCCGTCGCGCGATCGAGCAGGACGCTCGTCCCGTCGCGGAAGCCGGCGGCGAGTAGCTTGCCGTCTGCTGAGTACGCGACGGAGACGACGTTGGATGCGGCCGCGGTGATCACGGCGGTCTGCGTCCCGCGTTGCGTGTTCCACAGGTAGATCCTCCCGTTGCTGCTGCCTATCGCCAGCTCGGGTGCGGTTGGTGAATACGCGAGCGAGTGCGCCTCGCCAGCGACGTGTGCGATGAAGAGCCGGCGGCCGGAGGCGACGTTCATCACCTCGACGGTCGAGGGGGACGTGCAGCAGGCGGCGAGCTCGGTACCGTCGTGACTGAAGGCCATACCGGGCGTGAAAACGTCCGTGCTCGCCAGGGCGAGGTTGAACGTCCGCTCGGTGCCGCCGGTGGCCACGTCGAGTACCTGCACCTGGGCACTGGTCGCATTCGCTTGCTGGGTCTCCACGGCCAGGAGCGTTCCGTCGGGGCTGACGGCCAGGTACACGATGGGCCTAGGGACGCGCAGGCGGCGGACCGCCGTCCACGTTCTAGTGTCCCAGAAGACGATGTGCCCCCCGGTGTCGCCGGTCAGGAGCTGACGGCCGTCGGGGGTGAAGGCCAGCCCGTTGGCGACCTGCCGGTCGGTGGCGGGCAGCGTGGCGAACCACCGGAGCGTGCGCAGGTCGACCAGGTCGACGGTGCCGTCGGCCTCGTCGGTGGCCATGATCGTCCCGGCCGGGTTGATGGCCATGCAGGGGGCGCCCGGGCATGAGTTAGCGGGGGTGTTCCACGCGAAGGTCCGGCCGAGCGACTGCTGCCCGGAGAGGTCCCAGGCGATCACGGTCCCGTTGTCTGTTCCCGACACGGCCGTGCGCCCGCTCGGGTCGACGGCGACCTGCACCTGCCCTCCCGACTGCGAGGCGAACGTCTCGGCGATCGTCCTTGAGGCGAGGTCCCACACGCGGACGTCGCCGTCCTGAGCGCCACCGACCAGGCTCTTGCCGTCCGGCGTGAAGGCGAGGGTGACGATCCACGTGTGATTGGGGAGGCTTTGCAGCTGGTGCACGGCCCCTGTCGACAGGTCCAGTAGCGCGACGGCGGTGGGCGTCGGTTGCACCAGGGTGGGGTTGTTGAGCGCGATCGCGGCCAGGTTTCCGCTGGGGGAGAGGGCGAAGCGCCCGCCGTCGGGGAAGCTGCGCTCGATCCGTCCCGCGCGTGTGTCCCACAGGTCCGTGCTGCCCTGCTCGGCGGAGGTGACGAGCACGCCCGCGGGCGTGAACCCCAACTGGAGATCGGACTGGCCGGGATGCAGGTGGTAAGACCGGATCCACAGCACGCGGCCGGTCGACGCCTGCAGCAAGGCGACCCGCTCGGAGACCGGGGTCGACGCGGTCGCGATCGGCCAGTCGGCGAGCCCCACCGCGATCGCGGCGCTGTTCGGAGAGTACGCCACGGTGGCCGACCCGTAGGGTATGGGGGGGACGGCGCCGGAGAAGCTCCCGAGGAGCCGCTTGGTTCGGGAGGCGACGTCTATCAGGTAGATCTCGGTCAGGGTCCCGGCGCCGGACGCGATCGCCACGGTCCGCCCGTCGCGCGAGAAACGTACGGCGTTGGGCAGCACGGGAGACGGCAGTTGCACCGCCCCTCCGGATGGCGTCCAGCCACGCAGGTTCTCGAAGCGAACCGCTCCGTCGGAGTCACCGGTGACCATGAGCCGGCCGTCGGGGCTGATGGCCACTCCGGTGATCTCGCCGGTCGACGGGTGGACCACGCGGATCACCGCCGGGCTGCGCTCGAGCGCGGCCAGGAGGTCACCGCGGGTCTCCGGGATGTTGTCCAGCTTGACGCCAGCCAGCGCGAGCAACATGGAGAGGTCCAGGTTCGTCTCCGTCTGCGCGAGGGTTCCGACCCGCTCCGCATCGGACTTCAGTGCCACCGTCTCGGCGTGGTTCCGCTGGAGCAACGCGAACAGCCCGGCGATCAGCGCCACGACGAGCAGCACGGCCGTCCCGGTGAGAAGGCCACGAAGCCGCCGGTTCGTTCGCCGCTGTCGTTCGAGCTGCCGTTCGCTCGCGGCCCGGCTCCGGGAGAGGAACTCCCGCTCGAGCGCGTTGAGGGAGCGATCGTGTGTTTGCGCCCAATCGAGCGCGGCCGACAGCCGGGCGCCGCGGTACAGGTCTCCGGGGTCGCGTCCGTGCTCGGACCATTGCCGGGCCGTGTGGGTCAGGTGGCCGCGTAGCTCCTGCCCGGCTGCGTCGTCTTTGAGCCAGCCGGCGAACCTGGGCCACTCGCGGATGAGCGCCTCGTGGGCGATCTCCACCATGCCTTCGCCCTGGGTCAGCAGGCGGTCTCTCGTCAGCGTTGACAACACGGACGCGACCGTGGGGTCGAGGTCGACGTCGAACTCTGAGATGGGCACGCGCCGCCTCACGGCCGCCTCGCCCTCGCCCTGCCCGACGAGCCGGACGAAGACGCGCATGGCGACTTCCCGCTCGCTTTCCGACAGCTCCTCGTAGGAGGACTCGGCGAGGCGCGCCACGGCCGTGCGGACGCCGCCGGCCCGAAGGTAGGCGTCGTAACGCAGCCAGCCGTCAGAGCGCTCCTGCCAGAGGTGCACCAGCGCGGTCGACAGCAGGGGAAGCCCGCCCGGCTCGTCCTCGACTTCTGCCACGAGAGCGTCGACTAGGGTCGATTCGACACGAAGGCCGACGCGTCGAGCCGGCAGCTCGATCGCGCGTCGCAGCTGCTCTGCGCTCATCGGCCCGACGAGCACGAGATTGGCGGCGAGAAGCTCAGCGAGCTCCGGGTAGGGCGCGCAGTGACCGGTGTAGTCGGCGCGCACGGTGACGACCACGACGGCGGCGGGGTCGTCGGCGAGCTCTACGAGGCGTGCTATGAAGACGCTCCGTTCCGCGGCGTCCGCGCCGCCCGTGAACACCTCCTCAAACTGGTCCACCACCAGGACGAGCCGGTCACCGCGGTCCGCGCCAGACAGCGCGCTGTCCAGCGTCGCTATCGGCTTCGAGCCCGGCCGCATCACCGCATGGCCCCAGCGTTCGGCGCCCGGCAGCAGCCCGGCCGCCAGGGAGGGAAGTAGGCCGGCCAGGACTAGCGACGACTTGCCGCATCCCGACGGGCCCACGACACAGAGCAGCCCAAAGCCGACTGTCCGCGCCGCTAGTTCGCCCACCAGCTGCTCGCGCCCGAAGAAGTAGGCGGCGTCGTGCTCCTCGAACGTGCCGAGACCCTTGTAGGGGCACACATCTTCACGTTGATCTCGCGTGGCGGTGTCATAAATGCGGCGCAGCTTCAGAGCGATCACGTTGTCGGCGAACCGCAGCCCCGCCGCCTGGCGGCTCCTTCCGGCCGCCAGCCACTCAGCCGACGCCGCCAGGCGGCGTGCCACCTCGTCGCGAGACCACTCGCCCACCAGCTCGTGCACTCGGGCGGGGACGCCGCCGGAAGCTCGCAGGATCTGCTCGCCGGGGAGGTCCGAGATGTCGGTCACATACGACGAAGCGATCGCTCTCACACCGTCCACGTCGAGCGGGGCGAGCTCGCGCCGACCGTCGCCGCGCACGTCAACCCCTTCCACGAGCGTCGAGGTGACCGCGTCGCCGGCCGCGTCGCCCAGGAGGCCGAGCACCAGCGCCGGCCGTGAGTCGATCTCACGTAGCGACGCACTCAGTGAGGTCACACAATCTCCGTAGAGGTGCAGGTCGTCCAGGACCCACACACCCGCCAGTGAGGTGGCGCAGGCCTCCCGTATCGCAGCGAGAGTCTCCGCGCCCGCCGCCCCTCCGCCGCCCGTGTAGCGCACCAGGGCGCCGTCTGCTTGCGCCAGTGACGCGAGCGCGGCCGCAAGGCGCGATTTGCCGATGCCGGCGGGACCGGTGATCAGAACAACCCTGCCGTGGCCGCGCCGAGCCTGCCGCCACGTGCCGCGCAGCCAGGCGAGCTCGCCGTCGCGCCCGACAATAGGGAAGTCCTCCTCCAGCTCGAACGGAAGCGGCCCGACTGAGACCCGGCGCCCGACCTCTGCGGTCGCACTGCCGCCATGCGGCGACGATACGGTTGCGACCGGCTCGTACGTCTCGACCGGCTCCTTGAAGCCCTTAACCTCCACGGTGCCCCGCGCCTCGAACGCGACGTCTTCGGGCTCCCCGGCGGCCTCGACGACCCTGCGGGTCACCAGGACCTGACCTGCGGATGCCTTCGAGCACAGTCGCGCCGACATGTTGATTGCGGCCCCTCGGTAGCCGCCCTCGACCGGGACCGCCTCCCCAACGTCGATCCCGATCCCGACCGGCATGGGAAAGTCGGGGTGCGCGGCGGACTCCTCGGAGCACGCCAGGTGGATCTCCAGGGCGGCCCTCACGGCCTGCCCCGGCCACGAGAACGCGGCGAACGCCTCGTCCCCGCGCAGCTCGATCACCCGCCCGCCCCGCGCCACTACCGCGTCGCGGGCCAGGCCCGCGAAGGTCATCGCCAGGTGCGCCGCGGCCTCGTCACCGCGCTCGCTGGTGAAGGTCGAGTACCCACGGATGTCGCAGATGAGGAACGCGCGGACCTCCGCGGTTCGCGGCTGCCCCGGTATGGACCGTTGCTTCTCGACTTCCATGTTCGCTCCCCAGCGGCGTCCCGCGCGTCCCTAGGGCGTTGGGCCGTGACCTTAGACGATAGTCACAAGCGGGCCAACGGAGAATCGACAGGTGGCCGGCCGGCCAGGGCGTCCGCCGCGGCTCACCGAGGAGATGACGATCTGGCTGACGACCGTCGGGCGTGACGAGGCACCTGGCTGATTACTCGCTTCAGCCACGTTGAGGCGTTCTGTCGCTGCGTTCTGATGCTGTACGACCAGTCTGCAGGTCGTCGCCCCGATCAAACCTCGCCAGGGTAGCCTCCGTAGCACCATCTGATCTCGCCATCCGCTTCACCACTCCGATGGAAACCGACCCGTTCGAGCGTCCGAATGGAGGGCACATTGTCAGGCTGGCAGCCGGCCACCAGGACCCTGACCTTCGGCTGTGAAAGTGCCCAGTCGATGAGCGCCCTCGCCGCCTCCTTTGCGTAACCGCGACGGCGACGGTCAGGAATGACGCTGTAGCCCATTTCGATTCTGCCTGCGTCGTCTGGCGGCCCCTTGAAGCCGATGTCCCCGACGACGCTTCTGCTGTCGCGCTCGATCATCACCCAGACCCCAAAGCGTTCCGCTTCCGGAGACGATGGCGGCCGTAGGGCGAGAATGCCGAGCAGATCAGGCTGCGGCCACTCCGGAGGGAATGTCGCACCGAGGATGCGAGACGCCTCCTCCTGATTCTCAGACAGGGCAGCAGCCGCCTGTGAACTCAGCGGCTTCAGTTCGAGTCGCCCGGTAATCAGTCGCAGCACTCCACGACCGTACACCGGCTCGAACCGCCGTTCTGCATGGCAACGGGGCCTCCCGGGCAGGCCTCACTGCCTCTGACAGGCGCTTATCGCGGTTTCTGGACCTGGCGTTCGGCGATGTGCCTATCGGGCGACTTGGTGCGATAGCGTGCCTGAGCGTGGCGAGGTTGCGTTTCGGGGTCGTGAGCGAATCCGTGCGGGAAGGCCGGGCGTGGCTCGATTTCGCGCGGCAGGTCGAGGACAGCGGGGTCGACGTGCTGCTGCTGAGGGACCATTTCTCGGCGGGTGCGTTCGGGCAGCAGCTGGCGCCGTTCAGCGGCCTGGCCGCCGCGGCCGCGGTGACAACTCGGCTGCGGCTGGGCACCATGGTGCTGTCGAACGACTTCCGGCATCCCGCTATCGTGGCGCACGAGGCGGCAAGCCTGCACCTGCTGTCCGGCGGACGGTTCGAGCTCGGCATCGGGGCCGGCTGGTACCAGCCCGAATACGACGCGGCGGGGATCGCATTCGACGCGGCAGGCCAGCGCATCGCGCGGCTGGACGAATCGCTGAGCATCATCAGGAGATTGCTGGCCGGAACGCCGGTTAATCATACGAGCGATTTCTACCGGATCGATGGCCTGGATCTCGACGTACTTCCCGCGCCGCGACCGGGCTCGCCACGCTTGCTGGTGGGCGCGGGCGGCCCGCGCATGCTGCGGCTCGCCGCCCGGCACGCGGACATTGTTGGCGTGCTGCCGGCCCCGATCCGGGACTCGACGGACAGCGACGATCCCCGGGACCGGCTGCCGCCGGCGTTCGACGCCAAGATCGGGGTGGTCCGCGAGGCCGCCGGGGACCGGTTCGGGAGCCTTGAGATCAATGCATTCGGCACGTTCATCATGACCGGCAAGCGGCGAGCTGAGACTGCGGACCTGATCGTCCGGCATGGCTGGACCGGCCTCGACGTCGAGGCGGTATGGCAGATGCCGACGATCTTCATCGGCAGCCCGGATCAGATCCGTTCGGATCTCCAAGCGCGCCGGGAGCGATTCGGCTTGTCCTATCTCGTCGCCGGCGAGGACAACCTGCCCGCGCTGCCCGAAATCATCGGCGGCCTGTAAGCCTGGGCGCGCCAGCCGGGGGTGCTCGGCGCGGACATCCCGTACCTGGATCCAGATCATCACCGTCTCATCGCGCGTGAGCCTTCGACGTGTTCAGCTCCACAGCCTGACAGATGAGTGCCCGCAACGCCGCTTCACTCACCATGTCCCCCTCACGGAAATCAACGGCGCGCACGGTGGCGCTGTCGAGCCGGGTGTTGAACACATGCTTCGGGTCCTTCAACAGCGCGCCCTTCGGGAACGTCAGCCGCACCGCGCTCTTGAGCGCCTCACCGATGCAGATGTTGCCATCGCGCGACCACACGGGGACGCCCATCGGCCGGGACGGCTTCTTCCATTTCACCTCCTCGACGATGGATGCGTCGGCGCTGAGGATCACCGCTCGCAGTCGTGCAAGCGTCGTGCTCCGCCAGTCGCCGGGTGCCTTGATGATGGCGTCGATGTCGCGCGACGCCGCCGGATCTTGGCGTGGACTGCTCGTGCGCGGTGTCATCCTCGGCTCACTCCCAACGGGCCGCAGGGCTCGCTCATCTCATATGTCAGGTGGATCATCGCGGATCGATCAGCTTGCCGTTCTTCGAAAGGTCCGGGCGTCAGGTTCGACGACGGTCTGGGCCGCGTGCCCGTTGACGGTTGCCTGGACCGCCACCTGGCCACGGGACGGCAGCTGGTTACTCGCTCCGGCCCGCCGGATCATGCTCACAGCAGGGATCGTAACCGCCTTGCCGGGCCATGTCGTCTGCCCGCGGGCATACGCCCCCGGCCTACGCAGGCACCGTGCAGAAGTCCCCCGGGCCGTTCGATCTATCCGTGAGTGGCGTCCGGGCGCGACGTCCCCGCGGGGACGTCGCGGGTGGCACGCCCGGCGTGCCTGGCGCTCCGAGGCTGTCCTGGCCAGTACCAAGCCGGCCGAGCCCATTAAAGGATGAGCGGCACGAGCATCTTGGTCGAGCGCTTGTACACCGGGTAGGCGTCCGGGAACCGCTCGG
>Ga0182032_10001512_pt1 | contig 10454 bp, 10 predicted proteins | sample tim00Cox00000000_FD_125970 | JGI IMG/M metagenome (GOLD analysis project Ga0182032, IMG submission 125970) | Lab enrichment of tropical soil microbial communities from Luquillo Experimental Forest, Puerto Rico - timezero.00C.oxic.00.000.000 | ecosystem: Environmental > Terrestrial > Soil >... | reverse complement strand
TCACCGGGAGGTTCATACGAGACCCGTAGTTACAGCAAGCCTCCAAGATCCTTTGCGATGCGATTCAGGTCGAATACCACCACCAGCCAGCAGGCGACCCTCCAGCCTGGTTGCTGCCAGCCTGATGGCGCAGGGAAGTGGCGCTCTTCTACCCCGCCTCGATGGCATGGCAGTCGAGCACCGAGTGGCGGGCGAAGACCACCGCGTGATCTCACTGGCCCGAACCCTCACTGAGCTGGAGATTGCCGAGGTCAGTGACCGGGAAGGGAGCCCCTCCAAGTATGTGCTGTCCACCCTGAAGGGTTGGATCGCCCGCCATGGTGGGGAGTCGATCCAGGCTCAGTTCGCGCTCGAGGCTACGCTCAGCAACACTCCGGACCGTTACTCCAACGAGGACATCAATCCGGGACGGCTATATCTCACGGTCGATCCGGAGTCGGCCGGCTACATCGTGATCGGGCCCAGGCAATCTGGTGTATGCGATGTGGCGCATCGAGCCGGAGTCCAAGCTCGTGGTCTCCGTCAAAAGAAATCCCGGTCTGAACTCGAGCTCCGAGTGCGGCAATCGCGGTTACCGAAACATTAAGCCGAGGCGTTCGTCGGCCGTCCCCCGGCTGGCTCCTGGCGACTTCCACACGCTGCTCGCGGATATGAAGGGCAGCGAGATGCGCGTCTCTGTCAACGGCGGCGTGGTTTGCGACCTTGGACCGGAGGCGCTCGCTTTCGATGGTCCTGTCGGCGTGCGTACGGACAATGGCCGCTCTGAATTTGAGTTACTGGTTGGAGAGATTGGTGCTCCTATTCCTTGCCGAGGAGGCACCGAAGAGGAGTGAGGTTCCGCTTGCAAGTCATCGGCAGAGCCTCGGGGCCTCTCGCCCTTCTTTGTTTCTGCGGAGCCCCTCTCCTCTCGTCCAGTTTAGTAGCTGCTCAGCACCAGTCTCCGAGTTTCACAGCGGCAATCCTAAAGGCTAAAGGCTTGAGCGAAGCGGAATCAACCCACCGGTTCCGAGTGGGTGCGATCTGACCAGTGCTGACGTCGCCACCTAGGTAAACGGTAGGCGACTACCGGGGAGCGAGTTCGGAAAATCGCGCTCAGATTCGACTGAACGAACTGCCGAATCCTGTTTAACTCTCGCTCCGGGAAGCCGCTATTTCGAGCAAGCTCGACCGGCTCCAGCCAGAATTTACATACCATTTTCTCACGTTGGACGTGAACATGCATCGGCTCATTGCAGTCGAAGCTCTAGAAGAAAACCCTGTAGGGACCAGGGAGATCTTTGATCGAGGGCATCGCGAAAGAGTATAGACGCCAGAGAGCGAGTCACAACGCGCGGCGCCAGACCCGCGGTTCAAACGACAACGAGCGTCAGCACGTGCTGGCCACCCACCCTCGAATTCCCCGACGTATAACTCTCGTGGTGACGGCGTAGTGTTTACCGATGATATCCGCCGTCGATTCCTGGCGGGAACGGTTGGTCCGCTCATCTTGGCAAGTCCACACCTGCGAGTCGCCCCGCGGAGTCGCGGAAAAAGGCCTCATCGTGGGGCTTTGGTTAAGGCGGTTTTGAAAGGTCTGCCGGCCCGCCAGATCCATTGTCGATCTATCCGGAGACCGACCCGGCACAATACCATTTTGATCTTGCCGCAGAGCGCGTGTTTCCGTATTTTGAAAGCCGATGGACTTACACCTTGCCCCGCACCAGAAGGCCTTCGCCCGCCGCGCGATCGAGAGGGGACGGCTCCACTCCGAAGAGGACGCTGTACACAGGCGCTTGCCTTGTGGGAGGAACGCGAGCGGCGGCGGGCTGAATTTCTCCTGACGCTCGACGATGCCCGCGCTTCCCTGGCCCGTTGCGAAGGCCGTGTGATCACGCAAGAATCAATGCAGCAGCTTGCCAGCGAAGTGAAGGAACGTGGGCGCTCCGGCCTTCCTGCCGAACTAAACGCCACCTGCTGATGACGTTGCCTCTCGACCATCAGTGCCGCTCCCATTTGTTCTCGACCTTCGGCGGATGCAGGAGCGTCTGCATCACAACGCAATACTGCTCCGTTTTTGCCCGCAAGGCGCTTAACTGCTCTTCATTGGCCTGTGGTGCACGGATGTCGAAAGTGACTCTGATTTCCTGGAACCCGACAGGCACCTCCTTGGACATTCCCAGCGTTCCTTGCAGATCCAGATCGCCCTCAACCATAACATCGATGCCCTCGGCCGGTATTCCCATCGCGGCAGCTACCATCTGGCAGGTGATCTGCGCGCAGGCAGCAAGCGCACCCAACAACAAATCTCCCGAACAGGCGCTGGTACCTGCTCCTCCAACGCCTTTATGAGCCTGCGCGTCATAAATCGCATGTCCCAGATCCACCGAGCATGCGATTGGCGTATCGGTCCGGCTGCCGCGCGCCGTCAGCGTGATTCGTGAGCTGGCCGGATCCTGACGATAGTGCTCCTTTAGCGGCTTCTGCAAAGATCGAACATCCATGGCGACCTCCAAGATCGAGTGTTATATTATAAGGGCACACAGGGGGCTCCTTCGAAGCTGCCAAAAAGGCCCAAAGCCAGCGTTTGTTTGGCTGTAGCTGTGCGAACAGGATCCATGAACCCGCAAACGCCAGGCGCGGCGCCTCCCACCTTGTTGCCAGGCACGCTCCTCGGCGCTTACAAAATTCTTCAGCGGCTCGGTGCGGGCGGCATGGGCGAGGTCTATCGCGCCAAGGATACCCGCCTTGGCCGTGAAGTGGCAATCAAGATCGTTTCGCTGGACCGTCATTCGCGGCCGGAAGCCATATTGCGCTTTGAACACGAAGCCCGCTCTGCGTCCGCGCTCAATCATCCCAACATCGTCACAATTTATGAACTCGGCAAGACGGATGGAGTGCACTACATTGCCATGGAATTGGTTGTTGGTGAGACGGTGCGTGCCTTGCTCGCTTCCGGCCCGATCCTGCCTCGCAAGGCCATCGCGATCGCGGCACAGATCGCCGACGGCCTTGCCAAAGCGCACGAAGCCGGCATTGTTCATCGCGATTTGAAGCCGGAAAACCTGATGGTTTCAGGCGACGGCACAGCGAAGATTCTCGATTTCGGTCTCGCCAAACTTCTTCAGCCCGAGCCGGCAGCGATTTCCGACGGTTCCACCGTCATTACCCCGGTCACGCTGGAAGGATTGGTGATGGGCACCATAGGGTACATGTCGCCGGAGCAGGCGAACGGCGGCAAGGTGGACTTCCGTTCCGACCAGTTTTCCTTCGGATCGGTGTTGTACGAGATGATCATCGGCCTTCCTGCATTCCGGAAGAACACCGATGCGGAAACTATAGCCGCGATCCTTCGCGATGAGCCGGAGCGCATCGCGTCCAAAGCGTCTCAGTTTCCCGCTCCTTTCTTTTGGATCGTGGAGCGCTGCCTTTCCAAGGACCCGAATGAGCGCTACGCTTCCACCCGAGACCTGGCTCGCGATCTCGCCACGGTGCGCGACCGAATCGTCGCTGCCCCTGCCCGCCACTGGGAGCCTCGTCCCAGCAATCTGCCTGTGCAGCGCACCGCATTCATCGGGCGCGAGCGCGAAGTGGCCGCCTTCCAGCAGCTTTTGAGCCGCCAGGACGTGCGGCTCGTCACCTGCACTGGCCCCGGCGGCATCGGCAAGACGCGACTCGCTTTGCACGTGGCGGACGAAATCGCCAGGCAATTTCCGGGAGGGGTCAGTTTCATCGCTCTGTCTGCAGTCGACCAACCTGAAATGATCGCTTCGACCATCGCACAAGCGGTTGGGGTGCGCGAAACAGGCAATCAGTCGCCACAGGAAAGCCTGAGAGAGTACGCAGGCGGCCTGGATCGGCCGATGCTTCTGCTGCTCGACAACTTTGAGCACCTTGTCTCTGCGGCATCGGTGGTCGCTGATCTCCTCTCCATCGCCCCGATGCTCAAGATCGTTGTGACCAGCCAGGCGCCGCTTCATGTTTACGGCGAACACGAATTTCCGGTGCCGCCGCTTGAGCTTGCCGGCGCCAAGTCCGGTCTGCCGCTCGAGGCGCTTTCGAGGCTTCCCGCGGTTGCGCTTTTTGTGGAACGAGCACAGGCTGTGAAGAGCGATTTCGCCCTGACGAACGAAAACGCATCAGCGGTGGCTGCGATCTGCACTCGCCTCGACGGTCTGCCTCTCGCAATCGAACTCGCTGCGGCGCGCATCAAGCTGCTCTCGCCGGCCGCCATGATGGCGCGCCTGGAAAGCTGCCTCAACCTATTGACTGGCGGCGCCTGCGATCTGCCGGCACGGCAGCGAACCCTTCGTGGAACCGTGGAGTGGAGTTACCGCCTTCTTAGCGCCGCCGAGCAGATTCTCTTCCGCAGGCTTTCCGTATTTGTCGGCGGTTGCACGCTCGAAGGTGTGGAAGCCGTGTGCGACACCAAGGGAGACCTAGGGCTCGACGTGCTCGACGGTGTGGCTTCCCTGGTGGACAAGAGCATGGTGCAGCGGGTTGAGCAGGCCGGGGGAGAGACGCGCATCGTCATGCTCTCCACCATCCGGGAGTACGCGCTGGAACGCCTTGCCGAAAGCGGCGAAGGACCCGCCACTCGCCGGGCCCATGCCGCATACCACCTTGTGCTCGCAGAAGAAGGCGCTAAGGACCCAGCCGCTCCCGAAGCGCTCGACCGTTTTGAGCTTGAGCACGACAACTTACGAGCAGCGCTCGATTACCTCATCAAGACCGGTGACGCCGACTGGGGACTCCGCCTTGGCGCCGCCCTGTTTCGCTTTTGGGAAAACCGCGAACATCTTACGGAGGGCCGTGACTGTATCACCAGGCTCCTTCAGTTGGAAGGAGCCGCTGCGCATCCGAAGCTCCGGGCTCGCCTGCTTTTCGCCGGCGCAGTTCTGGCGAGCGAACAGGGCAATTACCCCTCTGCGCAAGAATTGTTCGAAGAGAGTCTGGAGACCTGTCTCGAGCTGCACGATAAGCACGGAGTTGCGGTGGCGCTCAACGCGTTAGCGGTGAACGCCACTATTCGTGGAGACCTCGCCGCTGCATCCTCACTGTTCGAGAAGTGTCTAACGATATGGAGGGACCTTGGCGGTCCTGCAGACATCGCCCGCGCCCTCAGCAATCTGGCGAACGCGATGAGGTTGCGGCGCGAATACGAGCGCGCGTTCTCCCTTTACAACGAATGCCGGACGATGTTTATCAAGGCCGGGGACGGCGCCGGCGTTGCATGGACACTGAGTTATCAAGGCAACGTCGCCTGCGAAAAGGGCGACTGCATAGCCGCGCGTTCGTTTTACGAGGAGAGTTTGGCGGCTTTTCGCCAACTGCGGGATGCCTGGGGAATTGCCAGCGTCCTCTCCGATCTGGCAAGTCTTCATCGCGATGAGGGCGACCACGCCGAGGCGCATCGCCTCTACGGCGAGAGCATCAAGATCTTTCACACTCTGGGTCACAAGCGGGGTATCGCGAGGGTACTCGAATGTCTCGCCGCAACCGCCGCGGCCCAATCGAACGCAGAGTACTCGCTGCGCCTGGCAGGAGCCGCCGCCGCGCTGCGCCAGCGATTGGGTGCGCCTCCCGCGCCCGGTGAACAATCCAGGCTGGAGAAGGCGTTGGAATCCGCGCGCCAGACGCTCAGCAATGCCGCCGGTCTGGCGGCGTGGATGGAAGGCTGGGCCATGCCTGTCGAACAGGCTGTCCAGGAGGCCCTTGGTTATGATGCCGAGCCGGCGCCCCGGGACTTGAATCCGGCTTGAGTCAACCGGCCGTGCTGGGGTCGATCAGGCGGCGCACTGCCGAGACACGATTCGCCGGGAACCCCCCGCGGCGCGCGTGCTCGCGGATGGTCTCCTCGTCCGGAGCCAGGTACACGCAATAAACCTTATCGCCCGTAACGTAGCTGTGGAGCCACCTGATTTCCGGCCCCATCTCCTTCAGCACGCCTACCGACTTTCTGGCGACTTCCTGCAGTTCCGCATCCGACAGATTTCCCGCGCCCGGGATCTCGCGCTCGATCACATACTGGGGCATCGCCACCTCACCTACCCGTCATCCTAGCAGATTTTCCATCTGATGCGTACAACCGGCCGCAGCACCAGCGCCCATCGCCACCGTCGTGTAAGCCGGGGTCGAGGAAGCACTGCAAAAAACGCCAGCCAGATCACCGACGCCAGCAGGCAGGATGCCGTTCCCAGGCATATTAGAATCGCAAACACCCCAGGTAAGTGACGAAGCGAAGCGGCCCATCCGGAGCTCGGATACCCTTCGGCGACAGCTCCGACGAAAAACATGAGGGCGGCGAGGCGAGCGCTAAGCTGCTGGGGGGCGCTAAAAGCGAGGAGGATTGCCAGCACCAGTAGGATGAAGCGGACGAACTCGAATGCAACCACGCCGAGAAAATGCGCTCTAGTCCAAGTGCGCCAGGCAGGGGCCGTGATCACGAGCGGCAAGGCGAGGTGTTGGTCGCCGCGCCCGACCTGAAGCTCTATCGGGCGGTCAGGCTCAAAGTGCGCTCGCGCCACGAACCAGTCTGGCATCGCTGTGAGAGGCCGTCCATCTACCGCTTCAAGGATGTCGCCAGCCCGGAGTCCTGCTTTCTCCATCGGTTTCCCCGGCAGCACGGCCGCGATCCTGAACGTGGGCCACGAGGGTTCCCATCCTGCATTCGAAGGTCCCCATCCCTCTTGTCGCGTGTTGAAAAGGAACGTTAGCACATAGGCAGCCGCTACAGCGTACATCCACCAGGGCACGCGCCTCTTGAGCATTGAACCCTCTTCGGACTCCTGGCCGTTCAGCCACTCACGACGTGTTCCCGGATGTCAGCTGGCAGAGGTCTCGCCTTCCGTGTCGTCATGTCAATGCAAACACCAGTCAAAGTAGTGCGCGCGGCAAGTTCCTGCGTTTCTTGGTTGGTCATTTCATGAAGCAGGAGGAGCGACTTCTCGCGGCGTTCCTGTACCGATGAACGAATGGTCAGCAAATCGCCGGCAAGCACCTCTCGCTTGTACTCGATGTGCTGTTCCACCGCGACCATACCAATCTGTTCCTTGCGGAGACGCGCAGAGGATAGCCCCACGGATGCCAGGAGTTGCCAGGTTGCTTCATCGAATTTCCCCACGTACCACATCACATTCATGTGGCCCATGTGATCGCACTGCCAGGGATAAACCGTGCCGCGATACGTGACAATGGATCCAGACATAGTTTTGTTGCCCCTTGATTCTGACCTGGGCGCTTGCCTGGAATCTAATTGGCCCAGGTTTATCCGATACGGTTAATCTCCACTCGTCGATCTCCGTCGCGCTCTTTCCGAGTATAATACACAACCATGGTTGTGAAAGCAACAAACGCCGTCGACATCCAGCACCTGGATATTGCCTATCTCGGTTTCTTTCTCGGGCTGCGCGTGAACGAACTGATTCGGCAGCGAATGGAGCGCGCCGGATTCGCAGGCGTCCGCGATAGTCATGGCTATCTGATCCAGCATTTGATCGAATCCGATCGCTCCATCACGGAGCTGGCCCGGCGCATGGGTATCTCGCAGCAGGCTGTTTCGAAGACGATTGCCGAGCTCGCGAGTCTAGGAGTGCTCGAGGCATCGCCGGCCAAGGATCGTCGCTCGAAGCGCGTGCGTCTCTCCCGCAAGGGCTGGGAGTGCGTGCGGTTCGGTCGCCGCGTCCGGAAGCAAATGGAGAAGCGCCTCACCTCCGCCGCAGGCAAAAGGAAGTATGTGCAAGCCAAGGCGACCTTGGTGCGTTGTCTTCACATTCTGGGCGGCTTGAGGGCAATCAAATCGCGACGGGTTCGCCAGCCAGATTAATGCCTCAGTGGTCGGCGGCGCTTCCAATTCTGTACGGTCCGGATAGCCCGCGATCGAGGCACAATCGTCGCGGAGGGCCCCTAATGGGGAAGGAAGGCCACGCGTAAGAAGAGGAGGATTGCGACTCTTGAGGGTCGTGCGCCCGCCGACCAATGGCAGATTGCGAAGCCGCTTAGGCGGTAGTTCAGCTTGGACTGCCGGACCTCGATGCAAGAATGCGCATGACGAGCGCCGCCGCCGCGACCGCAAGCATGAAAGCGGCGGGTCCAATACCTTTTACATCGCCGACACGCAGATGCGACGCAACCGCGCCCACAAAGTAGAGGACAAGCCCGATGCCCGCCGCCACGCCCAGTGGAGGCCACAAGATGCCAAGAAGCAGCCCCAGCGCACCAGCAAACTCGCAAGCGGCCAGGAGCGGAAAGTAACTCAACGGCACGCCGATGACTTCATGGATCACGCGGACTATACGAGGATCGCGGCGAATCTTCCCGACGCCGGAAAACGCCGCCATCGCCGCGAGGAGGATTGTAATCGCGAGATACGCAGTGCCCATCCATAATCTCCGACTTCGCTTCCCGCCAAGCGAGTATACGCGAAACCTGTTGCACTGCAAGGCTAGAACTCATGCCGAGCCCAGGCACTCTTGGTGGTGCGGCTTACCATTGGCGAGACTTCACCGCTCTCCAAGCAAACGTAAACAGAAAAGGCCTCAGCCCGAAAGGGCTGAGGCCTCGAGTTTCTACATTTCCTGACTCGCTGCGCCTTGTCGCCAGCCGACAGGCACCATCGTTGTTATGAGGATTTGAAAAAGTTATTGACATCTTGATACTTCTGTGGTATCTTAAATGTTGACGAAAAGTGCCTGGCGGGCCTTTGGCCGATCCTGGGTGTGTCTCGCGTCTTTTGCTGCACACCGGGGTGATAGTGGTAGCACGAGAAATGGGTAAAGAGCAGGGCTGATCCCGTGCCGACTCTACCGGGGCCGGAAGCGGCGACGCTGCGTGGATCACACCTTGCCAGGAGTTCTAAAGACCGGGTCGCGACGGGATTATCAGGCGGGACGAAGCGCTGATCTCGTAGAGGCTGGCTTCAGCCGGGCATGTTGCTGAAAAGAGTATGCCGGCCTGAAGGCCGCCGCTACGAAAGGCGCCCAAGCGGGTGGGTTTTCACACAGACTCGCTAGCCTATGTCCCCGAGAGCGGCAGGATATACAAGAATGAACCAGCAAAGCCGGAATCTCTCGTGGAATCAGCAAGATCCATTTTTTCGCGACCTCCTACCATCCCAAAGAAACCGGTAGAAAATGGCTGTATACGACAGTCGGGAAGCATACAAGTCAAAATGAAGGTATATCCTACGATCTTATTGAAAACAAAGGACAGCGATTCGCCCGTTTGGGGATATCCTACGATGTTACTGAAAAAAAAGGACTAATTTGATTTATCCAACTATGTTGTTGAAAAGAAGGGGCTAAGTTAAAGGCCGAACTGAGGTACCTCCGTCCTGTTGCAGAGCCAAAAAGATCTTACGCAAGAGCTCAAAGTCGCAGTCGAAAAGCAAACAAAGGTTCCTCCGGTTTGAGATCGGCCAACATTCGCTCGACAGTAGAGCCCAGGGTTCCAGCGTTGGCGGCGGCATTACTGGCGGGAATCGATACTCTAAGCAACATACGCATGTGGTTTTTCCTCCTCCAGGCGGGGATTTCCGTTTCGGCTCCCCGGCCGACCGCTAATGTACAGCCAACCCCATCGCCATGCAATGCTCCAAGCTGAGTCGCCAAGTCTTTGATTCTTTCCGACGGCCGGGGCATAAATGACGAACCGGATGCGTGTTCTCATAAGATGCGGCGATGCGGACGGTCTCGGCCACGCCTATTCCCTTCCGAAACGAACATTGCATGGCATGAGTCCTCGATGACTTCGGCAGCCAAGGCGCCATTCGAGTGCAAATTCCTGGTTGGGGCTCGATTGCTATGAGAAGGCGGGATAATTGTCGTGAAAAGTTGAGGAGGTCGTGAACCATGGCCGATCAAAAGGCGAGGAGCCCATCCACTAAACGTTTTCACGTCGTGCTTATACCGGGCTTCGCCGGCTTCGACGCCCTCGGTCAGCTTGAATTTTACGCCCTTGTTCCAGCATTGGCAAGCCCGAAATCAAGTGCTCCATTACTTGGACAATTTCCCCACTGCGGCGGTGGCCACGCGCGCCGCACGATTGCAGGCCTACCTTGCGAAGCGTATGGCGCGCGGTGAGATTTCCACCAGCGACGACGTCATTCTAGTCGGTCACTCAACCGGCGGCCTCGACATTCGGTGGCTGTTGTGGACCTTGCACCACCGCCAGGGGCCGATTCTGGTTGACGGCGGAGCCAAGGTGGAACCTGAATGGATCCTCAAGTGTGTGCGGCGCGTCGTGTTCCTTTCTGTGCCCCACTGGGGCACTAATATCGCCGACTGGGTCCGCGCCCAGAGGCTCTCGCGTGAAGCCGTGGTCGACGCGTTGTGCGCGGCGGTCGCTGGTTCACAGGTGTTGCTGGTGGATCGGATCGAAAGCTCGATCGCGGGTGGGGCGGCTCGCCTCACAGGCGCCGAACTGCTTTGGGCCGTGCAGGATGCCTTAAGCGAGGCCAATGAACATATCGGCAAACCGAG
>Ga0182032_10001495_pt1 | contig 10501 bp, 8 predicted proteins | sample tim00Cox00000000_FD_125970 | JGI IMG/M metagenome (GOLD analysis project Ga0182032, IMG submission 125970) | Lab enrichment of tropical soil microbial communities from Luquillo Experimental Forest, Puerto Rico - timezero.00C.oxic.00.000.000 | ecosystem: Environmental > Terrestrial > Soil >... | reverse complement strand
TTATATAATTATATAAAGATTATGAAGTAAATGGTTTACACTTTGATTGCAAATCTTAAGTAAGAGGTTCGATTCCTCCGTAATCTTTTTATATAGTTTAAACAATTTACTAACTACTTTAAAATTTAAAGTATGTATTAATTATCTTATAATAATTACAAATCACATAAATAGAAATACTAATAATTTAATATCATCTATATCTGTTTGAACAGAAAGATGATTTTTATCAACAAATGCAAAAGATATAGGAACTTCTTATTTAATCTTTGCATTATTTTCAGGGTTATTAGGAACAGCCTTTTCGGCTTTAATAAGAATGGAATTAAGTGGACCTGGTGTGCAATATATAGCAGATAATCAATTATATAATAGTATTATAACAGCTCATGCTTTATTAATGATATTTTTTATGGTTATGCCTGCATTAATAGGTGGTTTTGGTAATTTTTTACTTCCATTATTAGTAGGAGGTCCGGATATGGCATTTCCAAGATTAAATAATATAAGTTATTGATTATTACCTCCTAGCTTATTATTATTAGTCTTTTCTGCTTGTATAGAAGGTGGAGTAGGTGCAGGTTGAACTTTATATCCTCCTTTATCACAAATACAAAGCCACAGTGGACCAAGTGTAGATTTAGCTATATTTGCTTTACATCTAGCGGGAGTTAGTAGTTTATTAGGAGCTATCAATTTTATAACTACAATAGTAAATATGAGAACTCCGGGTATAAAATTACATAAATTAGCTTTATTTGGATGAGCTGTAGTTATTACAGCTGTATTATTATTATTATCTTTACCTGTACTTGCAGGTGCAATTACAATGCTTTTAACGGATAGAAATTTTAATACATCATTTTTTGAAACAGCAGGAGGTGGTGATCCTATATTATTCCAACATCTTTTCTGATTTTTTGGTCATCCAGAAGTTTATATATTAATTATACCGGGGTTTGGTATAATTAGTACAACTATATCAGCTAATTCTAATAAAAGTATTTTTGGTTATATAGGAATGATATATGCTATGATGTCTATTGGAATATTAGGATTTATTGTTTGATCTCATCATATGTATACTGTAGGTTTAGATGTAGATACAAGAGCTTATTTTACAGCAGCTACATTAATAATAGCTGTACCTACAGGTATTAAAATTTTTTCATGATTAGCTACATGTTATGGGGGTTCTATAAAATTAACTCCTTCTATGTTATTTGCATTAGGTTTTGTATTCATGTTTACAATAGGAGGATTAAGTGGAATTGTTTTAGCTAATGCCTCTTTAGATATTGCCTTTCATGATACTTATTATGTAGTGGCTCATTTTCATTATGTATTAAGTATGGGAGCAGTGTTTGCATTATTTAGTGGATGATATTTTTGAGTACCTAAAATATTAGGTTTAAATTATAATATTTTGTTAGCTAAAGTACAATTTTGAGTATTATTTATTGGAGTTAATCTTACATTTTTTCCTCAACACTTCTTAGGTTTACAAGGTATGCCAAGAAGAATTAGCGATTATCCTGATGCTTTTGCAGGTTGAAATTTAATAAGTAGTTTTGGATCTATTGTAAGTGTTATAGCTGCTTGATTATTCTTATATATTGTATATATACAATTAGTTGAAGGAAAATCTGCTAGCAGATTCCCATGATTAACTCCTCAATTTTATACTGATGCTTTACAAACTCTTTTAAACAGAAGTTATCCTAGTTTAGAATGAGCTTTGAATAGCCCACCTAAACCTCATGCTTTTGTAAGTTTACCTTTACAAAGTAAAATAATCGGGAGTAAAATTCTTTATTTTATTAAAGAAAAGAATTAATATTAAAACCTTACTTAAAGTCTTTATAGGAATTCTTCTTGTTATTCTTACTAAAAATTTCTTTTTTAGTTATTTTGAAGATATCACTGATATGATACTGATGATAGGAGGTTTTTTAGGATTTTTTATAAATAGTATTTGATATACTATTAATGAAATTGTTAATTTAGATCATAAAATCCCATTAGCTGGTGAACCTTTGAAAGAAAGTTTTTTTAATGAAAAGTCTCATTTAATAAATAAAAAAGGATTTGGTGAGAATCCTGGATCTTCATCAAAAGATTCTGGATCTTCATCAAAAAATTTTGGATCTTTTGATAAAGATTCTACGGATAAATCTTCAGGTTTTGATCTTAAATTATTAACAAAAGATGAATTGAAACAAGCTATTAAAGAAGTGGATAAACTTATTGTTGAAGGTAATGATTCAACAATTGATGAATTAGTTGATACATTAGCAGGACTTGAAGAAGAATTAGAATTAAGAGAATTATTAGAAGATATAGAATCATCTCAAGCTGAATCATCTACTAAAGCTGAATCATCTACTAAAGCTGAATCATCTACTAAAACTAAATCATCTGATCAAACTGAGTCTTTAAGTCAAACTGAGAATTCTGATAATGAATGTGCTGAAAAAGAAGAAGATTATAAAGGTAAAGGTAAAGGTAAAGCGGTTTAATTAAAGCAAAATTGTCTTAATTATATTTTATATAGATATATTAATATTAATTTATTATATATTTATATTTCTCATTAGCTCAAGGGTAGAGCAGAATACTTCTAATATTCCGATTTTAGTTCGACTCTAAAATGAGATTCTATAATAAATAATTTATTGTTCTACTGATAATTATTTTTAATTTATTTTATTTATTTAGTTAGATATATATATATATATTATTTTATAAAAATAAATAAATGTTTTATTTTATTTTATGTTATATTCACCTACTTTAATATCTTTTATAGAAGTTCTTTTAGTCCTTGTACCTACTTTACTTGCTGTAGCTTATGTAACCGTAGCTGAGAGAAAAACAATGGCAAGTATGCAAAGAAGATTAGGTCCTAATATAGTAGGATATTACGGATTATTACAGGCTTTTGCAGATGCTTTAAAACTTCTTTTAAAAGAATATGTAGCACCTACACAAGCTAATATAATATTATTCTTTTTAGGACCCATTGTTACTTTAATTTTTTCTTTATTAGGTTATGCCGTTATACCTTATGGTCCGGGGTTAGCAATTAGTAATTTTAATTTAGGTATTTTATACATGTTAGCGGTTTCATCTTTAGCTACATATGGTATATTATTAGCTGGTTGAAGTGCTAATAGTAAATATGCTTTCTTAGGTTCTCTTAGAAGTACAGCTCAATTAATTAGCTATGAATTAATATTAAGTTCAGCTATATTAATAGTTATAATGTTAACAGGTAGTTTAAATATTACTGTTAATGTAGAATCTCAAAGGGCTATTTGATTTTTATTACCTTTATTACCTTTATTTATTATATTTTTTATAGGATCTATAGCTGAAACTAATAGAGCTCCTTTTGATTTAGCTGAAGCTGAATCCGAACTTGTTAGTGGGTTTATGACAGAACATGCTGCAGTTATTTTTGTATTTTTCTTTTTAGCAGAATATGCTAGTATAGTATTAATGTGTATATTAATAAGTATATTATTTATAGGAGGTTATTTATTAATTGATTGTTCAAGTATATTTAATTTTATGGATTCTATATTTTTTAATTTATTTTCAGTAGATTGAATACTTTATTGAAGATCTTCAATAGAAAGTCTTTTAAATAATTCTATTTTAGAAGGATTATTATACGGTTTAAATTTAGGATTAAAAAGTTCTATAATGATATTTATTTTTATTTGAGCTAGAGCTTCTTTTCCTAGAATACGTTTTGATCAACTAATGGCATTTTGTTGAACAGTTTTATTACCTATTATATTTGCTTTAATTATATTAGTACCTTGTATTTTATATAGTTATAATATATTTCCTATCAATATAAGTTTATTTTAAAATAAACTTATATATTTATCTATATATAATCATGAAATTTTTCACTTATGATGTTAGTTTTATTGAGATTAAATATTTTAGGAAATATTTAAATTCGTTCGTAAAAATATGTTATTATCTTCTCTATTATTAATTCCTATATTAGGAATATTTTTAATTTTTAGTACTGTTTCTTATGAATCTCACAATACAAGAATAACATATTATAAAAATATTGCTTTTATAGCATCAATTATAAATTTAGCAATATCTCTAATAATTTATATATTGTTTGATTTTAGTAGTAATCAATTTCAATTTGTACAAGAACATTATGATATGAGTTTTTTTGATGTTTATTTAGGAATTGATGGAATATCAATATATTTTATATTGCTAACTACTATTATAATGCCTATAGCTATATTATCTAATTGAAATTCAATAACTGAAAATATAAAATCTTATTTAATAATAATGCTATTATTAGAAACATTATTACTAGCTGTATTTTTAGTTTTAGATATATTATTATTTTATATATTTTTTGAAAGTATATTACCTCCTTTATTTATATTAATAGGTTTATTTGGATCTGGTAATAAAATAAGAGCTAGTTTTTATTTATTCTTATATACATTATGAGGATCCTTATTTTTATTATTATCTATTTTAACTATGTCTTCTATAATGGGAACCACAGATTTTGATGCTCTATTTAAAACTAATTTTGATTATACTACGCAACTATTTTTATTCTGTGGTATATTTATAGCATTTGCAGTAAAAACTCCTACTATTTTTTTAAATAATTGATTGCTAAAAGCTCATGTAGAATCTCCTTTAGGAGGAAGTATAGTACTTGCGGGAATTGTATTAAAATTAAGTTTATATGGTGTATTTAGATTAGTTTTACCTATATTACCTAAGGCTTCTTTAGATTATACTTATATAGTTTTTATTATAGGTGTAATAACAATAATATATGCTAGTTTTAGTACATTAAGAACTACAGATGTTAAAGAACTTATAGCATATAGTTCTGTATCCCATGCTGCAGTATATTTAATCGCAGTATTTAGTAATACTATACAAGGAATAGAAGGTGGTATACTTTTAGGTTTAGCTCATGGATTTGTCTCTAGTGGTTTATTTATATGTGCAGGTGGTGTATTATATGATAGATCTGGTACTAGATCTATTTATTTTTATAAAGGAATGGCTCAAATAATGCCTTTATTTTCTATATTGTTTTTCATTTTATCTTTAGGTAATTGCGGAGCACCTTTAACATTAAATTTTGTGGGAGAATTTATGTCTCTTTATGGGATATTTGAAAGATTACCTTTATTAGGATTATTAGCTAGTTCTTCTATAATATTATCTGCAGCATATACAATATATATGTTTAATAGAATAGCATTTGGAGGTTCATATAGTAAATTTTTCGAAGAAAATGTAAATGATGTTACAAAAAGAGAATTTTTCTTACTTTTTGTTTTAGTATTATTTACTATAATTTTTGGTATATATCCATCTTTTATATTAGATGGTTTACATTATTCTGTTTCAAGTTTAGTATATTATATATAATATACATAAATATAATATAAATAGTATCGTGATCTTTTCGTTTTGTAATTAACGTTAATACTTAATATATTAAAGTATTTAGTAAATAAATAAATAAATAAAAATGCCTCAATTAGTACCTTTTTATTTTATAAATGAAATAACTTTTACTTTTGCCATTATTACAATAGCAATATATATATTATCTAAATATATATTACCAAGATTTGTCCGTTTGTTTTTATCTCGTACTTTTATATCAAAGCTTTTTAATGATTCTATTAATAAATAATTTAAGATTATTTATTAGCAAATAATTTTTATACATGAAAAAAAAATCTTCCTTTTCATTAATTTATAATTATGTGTATATATGGATATTTAAAGGCTTATCATGCAAGCTTAAGGTACAAAATGAGTACTTTAAGTTTGAATAATTTATATAGAGAAATACTTAGTCCATTAAATCAATTTGAAATAAGAGATTTGTTGAGTTTAGATGCACCTATTTTAGGAAATTTGCATATATCTATTACTAATATAGGATTATATTTAACAATAGGAGCTTTTTTTATATTAATATTAAGTCTTTTAAGCACAAATTATAATAAATTAGTAAGTAATAATTGATCAATAAGTCAAGAATCTTTATATGCTACTATACATAGTATAGTAATAAATCAAATAAATCCAAGAACTGGTCAAATTTACTTTCCTTTTATTTATACTTTATTTATTTTTATTTTAATAAATAATTTAATAGGTATGATTCCTTATAGTTTTGCTTCTACAAGTCATTTTGTATTAACATTTGCTCTTAGTTTCACTATAGTATTAGGAGCAACTATTTTAGGTTTTCAAAAACATGGATTAGAATTTTTTTCTCTTTTAGTTCCCGCTGGTTGTCCTTTAGCTTTATTACCTTTATTAGTCTTGATAGAGTTTATTTCATATCTTGCACGTAATATTTCTCTTGGATTAAGATTAGCTGCAAATATACTTTCGGGACATATGTTGTTAAACATATTAGCAGGTTTCACTTATAATATTATGACTTCTGGTATTATATTCTTCTTTTTAGGTTTAGTGCCTTTAGCTTTTATTATTGCTTTTTCAGGATTAGAATTAGGTATTGCTTTTATACAAGCTCAAGTTTTTGTAGTTTTAACTAGTGGTTACATAAAAGATGGATTAGATTTACACTAATTTATATTATTATGTTTTAATACTTAGTGATTATAAGTCTTTTATTTAAGGAAAGTCTATAATTCTTAAATTATATAAATATTTAAATATATTGTAGACTAAAGTCTAAGGTATTTAATAGAAAATATTAAAAAGTTAATATATAATTTAATATTAATAATGTAACTTTATTGCGGACTTACAAGCCTATATAAAATCTTTATTTAGAAAGAGAGATATATTACTTGATATAGCTTATATTAATCCTAAGTAAAAATAAATTTATAACTTTTAATTTTTCATAAAAATTTTTAAGAAATATGATTGATCTTGAAAAATTAATCATATGATTCATATATTGATTTAATAAATTAAATCAATATAAAAGATCTATAAAATATAAATTTAATAAATTAGAAAAATAGATGAGTTTGGTGATGGCTCTGAATGAACACTGTCCAAATGCTTGACACATGCTAATCGAACGTTTAATTTAATAAACTTAAAATTTAATTAAAAGTGGTGTACAGGTGAGTATTAAATTTTCGACCGACCTTAAAGAAAGGGGAAAATCCCTTATAAAAAATAAAAGGTAATAACCGCTTTGAGAGGATAAGAAATATTATAGGGATAGGTAGTTGTTAAGGTAATGGCTTAACAAGCTAATAATTCTCTTAGTCGAAGCTGAAAGGTTGATCGACCACATTGGGGATGAAAAAATCCCAAGGCAAGTAAGTACAGCAGTGAGGAATTTTGGTCAATGGCCTAAGGGCTGAACTGGCAATTTGGAGGAATGCTCACCCTTAGAATAATATCTAAGAGCGATGGGTAAATCGATTTATCGAATAAATTTCTGAATACATAATTGATGATGACAATATGTATATATGTCTTGACTAATTACGTGCCAGCAGTCGCGGTAATACGTAAGAGACTAGTGTTATTCATCTTTAATAGGTTTAAAGGGTACTCAGACGGAAAAATTAACCTTAATAAGGAATAATTTTTCTAGAGTTTTATATAAGGAGATCGTACTTGTGAGTGGAGAGATGAAATTTGTTGATACCTAGGGGACTGGTTAAGGCGAAAGCAATCTTTTATGTAAAAACTGACGTCGAAGAACGAAGGCACAGAGCACGAACAGGATTAGATACCCTAGTAGTCTTTGCAGAGAATTATGAATGCCATAGGTTAGGTTATACATACTTAGTCTATAAATGAAAGTGTAAGCATTTCACCTCAAGAGTAATATGGCAACATAGGAACTGAAATCACTAGACCGTTTCTGACACCAGCAGTGAAGTATGTTATTTAATTCGATGATCCACGAAAAATCTTACCACAATTTGAATATAAATAATATATTATCTTTTTATTTAAGATAAAGAAGAAATATAATATATTTCTTCTATTTTATTATTAATACAAGCGTTGCACGGCTGTCTTCAGTTAATGTTGTGAAACTGTGGTTCGGTCCATGGAATTAACGTAAACCCTTGCTTTATTTGTAAAAATTTTATTATGATAAAGCAGTTCGTCTGTATATTGAATATGATAAAAGGGATCAAGACAAGTCATCATGGCCTTAATATTGTGGGCAATAGACGTGCCACATATTCCTAAACAAAGAGATGCGAAAATGCAAATTTTAGCTAATCTCAAAAAATAGGATAAAATCAGATATGGATTGTAGCCTGAAATTCGGCTGTATGAATAAGAAATTGCTAGTAATCGTGAATCATTATGTCACGGTGAATACAACCTCGGATTGGTACTAACCACTCGTCGCATGCTGAAAGGAGTGTGTGCAATAAGTTTGCTCTTTCATTATAAGTAAGTAAATGTATAAGATTTAGATGTTTTAGTGGAATTCTTCGTATGCATGACTCTGATTAGTGTTAAGTCGAAATACGGTTCGTGTAGTGGAAGTTGCACGGGACTTATCAAGTTTAACAATATGATATATGTATATGTATGTATACATTAAGGAGAGTTCCTCTATTGGTAAAGAGGGTCAAACTGTAAATTTGATACAATAATTGTTTTAAGAGTTCGAATCTCTTGTCTCCTATTTAATCTTTTTATCGTAAATAAACAATTATATAAAAATATATATAATTTTGTTTTACATTTATTAAATATATTGAAATTAATTGTTTAATTATATAAATAAAAACAAATTTTTTAATAAGTCTTATTAAATAAAAAAATAATATGCTTCTATAGCTCAACGGTAGAGCATAATACTGTTAATATTATGATAGATGTTCGATTCATCTTAGAGGCTATTAATAGTTTTATTATATACTATTGACTTTATACATATCCATAAGTTAAAGAATTTTTTAACAACTATATATAAATATAGATAATATAAATTAAAATAATTGTTAATTATAATACTGTGTATTAAATGACTAATTTAATAAGAAGCAAGTTTCAAGATCATCCTTTTCATTTAGTATCTCCTTCTCCTTGACCAATATATACAAGTTTGTGTTTATTTAGCTTAACAACTAGTGCAGCATTATCTATGCATAATTTTTATAATGCCTATTATTTCTTATATATAGCTCTTATATTAGTAATTGCATCTATGTCTTTTTGATTCCGGGATGTTATATCAGAAGGGACTTTTTTAGGAGATCATACTTTAGCAGTACAAAAAGGGTTAAATTTAGGGGTTATTTTATTTATAGTTTCTGAAGTATTATTTTTTATGGCTATATTTTGAGCCTTTTTTCATAGTGCTTTAACACCTACTGTTGAATTAGGGGGTCAATGACCTCCTATTGGTATAGAACCAATTAATCCTTTTGAGTTACCTTTACTTAATACAGTAGTATTATTATCGAGTGGTGCTACTATAACATACGCTCATCATTCTTTAATACAAGGTAAGAGAAATGGAGCTCTATATGGTTCTATTGTTACAATACTATTAGCAATAATATTTACTGCTTTTCAAGGTATTGAATATAGTGTATCTTCTTTTACAATAAGTGATGGTGCTTTTGGTACATGTTTCTTTTTTGGAACAGGATTTCATGGATTTCACGTTATAATAGGAACAATTTTTTTAGGAGTAGCATTATGAAGAATATATGCTTATCACTTAACTGATAATCATCATTTGGGATTAGAAGCAGGTATTTTATATTGACATTTTGTTGATGTAGTATGACTTTTCTTGTATATATCTATATATTATTGAGGTTCTTAAATATATTATTTCTTTAGTTCAATAATATTGAAAGTTTTTAGTTAATAAATTTTTGAAAGAGAAAGATTATTTTTTATAATAATTATATTTAAATAATTTTGTCTTATTATTTTAATAAATAATTATAATTATTTAAAGTATGGAAATTTTTAATTAAAAATTTCTGAAGGGTTTTAGTATAATGGTAATACATGTGACTTTTAATCATTAAGAAATCGGTTCAAATCCGTTAAATCCTAATATAATTATTTAATAATATAAGAATTAATTATAAAGTAAATATATTAATTTAGTTTTAAATAATTAAGAGAGAGTTATTATATTATTAAGAATTAGTAACTTAATTGGTAAAGGACTTCCTTGTCACGGAAGTAGATGCCGGTTCGACTCCGGTCTAATTCGTGTTTAGGAAAGATTTCCACAGGTAAGGTATGTCATTTGCTATATGACAGTTTTTATAACTATAAGTGTTCGAGTCACTTTCTTTCCGTTTATGTCATTTGTTATATGACAGTTTTTATAACTATAAGTGTTCGAGTCACTTTCTTTCTGTGAATTTAATATAAAAAGAATTAAATTAATTAATATTAAATTTAATTTATATCATAATTTAAAGAGTATAGTTTAATGGTAATAACAGGAAGCTTCAACCTTCAAATTCTC
>Ga0182032_10001493_pt1 | contig 10506 bp, 8 predicted proteins | sample tim00Cox00000000_FD_125970 | JGI IMG/M metagenome (GOLD analysis project Ga0182032, IMG submission 125970) | Lab enrichment of tropical soil microbial communities from Luquillo Experimental Forest, Puerto Rico - timezero.00C.oxic.00.000.000 | ecosystem: Environmental > Terrestrial > Soil >... | reverse complement strand
TTCAGGCTCCTCGCGAGTTGCTGTCCGAAGGTGGCTAGGGTAAGGTGTGACGGTGGTACGCGCAAAATATCAGGATTCCAAGTCCCGATTACTTGTCATCGTCTGCTTCGCACTAACGAGTTTAGGCGCTAACGGTCAGACTTCCAGCCGTGCGGAGTGGCCAAACTATGGAAACGACCCGGGCGGCATGCGGTATTCACCGCTAACTCAGATCAACCGTGACAATGTGTCGAAACTCAAGGTCGCGTGGGTGTATCACACTGGCGACGTTTCAGATGGGAAGAAATACCCACGCAGGAGCGAATTCGAGTCCACGCCAATTTTTATCGATGGCACGCTATACCTTTCAACAGCCTTTAACCGGGTCGTCGCGCTTGATCCCGCAAGTGGCAAAGAGCGCTGGACATTCGACCCAAAGATTAATCTAGGATCAAGATATTCCGAAGGGCTGATGAACCGGGGAGTATCTACGTGGCTCGACACCGGGCGGAAGCCGCACGCAGAGTGCCGGAGGCGAATCTTCCTGGCAACCATCGACGCTCGTCTGATCGCATTGGATGCGGCTTCCGGAAAACCGTGCAGGGACTTCGGTGATGCCGGTCAGCTTGATTTGACGCGTGGAATTGTCAACATCATTCGCGCGGGAGAGTACGAAGAAACTTCGCCGCCTGCCATAATCGATGACCTGGTTGTCGTGGGCTCGGCTATTGCGGACAATGATCGCGTTGACAGCCCCAGCGGACTGGTGCGCGCGTTCGACGGTCGAACCGGCGAGCTGCGCTGGAAATGGGAATCTCTCCCCGCGACCCTGGCTCCGACCGGCGCAGGCAACGTCTGGTCAATGATCTCCGTAGACGCGGAACGGAACCTCGTATTTGTGCCGACCGGTGCGCCAAGCCCTGATTACCATGGTGCGAAAAGGCCCGGCGATGACAAGTGGGCAAACTCTGTCGTTGCACTCCGCGGTAAGGATGGCAGGTTCGTGTGGGGGTTTCAGCTGGTCCATCATGATCTTTGGGATTACGACACAGCTTCCCAACCGCTGCTGGCAACCTTGCACCGCAACGGATCAGACGTGCCCGTGGTCATTCAAGGCAACAAGACTGGCAATTTGTTTGTTCTTGACCGTGAAACCGGTGTTCCCGTGTTTAAGGTAGAAGAGAGGGCGGTTCCGCAGAGTGATGCTGATGAGGAGAGAACCTCTCGAACGCAACCATTCCCGGTCGCTCCGCCGCCTCTTGTTCGTCAGCAGCTCTCCGCCGACGATGCCTGGGGAACCAACGACGCTGAGCGAAACGCCTGCCGGGAGCGGCTTCAGCGCTTGCGATCCAATGGAATCTTCACCCCTCCCAGCGTGCAGGGCACGGCGGCCATTCCCGGCAATCTTGGCGGAATGAATTGGAGCAGTGGCGCGTTCGACCCCCAACGGCAGCTTTTTGTGACGAATGTGAACAATCTCGCCATGGAGGTTCACCTCATTCCGCGGGATCAATATCTCCCGCAGGAGCAAGCCGCGGAAGCAGGTAAGTTCCGCGGAGATGTCTCTCCGCAGCATGGCACGCCGTATGGGATGAGCCGACAGGCTATCGTATCGCCCATGGGTTTGCCTTGCCTTCCACCACCGTGGGGTGAACTCGTCGCGGTCGACTTGTCCAAGGGGACGATTCGCTGGCACGTGCCTCTTGGAACGGCTGTGAAGTTGGAGGGAAAAACCATCCCGGTTGGGGGCACGCCGAATCTCGGCGGTCCCATCGTCACCGCTGGAGGACTGGTCTTCATCGGCTCGTCGATGGACGACTCTTTGCGCGCCTTCGACGTGGACACAGGCCGAGTGTTATGGAGCGTTCCGTTGCCAGCGGGAGGTCAGGCGACACCCATGACATTTGAGGAAAACGGGGGGCAATACGTGGTCATTTCAGCTGGAGGGCACGGAAAGTTAGGCACGACCCTTGGTGATTCAGTTATAGGCTTTACGCTGCCGTGAAACACCCCGTCGCATCCAAACCTGTTACGAAGTGGATGCCGGAAACCGGATTGCAGGTTCGGCCCTGGCCGAGTGACAAGCTTGCTCCGAAGGAATCCGCTGGGACTATCCCCTCATAAGTCTATCCGGCTTGTACTCGCAATCGCATGGTCCTCGAGGATTCTGCAGAGTATTCTTCGAGCGACGAGTGGTCAAAGGAGCTCAACATGCATGCTGCGGTGTTGCGCGGTTTGGGCGCCGCGCCACGGTGTGAACAGTTTGCTGACCCCGTTCCGCCCGGGGATGAGTTGATTGTCGAAGTTCGTGCGAGCTCGCTGAAGCCTGTCGACAAGCAACTGGCCAGTGGCTCGCATTTCGCGAGCTCTAACGACCTACCTGTTATCTGCGGTACGGACGGCGTTGGAACTCTGAGCGACGGCACGCGTGGGTTCTTCGGTGGCCCTCGACCGCCGTATGGTGCGATGGCAGAACGGACGGTTGTGCGCCGAGAGTTCTGCTTCCCGCTACCCGAGAACATCGATGACAGGGTAGCCGCCGATGACATCCTGATTGATGCCTTGCACAAGGTTCTGTCGCATGCGGCCAGCGGAGAGCTCAGCATTGATACCGAACACGTGCGACTTCGAGACATTGAGGAAGCTTGGGGACGGGACCCGCAAGGACGGAGGTTGAAGTCTTAGTCGCTGGACACAGCATAGTTTTCATGCCTCAAAGGTTTCCGCTGTGAAAGTCGTGCGCCTTGCCTCTAAGCATCCCGGAGACGGACGCGGCGCGGGCCGAAGGCGATTAGACGTGATGGAATATCGCGCAACAAAGGAATCTTCAAGAGCAGCTTGAATTGCCAGGGCACATTGGCGGGGCGCGTTGATTGAAGAACGCGGACCATGAGGCGGTCTTGCATCACGGATTGCATGCGCTGGATCACCCGCGTGGGCCACTCGCGCCGGCGTTGGACTTCAGCCAGATGGGCTTCCGAAACGGTCCCGGACTTCAGCGGACCTGCCAGGACGTTTGCGGCAACGACGGCATCCTGGACAGCGTAATTAATTCCCACGCCCCCGACAGGAGACATCACATGCGCAGCGTCGCCAATGATGAGGACACCAGGCTTGTGCCAGAGGGGGCAGCGGCTGGATTCGACGGAAAGCAAGGTGAACTGCTGCCAATCCGTCAGGGATTCAGCATGTTTCGCAAAACGAGGTTCGGTCTCAACCATGCTTTTGCGAATAATTTCCACACCCTGCGCACGCACTAGCTGATACTGGCCTTTGGGAAAGACCAAGCCAGCCTGCCAATGATCGTTGCGTTCAAGCACGATAAAAATTCTCCCACCGCCAATACCGCCAAAGGCGCCACCGGTAACCTCGGGCTCGCCAGGAAGCTTCGGCAGGCGAAACCAGAGGACATCCATTGGCGGGGCGGTCTTGATAGGTTCAAAGCCAGCGAGCCGGCGCACGAGGGAAAAGCGCCCATCGGTACCAACCGTCAATTTGGCACGAAGCTCGTGTTCCATGCCATCGTCGCCGAGATAGGCGACGCCGACAACCATTCCGTTCTCCTCTATCAGGCGCTGCACTTGGGCGTGCATCACCAATTTGAATTCTGGATACTTCGCGGCCTCGCGAGTGATGAATTCCAGAAAGCGAACCTGGGGAATCATTGCAATGTAGGGAAAGCGCGTCTTGAGGCGCCCGAGATCGAAAGGGCGAAAAGGACCGTTTGCAAATTGAAGCGTGGGGCCGGTGACTTTGCTGTGAGGAATCTCGAGCAGTTTGTTCGCGAGCCCGATCTGGTCGAGGACTTCCAAGATGGAAGGGTGAACCGTGTCACCACGAAAGTCGCGGTCGAAATCTTTGTGCATTTCGAGGAGAGTCACGGGAACGCCGCGGCGCGCAAGGAGAAGAGCAAGCATGGCGCCGGCGGGTCCACCACCGACGATACAACAACAAGTTGTCTCGACGTCACGACCCTGGTTTTGGGCGAGCGAAGTCTGATTCATATAGTTTCCTTTCTAAATCCTTTCTGAATATTATTGAGGCCAGCAGCCAGGGATTTACTTGAGACTTCCCTGCCGAGTGGAGCCCATGGGATAGGGATGGATTCATTTAGCCGCCCCAAGTGGCTGCCGAAGCTGGCTGCCGAGTTCCTTCGCCACAGTGCCGGAAGTCTGGTAGCGGCGACGAACAGAAACTCCTAATTCCATCCGCAAGGACTCTGTTACGACGACCCTTCCGCGTTTCATGAGGTTTTCTCGCCATCCGGTTCGCTCGGCCCTTCCCACTTCACAATTTTCAAGTCGAGGAAAAAGATCGTGTACAGGACCGGCACCAACAACAAGGTGATGAACGTCGCAACGCCAAGCCCTCCGATCTGCGCTTAGCACAATGGCTTCCAGAGTGGCCCGCCGTGCCGACCGTGTCCAAATGCGCGCAAAAGACGAAGGTTTACGCGTTCCCCGCACCGACCTCCGCGACAACGTCCGGACGTCCCGGAGCGGATTCCTCCAACCAACTCTTCACTCCCCTTGCCTCCAGGCATTGGCGAGCAACCTTGGCAATCGCTTCTTCACCGCACCCTTCGTCGAGAGCGATGCTCGGATTTACGGACGGCGTTCGAATCAGTTCCTGAAGGATTTCTAGGACTTCCGATCTAGAGACGGAGTTTCTCGGCATCGCGAGGGTCCTCACGCTTTTCCTTGCAGCCCAGCGACCAACCGATCGATTTCTTCGCTGGATGTGTAAGCATAACAAGAGGCGCGCACCGCCGCCGTTACGCCCATCCTCTTCAGGAGAGGAAGTGACGCGAGGTCTCCCCCGCGAACGGCGATTCCCATGGCGTCGAGTGCAGTGACGACCTCGAGCGCCTGGCGATTGTCAACGACGAACGAGAAAACGGATACACGCTCACTCGGTTCCGTCGGGCCCAAGATTCTCAATCCCTTAACCTTTGTGAAACTCGACAAGGCGAATCGCGTCAGCTCTTGCTCTCGCGCCCACAGCGACTTACGGTCGAGCGAATCTAAGAACATAATCGCAGCTGCCAGACCAGCCGCGCCAGGTACATTCGGAGTGCCCGCCTCGAACTTCAATCCGCCCTCGGCAAAGTGAGGAGCCACGCCGATCTCCACATCATGCGCCATGTTGCTCCCCGCCTGAAATGGCGGCATCGCGTCAAGCAGCTCTCGACGCGTCCATAGGACGCCTATCCCCATCGGCCCGCACATCTTGTGCCCGGAGAACGCGAGAAAATCACAATCGAGATCGTGCACATCGACCGGGAAATGAGGGACGGATTGTGCGGCGTCGACAAGCACCAGCGCTCCGGCACGATGCGCGCGTTCGCAGATTTCCTTCGCCGGATTGATCCGACCAAGCACGTTCGAAACGTGTGGGAACGTCACCAACTTGGTTCGTTTTGAGAGTAAGCCACCAAGCTGATCGAGTCTCAAGCGCCCGTCGTCGCCGACGTCCAAGATGCGCAACGTCGAGTTGGCTCGTTTGGCGGCTAATTGCCAGGGAACAAGATTCGAGTAGTGGTCTGAGACGGTGACAAGGACTTCGTCGCCCGGACCGAGATTTGCACCGCCCCAAGAGGCCGCAACCAAATTAATCGCTTCGGTCGTCCCCCGCGTCCACACGATCTCTTCTGGCCCGCGTGCGTTCAAAAAACGTGCAACCGTAGCTCTCGCTGTGTCATACAGGGTGGCGGAACGACGGGCGAGCGTATGGAGAGATTTCGAGGGATTCGCATTGTCGTGCAAGTAGAAACTTGCGAGAGCGTCGAGAACCGCTCGCGGTCGCTGGGTCGTCGCAGCACTATCGAGATACACCAAAGGCCGACCATCTTTATTTTCTCCTAGCAATGGAAATTGACTGCGTAAGTCTCGGAGCTTCGCGTTCACTGGATTTTCGGGGCGCTGCCCCGACCATACGGTCTCTCCTCTGAGAATGGATGTGAGTGTCGGTAGAGCGGTAGCGGCCGAAATACTCCGGAGAAAATCTCGTCGGCGAGTCTCCATCGCTTTTCCCTTCATCGCCTCGTGCCAATCCATAGAACTCTATCTTGGTCACTCAGAACAGCTTGCTGCGCCATTCATCGGCGTCCCGCCCAGAACAACTACGGATCTGCGGATGCCGCAGGTTCGCGGAGTGAATTGTGCAAGTTCAGGATGCGCCAGCGAGTGCCGATCTTTCTGCACATGGACATGCCACGTCCGACGAGATGCTCTTGGGGAGAGATTATTTCGTAGTCGTAGGTATACCAAAGCGCATCGCCAAATAGTTTCACTTCGTCCAGCTTCATCTTGTATGTCAGCCGGGGCGCATACTGCAGGAACCGATCCTGCAAGTACTTCATCACTTCGCTGCGGCCGCGATGTTCACGTTGCAAGGCAAAGAGGACAATTTCGGAATCAAAACAATCCCCCAGTTCCGCTACATTCCCTGCTTCGAACGCCGACGTACAATGATGCATGTCCTCTTCCATCTGCTTGTAGGCCGCGGTGGGACTCGCCGGGACCGAGCTGACTGACGCAACGCCTCGCTTCAAATCGATCGTTACGCCCATCTTGTCCAGCAGATCGACACCCAGAATTCCATCAATTTTTCCTCCGCACGCACTTGCGATGGGACTGAGATCGATGGCCGGAAGCCGGAGGTCGTTGAGCCGGTGATCGCCGAACAGAATCTCGGGAAGAAACACTTCGCGTGCGCTTGTCGCAGCCGTGCCACTCCAGGAAGTCACCCTAATTTCCTTCGAACGCCCCGATGAGAATGACTTGAGGTTGAGCATAGATGTAGCAGCGGTATCGAGCAGGAACCGCATATCGGTGCCCTCGATTCGCACCTTTACGATGGGAAGCAGATCGCAACGCTCGATGGGGATTTCAGACGTCGTTTGCAACTCTTGGGCTGGTACCTCTGAACGGAAGGCCAACAAGCATAAAAATAGGAGCAAGCACCGATGCGCTTTTGGGGGTGTGGTCGCGTCAGAGTTCGAACTCGACATGGGCGTCGTCCACCTTTCACGGTTGCCAGGAGTAGGTCCATTTGATGGCGAAGCGCGTCTCGCGAACTTGCGGCGGGTTTGCCGGGGCGATGCTCGCAAACTGGGTTCCGACGTTATAGATGATGTAAAGGTCGCTGTCGGGACGGTAGTTGTACCGCAGGCGAAGGTTAGCACTGACTGCCTGCGTATTCGACGTGTCCATCTGGATGAGACTTGTGAAGGTCAAGAACCTGTTGAAAGAATAGTTGCCTTGGAGGCTCGCCAGCACAACCGAGAAATTGCCGTTGGGCAGCGGCAATCGAAATCGGTCCCAAGTCTCAGAAGCAGAAATTGAGAACTTGGCGGTTGGACGATAGTTGGCTCGAACGCGAAATTCATTGAGGGTTCCACCATAGTAGCTGCCGAAGCGCTCGAAGAAACTGTAAGTCAACCTGCGATCTTGCGCAGAGCCGTACGTCAGTTGGTGGCGGGTGAAATGGTATAAGCCATTAGGAATGAATACGTTTTTGTAGATATGCAGAGGCGTCGTAATAAGCTGGGTAAACACGTCAACAATGTCGTCGTCCGTGTAGGCGCCGTTGTTGAAGTCGGCGCGGAAAGTGTTCTGCCATTCTTGTGTCGAGACTTGGCCCCGCGTATCCGGAGCATGGAGAATGAATCCCTCGAATTGCAACTCACGAACGCCCACAATCTTGGGTCTGAATTTGAAGGTCATGTCTCCGTAAGTTTCATCGGAATCAGTCCTTTCAATGAAACCTACTTCCGGGTTGAAGTTTGGCCCGATCTTTCTCCGCTCGACAATTCCGTCGAGCCAGTTCGATCGGTACGACAAGGACGCGCCGACGTCGCTAGCCGAGCCACTTGCTCCACTTATGTTTATCGGGGACTGCGTTCCCGCCATGTGGGCGTCCACAAACCAGTCCTTGAAGAAAACGAGGCGCGTATCCACACCGCCCGTCTGATTGTAACTATCGAGCAAGTTGCCGGACCGCTTGTCGATGCCCATCACTCCGACGTAGGAGCCTGGCCAGAGGGATTCCTTAACGCGAACAACCGCGAAATTTGAGTATGGGTTGGGACCACTCGAGCGGGTATCTACGTCCATGATGCCCAACTCCGTGCGACCGAGCGTTCCCGTCAGCCTGGCTCCGCCGTTGATCGGCACCTGCTGTCCGGTTATTGGATCAATCCCGATCTGACGGCTAAAGAATAGTTGGTCTTGGTCACCAAGATCGAAATTGAAGTCGCCAGCGTTTTCGAGGAAGAACTGGCGCTTTTCCGGGATGAACACTTTGAACGGCGTCAAATTGAACGGCTCAAGGTCGACCTCGGTGTCGGCAAAATCGGTATTCCCAGTCAGGTTCAGGACGAGATTCGAGGTAAGTCCGTACTTCATATCGAGTCCGCCCGTTAGAGGGAACTTGGGGTCCTGCGCAGTCTGTTTGTCGTATCTCGCGACAGCGTATGGCTTCACAACAAAAAGTCGCCCACTTCCGATGTCCGTGATGCCTCGCAGGTCTCCAGCCTGGGATACCTTGGTGATGCCGAACGTTCGGCGGTAGGCTCGCCACAGATCTTGTTCGTTCTTTCTGCGTATGAAGCGTTTGAAGTTCAAACCCCAGAGGACATTGTTTGATCGCGTGAAATTGAGTGTGGTGAAAGGAATCTCTATGGTAGCGGTCCAGCCGTCGGCGGTGATCCGTGCCTCGGAAGTCCAAACCCCATCCCAACCGGTATCGAAATCAGCGCCAAAGGAACCGAGTCCGCTTCCCTGCTCTTCCACGATCAAGCCATCGACTTGTGTGCCAAGCGGGTTAATCTGGAAGACATAAGCTCCACGACGATCGTGGTTGGAGTCGATGAGAATCTCAAAGTGGTCGTCCAGATCCTGACTGACGTCGCGGCGCAATTCCGTCGCGACAATTCGAGATGGGTCAGAATCGTAGCAGCGGATGCCGAAATATACGGCATGGCGCGAATACAAAATGCGCACTTCAGTTTTCTCCGTTGACGCCTGGCCTTCGAAAGGTTCTCGCTGACGAAAATCTGTAATCGGCGTGGCCGTCCGCCAGAGTGGGTCGTCCAGTGTCCCGTCGAGCTTCGGAGCAAGGTCAACACGTGTGGCCTCGGCGGCATTCGACGGGTCCTGACCGGGAGATTTGCCAGTGGCCTCGGAGGCCCCTGCTCTGCCCGCGAGCAGCATGGAGAAAAATGAAAATAATCCTAATGCATACCAGTTTACGACGGGCTGGTTCCGCGAATTACTCATGTGATCTGTGAACGCGGGCCATCAACTAGTCTTCCGCCTCGTATGTCCAAACTTGCGCCGGCTCACTCCCCTTTGCAGGAACACCGACGTAGAACCGATCGCGGCGGGTGAAGTAATAGCCGGTGCGAATGCCAATCCCCGATGGAACGTTCGCTACGAGTTCATAGTGATCAGGGTCATTCTGCTGAAACACGCTGATAAACCCCTCGGCGCCGATGACGTAAATGCGCTTTCTGGACGCATCAAAGTAGACATCGTCGCACTCTCCTGCCGCACGCAACCGAGCAACTTCACTACCTGTCTCCGTATTCAGAACAACCATCATGGGAGTCTTGCGAGTTATGGTGAAGAGGCGATGATCTTCTTCGTCCAACGCCATAGCATAGTTGCTACGCAATCCTTTGAGTGGCCACTTGGTCACCGCACCGGTTTTGCGGTCTATGGATTCCACTACGCTTCCCGCATCGGGTACGTTCACGAAGATGTGTCCCCCTCGAGCTTCCACTTGGAACGACTCGGGGTGTCCTCCCGTCTTGTAGACGTGGCCGACGCGTTCGTCCGTCTTGGGATCGATCATGGCAATTCCGCCTTCCTCCTGACCGAATCCTACGAAGACGGTTTTCGAATCTTCGTCATAGCGCATATTGTCCGGGTCGACGCCAAAATCGATCGCTTTGCGAAGCGTGTAAGTCGCGCCGTCGTACACCTTCACTTTGCCGTCCTCGGCATTCGCGACGTAAAGCTTGTCCACTTCGGGAACGTAAAGCGGCCCCTGCGGTTCAGCGAGTCCCTTAATGCTGTGAATCACTCTCCCGGCGAAAACATCGATAACCTCGAGCGAGTTGTTGCCCAACGCGGAAACGAACAACCTCCGCCGTTTGGCATCGGCGCTGAAGTGATCCAGACGTCCCGCGACACCGGGCACAGGAATCTGTTCTTCTAGTTGCAGTGGCAGAAAGTCGCGCGCTCGCGATTGCGCAACAGCTGTATCGCTACCTTTGATGGCCAGGATACTTAATCCGATCAACGAAATAGCTCCAAGTCCAAGCAGCTTCTGCATGTCTCCTCCCGTGTGCGATGAAGTTCCTCAGATTCTCTTGCGGCTTAACGCACTGGCGCGAATACGAGAGTGGCCGCTTCTTCGCCGCCGTGGGCGGGTGCCGCGACATAATAGCGATTCAGCTCGGGCGACCAAAACGAGGTTCCTGCGCCTGGCCGCGTGGTGATTTTCGCTAGCGTTAGGTAG
>Ga0182032_10001484_pt1 | contig 10531 bp, 13 predicted proteins | sample tim00Cox00000000_FD_125970 | JGI IMG/M metagenome (GOLD analysis project Ga0182032, IMG submission 125970) | Lab enrichment of tropical soil microbial communities from Luquillo Experimental Forest, Puerto Rico - timezero.00C.oxic.00.000.000 | ecosystem: Environmental > Terrestrial > Soil >... | reverse complement strand
TGAATCTCCGTGCACGTATCAGCGGAGCCCGCGTCGAGGCGGGTTTCTATGTCAACAACCTGCTGAATGCACAACCGCTGTTGTTGGGGAAAACGGAAGGCAGCTCCCAGGGCGTGGTTTACGGGCCGCCACTTGTCTATGGCACCACGTTCAGGCCGCGGACGTTCGGTGTCGCTTTCGGCGTGCACTTCTGAGCGCGGCAGGTTTCAGCGCTCGGGTACTGTCAGCATCCGTTGCAAGACCCGCGTGCCTAGCGATCAGCGCCTACCGGTGTGCAGTCGCGAACCTCAACGATAGCCGGGCGTCTGCCCGCAGCGGCTGCGAGGGTACCGATCCGATCGCAGCGCACAGTGATCTTTTCACGTTTTGCCAGCCCTCTCGCCGCCCTGATGCCGTCCTGCGTAAGCCATGCAGTGACATCCCAGGAGTCACCGGAGAGCTGCAGCGCCGCGCCGTCGGCAACCGTGAGGCTATCGACGATGCCGCTGACCTCGACCATCGCGTTACCGATTTTGCGAGCGAGAGCGTCGGGGTTGGTCTGGAAGTCACGCTGCAGCGCCTCGGCGCTGGTCTGGTACAACGGGCGGGACGTATCGGCGGGAGTTGCCGGCGGCTGCGGCGCCAGGCTGAAACACTGGTAATAATGGCTCTCGTCAATTGTCCACTTTCCCTGTTTGTCTGCTGACTGGCCGGCAGAAGCGGACCCGAAGCGCTGGCAATCCTCCAGAGTTGCAAACACCGCGATATCGCGACCCTGCCTGTCGATGCGCAGGTCGCACTTGCCCGTCACGGCGTAGCAGGCAAAGAACCCATAGAGGAGCACGGACACTCTTACCTCACGAGGCTCGGCGAGCCTTAGCCGCCGCGCGGCAGCGCGCGGCGGGGAGAAGACTATCACGAGAGGTTTGGCAGGTTGACTGGTCCCCGGAGTCTGCCTTGAGATCTGCTGCATCCGCAGGTATAGAATTTCCACACAGGACTACGGACTCAGTTACCGCGAGGACGTCGCACTTATGGGTAGACAGTCTCAAGGTCGGCCTTGTAGTGCGAGCTTGATGTGCGGTTGTTTCCGCAGCATCAGTTGCGCTGCTTTGCTCGGGTTGCTGGTTTGCGTCGTAACGCTTCCGGTCGCCGGATGCGGTGGCAAGGAACGTAGCAAGCAGCAAACGCTGGAGCGCTACAGCGAGAAGCTGCGTGAAGCAGTTTCGGCCAACGTCGCTGAGCAGGGACGCAAGGCCCAAATGCTCTTGATCGTCGATAAGGTGGAAGCGCTGCACCGCCGCTTCAGCCAGGAAACCACGGATTTCATCGAGAGCTATCGCAAACTGAATGCCGACTACGAAGCATCGCGGCCCGCGTTCGATCAACTCTTCTCCGGCTACAGCGCGAAACGTATCGAGGCCCGCAGTGAGGCTCTTGACCTGCACTTCCAGCTCGCCTCCCTCGCGACCGAGGATGAGTGGCACGCTATTGGGAAAGCCGAAATAAAGTTGTACGAAGAGGTCAACGCTGCGCGCTCGGTCGATGGGAGCAAGAAATGACGTTCCCTCGAGCGGAACGTGGGCAGGTACTCATCCTGTTAGCCGCGTGGCTGTTCTTCGGCGGAGGCGCAGCAAGCGCGCTGGTCGTTTATGATCGTCCAGTTTCCGAGCTGAAGAAGGCGATCAAGCGCGCGATAGCGGACTCCGGGCGCCGGGAGGTGATCCTGTCCAATATCAACGTGTGGGAAGCGGGCCAAAAACAAAAAGACAAAAAAGTGAGCGCCGCGCGTGAGGAACTGTTCAAGACGTTGCGGCGCAAGGACGCAACGCGCTCCGAAGCGCAGCCGCTGGTGGCGAAACTAGACGAGACACTTGTCGAGATGGATCAGAGTTTCCTCAATTTGCGCTTCCGGGTAAAAGCGCAAGTCACGAGTGCAGAGTGGGCCGAGATGGTGGCGCGGGACAACCGCTAGGCGTCGCTGCGACAGACTACGTCCCGGACGCACCGAGATAACACCGATTCCGTAAGGGAAACGCCAAGCAGCAACCGCCTTGACGCGCGCGAATGTCAGCGTGAACTTGTGCTTGTGACAGAGCTCTCTGGTGAGTACCCTCCACCTGCGTACCGTGCGCAGGCCATCGACCCGGACGTTGCGCGCGGGTAACAACGGCCGCGGCATGATGCTTACCGTCAAGGAGGGCTCCTTGCGCCATATTGGTCTTGCAATTCTGGGCATCGTCCTCGTCGCGTGTGTGCCCGCCAATGCCCAGCAATCCGGACCTGTCATCGGAGTCGGAGAGGAGGACACGGCGAGCTCGGACTCGATCTTCCCGCTGTGGAAATCGCTCCTCGAAGGCAGGAAGTCGCTGCCGCCGTATGGAATCAACCTCGTTCTTTTCGACCTTTCCGGCTCATGGGACGTCAAGAGCTTCTCGGCGTCGGTTGGCGGCAACGAGGTCGCCTCGGTGAGTGGCAAAGCGAACGTTCACCCTTTCACGTACGGAGGCCGCGCCGACGTCTGGGTGTTGCCGTTCCTGAACGTGTTCGCGACTGCGGGTGGGGTCAAGCTGAATGTTCAGGCGACCGGTCTGGACGTTCCACTCGGAGTCACCGGGTTGCCGCCGGAGGTGATCCGCGGCGACGTCAACCTCGACCTCGACTTCACCGGCTATTACGGAGGCGGGGGATTTGTTCTCATGTATGCCTGGCAAAATTACTTCACCTCAGCCGACTACTCCGCCGTCTGGACCCACCTCGAGGCCTCGCAGTCGGGAGTCACCGGAAGCGAGCTTCGGACCGACACCGCTTCCTTCCGGGTCGGCTACCTTGCCGGGCCGGTTCAGCCCTATATCGGTGCCCGCTGGGTCAAGAAGATCGACCACTTCGAGGGAACGGTGAGTGGGCCGGGCGGCCGGCCACTGACCTTCGCAGTGGATCTCCAGGCACCGATTTGGAATTACCAAATCGGAATCCATTCACTCATTGCGCGGCACTTCGAAGTCCTGGTGGAAGCCGGCTTCGGCCAGCGAACCCATGGACTCGTAAATCTCGGCTACCGGTTCTAGATCACCTCAGGCGGCTCATGCGACGCCGGCAATGCGCCAGCGCGTGCACCAGATACTTCTTCACCATGTTGACGGAGATGTCGAGCTTCTGCGCGATCTCTTCGTAGCTCAGCCCATGCCAGTGCCGCATGATTACGGCGGCCTGGCACTTGGCGGGTAGTTGCCGCAGCACCTCCCGCAAGCGCTCGGTGCGCTGTGCTTTGTCCACGAGATCGGGATAGGAAACCACTTCCGACAGCATCTCCGGGAAGCCGGCATCCTCCAGTGAGACGCAGTTGCGGCCGATGGATTGCTGCATGGCATGCTCCTTGAGGAGGTTAGCCGCGATCGCGTAGAGGTAGGCTTCGGGATTCCGGAGTGCGTCCGCATCCGCTACGCGTAGCAGGCGCAGATATACCTCCTGGGCGAGCTCCTCGGCGTCCGAGCGCCGGCGCACGCGGCGGACGAGATACCTCCATAGCGCGTCCTTCTGTGCCAGGAACAGTCGTTCGACCAGCACCTGGTTAGCTGCTGCCATGGCGGCCTCCGCGCACCGCAGCGAACCATCGCGGTGCAGCCGTGGGATGCCGTGGAATCACTGGCCATGTCGCTGTGAAGATCTTCATGTGCCCCCCCGCCAGCTCGATTTCGCTTCTGGCGGGAATCAATGTCGGGCTACGCGACGTACAGACCCGTCACGTGTTACTCACAGCCGACTTACAGATGTGACTGAGCGCTGCGGGACACTCGAAGAGGCAAGTGCGAACGATGTCGCCGGGAGCCGCACCGTGCCCCCAGTCAGTGCTATCGTCCGCTAGTTATCCCGCGTCATCCTCGTTTAAGGTCTTGATTTGACAGAGCGACGCATTGCAGCTGACCCTGCATAGCGCGCCCCTCGAGGGGACCATGAGACTTTAGTGCGATGTAGGGAAGGGATCCGCCATGGGCGATTTTCTCAGCACCTTTTGGACAGACTTCCTGGCGCGGTTTGACGGGCCGCTGCATTTTCGCTTGTTTGTGCAGCCAATGATGGCCATCGTGTTCGCCGTCCGGGACGGGATCCGTGACGCCCGAGAAGGGCGCAGCGCATACCTGTGGACCCTGCTCACCGATGCCGCGCAGCGCCGCTATCTGCTCGAAAGCGGATGGAAGGGCATCTCCAAGGTGTTCGTTCTGGCGGTCGTACTCGATGTCGTCTACCAGCTGATCGTGTCGCGCGACGTGAAACCGGTGGAGGCACTCCTCACCGCCGCGGTTCTGGCCTTGATCCCGTATGCGCTGTTACGAGGCCCAGTCAACAGGGCCGTGCGCTCGAGCCGTACACGAAAGTCTGCAGGGTGAGAGCCCGACGAAGGCCGGACGCCCTCCGCGCCCGTGCCGTCACTTCCCGCTACTCATGAGGTCGGCAAGGTTCAGCTCGCCTTGTGATTTGAATTTAACCGCTCCGGATGCGCTGCTATTCAGTTTGCCACGCATCTCATAAGTGACCTTGTCGAAGGACTTGCCACTCAGAAGTCCCATCGCCTCGCCCGCCATTCCCAGATACGAGACTGCTACGGGCACGGTGGCCACGGTCTCACCAAAAGACGGCACCGTTCCGCTCTGATTGCTCACCCCGGAGGCGAGACTCTTATTCTGCACGTCGAGCTCCACATAGATGCCGTTGTATTCAATTGGTGCCTGGTTCGGATTCTGAATGCGCAGCTTCAACTGCATGCGCATCTCCAGACCCTCTCCTCCCGCTGCGGGCTCGACGCCCACCAGCGTCACCTGGGGAGGATCGGTACGCTGCAGCCACGCGCACCCGGCCAAGCTCAATGCGGCAGAAGTAGCCAGGATCAAAGAACGTACCATCGCACGTCTCCTTGCGTATTCACGGCGCTTCACCGCCGATCGCGTCGCGCCTTCGTAAAGCGCACGCTCGCGACATCGACCGGTATATCGATCCGGACGAGCCCCTGTGCACCAAAGCAGTGAGCCCGCCGGCGCGTCCCCTGAGCCGAATGGAAACATCTCCCACCGGACGGTACAAGAGCCAGTGGGAAATCCGCTGGGGCTTTGTTCCGGACACGCCACGCCGTTGGGACACCCTGTCAGCGCCAGACGCAGTAGGTCTTGCGCAGGGTCTCGTGGACGGTCCAGGTGCCACGAGTGCGCGGCGGGAAGTAGGCCGCGTCGCCTGCCTTGAATTCGTAGCGGTGCCCATCCTCAGCGACGAAGGTCGCGCGACCGCGCACAAAATGGCAGAACTCCGCATCGGCGACGGCGCGGGCGAAGGTACCGGGGGTCGCTTCCCACGTGCCAGTCTCGACCGCACCATCCGGCGCTGCATAGGCCCCCACGCTGCCGAGCGTCGGCTGCGGGTGGTTGCCAACAGCTGGCGGAGTAAAGACTTCGAACGAGCTGCGTTCCAGTTCGATGGGACGCTCGATATGTATGATGGACATTGTCATCCTTTCGGGTCGGCATCAAACATCGCAATCGACACCCACCTCGGTAAGCAGGACCCTGCCTCACTCTGGAACTGGTGATGACTTCCGCAGAGACCACCACAACACTTCTTTGGCTGACACCCGCGCTGATGGCGCTGCTGCTTTACGGCCTGGGCCAGGGCTTTGTCAAGATGTGGATTGGCGAGGTTTCTCCAGCGCGTTTCTGCCTGTACTTCGCATGCGCGCGCGCGTTGGTGATGGTCTCCTATTTCTTAGCGAACTCGCATACGCCGGTGCCCGCGGCGCAAACCCACCACCTGCTCGCCATCGGCGTTCTCGCCTATCTGCTCGACGGCGTCGGCTGGATCATGTACTTCCAGTCGATCATCGCGGGCCCCATCACGATCGTGGGGACGCTCTCGGCCGCCTATCCTGCGATCACCATTGTGCTCGCGCACTGGTTCCTTGGCGAAACACTCTCGCCGCGCCAATACGGCGCTGTCGCTCTGGTCGTCGGTGGCTGCATCGGGCTCGCCTATCAGCCGGCGGACACCGCTAACAAGGTGACGGGCAGGGCCTGGATACTGCCGGCGTTCCTGGCTCTGCTGCTGTGGGGTGATGCCCAGACAGTCGTCAAGTACGACTACAGTCTCGGTGCAACGGACGCCGACATGGCGCTGTGCAGCGCGATCGGTGCGCTACTCACCCTGGGCGTGTACGGCCTGTGGAAAGGGCGCGCCGGCGCGCACTCGCTCCTCGAGTGGACGCGCTCTTTCGTCCCGATGGGGATGATGGCAATGGGTGACCTTGGAGTGCTGATTGCCAGCCGTTACGGCAAGATCTCCATCGTGACACCGCTCACCGGTGCCTACCCGGTTGTCACACTCGCCTTCGCGGCGCTCGTGCTGCACGAGCGGATAGCGCCCCTGCAGTGGGGCGGCATCGCTGCCATCCTGGTCGGTATGTTCTTCTGCACCTCCTGAGTGCATCCGGGCAAAGCGAACCTACAAGGAGCTGCGTTCCCGGGATCTGCGAGATATTCGTCACGCAAAGTCCTGCGGATGCAGCGCCGCGCGTTCCCATTGTCGGCGCCGGGAACCAGAACGGCCTCGGGGCTCGAAACCGGCGCCTGCGATTAGGGATATCGCCCCATGCCAGCAGTGCTGGGGATCACGAAACTGGCTCCCGAGCGGCATCCCCGGATCGCGGACCCCGCACCCACACACATCGAGGAGTACTGCCATGAAACGTTGCCATCTGAAGACTCTGTCAGCCATCTTTGTCGCCGGACTAACCTTGGCGCCACTGGCCGCCCTTCATGCTGAGCCCGCGCAGGTGACGGTCAGCTTCGCAGACGTGAACCTTTCCAGCCCACCGGGCATTGCTACGCTTTACGCGCGACTACAGGGGGCGGCGCGCGAAGTTTGCGGCAGCGAGCCGCAGACTCGCGAGTTCACCATCCACGGCGCTTGGGCGCGGTGTGTCGGGGCAGCACTCGACGACGCGGTTGCCCAGATTCACTCCGCGGAGCTCGCTGCGCTGCACGCCAAAAGGAGTGGTCAGCGAACGCCGCTGCTGGTGGCAAAAGCTTCCCCGGGGGCACGCTGATCTCGGCCGCACACCCGTCCGGCGTCGCCGGCCGGACGGGTGTGGAATAGCCAACCCTGCGCAATGGCAGGCATGCTAGAGCAATGAGCTACGTACGAGAGCCGGCCCGCGCTCCACTTTTCGAGCGGGAAACTCCGCTACGCCTCCTCGGCAATGCGCTGGAAGCGGCCTGCAAAGGCCATGGTTCGATCGCTTCGGTGATCGGCGAAGCTGGCCTTGGCAAAACCGCGCTGGTGAACGCCTTCTGTCGCCGGCAGCGAAACGTTGCCGTGCTGCGCGGCTCGTGTGATGCCCTGTCGACTCCACGCCCGCTCGGACCGATCCGCGATATCGCACGCGAGGTCGGTGGCGCGTTGGAAAAGAGTTTCGCCTCCGGCCGCGACGCGGTTTTCGACGCGTTGCTGGCTTTAGTCTCCGCGGAGAAAACAACACTGCTGGTGATCGAGGATGCACACTGGGCGGATGAGGCGACTCTCGATCTGGTGCGCTTTCTTGGACGCCGGTTGCGTGAACGACGCTGCCTGCTGATCATCACCACACGCCGGCAGGATTCGGCTACGCGACGTGGTTTGAGCCACATTCTCAGCGTCCTGCCAACGGGAACCGTGCAGTCGATCGAGTTGGATCCCTTATCTCCCGCGGCGGTAGAGGCCTGGGCAAGCTCGCTCGGCCGCTCAGCGGAACACTTGCATGCCATGACCGGCGGCAACCCCTTCTTTATCTCGGAGTTGCTCGCAGCCCGGGGAGCAGAGCTGCCCGGATCGGTGCGCGACGCGGTGCTGGCCAGTGCCGGTCATTTGACGGCTGTTGCCCGTGACGTGCTCAACCAATGCGCCGTCGTACCGGGAGCACTCGAGGCCTGGATGGTGGAGGCGCTTTGGCCCCCGCCGGCGCCCGGGGTGTCGGAGTGCCTCGATGCCGGCATTCTCATGATGTCCGGCGCACGCTTGAGCTTCCGCCACGAGCTGGCACGACGCGCTTTGCTCGAAGCACTTCCTACCGGACAGGCACGTCGTTGCCATGAGCGCATGCTGGAATGCCTGCTGGCGACACATCCCGAGCATCACCTGGGCCGTATCGTGCACCACGCCGCAGCCGCGGGGCGTGCCGAGCTCGTTTCACGCTTCGGTGTCGTGGCGGCACAGGAGGCCGCTGCAGTTGGTGCGCACCGCGAAGCGGCATCGCACTGGGCGCGCACGCTCGAGTACGGCGCGTTGCTGGCCGATGAGAAGCGAGCGGAATTCAGCGAGGCATACGCCTACGAGCTGTACCTCACCAGCCAGATCGCCGAGGCTCGGCGCATGCGCGAGCGCGCACTGGAACTGCGTACGGTGCTCGAAGATCGTGTGCGCATCGGAGACAACTCGCGCTGGCTATCGCGCATCGCCTGGGCCATGGGGGACCGGCGTGAAGCGCTGCTGTATGCAGAGCGTGCAGTGGAACGGCTGGAGCAAGGCCCGCCGTGCCGCGAGCTCGCGTATGCGCTCGCCAACCGGTCGATGCTTGCCATGCTCGCCGGAAGCAGTCGCGAAGCGCTGCAACACGGAGCCCGGGCACTGGAGCTGTCTCGCCGGCTCGGCGACTGGGAGATTGCAGCTCACACGCTCAACACGATCGGCACCGCGAAAACCGGCGCCGGAGATGACTCCGGTTGGGCGGATCTGGAGGAGAGTCTTGCTCTCTCCTTGAACCACCAGCTGATCGAGCAAGCGGGACGCGCATTCACTAACCTGACATCTCGACTCGTCGTAGCTCGCGATCATGCACGCACCGATGAGGTTCTCGCACAGGGCATTCCATTCTGCGAGCGTCTCGACCTGGATTTCCCTGGACTATACCTGCACCAGCTGCGCGCGCAGTCCTGGCTGCACCGCGGCGACTGGAATCGCGCGCAGGCCGGCTCCGGAGCGTTGCTCGAGCTGTCCGACCTGCCGGTGATCTCGCGCATCCCGGCGTTGGTGGTCGCTGCACGTGTGCGAATCCGGCGCGGGCAGCGCAGTGGGCTGACGATGCTCGATGAGGCGTTCGCACTGGCCCGCAACACCGGGGAGTTCCAGCGTCTCGGGCCGATCGCGTCGGCTGCGGCGGAGGCCACCTGGCTGGGGCTCGCTGCTCCGGAGTACGGTCGGCCATCAGCCGAGGTGCTGGAGGCTGATGCCGCAGGCTTCGAAGACCACTGGCTCGCGGATGAGCTCGCGTTCTGGACCTGGCGTGCATTCGGCACCGCCGCCATTGCACCACAGGGTGCGACCCCATACGTCCTGCACATGCAGGGCGATCCGCGCGGCGCAGCCCAGGCATGGGCCGCGCTCGGATGTCCATACGAGCAGGCCATAGCGTTGCTTGACTCGTCGGATCCGGAGGCCATGAGCGAAGCGCTCGAACTGGTTGAGGGACTCGGGGCCACGCCACTCATCCAACTCGTGCGCCGCAAAGGTCGCCCTGCAGCCGCGGCAGAGTTGGCGGCGGCCCCGACATCGTCCTCCGACGGAGACCTGACACCGCGGCAACACGAGATCCTCATCCTGTTAAACGAGGGCCTCACCAACGACGCCATCAGTCGGAAGCTCTTCCTGTCGCAAAAGACCGTAGGCAACCACGTTCAGGCTATCCTGGAGCGACTTGGCGCGAGATCGCGTACCGAGGCGGTGTTCGTCGCGCGCCAGCGCGGGCTGCTGAGCGGGTAGACTGACACGAGAACACGAAAACCCACGATCGAGGCCATTGCTCCTCGTAACCGCATTCGACTCATAATGGTGCCGCTGCCTGAAAACCTGCGAGGCGGGGCCACAACCGGTAGCTTTCCAGTCCACGGGCGCGCGGGGGAGCGCGTGAAGGTGCCTCGCTATGACTAAAGTGGTGCGGATATACCGGCACGGAGGACCGGAAGAATTGCGGTTCGAGGATCTCGACATCGGCGAACCGGGTGTGGCAGAGGTCCGCCTGAAGATCGAGGCCATCGGCCTGAACCGCTCCGAAGCGGCGTTTCGCGCGGGAGAGTATCCGGTCACGCCGAAATTCCCCACCCTGATTGGTTACGAGGGCGTGGGAATCGTCGAGGCGCTGGGTGCGGTGTGGAGGGGTTCCGGGTCGGCGAACGTGTCTGTGTGTTGCCCAACTTCCGCCTCGGTGAGTACGGTATCTACGGCGAGCGCGCCATTGTCCCGGCGCGCAGCCTGTTGAGCCCACCGCCGGGTCTCAGCCCGGTCGAGGCGGCTTCGATATGGATGCAATATTTCACCGCGCTGGCAATCATCGAGATTGCGCATGCCGCAATCGGGGATTACGTCATCGTTCGCGCCGCTTCGAGCAGCGTTGGCCTCGCTGCGATTCAGTTGGCCAATTGGGCCGGCGCCGTGCCGATCGCGGCTACGCGAACCAGCGCCAAGGCGCCGGCGCTGCGCCAGCAAGGGGCCAAGCACGTCATCTCAACGGACGAGACCGATCTGGTCGCCGAGGTTCAGC
>Ga0182032_10001483_pt1 | contig 10532 bp, 8 predicted proteins | sample tim00Cox00000000_FD_125970 | JGI IMG/M metagenome (GOLD analysis project Ga0182032, IMG submission 125970) | Lab enrichment of tropical soil microbial communities from Luquillo Experimental Forest, Puerto Rico - timezero.00C.oxic.00.000.000 | ecosystem: Environmental > Terrestrial > Soil >... | reverse complement strand
GTGTAGGCCAACCTCCACCGCAGCCTCGAAGCTCTGTTCACGGAGCGACTTCCGGAAGATCACCGCGTTGCGCACTTTCAGCGCCTGCACCAGGTGTTCGGCAACATCGTTAAGCAGTACGAAGAGGTCAGTGATCTCGGCGGTCTTGGCGTTCAGAGTTCGCAGGGCGCGGGGCAGGTCCTCCTTTCTCCGGAAGAAGCGTTCATCCACAATGCCCTGAACCCTGTCGCGCACCGGAACGAAGAGCGCCACAGCCGCCAGGGTCGCGCCCACGGTGATCCAGGTGCTGTGCACACCGACGCGTGTGACGAGGAACCCTCCTAAACCACCGGCAAGCCCGAGATACAGGGCCACAACGGTCCCGCTCACAATCGAGTAAGTGACAGTCTTGCGGATGACAATGTCGATGTCCATCAGGCGATATTTCAGGATGGCAAACGCGAAAGATAAGGGTATCAGAACATAGCACGCCTTCTCGGCCACCTCGATCACAATGGTGGGTAGTAAGCCTTGCAATCCCAGGGTGCGCAGGAGAGCGGACAAACCGATAAGCAGCAGCACCCCGGAGAGGCCGGCGATGGTTCCCCACAACGGCCAGCGGACCTGTTTTCTCTCTTCGATGCCACTTTCGCGGTAGCTGCGGTACAGGGAGACGCACGCAATGATCGAATAGATGGCGAACAGGAATACATTGATGAGGCTGAATGCGATTCCCCCGAAGATCCAGCCGATCGTCTGGCGGGTTACCTCGGAGGGAACGGTCGTCAGGACTGTGTCCATGCCGGCGACAATCAGGAGCGCACTCGCGCCCAGGACCATTACGGGTCGAGTCACAAGGGCTCGTTTCCAGCCCTCAGTGTGCCAACGCTTCGCAAGGTATCCCAAAATCCCGGGCAGTAAGAGCCACAGGATCACCAGGGCGGCGCGGCGTCCGGGGAGGCTCAGTAGGAAGAACGTCGGAAAACCGACGAATTGCAGGATCGGCGCGAGGTAAAGCCAACGTAGCACATGCGGGCCACTCTCGAGCACGGGGCGCTTGCGAGGGAAGATCAGCGCCAAATGAACGATCAACACCTGGGCCGCATATCCGAGGATCGTCCCGGCAACATAGAGAATGATCTCGGGCCCGGTCAGCTGCGCCAGTGATCGCGCCCCTCGCGCGGGAAACTCATCGACATAGACGACCGGTGAGAACACAAAGATCAAGGTCGCCGCGAACGACAGAAGGTAGAAGATCAGGGCGCGTGTGTCTTCGGGTTTGCGCCAATAGACTAAAGTGCCGAGAACGCAAAAGGCCAAAGCGACCGCCAAGCTGGTAAGGGCGCTGACCGCAATCTGGCGTGACTTCAGCGGGGACGCGAGACGCACCCGCAGGGTCGCCGGCGAGCCATCCCGGCGCTTGATTTGATAGGTCACCTCATCGTTCACTTTGAGCTGGTCGTCAAGCTTGGCCAGCTCTTCCCACTTGGAGGCTGAGATTCCGTTGATGGTCAGGAGCACATCCCCGACGGCGAGTCCCGCAGCTTCTGCCGGCCCGCCCGAGAATACGACCGAAACAGAACCCGGCGTGAACAGTATTGTTTTTCCTTTGAATTCCGGACCGAAAGCGGGGGCATACCAGAACCCGGCCCATCCCTGGTGCTGCCAAGCTACAAAGCGCGCAGCGACGAAGCCTGCCGATACAACCAGCATGGAATAGGTAACTGCTAAGACTGCGTTTCGCCTTTGATTGCCAGCCATAAGCAGCTCTTTATACCCTCCCTGCCGGCAGAGCAAGGAGCCGTCCAATACATACTGCATCGTATCAACCGGCTCGGAGTTTAACCATTTTCACGGCGGATTCAGGGTTACTCAAGTTATGAGTCGTGGATTATGAGTGGCGAGCCGTCAAAACTCAGAACGTGCGAAGGAATCGTGGCTCTGCCGCCCGTTGCGTCGCAATAGGCGTCACAGCCCCGAGCGTAGGGCCGGGGCTTGCCCCGGCCTGAGGCTGACCCAAGGGTCGGCCCTACAACTTATTGCAGAACGGTGAGAGGCTTCTCGGCCGCCGGCTCGGTCTCGAGCATCGGTGCGGTGGAGGTGACGCCGGTCGTCTTGTCAGCAACAAAGCGTTCAATCTCCTCCAGGAGCGCGGGGACAATTTCCGCCTCGGTGACGCGGCGGATGGCTTTGCCTTCCCGGTAGATCATGCCGTTGCCGCGGCCGGCGGCGACGCCGAGGTCGGCCTCGCGAGCCTCGCCTGGACCGTTCACCGCGCAGCCCATAACGGCAAGGGTGATCGGCATCCGGATGTGCTTGGTTGCCTGCTCGATCTCTCCCGCTATCCTGAAGAGGTCCACCTCCAACCGGCCGCAGGTGGGGCAGGCGATGACCACCGGACCCCGGCTTCGCAGTTCCAGAGCCTTCAACATTTCATACGCTACACGCACTTCTTCTACCGGATCGGTGGCAAGCGAGACACGGAGCGTGTCACCGATGCCCTCCGCCAGAAGCATACCCATGCCTACACACGACTTGACGGTCCCGGAGAACTGTGTGCCGGCCTCGGTGATGCCGAGATGGAAGGGGTAGTCAACCTGCTGGGCGAGCTGTCGGTAAGCGGCTACGGTCATCTTCACGTTAGACGCCTTCAGCGAAACGATGGTATCCGTGAACCCCAAGTCTTCGAGGATCTGAAGGTGATAGAGAGCGCTTTCCACCATCCCTTGAGGTGTGGGGTAGCCGTACTTCTCGATCAGCCGCCGCTCGAGCGAGCCGGCGTTGACGCCGATGCGGATGGGCACGCGCTGCTCTTGGGCGCGCCGGACCACTGTACGCACCTTCTCCGCGTCACCGATGTTCCCCGGATTGAGCCGCAGCTTGTCGATGCCGGCGTCCAGCGCCATCAAGGCAAACTTGTACTGGAAGTGAATATCAGATACGAGGATGGAATCCGGGCAGCGCCTTCGGATTTCCTCCAACGCCTTCGCCGCCTCCAGATCAGGCACCGCCAGCCGCACAATCTCGCAACCCGCTGCTTCCATCTGGTTGATTTGCTCGACGGTTTTCCCCACGTCGCGCGTGTCCGTCTTGGTCATGGACTGCACGACGATGGCGGCGTCTCCACCGATCGTCAGTCGCCCAACCTTGACGGCCCGGGTCCGGCGTCGTGGAGGAAAGTACTCTGTATCGCTGAAATTCATTCCTTGGTCCTTGGTCTTTGGTCAGTTGTCCTTTGCGCGTGGTCCGCTGTTCTTCGTTCTTAGTTCTTGGTTCTCCGTTCTTAGTTCTTGCTTCTCGGTTTTTTGGTTCGCTGGCCCATTGGCTCCCCCATTTGTCCTTCGGGCCAAAAGAGCAAAGAACTAAGAACAAAGAACCAAGAACAACGGACTATCAATAAGGCTTGAAGGTCTTGATGAGGTCGTTGTACATCACAAACACGGCCAGGAGCAGCAGGAACGCCATACCGATCTGAGCAACGCGCTCTTTCACCTTCATGCTGAGATCGCGGCGGATGAGGCCCTCAACCAAGAGCAGCAGAATGACCCCTCCGTCCAGGATAGGAATGGGAAGCAGGTTGAAGATTCCTAACTGCAGACTAATAAACGAGACTAACATAAGAAGGGAGGACATACCCTCCTTGTAGGCCTCGCCGGAGAGCTGCGCGATCCCGATCGGCCCGGAGATCGAGCGCGCCGACATTCTTCGGGTCAGAAGCTTGCCCAGGAAATCGAGCGTTACCAGGCAACTTCGAAAGTTATCCTCCAGGGAAGCCGTGAACGCTGCCCCCCAAGACAACTGGCGCACGACAACCTCGCGTCGAAAGCCCACGCCAATGCGCCATTTCTTCTCGCCCTCACCGTTAACGTCGGCATAGATCGGTTGGACGTGAAAATGAAGTTCTTTCCCCTCTCTCTCGACGGTGAAGTCAGCCGATTTACCCTGACCCAATTGCAAAGCCCGAACCAGGGCTCCCGAGCCGGAGATTTTGTGACCGTCGAGCGCGATAATGCGGTCGCCAGACTTCAGGCCCGCCTGGGCGGCTGGAAGGCCTGGTTCGACGGGATCCGCGACAGTCGGGGTGTCTGGAGCCCAACCTGCATACCCGATTTCGTCCTTTCCTTCCGCCTTTGGTGTGATCGTGAGGCTCAAGCGCTGGCCGTCGCGCTCGACCTCCAAGGGCACTGCTTCACCTACACTCGTAGCGATTTTGGGCATCACGTCTTCCCACTTAGGATTCGCGATGCCATCCAGCCGGACGATCAGGTCCCCGGCGAGCACTCCGGCCCGCCCAGCGGGAGAGGCGGGATCCACGTCGCCCACCCGAGCCGGCTGCTCGTCATACGCGGGCTTCTGAAAGTGATAACGATAAAGCCCCGCCAGCAGCACGATCGCCAACAGGACGTTCATCGCCGGCCCCATGATGGCGATGATGAAGCGCTGCCATCGCGGCTTGCCCAGGAACTCTGCGGGATCGCCCGTACGCGGCTGGGAAGGGTCTTCTCCCCACATCTTCACGTAGCCGCCGAACGGCAGAGCGCTGACCCGGTAATCGGTATCTCCTTTCTTGAAGCCAAAGAGGCGCTTCCCAAAGCCCAAGGAGAAGGTCAGAACGCGAACTCGAAACCGCTTCGCAGCCATGAAGTGGCCGAGTTCGTGGATGAAGATCATGAAACCAAGGACGATCACCACCACGACGGCGTCGGTAAGGAAATTCCAGAACATGCTTAGTCTTCAGCTTTCGCTACAATTTCCCTGGCGCGCTGCCGCGACTGCTGGTCGCATTCTACCACGTCCTGCAGGCGGTTCAGCCGGACCATCGGGGTCTGACTCATAACCTCTTCAATCACTCGTGGTATGCGAGTGAAACGCAACCGGGATTCGAGAAAGGCCTCCACGGCGATCTCATCGGCGGCATTCAGAGCACAGGGCAAAGCGCCGCCCTTCTCCAGGGCTTCACGACCAAGTTCCAGACACGGAAAGCGTTTCACGTCCGGTGGCTGGAAGTGCAGACGTCCGGTGGCTGTGAGATCCAGACTCAAGCCGCCGTTTACCGTCACCCGGTCTGGATAGGTGAGGGCGTACTGTATGGGAATGCGCATGTCTGCCACACCGAGTTGAGCGATGACCGCCCCATCTCGAAATTCTATCATGGAATGAACAATTGATTCGGGATGGATCAGGACGTCAATCTGCTCCGATTTCAGTCCGAACAGCCAATGAGCTTCGATGATCTCCAGCCCCTTGTTCATGAGCGTTGCCGAATCGACGGTGATCCGTCCTCCCATCTTCCATATCGGATGCTTGAGGGCCTGCACGGGAGTTATGGAATCGAACTCTCGTCTCGGGGTGCGGAGGAAGGGGCCGCCTGAGCCCGTCAGAATCAGACGGCGCACCTCGTGACCTTTGCCGGCTCGAAGGCATTGATGAACCGCGCTGTGCTCACTGTCGATGGGAAGGATCTCCACTCCCCGCTCCCGCGCCACTCGCATCACCAATTCGCCGGCAACAACCAGAACCTCTTTATTAGCCAGGCCTACCGCCTTACCAGCCCGAATCGCCTCAAACGTCGCTTCCAGGCCGGTCACGCCTTGGGAAGCGGAAACTACGAAATCCACGTCGGGAAGCGTCGCGGCTTCCAGCAGCCCTCCGCGTCCCGACAGGATGGTTAATGGGTGCCGGTAACCCCTGGCCCGGAGTTCTTGGCGCAGAGGTTCCACACTCTCCTGGCTGCCCACAGCTATCAGTGCGGGCTGGAACTTCAGTATCTGTTCGGCGAGGACGATCAGATTCTTTCCCGCTGTCAGGGACACCACGCGGAAGCGGTCGGGGAGACTCGCGACCACACGTAAGCAGTTCTGGCCCACTGAGCCTGTTGAGCCGACAATGCAAAGTCGTTTCATAGAAGGGGTGTCAGACTAAAACCTGAAACCTAAAGCCAGCATCGACCACAAGGCCGGAATAGCAAAGAGCAGGCTATCCATACGGTCCAGCAGACCCCCATGCCCCGGCAACAGGGCTCCCGAATCCTTGATGTTCGAACCCCTCTTCAAGGCCGATTCCGCCAAGTCTCCTGCCTGTCCGGAGGCGGCGATCAATCCCGCCACGATAATGACCCGCCACCAGTCTACCCCATGCCACCGCCATTGAGCGAAGGCCCAGCCGATCAATAGGCTGCCCAACAAACCACCCACGGAACCTTCCACGGTCTTGTTTGGTGAGACACGTGGAAACAGGGGAGTGCGACCCAGGGCTCTGCCGATAAAGTAGGCAAATGCGTCTCCGGCCCAGATGATCAGGAAAAGGAACACCAACAGATCCCGTCCCGGGCGCGAACCGGCAAAGGGTCGGGTGGCTACCGCTGTGCCCGTCAAAGCCCAAACGGAGGCTTTCGCAAGGCGCGAGTCGAATCCGAGGGGAACCAAGCATGAAAGAGCAAATCCGACATAAAGGATCCCAAGAAGTGTCGACGATACCGTCCCCATGTACTCTGTCACATCTTTGGTACGAAGGAGGGCTAGAAACATCGTTGCCAACACTGCCGAAGCCAGCAGAACGGGTACCAGAAAGCCCCTGCCTTTCAGATCGACGCATTGGGCGACGCATAGAGCCCCGCCCGCCGCATAGGCGATAATAGGTAGGCCCCTGGCACCTGTCTGGCGGGCGATCGCGAGGTATTCGTAAAGGTTACGCCCCACCACAGCCAACAGAACCATCAGGAAGAGCCACAAGGGTGCCCCGTAGAGCACATATAAGGCCGGCGGAATGAGGACCAGAGCCGTAAGAATGCGTAGCAGCATGAATAGTGAATTGTGGGTGTTGAATAGCAAATGGCAAATTAAAGTCCGATGAGCCGTTATTCACAATTCATCATTCACTATTCCCCCGGCGCCTAATCCCAGTCCTCCGTATCGCCGCTCACGCTTCTGGAAGTCCAGGATGGCCCAGAAGAGGTCTTGCTGGGTGAAGTCCGGCCAGAGCGTGTCTGTAATCCAGATCTCCGAATAAGCTACCTGCCAGAGCAGAAAATTGCTCAGTCTCATTTCACCGCTCGTACGAATTAGCAGGTCAGGGTCAGGCAAATCGCGGGTGTAGAGGTGTTGGCCGAAAGTAGTCTCATCGATTGTCATGCTGCCGTTACGCTGCAGGTGCTCGGTCAGGCTCCGCACGGCATCGATCAGTTCGGCCCGGGCTCCGTAATTAAGGGCCAGAGTCAGGCGCAGCCCGCTGTTTTCTCGCGTCCGTTCCAAAGCCTGTTGCAAGTCGCGCTGGACTGGTCCGGGCAGTTCCGCGACACGCCCAATCATCCCCAGTCTGACGTTCTGCCTGTTGAGCTCGCCAATCTCCTTCTTGAGGTACTCGCGCAGCAATCCCATCAAGAGCTTAACCTCAGTATGGGGACGTTTCCAGTTCTCCACCGAGAAAGCATAGAGCGTCAAGTAAGGCACACCGAGGCGCGCGCAGGCTTCCACCGCCTGCCTGACGGCTCGAATTCCGGCGCGGTGCCCGGCAATGCGCGGCAGACGACGACGCTTGGCCCAGCGACCGTTGCCGTCCATGATCACCGCGATGTGCCGCGGCAGGCGCTCCAAGTCAATCTGGGCCAGCAGTTGGGCTTCGGAAATCTTCACCGTAGGCCTGGGTGTGAAGGCAGTTGACTTTGAGACTACAACTTACCACGTCGGGTTCGAGGGCCGCAAGTGTCACCGCGGGCGATTGCCCCTCCATCTGGTATTATGACTGTGCCGTCCCTAAACAGAAGCGGGGTTGGCGGCACCGATGCCCAATGGACTAAGACACTTATAATAGTTTGGTTATTCAGCGGTTGCCATGGCCAGTCGCCGCCAGGTAGTCTAGGGACAACGGAGAGTTGATGTGCTGCATCCGAAAGGCAGTAGGGGATACAATCCATGAGGTTGGGATGCCGGATTCTTGTCGTTGCCGTGCTCGGTTGGTGCGTTCAACTGGGCGGGCAATCCCCCGTCTCGAGCGGCGCCGGCTCAGGTCCTACGAATACGCCCAGTATTCTCTCCGTACCTCCAGGTGAGGATCTGGTATTGGAACTGAAGTCGCCTCTCAACAGCAAAACGGCTCGCAAGGGGGACGTCGCCGACTTCTCCACCACCAGCGAGGTTGTGGTCGGTGCACAGGTGGCGATCCCGCGCGGCACCGCGGTGCACGCAACGGTAACGCAAGCCAAGAAGGCGGGGACGCTGAAGAAGCCCCACCTTCAACTGCAATTCAATGAGATCGTGCTTGCCGACGGCACCCATAAAACTCTTTCCGCCGATCTCATGCGCTCCGGCTTCCTGCAAGCCACGGGTGAGCGCAGCAAAGCACAAATAGTGCGTACCGTCGCCATCACGGCTGCGCCTCCCACCATCCTTGGCGCCATTCTCGGTGGGGCCCAAGGCGCAGCTCAAGGGGCCGCTGTCGGGGCCGCTATCGGCGTCGTCGCGGTGCTCATGCAACACTCCCCGGATCTCGATTTTCCGGCCGGCATGCAATTTGAAATCGAGCTGACCAAGCCTCTCGATGTCCCGAGCACCGCGGTGCCTCACCCACAGCTTGCAGCCAGCCCGCCGCCGCCCTTGCCCCCGGCAGGACCCGTTCCGACGGAAGACCCCAAGAGCGTGGTTCCGCCGGCGAGCCAATCTGGACCGCTTCCTGCGGACAACCCGGATTCGAATTCGGGCAGCAAGCCCACCGAAACTGCGACTTCGGAGGCAGACCAGACCCAGCCCCCCGTCCCAGGCGCATCCTTGAGCCCTGCCCTGCCGGCAACCCCCAACACTGGCGGGTTCAAGTTGAAAGTGGATGTAAACCTGGTCGTGGTCGAGGCTACCGTGCGCGACGAGCGCGGCCAGGTGGTCGACAATCTGAAACGCGAGAATTTCCGCATTTATGAGGACGGCGTTGAGCAGCAGATCGTCCAGTTCTCGCGCGATGAGCTGCCTTTGGCGGTGGCCCTCGTCTTGGATCGCAGCGGCAGCATGGGTCCGGTTCTGCGCCAAGTCCGCGATGCGGCGTACGACACGCTTTCCCAGCTCAAGCCGAACGATGAGGTCACGCTCTTTGCCTTTGCCTCCTCGAGCAAGCGCCTGGAGGATTTGACCACCGACCGGCAGCGCATCGCCGACGATATTGCCGGGATTTACGCCGGCGGCAGCACCGACATCACCGATGCTCTATTCGATGCTGCGCTCTACCTCGGCCGCGCCGCGCCCAACCGGCGGCATGCCGTCATCCTGGTTTCGGACAACGACGCCACGGTTCAAGGTTTCGCGAGCGAGAAAGACGTCATCCGTATGGCTCTTGAGACTGAAACCTCCATTTACAGCATCAAGGTCAAGGCTGGAGGGGCCTCCCGGGCCTTGAACTTACCACTGGCCCTGCCCAACGCCCTTCCAGGGACTGGTTCGGTACCCAAGATGGCGCGGGAGACCGGCGGTGAAGTGATCGACACCCACATCAGTGGCTCAGTACAGTCGGCCATGGCCACGGTTATCGCGCGACTGAAACAGCGCTATACACTGGGCTATAGCAGCACCAACCGTCAACGCGACGGAAGCTTTCGACAGATCGACGTTCGAGTTGCTGACGGTTCAACGAGCACCTCGGTGAAGTATACGGTTTACGCCCGCCGCGGCTACTACGCTCCCACCGAACACGCCGCGGCTCAAGCCGTCCCCCCTACTGCCCCAAATCGATAAACCCGCAGCCGACCAGGACAACATCCTCTCCGATCCATGAACTCTTGAACGCGCCAATTTCCTCGCAAGGCTGCGCACCCACATGGACGCGGCCGTGGACACGCGCTGTCGGCTCGTCTCAATCAAGTTGTCGCGGCTGAAGCGTGAGGCACTGGCTCAGGTCGCGGTATTCGATGGTAAGCGCGTCGACGCCGAGGTTCACCAAGATGCGATGCTAAGGATCGCGATGCCAGGGCATGGATTCGCCGGGCGCGAGGCGCAGACGGCGAAACGTGTAGCGACAGAGCCGCGATCCGCGCAGCTTCTGATTTGACACATTCTTGACATTCTCTCCAGACCTGCCGCCCAGCAAGCAACGGAAAGCAACGAGCAGTGAATTGTGGTGCTCAATTTCGCCACAGGGTAAAGAAGGACAACGAATCGTGACATCAGCCAGAAGCAAGCGAGTGGCCAGCTCTCCCATGGAATAGCCGCAGCCTCGCCGTCTTTTGCCTTCTCTTTCCCATATCCCAAGAGGAACACAACAACTCGCCACTCGAGCAAGCTGTGTACCTTAGCAACCTCAACCGTTTCTAACGCTAGAGACGATAGACCCTACCTCTACACGGAGGCACAGCTCGAGAATGCAGAAACCCATGACACGTTGTGGAGCGCGGCCCAGCGACAGATGGTCTACGGCGGCTGGATGCACAATTACCTGAGGACGTATTGGGGTAACAAGATTCTGGAGTGGACGCCGGCGGCCGCGGAAGCCTGCCAAATCGCTGTGCGCCTCAACGACCGTTATGAACTCGATGGGCGCGACCCCAATGGCTACGCAGGCATCGCTTGGTGCATCGG
>Ga0182032_10001481_pt1 | contig 10535 bp, 6 predicted proteins | sample tim00Cox00000000_FD_125970 | JGI IMG/M metagenome (GOLD analysis project Ga0182032, IMG submission 125970) | Lab enrichment of tropical soil microbial communities from Luquillo Experimental Forest, Puerto Rico - timezero.00C.oxic.00.000.000 | ecosystem: Environmental > Terrestrial > Soil >... | reverse complement strand
GGCACCGAGCTGTGCCGGCGCGCCGATGTCGAGCGGCTCTACCAGCTGATGTCAGGAGCAAACAGCCCATAGCCGATCGCCACCTGCGCCGCGACGGGCTATCTCGATCGCGTGCCCTCGGCGGCTTCCGGTTCGAGCAATCCACCTCGGTCAATGGAGGTCAGTGCGGCCTTGACTGTCTATCCGCTCAACTCCCCCTCGCGAAGATGTCCGTCACTGCAGCCCGCCCGTGTCAACCACGAGAGCCCACGGACGATCAAGCTTTACGACCGGCGACAAGACGAAATTTCGCTCGATGAGGTCGATCGGATATTGATTTGATATGAAAATCTAAAAGAATAGGAGAGAACACATGAAAAGCACGGATACAATAGCAATAACAGCTCCCGCGCCAGTGGTCATCCCAAGAGGCCGTTTCTTCGCCAACCAGACATTCCACTATGAGACGTTGCGGAATGCTGGGTACATCCTCGCCAACTGCGCCGACCTGGGCGAAGTTCTGGAGACGGTGAAGGTCATCGCCGAAGGTGACGTACAGAGTTGGTACACCGCGTGGAAGGCCACGGCCGAGCGCGTACTCGCGCTGGCCGAGCGCACGCAGGATTCCCTCAGCAAAGGCGGGGCCTACATGCGCGCTTCTACGTACCAGCGCATGGCCGAGTTTCTGCTGCCGCCCGACGATCCCAACAGTCCGGAATCGTTCGAGAAGACAAGTAGCTATTTCTTTAAGGGCCTGGACACGCTCGGCGTCCGCTACGAACGCATCACCACACCCTATGGCACGGAGAGCCTGCGAGTGTTGTACTACGCGGGACCGCGAGGGGCTGAGACGAAGCCATTACTCATGTTTGGCGGCGGCTTCGACTCGATTCTGGAGGAATACTATCCAAATTTCGCCGAGGCAGCGTTTAAGCGTGGCTATTCTGTGCTGACTTACGAAGGACCAGGCCAAGGCGAGGCGCTGCGCAAGTACGGCCTTACGTACACACCGGAATGGGAGAAGCCGGTTAAAGCGGTGCTCGACGAATTTCTCCATACTCACGCCAAACCTTTGAGGATTGTACTCATCGGCATGAGCATGGGCGGCTATTTCGCGCCACGCGCCGCTGCCTTCGAAGAACGCATCGACGGTGTAGTGGCGTACGACACCTGCTACGATTTCGGTGAGGTGGCGAGTCCACTCTTAGCCGCAGCGAAAAATCCCAAGGCGCTGAAGAATATTGGCGTTTCGTGGGCGTACAACAATGCGCGGTGGACCATGGGCACCAAGGACGTCGATGAGAGCGCCAAGGCATGCGCTGCTTACACTCTCGCGCCTGTCGCCAGTCGCATCCGGCAAGACGTACTGATTCTGGCGGGTACCGAGGATCATTTCATTCCGTTTAGCCAGACGGCGGCCTTCGAGAAGGCACTCGCCAACGCGCGCAGCGTGACCACACGGATTTTCGATGGGCCATCGGGTGGCGCTGGGCACTGCCAGATGGGCGCCTTAACACTCTATCACGCAGCCGTTTTCGATTGGCTCCTCGCGAAGTTTTCCATCTCGGCGTAGCGCCACTTGTGAGTGGAGGTGAGCCGTGAACCGGAAGCAACGAGACCTGATGCCGGTTGTCGATCTCACCCGCGAGAAGGGCACAGGCCCCTTCCGCACCCGGCGCCCGGTCTATGTCGACTTGCTGCCGCCCTGCAACAACGCTTGTCCCGCCGGCGAGAACATCCAAGCTTGGCTCGCCCTTGCCCAGGCGGGCAACTACCGCGCCGCCTGGGAGCTGCTGGTGCGCGACAACCCGTTGCCGGCGGTGCACGGCCGGGTCTGCTACCACCCCTGCGAACAATCGTGCAATCGTGATGCGCTCGACGCCGCGGTCAGCATTCACGCGGTCGAGCGCTTTCTCGGCGACCTCGCGGCGGCGGAGGGGTGGAGGCTGCCGATCGACGCGCCGCCTAGCGGCAAGCGCGTCCTCGTCGTCGGCGCCGGGCCGAGCGGGCTCTCCGCCGCTTACCACCTAGCGCGCCTCGGCCATGCGGTTGAGATCCACGAGGCCGGGCCGGTTCCCGGCGGCATGATGCACTTCGGCATCCCCGCCTATCGCCTTCCGCGCACCGATGTGATGAAGGAGATCCGCCGGATCGAGGAAATGGGCGTGCGGATGACGTTCAATCACAAAGTCGAAGATGTCGTCGCGGAGCGCGATGCCGGACGCTTTGATGCGGTCTTCATCGCGATCGGAGCCGATGTCAGCCGCCATGTCGACATTCCGGCGCGGGACGCCGCCAAGGTGCTCGACGCCATGACGCTGCTGCGCGATGTCGAGGTCGGCGGGGCGCCGCGCCTCGGCCGCCGCGTCGTCGTCTATGGCGGCGGGAATACGGCGATGGACGCGGCGCGCACTGCCCGGCGGCTCGGCGCCTCCGAGGCGCTGATCATCTATCGCCGCGACCGCGCTCACATGTCTGCCTATCCCTTCGAGGCCGATGAGGCGATCACCGAGGGGGTCAAGATCAAATGGTTGGCAAGCATCAAAGAAATCGCCGGACCGGCCCTCACGGTCGAACGGATGAGTCTCGATGCGGCGGGGAGGCCGCAGCCAACCGGGGAGATTGAGACCCTCGAGGCCGATGCCGTCGTGCTGGCGCTCGGCCAAGAGACCGACAGCGGCTTCTTAAAGCGCGTGCCCGGCATCGAATTCAAGCCGGATGGCACGGTCATCGTCGGCCCCAATATGATGACCGGACACGCCGGCATCTTCGCCGGGGGCGACATGGTGCCCGGCGAGCGTACCGTCACCACCGCGGTTGGCCACGGCAAGCGCGCCGCCCGCAACATCGATGGATGGCTCACCGGAAAGGGGTATGCCGAACCCGCCAGGGCGCCCCTTGTTTCCTTCGAAATGCTGAACCTGCCGGTCTTCAGCGACGCCGATCGCGCGGCCGAAAAAGAGCTGGCAATCGCCCAGAGGCTGAGCGGGTTTGAAGAAGTCGTGGCGGGCCTCAGCGAGAAGAAAGCGCGGTACGAGGCGCAACGCTGCCTATCCTGCGGCAATTGTTTCGAATGCGACAATTGCTGGGCGGCCTGCCCGGACGACGCCATCGTCAAGCTCGGCCCAGGGCGCCGCTACCGCTACGACTACAGCAGATGCACCGGCTGCGCTGTTTGTTTCGAACAATGCCCCTGCCATGCCATCGAAATGATTGCCGAGCCGGCATGATAAGTGCCCCCGCGGACTGCGATGTCGCGGCGGCGCAGCGAAGGACGGATGTGATGAGCCAGCAAACCGCGACAATGGACGGCAATACGGCCGTCGCCCATGTCGCCTATCGCGTCAACGAGGTCTGCGCGATCTATCCCATCACCCCGTCCTCGACGATGGCGGAGGTTGCCGACGAGTGGTCGGCGCTGGGGATCAAGAACATTTGGGGCAATGTGCCCGTCGTCCAGGAGATGCAGAGCGAGGGCGGCGCCGCCGGCGCGGTGCATGGAGCGCTGCAGTCGGGCGCGTTGACCACGACCTTCACCTCGTCGCAGGGCCTGATGCTGATGCTGCCCAATATGTACAAGATCGCGGGCGAGCTGACGGCGACGGTGTTTCACATTGCCGCCCGGTCCGTCGCGACGCAGGCGCTTTCGATTTTCGGCGACCATTCCGATGTGATGGCAGCGCGGACCACCGGCTTCGCATTCCTCTCCTCGGCTTCGGTGCAGGAAGCCCATGACAACGCGCTGATCGCCCAGGCAACGACGCTCGAGACGCGTATCCCCTTCGTCCATTTCTTCGACGGCTTCCGTACCTCGCACGAGATCAATACCTTGGCACTTCTTGGCGACGATGAGATCCGCGCGATGATCGATCCGGATCTCGTGCGTGCGCACCGCAAGCGGGCACTCGATCCCGAGCGCCCCTTCGTCCGCGGCACCGCCCACAACCCGGATACATTTTTCCAGGCGCGGGAGTCGGTGAACCCCTTTTACGCGCGCGTCCCAGCGGCGGTTCAGTCTGCCATGGACCGCTTCGCCGCGCTGACCGGCCGGCAGTACCATCTGTTCGATTATTTCGGCCCGCACGACGCCGAGCGGGTGGTCGTGGCGATGGGCACTGGCGCTGAGACGGCGCGCGAGACGGCCGCGGCCTTGCAAGCGCGCGGCGAAAAGGTCGGTGTCATCCAAGTGCGGCTCTACCGGCCCTTTGCCGGCGAGGCCTTTGTCGCCGCGGTGCCGCCGACCTGCCGAGGGCTCGCCGTGATCGAGCAGACCAAGGAGCCGGGCGCGCCTGGCGAGCCGCTCTATCTCGATGTCGTGACCGCGCTGGCGCAGGGGGTCGCCAGCGGCGCGCGCCAGATGTTGCCGCGCGTCATCGGCGGCCGCTACGGGCTCGCGTCCAAAGATTTCAACCCGTCTATGGCCAAGGCAGTGTTCGACGAGCTGGCACAGCCCGAGCCCAGGAACGGGTTCACCCTCGGCATCGAGGATGATGTCTCCCATACGAGCCTCGCCTACGACCGGAGCTTCACGATCGAGCCGCCGGAGGTTGTACGGGCGGTCTTTTACGGGCTCGGCGCGGACGGCACCGTCGGCGCCAACAAGAACAGCGTCAAGATCATCGCCGAAGAGGCAGGGCTCTACGCTCAGGGCTACTTCGTTTATGATTCGCACAAATCGGGAGCGCAGACGATATCGCACCTGCGCTTCGGGCCGCGGCCGATCCGGGCGCCCTATCTCATCCGCGAAGCCAATTTCGTGGCCTGCCACCGGTTCAATTTCATCGAGCGCCAGGACGTGCTGGGGCTGGCAGAGCCGGGAAGCACCTTTCTTCTCAACAGCCCCTATGGGGTCGACGAGGTGTGGACCCATCTGCCGCGCGCGATGCAGCAGCAGATCATCGAGCGGAAGCTTCGCTTCTTCGTCATCGACGCCTCGAAGGCGGCGCAGGAGGTGGGTCTAGGGGGCCGCACCAACACCATTCTGCAGACCTGCTTTTTTGCGATCTCCGGTGTGCAGCCGAAGGACGAGGCGATCATTCGCATCAAGGCTTCGATCCGCAAGACCTACGCCGAAAAGGGCGAGGAGGTGGTGCAGCGCAATTTCCGGGCGGTCGACGGCGCGCTCGACCGCTTGCACGAGGTGAGGGTTCCGGCCGATGCGACGAGCCGCTGGGACCGCGCGCCTGTTGTGCCGGCGCAGGCGCCGGAATTCGTCCGAACCGTTACCGCCAAGATGTTCGAAGCGCGCGGGGACGAGATCCCAGTGAGCCTGATGCCGGTCGACGGCACCTTTCCTTCGGGGACAGCGGCTTTCGAGAAGCGCAACCTTGCCGATTCCGTGCCCGTATGGGAGCCGAACATCTGCATCCAATGCGGGCAATGCAGCTTCGTCTGCCCGCACGCCGTCATTCGTGCGAAATACAATCACGCAGACAAGTTCGACGGCGCCCCAGCCACGTTCAAATCGGCGCCGATCAATGTGCGCGGTTTCCCGGATGTGCGCTTCTCGCTACAGTTCTACGTCGAGGACTGCACGGGCTGCGGGTTGTGCGTCGAGATTTGTCCCGCCCACAGCGCGACCGACCCTGACCTCAAGGCGATCAACATGCGCGACCGGCTGCCGCTGATCGAGCCGGAGCGGCGCAACGTCGCTTTCTTCGAGGCACTGCCGGTCAACGACCGGGCGCGGATCGATTTCGCCAATGTGCGCGGCGTGCAGTTCCTCGAGCCGCTGTTCGAGTTCTCCGGCGCCTGCGCTGGCTGCGGTGAAACTCCTTACCTCAAGCTCCTGTCTCAGCTTTTCGGCGACCGCGCCCAGATCGCCAATGCCACAGGCTGCTCGTCGATCTACGGCGGCAATTTGCCGGTCACCCCTTGGACAAAGAACCAGGAAGGCCGCGGACCGGCTTGGTCGAACTCGCTGTTCGAGGACAACGCGGAGTTCGGGCTCGGCTTCCGCCTGGCGGCGGACAAGCATCTGGAGGTCGCGAAGACGCTCGCGAAAGGCTTGCGGGACGAGCTCGGCGCCGCACTGGTCGATGAGATCCTGAGCGCCCCGCAGGTGCAAGAGTCGGAGATCCGCGCGCAGCGTGCGCGTGTGGCGGAGCTGGCCCGACGCCTGGAGGCGCTTCTCGAGAATCCGATTGCGAAGGACCTTCTGTCCGTGATGGATCACCTGGTTCGCCGCAGTATCTGGATCGTCGGCGGCGACGGCTGGGCCTACGACATCGGCTATGGGGGACTGGATCACGTACTGGCGTCAGCCCGTGACCTGAACGTGCTGGTGCTCGACACCGAGGTCTACTCCAATACCGGTGGCCAAGCCTCTAAGGCGACGCCGCTCGGCGCGATCGCCAAATTCGCCGCTGCGGGCAAGCGGGTGGCGCGCAAGGACCTGGCACTTCAGGCGATCGCCTATGGCAACGTCTATGTGGCGCAGGTCGCGATGGGCGCCAACCTCCAGCAGACGTTGCTGGCTTTCCGCGAGGCCGAAGCCTATTCGGGGCCGTCTCTCATCCTCGCCTATTGTCATTGCATCGCCCACGGCATCGACATGCGGCTAGGCCTGCACCAGCAGGACCTTGCCGTCGCTTGCGGCTACTGGCCGCTGTTCCGCTACAATCCGGCAATGCGGGCCATCGGCGAAAACCCGTTCCGCCTCGACTCGCCCCGCCCGACGATCCGCTTCCGCGACTACGCTTATAACGAACTCCGCTACAAGGCGCTCTCGCAGCTTCGGCCGCACGAGGCTGAAGAGCTGCTGACGATGGCTCAGGCCGGGGTCGACGAGAAGTATCGCACCTACGAGGAGATGGCCGGCTGGGCGGCGAGCCGCTTCCATCCGGCGCCCGGCGGGGCGTGAACCAAGGGAAGGCCGGCCGATGGACCTCACGACGGCATATCTCGGTTTCAAGCTCAAGAACCCCTTGATTGCGTCGGCCTCGCCGCTGACACTCGATCTCGACAACATCCGGCGCCTCGAGGATTGCGGCGCGGCCGCGGTCGTGCTGCCCTCGATCTTCGAGGAACAGATCGAAGCCGAGGCTGCGAGGATCGAACGGCTTACCACGGCGCCGAGTGAGAGCTTCGCCGAGGCGCTCTCCTATTTTCCGGCCGCGATGTGCAATTGGAGCGAGCCGCGCGACTACCTCGATGTCATCCGACGGGCGCGCGAGGCGGTCGCCATCCCAGTGATCGCGAGCCTCAATGGGATCAGCCCGTCAGGCTGGCGCGATTACGCCCGCATGGTCGAGCAGGCCGGCGCCAGTGCGATCGAGCTCAACGCCTATTTCATTGCCTCCGACCTGCGTCTGACCGGTTCTCAGGTCGAAGACGCCTATCTCGACACGGTGAAGGCAGTGACGGCTGCCATTTCCATCCCTGTCGCCGTCAAACTCAGTCCGTATTTCAGCGCCTTGGGCCACCTCATCCGCGCGCTCGACGCGGCAGGAGCGGATGGGTTCACGCTGTTCAATCGCTTCTACCAGCCGGACATCGACCTGGTCCAACTCCGCCTGCAGCGGGACATCAGCTTGAGTGATCCGGCCGAGATTCGCCTGCCTTTGCTATGGATCGGAGTCCTGGCCGGAAATGTCCATGCCGCACTTGCGGCGAGCACCGGCGTCGACAGCGTTGATGAGGTGATCAAGTTCCTGCTGGTCGGAGCCGACGCAGTAATGACGACATCTTCGCTACTGCGTCACGGCATCGAGCATATGACAAACCTTGTTGCTGGTCTCGAACGCTGGCTCGAAGCGCGGAATATCGAGTCCGTCGACAGCATCCGCGGCAAAATGAGACGCGGCGCGATGCCCAATCCCGCCGGCTTCGATCGAGCCAATTACATTAAAATACTTTCCACCTCAGATTCGCACCGATCTCGGGATCAGGATCTTTAACCCCGCTTAGCGAAACCGTGGGGCCGAGCACGACAGGGCACCCCTCATCGGAGCGGGCCGCGCAGGAGGACTTAGTCATGATCGAGGCAGCAGCCCTATACCAGGAAATCGATGCGCTCAACGCCGCTGTCCGTCGCGAGGGCGATGCGCAGGCGGCGGCCTGGGCAGGCCACATCGCTCAGGAGGGCTTCGAGGAAAGCGCCGCGAACCTCGCGCATTATCTGGCGCTCCGCCATCGCGATCTCCGGCCGCTGCAGCGCCCCCTGATGGTGCTGGGTCTGTCGTCGCTCGGCCGGCTAGAAAGTCGGGTTCTGCCGGCGCTAGCGGCGGTGAAAGCGGCACTCGCCGCGCTCGCCGGCCTCACCCCGGAAAAGGGACCATCGAGCGAAGCCTTTTTCGCCGGCGAGCGTCGACTGGCCGAGCGCACCCATGAGCTTTTGGGTAGTTCGGCGTCCTTTCGGCCGATCGCCCTGCTCGTCACCTGTCCGACAGAGGCCGCCGACGAACCTTCGTTCATGGTGGCGCTCGCGGAACGAGGCATCGAAGCGGTCCGCATCAACTGCGCGCACGATGACGCCGATTGCTGGCGGCGGATGATTGACCACGTGCGCGCGGCGGAGAAGGCGACCGGCCGGCGCCTCAAGATCCTGATGGACCTCGCTGGCCCCAAAATACGGACCGGTAAGGTGCGCCACCCCGAGGGACATGAGAGGATCGAAAAGGCCGCGATGCTCGCGATCGTCCCGCCTGGCGGGCTCGACCGAGTTCATATCCATGGCCGGCATTTCGCGGTCGAATGCACGCTACCCGAGGCGCTGGGGGCGACCAAGGTTGGCGATCGCCTCTTCGTCGACGATGGCAAGCTGAGTGCCGAGGTAGAACGGGTCGAAGAGTGGGGTGTCCTGGCCCGGGTTACTTCAGTCGTCGCCAAGGGCATTCGCCTGAAACCCGAGAAGGGCTTGAACTTCCCCGACACCGATCTGCAGATTGCGGCGCTCACCGACAAGGACCGGGTCGATCTCGACTTCGTCGCTGCCCACGCCGACGGCATAGAATTCTCGTTCGTCCAGTCGGCTGCCGATGTAATGATGCTCCAGGATGCGCTCGCCGAGTGACGTCCGAGCGACTGGAAGTCGCTGTCGTTGATCCTGAAGATCGAGACCAAGCAAGCGGTGCATAACCTGCCCGACCTCGTCGTCCAGGCAGCGGGGCAGCAACCGACTGGTATCATGATTGCGCGCGGTGATCTTGCGGTCGAGATCGGCTTCGGCCGCATGGCCGAGATGCAGGAGGAAATCCTCTGGATCGGCGAGGCCGCCCATGTTCCGGTGATCTGGGCGACCCAGGTCCTCGAACATCTGATCAAGAAGGGGACGCCATCGCGCGGCGAGATGACCGACGCGGCGATGGCCGCGCGTGCCGAATGCGTCATGCTCAACAAGGGCCCCTATCTGTTCGAGGCGATCGACGAACTCGATACCCTGCTCGAACGGATGGACACCGACCAGCACAAGAAAACACCCCAGCTACGCCGGCTCATGAGCTGGTGAACAGGACCAATCGGGATGGCGCGTTCCTCGGTCCCGGATTATCCGACAACTTTGCGAGCGGCCGCGCTTTCGCTCGCGACTGATTGTCGCCCGCCAGGTTCAGCGCTGACCGAGATAGGTCATCGTGGGGAGATTTGCGTGCGCCAGCTCAGGCGAAATCGTCAGTACACCGAAACTATTGGGTGCAAACGTCCGAGCCGCCTCGAAATCGCCCTCCTCCCAATTGGCTATCCATCCGACCTGAAGGTAGGTCTGCGTCCCCGCCGCGAGCTGGACGGTGTCCGCCTGACCGGTTGTGAGGCCGTAGGGCTGCACGCATCGGCCATCGCAGCGTGCGCTGCTATACAGCCACCGCACCGTAAACCCGTAGGTTCCCGGCGGGAAATCGCGGAAAAAGTCGATTCCCGCCGGGATGTCGGCGATGGGTGCGTCATTCGCGAGGATCGTCGGAGCTGCCGCTTCGACATTGCCATTCGGCGAACTTGACGGCCGCAGAAACCAAACCCGCGCCGTCCCCGGCTCGATTGCCGGAATCTGCGCTTCCGAGGTGGTCGTCATCGCCGCCGGCGCGCAATCCGCAAGCGCAATGAGGCAGAGGCCGACAAGCTCAAGGAAATCGGTAGCCGGATTCCGATCTAGCGCGGCCAGCTCGGCCTGTTCGCCAACGCTTCGTCGAGTTCAAGGACGAGACCTTCACCTTTCCGCCGGCGAACGGCACCAACCGAGATCGGGGTCACCTGTCGCGCCATCGAGCTGTTGGTCCAGAGTCGGGAATGGGTCCCCGCCGTCACGCTGATCGAGCGCGTTTGCGGCATCTGCTCCAATGTGCATGCGATGACGTTCTGCCGAGCGGCAGAGCAGATTGCCGGCATCGAAGTGCCCGCGCGCGCCCAATATATCAGAACCATCATCGCCGAGCTGGAGCGTATTCACTCGCATCTTCTGTGGGCCGGCGTCGCAGCGGAGTGCATTGGTTTTCAGACGCTCTTCATGGAAATCTACGCGCTGCGCGAGCAGGTCATGGATCTGCTCGAGACCATTTCCGGCAACCGCGTGAATTACGGCATGAACCGCATTGGCGGGATGAACCGGGACATCCCAGACCCAG
>Ga0182032_10001474_pt1 | contig 10562 bp, 10 predicted proteins | sample tim00Cox00000000_FD_125970 | JGI IMG/M metagenome (GOLD analysis project Ga0182032, IMG submission 125970) | Lab enrichment of tropical soil microbial communities from Luquillo Experimental Forest, Puerto Rico - timezero.00C.oxic.00.000.000 | ecosystem: Environmental > Terrestrial > Soil >... | reverse complement strand
CGGATGCCCGCCGAACGTGCTGGCCAAGTTAGGCGTTAGGGGATAGGTGCCAGGTGTTAGGTGCTGGTCAGTTGCCGTGCCTTAAGTTTCTTCGTCAGCCCCGCCAGCATCCGGCTTATCTCTGCTGACAGCCCCAACAACGGTTCGATTTGGCTCATGCTGAGGTATGCCAATCGGTTGGCAATCAACAAGTGCGTTTCCACCTCCATAAGAGATCCGTTGGCGACCGACAGGTGATGCAGGTAGTCACCCAGATGCTCTCTTCCGTGCCCTCGGCGATATTCGCCGGAATGGAGACTGCCGCTCTTCGGATCTTTGCTACAAGAGCATACCCCTCAGACCTGGGCAGCAGGTCTGTGAGTTTGTAGCTCGCAGCAACCGGATCCATCGCTCGTCCCCACACCTTCAAATCTCGATTGCTCCTTATTGTCATTGGTCCCCTAACACCTGACACCTAAGTCTTCTCGCACAGCATCACCCGCTCCTCATGGTCCACCTCCCGCAGCCGTACTTCGATCACTTCGCGGTCAGCAGTCTGCACTACGCGGCCGACGTAGTCTGCCTGGATGGGCAGCTCGCGATGTCCGCGGTCGACGAGCGCGCAGAGTTGGACACGCCGCGGGCGCCCTTGCGCCACCAAGGCATCGAGTGCGGCGCGCGTGGTGCGGCCCGTGTAAAGTACGTCGTCGACTAGAATCACGTTCATGCCCTCCACGGAAAAGGGCAAGGCCCGCTCCTGCACGACGGGCTTCTGGTCAACCGTTGAGAGATCGTCACGGTAAAAGGTGATGTCAAGAGTTCCGACGGGCGGGGTCACCTTCTCGATTTCCCCAATCTTTCTGGCCAAGCGCTCCGCCAGGGGTACGCCGCGACGCCGGATGCCGACGAAAACCAGATCCTGATAGCCGCTGTTGCGCTCCACAATCTCGTGCGCCAGACGTACCAGGGTGCGGTCGATTTCCGAGGCTGACATGAGCTGGCCTTTCTCCCGCACTCCAAGTTTTTCTTTGCCTGACTCTGATGGTAGCTTTTCCATAAGCACGCGATTATAGCCCAGGGGGGTCACAGGCGAGAGGAAAAGGTGCGTTCGAGTGTTAGGATAAGCGGGTAGCGCAGAGTTAGGCGCGGTTTGCCTTACTCTGCGGTTCTTAACATGATAGCCCCAACGTCTTTATTGACGTTCACAGACGAAAGGCCCGCAGAGTTTCTGAAACGCGAAACTCTGCGCTACCGCTTTAGAGTGGGTGTGAAAACCGGCGGCTGTGACCGTATCAGGGCACGACTTCAGTCGTGCCGGGAACGGCCTTCCCTCCCGCCGGCTTTAGCTGCTGTCGGCCTACGAATCAGGGCCTAAAGGCCATGCCACAAACCGCTGCCTTCGGCACGCCTGAAGGCGTGCCCTGATACATCTGGCCGCAGAGGGTACAGAGGCACACCGGCGCGCGAAAATAAGCCAACTAGTGCTGCACGGAGTTGAAGTCGTGTCGGCCGTGGTACGATGGTCGGGCGCGCGTTTTTCGCGCTGCAACAACCGTCGCGCGGGTGGCCGAATTCAGCCAGCTTCGGTGGATAGCAGCCGGACGGACCGCTGCAGGTCCGGCGCGCCCAGTGCACGCTAACGCCAATTCGCTCAAGAGACGTAAGATAGATGGTTACAAGCCTCGCTCGGAAATGGCAACCAGAATGCCCACAAGCAGCTTGGAGGACTGGGAGCGTTCCTACGCTCTAGGATGAGGTGGGCCATGAAAAACCGATACTTCGCAATTCTGGCACTCTTAGCCTTCGCTCTCTTATTTACCAGCCAGCTCGCAAGTGCTGAGGAGACACAGCCCGGTGTGGGCCGCGTCAGCGTGGTTAACGGTGAAGTTTCTACACAGCGCGGTGATTCCGGCGACTGGGTGGCGACTACCGTGAATACCCCCATCGTTCCCGGCGACCAGGTTTCGACCGCTGCACGTTCTCGAACGGAAATTCAGCTCGACTACGCCAACGTCTTGCGTCTCGACGAGAACACCGTAGCCAAGATCGCCGACCTGAAAGGTAATCGAATTCAGGTTCAGGTGGCGCAAGGCCGGGTGAATTTCGACGTCTTCAAGGGCAGCGAAGCAGAAGCTGAAATCGATACACCTAGCGTCGCGGTGCGCCCGCTCGGCCCAGGTCGCTATCGCATTGAGGTGGATTCCAATTCTCAGACGCGCATCACGGTGCGCGAGGGTGAGGCAGAAGTCTCCACTCCCCAAGGCAGCACACAAGTAAAAAAGGGCGAGCTCATCACTATTGAGGGTACCGACAATCCTCAGTACCAGGTGGTGAGCGCCCCGGGAAAGGATGACTGGGACAACTGGAACAAGGACCGCGACCACGTTGTCGAGAATGCGGAGAGCTGGCAACATACTAACCGCTACTACGCCGGCACGGGCGACTTGGACCGGTACGGCCACTGGGAATACGTCCCGGGTTACGACTACGTGTGGGCACCGTACGCGGGTCCGGGCTGGGTGCCCTACTCCGCCGGGAACTGGATGTGGGAGCCTTATTGGGGTTGGACCTGGGTCTCGTACGAACCCTGGGGCTGGGCGCCGTATCACTACGGCCGCTGGTTCTGTTGGGGTAACTCCTGGGTGTGGTGGCCCGGGCCCGTATATCCTGCCTATCGTCCGCTGTGGGCGCCAGCCTATGTTTCCTTCTTTGGTTTTGGATTTGGCGGTGGTTCCTGGGGTTTCGGCTTTGGACTCGGTTTCGGAGCGGGTTTTGGGTTCGGCGCCTCCATTGGTTGGCTGCCGATCGGTCCCCACGATCCCTTCTGCCCCTGGTACGGACGGCACGGTAATACCTATAACCTGGTCAACGTAACCAACATCACCAACATCACGAACATTCGGAACATCGGTACTGTGCCTCCGCTCGCTAGCGCCAGGCAGCCCCTGATGTCGAACCTTAACTCCGTGGCAAACAACACTCGTGTCCGGCAAGCGCTCACGACGGTGCCTGCCGTGCAATTCGGCCGGGGATCAATCGCGGCTAGCCGTCAGGCGGTGACGCCGGAGATGCTGAAGCAAGGGCAGTTCGTGGCCGGCAGGCTCCCCGTCGTTCCTACACGCGAGAGCTTGAGTCCGGTGAAGCGGCCCGTCAACTCGGCTGCCTTGCCGGCACACAGCAACGCCAATCAACATTTCTTCACCAAGACTGCGCCTCCGGCTGGACCGAGGCCCTTCACAGAGCAGGCGGCGCAGGTCCGGCAGATGATTCAGCAGAGGGGGGCCGCGCCAGCTACCGAGGGTCGCACCGCCGGAACCGGCTCTCCGGCCACAACCGCGCAGGCCCAGCACTCGGGGAGTTTCACACAAGGCGGGACAGTCACTCCGGAAGCCAGCACCAACTCGACCCGCGCCGGCAAAGCCGAGACCAGCAATCGATCGTCCAGCTTTGGCAATAAGCCCGCGGGCCAAGGCACCCGGCCGCAAGGCTTTTCGCGATCTCCGCTTTACGATAACGAAAGCCTAAACCGCCTCCCGCAGACGGGCTTTGGGCGCTCCGGCAGTCAGGCAGCCGCGGCCGACGGTGCTTCCCAAGCACGCAGTAAGCCGGCGCCACAGAGGCCTCAAGGCTCGCCCTCTGCCCAGTCCGGGTCGGTTATCGGTCACGGCGGTACGTCGGAGGCTCAGCCTGGCTGGCGTCGGTTCGGCGAGAGGTCCTCCGCGTCAGGTGATCGAACTCAGGCTTCCCCAACGCCTTCTCACTCTGGCGTCCAGGGGCAGGTCGGCTGGCAGAAGTTCGCCCCTCAGACACGGCCCGCGCCTTCCGAGCGAAACTCTGAGAGTTTCGGCTTCAGGTCCGAGCCGGTGAATCCTGGCTGGAACCGCTCTCCTTCGCGCTTCGAGAGTCCCGCCGCGGCTGGACAGTTTCAGCGCTCCTACGGTCAGTCACCAGGCACCTACCAAAGGCCGCAACTCGATATCCGCAAACCCATCGTCACCGCGCGCGCACCGGGTAGCTCTGGCGGCAGCTATCGAGGCAGTGCCCCAAGTGGCTCGGGCGGCTCGTCATCGTCTGGGCATTCCGGAGGGCACGGCAGGCGGTAGGTTCGGGGTACATCAGGTATAGGGGTCCCCACTTGTGCCTGCCCTGGGTGACCAGTCGCCACAGCGACTCACCCCCTACGGCGCGCAACTAAGGCCCGTAACCGATGTTGTAAAGAAAATTAAACTGCAGAACAAGGTGCTCGCCGGTGAACTCCTGGGGTAGGGGTGGGAAGGGAATGGAGGCGCGAATGCCGGAAAGCGCAGCGCGATCGAGCGGCTCGAGCCCGGAGGAGCCGACGAGGCGAAGTTGCGGTACTGAGCCGTCCTTGAGGATTTCAAAGACGATAGCCACGCGGCCCTTCTGCCCCAGCCGCGCCGCTTCGGGAATCACCGCATACCAGTTGCGCCGCACCGCATAAACCACTCGCGCCAGATACGGACCGAAGTCTACGCCCTTAGTATCGGACAGAATAATGGGCCCTTCGGTGGAGAAATTGGGATTCAGGTTGTGGAGCTGGCTGGGCGAATCCCCGTACCCGGAAGCCTCAACCGGCCCCCGACCGCGTATTGCCGCTTGCAGTGACTGCTGGATGGCGTCGCCCGGGGTGCCAAGATCCAGGCGTGGACCGGAGCTCCCGCCCGGAGGTTTTACCTCGTCCAAGTGCAATCGCGCTTGCTGGTTGTCTTCTTTCTTGGGCGCGGGAGGCGACGGTGATGCAGAAGCTGACGCGCCCGGCGCGGGAGACGGTGGCGGCGACGGTGGTGGGGCAGGTGGCTGGGGCTTGTTGCCGCCCTTTAATTCAGGCAGGGGCGTGTTGCCCCTCGAGTAAGGCATGCGCAGCCCCTTGGGATCGATCACGGGCGATTTGCCTTGGGCGCGACGGTTCTTGTCGGAGAGGTTGTTCGTCTCCGGAGGTGGTTGGTTGAGCCTTTTCAGAAGGTCAGGAGGGATGAGGAGCGTGTACTCCTCCTTGGGCTTGGTCTCCGTGACAATACCCATCATCTCCGCGCGCCGATAGAGGTCCGGGGCCACAACAATCAAAAAATATCCCAGGGTCACTTGGAGGAGGATCGCAGTCAAGAACAACGACATCCTGCGCCAGCGAGCCGCTTCGGGTTCCAGCTCCACTAAAAGATCTAGCTGAGGTTCCGGGATGGGTCGCCCGGGGGTTTGCCGGGGTTGTGGCGCCCAATCGAGCCAGAGCTGGTCACCAGAGTGTGCCCTTCGCTTATACCAGGGGTTCGGCGTCGACCATACCTTGGTCTTTTTTCCTAGAAACATAGCCCAGCCTATGGCCGCAAATGGGGTAACGCAGAGTTTTCCGCCTTTGGAAACTCTGCGGCTTTTCTTTGCGGAAGAACCGCAGTTTAAAAAGCAAAACTCTGCGCTACCCGACTCTAAGACCCGATAGCCAACCCAAAATCAGAAGTCCAAAATCTAAAATAATCACAGCTCTCCGCTGTGTCCCACCGCTCGACCCAAGGGTGTACCGGTCGCCTGAGGCCCGACCTGGGCCGCATGTTGTTCGATGCAAGTCATCACCCTTTCGGCCAAGGCTAGCGCCTCACGACCCTCGCGCCCTCCAACCAGCGGGGCGCGCCGCGTTCGCACGCAGTCCACAAACGCCTCCAACTCCGCTCGCAGCGGTTCGGCGGGCTTGGTCTCAAGCTTGCGAAAACCCATCTGCGGGTTGGAGTCGCTCCTATCCACGTTGATCATCAGCGCATCTCGCCGCGAGAAATCAATCGAGATGTATTCGTGGGGTTGAAAATAGCGAAACTTGCGCACCTTTTCTGTGCTCGCCCGGCTGGCCGTGAGGTTGGCCACGGTGCCGTTTTCAAACTCCACCCGGGCATTCGCGATGTCCACCTTGTCAGAAAGCACGGGCAGTCCCACGGCACGAACATCGCTTACCGGAGCATCCACCATCCAGAGGATGAGGTCGAGATCATGAATCATCAAGTCGAAGACCACGTCGACGTCCAGACTGCGCGCGCTGAACACGCCCAGGCGGTGAATCTCAAAAAAGAGCGGGTTGCGGGTCACAGCTTTGGCGGCCACCACCCCGGGGTTGAAGCGCTCGACGTGTCCCACCTGCAGGATGCGTCCCTGCGCCTGGGCACGTTGGATAAGGTCGTCCGCCTCTTCCACGGTGCGGGTGATAGGCTTTTCCAACAAGACGTCCACACCACGATCAAACGCCTCCAGCGCCACGGCAGCATGGTCCGTCGTGGGGATCACCACGCTAACAGCCCGAACAGAATCAAGCGCTTCCTGGAGGCCACGGAACGCCCGTACTCCCAGTTCCGTAGCCACCTGCCGGCAGCGCTCGGCTCGAGCGTCATAGAGGCCCACCAGCTCCGCCCCTTCCACTTCCTTGAGATGACGGCCATGGCTTTGTCCGTGCTCGCCTACCCCGATGACCGCAACCGGCACTCGAGATTGATTCATTTGTTCATCGGTCCGTCGAGTCATTGCACCATCCGGGCCGTCGGCGATTCACTGAGCCATTCTACCAATGATTCAACTGGCTCGATGACTCAATGGCCCGATGCCCCGATGACTAGATGGCCCTATGACTAATGTCTCGATGGCCCAATGACTCATTGGCCTGATCAGTCTTTTATTCCCACCACCGCGATGCCCGCTTGGTTGGCCTCTTCCAGCATGCGATGGCGCTCAAAGAGCAACGTCTTTCCCGCATCCAGCGCCAGGACGCTGGCGCTCGCACGGCGCATCACCTGGACGGTCCTAAGCCCCACCACCGGCACATCGAACCGCATATCTTGGTGAGGCTTACTCACTTTGACGATCACCAGCCGTCGGCCGTTACTGAGCGCGGCGGCGCGTTCAATGGTGGAATCGGTCCCTTCCATGGCCTCTACCGCCACGCAGGCGCGATCGGCTACCGCAATGGTTTGACCAATATCAAGCCCGGCGATCTTCTTCGCAATCTCCCGCCCGTAATGGATGTCTGCCCACTCACCCTCGTCGGGCGTCCGCTGGGTAAGCGTGCCCGCCTCAGGCAACAGCGGCCTCAGGAACAGAGTGGAATCTACAACTTCGATCCCTCGCCCTTCCAGCATGCGGACAAAAGCACCGATGAGCGCGTCTGTGTTCTTGCGGTGCATGCCGGTGAGGACGCGGGTCATAAGGGCGTCCGGCTGGATGGAACTGAAAAGCTGAACGTGCTTCACCTGCCCGGCCAGTAAGACTTTGTGGATACCGTTGGCGGTCAGCAGGTCCAGCAACTGGGCAATCTCTCCCAGACTCAGCCAGTGAATCGACCGGGCCTCGCGCTGGAGTTCCGGAGCAGCTTCTTCTTTGATGGCCACCACTAGCGGATCGAGGCCCTGGTCGCGTGCGGCTTCAAGAACCAGAAACGGAAAGCGCCCATTTCCCGCGATCACCGCCAGTCCTGATTGGCCACCTGACGACATGAACATCCACAAAGGGAAACTAGAAGCTGGAAATTGGAAACTGGAAATTGGAAACTGGAAACCGGAAACGGAAACCCGCCACTGAGGCCCATCGGCAATTCAACGATCCGAAGCCCTCTTCATTGCAAGCGTCGCGCGCGGATATCCATTCAGCAGCCGAGCAACAGTCTGCGCCAGTCTGTCGAGTCTCTTCCCTTCGGCCACCTCTAGGTATCCTTCGTCTGCGCATGTTGTCAGATGGTCTCTGACTTCGTACAGTGAGCCACGAGCTTGTCTGCAAAGCTGGGCATTCTCCTGATAGCCAAAACGCCCGAACCCCTCCGCAAGGTTGGCGGTCACGGAAGTCGACGCACGACGGAGCTGACCTGCCAAACCAAACTTCGACTACTTCGCCACACCTCGCTCCGAAGACCTGATGAATTCGACCAGAGCCTGCACATGCTTGGAGCGGAGCCCTTGTGCTTCGATCTCTTCAAGAGCCTGCGAGGTGTTCAGCTTCGAGCGGCAGAGCAGGCGGAAGGCTTTGTCCAATTCTGCCACCTCCTCCTTGCTCAAACCGCGCCGCTCGAGCCCCAGTCGGTTTGCGCCCAGAACCTCCATCGGCCGCGGAGCCGTAGTCTTGGAATAAGGCAGAACGTCACGGTTGACTACGGTGTAGGCGCCAAGGAAGCTGTAAGCACCGATCCGCGTGAACTGGTGGATACCACAGAAAGGGCCCACCGTTGCATGACTGCCGATTTCGATGTGGCCCGCCAGGGAAGCGCCATTCGCCATAATAACGTGGTCACCCAGCAGGCAGTCGTGGGCGATGTGCACGTAAGCCATCAAGAGGTTGTGACTGCCGATTCTTGTCACGCCTCCACCCTCCGCCGTGCCACGATGCACGCTGACGAATTCCCGGAAGATGTTCTCGTCGCCAACCTCCAGCCAAGTCCGCTCACCGCCGTATTTCATGTCCTGAGGGTCCAGGCCGATCGAAGCATAGGGGAAGATGCGGTTTCCCCTTCCCATTTTGGTCGGACCGCCCAGCACCACGTGTGACATCACCTCGCAGTATTCACCCAACTCCACCTCCGCCCCGATTACAGAGTAAGGGCCCACCGTAACCGAACAGGCGATCTGAGCCTGGGATTCGATAATTGCCGTAGGGTGAGCTTTCATTTGCCTGGATGGTCGGCGATGACGCAGGTGACGATGGCTTCGGCAACCAGCTTTCCATCCACGGTGGCCCGGCCACTCATTTTGCCGAAGTTGTGGCGCCGGCCCAGGACTTCCATTTCGATGCGCAGTTGATCGCCCGGGATTACCGGTCGGCGAAACTTGGCGTTTTCGATACCGGCAAAGTAAATCAGCTTTTCTCCCGGCGTCTCGTCACGATAGAAGAGGACGGCAGCGACCTGAGCCATTGACTCAATCACCAGCACCCCCGGCATTACCGGCACCCCGGGAAAGTGTCCCTGGAAGAAATGCTCGTTAATCGTGACGTTTTTGATGCCCACGATGCGCTTGGGTTCGAGTTCCGTGATGCGATCCACCAGGAGAAAGGGATACCGGTGGGGCAGAATCTTCATGATGTCCGTGATACCGTACACGTCTTGCTTCTCTGCGTTCGCAGTCACGATAGGATCAGGCACAGTAACGTCAGCCTCCAACTTCACTTCAGGGCCGGTGTGAGATCAGTCACCGGGACGGCTCCCGCAGGTGCAGCGCGCAATCCTTCCCTGCTGTGCGGTGCACAGCTACCGAAGCTAGACCAGGCGACGGTCAGGGTGTCGGTATGGACGGCACTAGCCGCGCCTTGAGGCCTGGAAGATCGCAAACACGGCTCCTTGGGGGTCCGCCAGGACCGCGAACCGACCCACGTCCTCAAAGGTTGTCGGAGCCACATAGAACCTGGCGCCAAGTTCTTTGGCCCTGGCGGCCGCGGCATCACAGTCGGAGACCGTAAAGTAGGCCAGCCAGTGGGGCGGGGATTTGGGGTCGCGATGCTTGGCTGGAGGAATGCCGCCGATGAACTCTTCGCCATTTTTTATGTGGAAGTAGCCGTGACCACCCTCGTCTTCCTTCCCTATGGTCCACCCCAATAGCCGGGAGTAGAACTCCCCGGCGCGCGCCTGGTCAGGCGTGCTGAGGTCCGCCCAGCATAGCGTCCCGTCGACGCCCGCAATTCCAATGCCGGTATGTTGCTTTGGCTGCCAGACGGAGAACGTGGCGCCCGTCGGGTCTTGCAGCACGGCCATGCGTCCGACATCGAAGACGTCAAAGGCCGGGGCTAGCACGGTACCCCCGAGCTCGGCAGCACGACTGGCAGCGTCATCGGCGCTCTGGACTGCGACGTAGAGCATCCAGTGTGGCGGAACGCCCTGAGCTCGCTGCTCGGCGCGCAGCGTGTACGCCGCCGCGGCGTCCGAACCCTCGAGCTGGAACATCGAATAGAAATTGTCCGGGTCCATGGGAAAGTCTTTGACGGACCATCCAAACAGGGAACCATAGAAACTCTTGGCGGCGTTCTGATCCGTGGTCGCGAGCTCGATCCAGCAGAACGCCCCCGGCGGGTGGTGGGCGATTCTTGGCATGCCGGGAGTATATCATGCCAACTCTAGAATCGGGGTATACTTCCTGTTAGGGCCTTGTTGGTTGCAGCGCGGATAACCCACACCGCTCTTTTCGCCATCTCAAGAGAAGGCTCTAAGTCGACATTCTGCCGCACTTCGCGCAGGTTCGTGAACATAAGGCCAGATCGGCGGCGGTTGAGGGTAGCCTCGGCCGCAGAGGAGAAGAGTACGTAATGTTTAGCAACCTGCTGAATAACGCCCAACGACGTCACCACGATCCCGCCGTGGCGGGAGAGGGATCTGCTTTTTGTTTGTCTTCAATGAGTAACAGCAGATGCTTGTCGCTGCGGCGACTGCTCGGCATGACCCCCCGCGGCGAGCCCCTTTTGCAGCAGCCTGTAAGGCGTCTGCTGGGCGTGTTTTTGATGTTGACGCTGGTCGCGGTGCTGTTCCTGAACTGTGGTTCCAGTTCAAGTCCGACGCCTGGCTCGGGAACCGTGTTCACATTCATTGGAGATTTGCCTTCTTGCGACATTCTGAGCTT
>Ga0182032_10001469_pt1 | contig 10571 bp, 15 predicted proteins | sample tim00Cox00000000_FD_125970 | JGI IMG/M metagenome (GOLD analysis project Ga0182032, IMG submission 125970) | Lab enrichment of tropical soil microbial communities from Luquillo Experimental Forest, Puerto Rico - timezero.00C.oxic.00.000.000 | ecosystem: Environmental > Terrestrial > Soil >... | reverse complement strand
TTTGTTCGTGTTCAGGTTCGTAGAATGGTCTTTTTTTAGCGTTCTGTGTCGGCTGCTCGACAGATGTGGAAGGCACAACCGACTTCTCTGGTTGCGGGAAACCGAGTGGCATCTCTTTGCGCTTGCTGGCTTTTTTAAAAAATATCCGCACGGCCTGGAGCGTTAAGTCGATGTCATAGGTAGCTTTGAGCTTTTCAGCAATTGCACGCCAGCTAACACGCTCATGTCGCCAAGCCCGGATCTCATCCAGGTGAGCCCAAAGAGGTGAATGATAAGCGGCTGGGGGCGGGTGTTTTGGCTTTAGTTGCACGGGCTTCTTCTTGAACACTCACCATTCCACTCTAGTCTTTAAACATAAATGCTAGTTTCAGTTCTTAGTGTGCAAGTCTCGTTCATGTAGTAATGTAACACACGGTTAAATTAGACTTGCCCATTTTAGGCTATTTTTGTTTGGTCGTCTCGACCGAGAAAAAATAACTTGACACGAATGTTAGATCATCTTGGAGCGTTGCCTGAACTCTCCGATTAGCCACCGATCGCCTTTGAAAAGCCGTCCAGACTGACACACGATGGCTTCGGCGACGAACTTGTTAGATGGGCCTCCGTTTTTTAACCCTAGGAACATTCTCGGCGAGCAAGAGGCCTGTTCATGCTCAGAAAGGCTTGTATTGAGCGCAGCCGGCGCCGAACTCGACAATGAAGCCTTGTAGGTGATATCGCTGGCAATCAGTTTGGACGCCCACTCATTGGTCACGGGATCATCATTGCGATGGAAAAACTTTGTTCCATGGTTGCCCAGCAGCTGGTCAACCTTGTGTTTGCCGTCGCGCCCATAAGAGTCCAGGTAGCCCGGAAGGTTTTGGCTAATCCTGACAGTGGCGATTCCCTTTGACCTGGCGCCGGACTGAAAAGCGGCGTCTTGATCAATCGAAAACTGATGTGCCTCGTCTTGCCATAGAAATACGGGCCGTGTGTGAGGCGGATCGTATGGTCTCCGATCGACAGCACGCATGAGGCTCTGGATCCACGCCACTTGAGCAAGCTGGCCCACCTGGCGCCAGTAATCAGTCGGAATATCCACTACGACAACCCGACCATCAAGGATATCGGCAGGACTAATGTTAGTAGTCGTTCCCAAAAGTTCACCAATCTTGCCGCGTCTCAGCGCATCGAATGTGCCGGTGAATTCGGCCAGGACCGTTCCGGCTGTACCACCGTGAATCTCCAGGCGTTCCGTCAGGAAGTAGTTGCCTACCATGTTGAGCTCGTCATGGTCGACCCCGTGGCGTGCCTGAGCGGCGCACAGAAGTTGGTAGAGGTAGCTTTTCTTGCGCCATTCTTCAGACTGCAGTTGAGCTGCACTCCGCGGCGAGGAAGCAATGGCGGCGTAAAGTGAGCGGATCTCTATCGACTGCTCGGCTAACAGCAGCAGCGTCAAGCCATTCCTGACGAGCTTAGCGCGTTCCGCAATCCAGAACGCTTGGTTTCCACCGCCCTCGGCGGATCGCCGGATTGAGGCCACGTCGCACATTAGCGTAACCAGGTTTTCGACAAAGCCGAGGCTCGAAGTCTTGGACTCGTAATCGACGAAATTGAACCGCAGATCGCCGTCAACGCTGAAAAATCTCCCATCGGTTTCACGGCCAGTTTCCCCGACGTAACGGCGCCACAGATCAGCTTCGTCAGCTTTCGCACAGCACACCAGTCCGCCGAATCCGGCTCTCAAGAACTTGTGAGCGATCAGACGACCAGAGGACGACGTCTTGCCGGAGCCTTGAGCGCCGAAAATGGCGAGACCTTCGAGGGAATCTCTCAATCGCCAGTAATCTTTGGCGGCGAATCGGAAAAGAGGCATCTCAAGCGGCCACCGACCAGCAGAGACGCGAGAGCACAGAAAACTGATCATTCAATCTTTACTCTGCGCGGCTTGTGTTTGCCTTGGATGCGTTTCATGCGGGCTTCCATGTCGGTCACCCGAGAATGAAAAGCGATCCAAGGCGTGAATGGGACAGTGGCAGCGAAAAAGAGTAACGCCGCAGCTCCAGAGCTCACGATTTGATGAGCCTGGGGAACCCTTAAATTGTTGAGCGCCGGAATCCAGCGCGAGAGGAGGATCGCCATTCCATCTAGGGAATCGCAGATAATCGGGACGTGATAGCTCGAGGCCAAGTAGGAAGCGACGCCAAAAAGAAACGCCAAAATGCCAAGCAGTTCAGTCGCTTCACGGAGCGGGCTCGGGGATTGGTTCATAGCTCCGGTTCCGGCGGATCCATCATGACAATCTCAAGGCGCTCTTCGATCGACATCGAGTCAATGCCGTGTTTGCTCTGCCAGCCGATGTGCTGGGCGTAAATGTCCTCGTCCTCGAAGTGACGCCGCTGGCATTTACAGCGGCCGTAATGATTCACATAGATGCCGCTCGAACTGTAGGGAGTGCCGTAAGGAATACCCATTGTAGGAAACAACGGTTAGTTCTCCGCCCGTACTTTAAAAAGTGCCACACACTAGCCGGCCACCATTGGCAAGCATTTCGTTCTCGATGGCGCCGCCCAGGGACTCGGTAGCTTGTCGCAGGCGGTGTATCGGGCCCGTCCATTTGCCTCTCCACACGTCCACCGCCGCAATTACAGGAACAAGTATTGCGCAGATAACCATCAGGGGCTGCACCAATACTGGTCCAGATGATCCTTTGCTTTCCTTAAGCGCTTCGTCTATCACAAACACCCAGCTCATTGATGAAACAACGGTTGGCTCTGCGATCATACTCCAAGACACCGCAGACTGGACCTCCGCCATTTGTAAGCATTTCATTCTTGATGGCACCGCCCAGGATGCGCATCGCTGCATTACGTACAGGACGCGCCCCGAATTTTTCCGAGTAGCCCTGGCGCTGGATACAGCCCAGGACACCATCGCCAATCGCCAGCTGGTGACCTAGTGCATTGATCTTCTGCAGGCACTTGTCCATGTGGAGCCTGGCGATCGCTTTCAAGCTCTGGTAATCCAGTTTATTGAAACAGGCGATCAGATCGAAGCGACCAACTAACTCCGGCCGCATATCGGCCTCCACCGCGGTCAAGGTACGACCTACAACAGTCTCACGATCAGTGTTCCTTGATCCCATCAGAACGCGAGAGCCGATATTCGACGTGGCAAAGACAACGTACCGTGACAAATCCAATGTCTCACCGTTGCCGAGTGTGAATCGGCCGGCGCTCAGAATCTGGAGCAGAATGTCCAGGATCTGCGGTTCAGCCTTTTCGATCTCATCAAAGAGCAACGTCCCTGAGCCTTGCGAGCGATCGTAGTAATGCCCAAAGAGCCCTCGGTCAGCAACCCGATTGCCGATCAACCGTTCAAGAGCACTTTGGTTCTGGAATTCACTCATATCCAAGCGAATGAGCTTTTCGCTTGAGCCAAACAAATGCTCGTTGCAGAGCTCGGCGAGCGCCGTTTTACCTACGCCGGTGGGCCCAAGCAGCAGGATGCTTGCAAGCGGCTGTTCGCTGAACCAGGCGCCGCAAAAGGATTGCTGGAGGAGGTCCGTGATTTCGGCAATCACTTCGGCTTGTCCGATGAGATGAGACGACAGAAACTCCCCCAACGTGCTGAGGCGCTCAATCAGGGCGGTAGAGATTAACCTGTCCACAGGGACTCAGATTTCTACTTCTGGCACTTCTGGCCGATACTCATGGGGTGTTTTATCCACCTGACCTATTCGCTCGATGAAGGCATCGATGTCACCTTTATCGATCCACCAGGCCTTGCGATGAGGGTCCCAGCGACCGCCTGCAGACTTGATCTGGTCTGCTATCGCGTACGTGCTTCCCTCAATGTAACTCCGCTGCCCGATTTCCTCGAAACTGATGCTAAATTCACGGTTCATCATGTTCAGCCGGTCCAATTGGTTACAGCCCGATATCGTGAGGGTGCTCCATCTGCTGTTCTGAAGCCTTTTCTTTGTGCTGTGTGAACTGCCAGGAATCCGCTCGGATAAAGATCTTGCTCCGTTGTTTATCGGTGTCCTTATCTTTCCAGAGCGATTGGCGTAGGGAGCCGGTGATGAATAGTTCGTCTCCTTTCTCCGCCATCTTGGCGAGGTTTTCCGCCGCTTTGCTCCAGACCTGAACGTCGATGAAGGTAGTCAGTTTTTGTTCTTTACTGTTGGACTTGTATCGCTCATTCACAGCAAATGGCACCTCGATGACTGCCACGCCGTCGGATGTGTGACATAGTTCTGGGTCTTTAGTGAGGTTAGCCACGAATTGAACTTGGTTAAGTTGCATGCTCATTTTTGTCTCTTTCCTTGTATTCGAGCCCACTTCTGCGCGGAGCTCATGGCGGCACACTTGAAAACCTATTGTTGTTGGTTGGCCCAAATTGTTAGCTGATCAACATCACTGGCTGCCTCTTTAGCAGCCGCAGAAGGTGTTGGTGTCGGTCGAGGTGTCACATGAGAAGTTGCAAACGCAGCGTTGAGCTGATCAGTGAGAGCCTGGTTCTGATTGACTTGCGTTTGCAGTTCGGCTCTCAAGGCATTGTCCTGCGCTAACCGCGCCTGCACTTCCTTCTCGGCAGATTGCAATTTCTCCTTGGCTTTCTGCGCTTCTGCAACTGCATCATTCACGCGCTGATCATTCGGCGGGGGAGAATAGTTCGGCGGAGTGTACACCGTGCGCGGGCCTGTGCCGGTAGTCCCGCTCTTGCGCGGCAGTCGCAAATCGAAGGTGGGCGTCTGTGTCATTCGATAATACCGGTGCGCTTCAGTCATTCCGCCATGCCCGTTCGGTAGCCGGTCAACGTCGTAAACCTCGATCGTCGCTTGCATAAGCACACCTTTTGCGGTGATCGTTTCAATATGATCCACGGCTTTGTTGCCTCGGATCGACCGGTGATGAACAACGGTGACGCCTTTTTTCTTCTCCACTGTCACCTCCTGGTGCGTAGCGCACGACGCTAGTAGCAGCACCAGGCTAATAGCGGAAATTGGGCGTTTGATTTTCATTGTTAGGCTGCAGGGGTATTTGCTGCAAAGGGCTAGGAACCAAAGCAGGTTGGGTTGGTTCCTGAGTCTGGCTCGTTGTCACAATCGACCGATGCGTAGGTAGAATGGTGTCGGTCGGAAATACATAAAACTCGGTCGAGGCTCGAACACGCACGAACCGGCTATCGCCAGTCTCGCCGTTCAGGAGTTGGTCCAGATATTTGGCTAGGATGGGCGTTGTGTCAGGCAATCCGACAACACCCGTGGTATGCTCGGCCTGCAAAGCGGATGTCGCAACGGCTGTCCCGGTCTGCATGCTGGCCGTGATTAACAGAGCGATAAACGCCTTGGCGTTCGCCCAATGATCTGTCTCGACCATCTCGCCCTGGAGACCAGCTGAGCCGTCCTCGATGCCAAATTGCTGGTTAGCCGGATCGGCCTCGCGCACACAGGCGATGCCATTGAATTTGAGCTGTTTGTTGTCCGGGAAAGTGAGCAGCCACGTACCTGCAACCTCGATCCGATCACGAACAGCCCCATTTGCCGCAAAGCAGGATACATGACTTCCGGCCGGAATGATAAGGTGCGGAACACCGTTGTTTTTGGTCCACACGTCCCGAGTCACGATGCCCATTACAGGTGTATTGATGTGCGAACTCTCAACCGTGTTCACCAACTGACAGGGGATGAACTCCGCCGGTGGCGACCACCACTCAACAGGTACTGGTGTCGGTTCTGGTGTGCGCGTCGGGGACGCGATTTCTTCGTAAAATGCGGCTAAGGCTAAAGGCGGCGGTAGAGCAGTGGAGGGCGAAGGCGCTACTTGAGCGATCTCGGGCGCGTGATTCACCGGCAGCAGGGCCCGCGTTAAAAGGGTTTGTTCCTTTGGTGCCGTTGTTGATTCATCACCAGGTTGGATCACGCGCCCGATATCACGCTCCAGTCTGCCCCTGGCTTTCTCGGCCGCTTGCTTCGCCATCCTGCCTTTGCCGACGTAGTAGCACACGGCAAAGATCGCGAAGACCAACAAAAGGACGCTCCCGGGGCCTTTGATAAAGAATAAAATCCAGCGTTTCACTTGGGCTCCTTCGCCGGCTGTCCGGTTTGGGTGAGCGGAATTGACGGAGTGCCGACAGGCACCGGCACTTTGATTAGTCCCTGCGGTGCCAGACCATTCTTCAGCGACCACACGCTCTGAAAACCTTCCGGCTCGGGCAGAATGATCCGCATTTCGTTGTCGATCGAGAGGTTCGCCCGGCCTCCGTCGATGTCGCCCTGGATCACAACGTCGATAGGAACGGTTTTTTGCGGCGGAATCGGTCGCAGACAAACTAACAGTCTAACCGGATGGACCTCGTTGGCCACCATCACCGTAGCGGCTCGGCCGTCGAACTGGAGCGGCTTAGCGGTTTCATTTTGGACGGTACCCTCGAGCACAACGGCATCCTCTTTGGAGAACCGGTGAAGCTTGGTCACCGTCGTCTTCATTACGCCGCTATCGCTGGTGTAGTCGGCAGGCCGCGACGCGTAACCGGCATACAAATCAGGGTAGAGCGGTTTTAAGATCGCGGCGTCTCGTGCGCGTTTGAGCAAGCCGACCAGAATCTCTTCATTGTACACCGGCCTTGCCGCTTTAATCTCTGCCGGTGTCGTTAGGCCTCCAGTTTCGTTGCTGAAGGTGACCGCGATGTCGGGTTGAGATCCGACACGAAGTTCGAAGAGCACAAGCTTTTGGCCTACGAGCACGGTCATGAAAGCATGTGCCTCGCGCGTCACTGGCTCCAATAGAACAAGCTGAGAGCCGGGCGGATGCTGTTCTTCAATGAGCGTACCGACAGGCGGAGCCGCTGGTTTTGCCGGATCAATTGCCGCTACACCACCGCCAAAGACGCCGGCCACTTTATCCGGGAAATACAACGTAGTGACAATGCCGGGATAGAGATTGATGACGATCGGTTCCCGACTCGAAAGCGTTTTGTTCGCAATCTGCCCGTGTGCACTCCCCGCCACTAGTAACATGAGTAACAGCGCTCTCATTTGTCGGCAGCCACTCCGCGGGGACTCCAAAAGACTTCGTAGGCCCAGACAACCATCGGAAACTTGTGGTTGCTTTCGATCTCGTCGTTGGGCATGAGCTTGACGTTCATAACCACCGGCCTGGTCTGCGTAACGGCGCCGCCCAGAAAGCCTGTTCGAATCACTTGTCCGGTGATCTCCAGTGCTGCTGAGTCCGCGCTTAACTGGACCAAACGGATCCGGCCGATCTCGATTTTCTGATGTAGCTGCTGGAGCCTGAACAAATCCGCATCCCTGGCGAGCTCGGCTTTTACTTGCTCTTCAGAGCGCTGGTTAAACAGCCGATCAAGGCGCTCTGGAGCGTCCAGTCCATCTGGCGAGCGATCCAATAACGTCTGCGCTGCCAATTTCGCATAATCGATCTGGACGGCCTTCGCATCCTCGAACGTTCCGCCGCTGGACAAATAAAACGTGTCCCGGGAATTCAGCATCACGAACCGCAATGGATGCAACGCAGCTTGAAGCGTAAACCAATTGCTCACCGGGATCGCGATCACGGCCAGGATGAACAAACCCTGCCAGAGCGCCAGGCTCATGAACCGTTTCCTAAGAACATCCAGGAGAGTCACCATGTTAATCCCGTGGTTTCAGCGCAAAGTTCGGCCGCTCTAATCCGTTAACGCTCGCCCCGTTGCGCGCCGCGGCGCCGGCCACTGCACCCCTGTAAGCAAAGGTGGCACCTCTCGCCATGCTCCGTGTTGCAGCAGATGCCCCAACCAGCATGTCGGCAATACCACTGGCGCCGGCTGTCACCTGTCTGGACACTATCCACGGGCCCGTGATACTGGAAAATCCAATCCAAACCGCTGCGCCAAGAAGCCAAAGTAAATTTACCCCTGCAAGATTGATCGTTCCTAGAAGCGGGTTATTGCCGGCATTAACCGCCAACCCCAAAAGGAATTGCGTAACCAGGCCAGACACCACAAACGCTAGTGGCCATAAGCAAATGCCAAAAAACGACAGTATAAAAGCTCTGGCCACCTTGCCCCATCCAGGAACCACCAAAAAACCGGCGAACAGAGGGGCGACCGCTACCTCGCAATAAAACAATATGGATTGAACCACCGCCATGAACCATTGGATCATCGCCGCGATAAAAGAGATAATCAGCACAATGACGCCGAGGAGCCCGAGCTCGATCGACTCCATCGGGTGAAGCATCCCGTTCCAAAACTCCCCGAGGTTAGACGGCGGTTGAGTCGCGGCACCGAATCCAACGCTGGTGTCCCCTTCGGTTGCCACCGAGAAATTCGGAGGGGAAGACACCGGTGTAATCGATGAAATTCCCACACCCGACACATTAGAGTACTGTTGGTTGGGATCATAAATATCCACACGATAGAGTGTCTGACCGTTGTAACTATCGGCAGTCTTATCGGCGTAGACACCCGTGATGCTCTGGCCGTTGGTCAGGTTCACCTGGATCGTTTGACCTGGCGTTAAGCCTGCCGAAAGGGAAGGGGAGACCGCAAAGGATGTGCCTTCCATGAGCGAGCCAGGCGCGCTCGAGAACGGAAATGCGCCGGAACCTTGAGCGCTTTGCGGGTCATAGGTCGGATCTCCCGGCTGCTCGTAGCCATAGGTTGAAATTGTGGGCGTCGTGCCGGCCGGCAACGTGTTGATTGAGCCAACGCTAGATCCCCCGGGGAACATGGCGTTAGTGGCATTAGTCAGCACCGAAAGATCAATGCCGAACTTCTGTTTGATCGCTGCAACGAAAGCCGCCATTGGATTGCCGTTGATCCCAGTCTGCTCTTCGATAGAGCTAACAGCGCCGTTAATAAAGTTGCCGACCAAACCGATGTTAATCAGAAAGAGCGCGACAAGTGCTATTCTGATAAGCTGCACCATCACGGTATTGAGCGACCGTTCGGCATGCGCCTGGATTGTCGCCCAGGTTAGACCACCAGCGACCACGACGTAGGCGACGGGCATCAGGATATTGTGAACATTATTTATCGCGTTACCAAAATCAGGGGAAAGCAACGTGATATCCGTGACGGCCAGCACGGTCATGGATAATGCTCCTTCCATTGAGGAGGCTTACCGTAATCTTTGGACAAGTCTTGCAGCTTATCGATCGCCGACCCTGTTTCTTTTTGGAGCGCGCGCCTGGCCGCCATACGTTCAGCCTGGAAGTTAGCTAAGGACTGATAGACGCCCTTCATCTTCTCTTCCAGCATCGTCACCCGATAGTTTGTAACCAGCACGCTCACCATCACTGACGATATGAAAAGCCAGATAAATATTTTTTTAATCATTGCTGTGTTTCCTTTTTTATTGCGAGAAGTGGGGCAACTGCCCGTAACCACTGGAGAGTGTTTCTAGCGTTGAAATTGAGCTGTTGACGTCCGCGCCGTAGCCGACCACCACCTGCTCACTCGCCTGTAGGCGCTGAGCCTGCGCTCCGGCATCAAGCTGTTGCTGCTGAAGCTGACTCTTCTGGGCGAGCTCGTTCGCACGAGCCGCAACCTCAGCCAGGGCACCGTTGAGGCCGCTGACAGTGGCATGATACTTTTGGACATCCGAAGCCGTATTGGCTGACTGCATCGAGGCTAACGCCTGGTCGCGCTGCTTCTCCAGCTGCTGGCGCTGCTTTTCGAGCTGGATCATCTGATCCTGGACGGTTCCAGAGATAGAGTACGAATCGACGGGGAACTGGTAGGCGCCTGGAATTATCGGGTTCCACCGCTGCAGACCATAGGCTGACTGGAGCGAGCCCACGCTGTACTGAAGATTCCGAGGCGTGTTTACGGCAATATTCTGAATCCGTTGATAGGTCTGGAGCAGTTGCTGACCGCTGCCGTAGAGCTCTGCGACCGTACCTATCCCAGGAAGATTCTTCAGAGCCGCTGGATCGCCGAATCGAGCCAGCTGGATCACCATATTTTCATACTGGTGGAGTGTGTTCAGCTCGGTGTTGAGAGTGTGCGTCTCGGTCGAAATCCAATGGGCCAAATTAGTGACTTCATTGCCGGCATTTTGAGCAGCCAGCCCGGGATCCCAAACCACCATTGATCCCTTGGCTCCCAAGCTCAGGAACAGCAAGACGACAAATGACAGTATCCGTTTCATAGCTAATCTATCGGGTTCATGTACGGACCACTTCGGCCAACACAGTCCTGAACCATCTGCTCCACTTGTGCCTGCAAACACACCTCCCTGGCCGCCAAGGCATTCTGAATCGAGTCGAAGCGGCCGGCTTCCACTCCGTCGATCAGCAAATAGTGATATCCAGCCCGAGGCTCAATATCGGCGGAACGAATTTTTTCCTTGTCCATAAGCGTCATGGCAGAAGTTCGGTGTCACGTAAATATGCTGGCTCTTCGACCCGTGCGCCGCGCTTCTGCTCTTGCTAAAGCGTCCAACGCTGTTTCTGCTCTGCTTGATATAGTCTCCAGTTGGTCGCGTCCTCCGCCAGGTGGCAAAATTCCTCGAATGTACCCTTCCAGACAATGTTCCCATCTTTAACACAATACTTATTAGGTTGGCTCATCGCGTCATCGCCTTT
>Ga0182032_10001465_pt1 | contig 10591 bp, 10 predicted proteins | sample tim00Cox00000000_FD_125970 | JGI IMG/M metagenome (GOLD analysis project Ga0182032, IMG submission 125970) | Lab enrichment of tropical soil microbial communities from Luquillo Experimental Forest, Puerto Rico - timezero.00C.oxic.00.000.000 | ecosystem: Environmental > Terrestrial > Soil >... | reverse complement strand
TTACTTTATCCCAAGGGATTTACCTCCGACGAACTCATCTATAAGGCGAGCCTGAAGCTGCCGAAAGGTTGGAAGTTCGGCACCTCGCTCTCAATTGCCAGCCAGTCCGAAGAAGAAATTAATTTTGCCCCGACTTCGCTGACGCTTCTGATCGACTCTCCGGTGATTGCCGGAGCACATTTCAGGACCGTGCCTCTCGCCAGGCAATTGTCTGTACCGCACGAGATGGATCTGGCCGCCGACAGCGAGGCCGCGTTGCAGATTCCTGACAACGTCAAGGCGAACTATGACCGCCTGATATTGGAAGCCTGGGCGCTTTTTGGGGCCCACCATTATCGTGATTACCACTTCCTTTACTCGCTCAGCGACCACGTGGCGCACTTCGGTCTGGAGCACCATGAGTCCGACGACAGCCGGGTCGATGAGCGCACCCTGATTGACGATAAGCTGCGCGCCAGCTCCGCCAGTTTGCTGCCGCATGAGTACGTGCACTCCTGGAACGGCAAATATCGACGTCCCGACGGACTTGCCACACCGGCCTATGAAACCCCCATGCGGGGCGACCTCTTATGGGTATACGAGGGCTTGACCGAATATCTCGGGTTGATACTGACCGGCCGGAGCGAGCTGTGGACACCCGAACAGTTCCGCAATTATCTGGCCATGGTGGCGGCCAGCTACAGCCATCGTCCGGGACGCACCTGGCGCGACCTGGAAGACACGGCAGTTGCCGCGCAAGTGCTCTATGGGTCCTCCGTGGCCTGGAGCAATTGGAGACGCGGTGTCGACTTCTACGACGAAGGTGCGCTGATCTGGCTGGAAGCAGACACCATCATCCGCGATAAAACCGGCGGCAAGAAGTCCATGGATGACTTCTGCAAGATCTTCTATGGCGGCGGGAATAGCGGGCCGCTGGTGAAAACCTATAATCTCGACGAAATCATCGCCACGCTCAACCAGGTTGCACCATATGACTGGAAGACTTTTCTCGATGACCGCATTTACAAGATAGCTCCGGCCGCCCCTGTCGCGGGAATCGTTGCCAGCGGATGGCGCCTGGTTTACACCGGTGAGGAGTCCGAACTGATGCAGAGCCGCGAAGAGATTCGCAAGCTTGTCAACGCCGAAGATTCTGTAGGTCTTAGCTTGAACGCCGATGGAACCGTCATGGATGCCATCTTTGGCATGCCGGCTTTTAACGCCGGCTTAGGGCCGGGCATGAAGATCATCGCGGTGAATGGCAGGCGTTTCTCGCCACCGGTCTTCAAGGATGCGCTAAAGGCCACCAAGAGCGGCGGGGCCTTTGAGCTGTTGGTCGAGAACGTCGAGTACTACAGGACGTTCAAGCTGGACTATCACGACGGCGAACAATATCCGCACTTGGTGCGTGATACCGGAAAGCCCGATGCTCTCTCCGACATCATTCGGCCACACGCCAAGAATGCGACGCGCTCCACTACGGGCAAGTAGCAGTGGGAACATATAGCCCGCAATTGCCTGACTTGGCAATTGTGGCGCAGGGATCTGTTCCGTTTCGCCCAACGGGACCGTTTACGCTCTTGCCGCACTCAGGCCGACTACCCCCAAACAGGATGACTGCTTCAGAGTCGATGACGCGCATCCGGGGATTCGGGACAATTCCGAGCATCGTGGAGCTCGGCGCGAAGTTCCGGGGAGGCCTGCCCTTCCCGCGTATTTTCCGGTCTGGACTAAGATGTACTGACATGCGCAGGGCACGCCGAAGAGCGGGCATCGTCGCAGGCAACTGGAAAACTCCTCAAAACCTCGATCCACAATCCGGCCCACAATTTCCACTGTACTGCTCCCGATGCCATGCCGAGCGCCGTCAGGAATGCTCCCTGCGCGGCCCGCGCTTCGTCGCTGTCCTGTTGCGTGTAGAGATCAAGCGTCGTCTGAATGCGTGAGTGACGCAGGGTTCCCTGAAATCCGTGCAGCTAGCGACAATGGTGCTACAGGAATTACAATCGCGCAGGTTTTCGAAGCCGAACTGACCAACCCATGAGAGCCAAGCTGCCCCAGACTGCTCGCTTCACTCCAGACCTTTTTGACTTTCTTCGACGGCTGAAGAAGAACAATAATCGGGAGTGGTTTGCCAAGAACAAAGCGTGGTATCAACAGGTTGTGGTCGAACCCGCACTCTCATTCATCAATGACTTTGCTCCTCACCTGTACGAGCTGAGCCCCCATCTTATCGCTGATGCTCGACCGACTCGGGGTTCGCTGTTTCGCATCTATCGCGATACGCGGTTTTCCCCCGACAAACGTCCTTTCAAGACGCATGTGGGGATTCACTTCAGCCATTCCAGCGGGAAGGACGCCCATGCTTCCAGTGTTCTATCTGCACTTGGAGCCGGACAACTGCTTTGCAGCGGCAGGGATTTGGCACCCTGACAATCGGACGCTGACCCGTGTGCGGTCGGCAATCGTCAGTGATTCGGATCGATGGGCGGCATTCCTCAGGAAACTGGAGCTTGAGGGAGACAAACTGTCGCGACCGCCTAAGGGATTCGACCGTCAGCATCCCTTCATCGAGGACTTAAAGATGAAGGACTTCGTAGCCTCTGTAACATTTACGGAAGACCAGATATGCGGCAAGTTCTTGCGCCAGTTCACGTCCGCTTGCCGCAAAATGTCACCACTGGTGGAGTTCACAACGAAAGCTCTTGGTTTGAAGTACTGACGTCGAGCAATGAGATTGCGATGTTGACAGACGCGCCTCCCTCGAAGCGAAACCGTGCTGGGTTTCTGGAAAGTGACCGATTAAAGACGCTCGACTTGCCACCAGAGGGGCTTTTGCTGCCAAAAGTCAAATTCATTGAAGCAGCAATCCCGACCGGTAGTACTGCCGCCGTCAAACGCTCTTGCATGGCACTTCTAGGTGCGGCGTCAGAGTTCTACAGAGTTCCGCCCTGCGGCATTCGGGTGCTCGCCGCGAGACCGTTGCGAGTGCGAGAAGATTCCACTACGGAGCTTTTTGGGGATTATCGCCCCGATACCATGCTGATCAGGGTTTGGATGCGGACAGCAGTGCGGAAAGAGATCACGTCGTTCGGAACGTTTCTAAGTACACTGTGCCACGAGTTCTGTCATCATCTGGATTTTCAGCGGTTCCGATTTGCGGATTCATGGCACAGTCGTGGATTTTACGAGCGTACCGCCGCGTTGTACCACCATCTCCGGGGGACGCCGCCTAAGCGACTGTACTGGGTGTCGGTGGCGGGTGGAAGATGGCGGATTGATTGGCCGCGTACGAATCGGGGTTCGTGACCTCGATTGCGTTCACCGAAGAACAGGTTTGTGGTCAGAGATTCTTGCGGGATTTCGCTGGTGCCTGTCGGAAAATGTCCCCGCTGGTTAAGTTCACCACGAGGGCGTTCCAGTTCCAGAAAGTGGCTGGAGCATTGCACCGCACTCGGTGTCGCTTATAGATCAGTGGGCTGACGGGTGTTGTTGGTTCCACTGTCTTTGCGCTTTCTTCTGCGCCTTCTGGGCGTTCTTCTGTGCTTTCTTTTGCGATTTCTCCGCGTTCTTCTGCGCCTTCTCTTGCGCCTTCTCTTGCGCTTTCTGCGCGTCCTCCCGTTGCTGCTCTTGCGCCAGTGCTTGCGCGTTCTCTTGCTTCGTAACAGGGGAGGGAGTCGCCTCGTTTTGGACAACAGCCTGAACGGAAACAGCCAGACCCAGAAGCATGACGAAAATACAAATTGCGGCTTTCACAGGTTCTCCTTTTGCTTTGCCCTTCGCCTTACTGCTCCCTCGTTGCGGTTGGCAACCCGTAAACACTTCAGTGTCTCACGCTCGTCGAGCAGCGGGGCGCGTTCCATTCAACGATGCAAAACCGTGACCTGTCGTCCGATGTTGCCGCAGTCGCTGGCTGTCGCGCAGTTATGCGAATCAGGCTCGACCTGTCTTCCTGTCCCTACCTTTTCTTCGAGGTCACTGGGTAAAAGGCAACGGCGTCCTGCTCAACGTTCTTGCTTGGGCACTTTGGGCGCCTTTGTCGTGTTCCCCGAGGGTGAGCACCAGTTCAAATGACTTCTGGCAGTCCTTGCAAACGTAATCGTAAACGGGCATGTTTGCCTCCCGCAGAGATCGCTGCAAGTCAAATCTAGTCGAGTTTCGAGGCTGAGGAAAGCTCTCAGAAGAGAGTTGTTCAGCAGCGGCTACAGGTTCGACAGCCAAGCCGCCCATGCTGCAGCAGCTTGGCGGCGGCAGTTGAGGGCTGGATATTGGGGTGGTGTGAAACGGACTGGATGCGTTTGGCGTGGGCATGGCCAGAAGCCACATTCAACCGTTCCCCGACCCGCATACGAGGGGATACAGCAGAAGTCACCAAAAATGGCCATTTGGCAGGAGTTGGCAGCGGCCGGGCATTTCCGGGCATTTGGCTAAAAACTCATTTTGAGTCCGCTGCGTCTGCCAGTTCCGCCATCCCGGCAACGGGACGTATGTGACTGGCACAATTAGGTTAATCGAGAAATTCCACATTTGCAACGTACCCGCTGTTCGCGCTGTTGGGCAGTTTTTCGGCGACTGCAACCAAAGTTCTTTTTGGTCGGCGCGACTCCGCGCAGATGCGGCACTCGACGAAATGGACGAGGACGCGGCCGTTGGGCACGCAGGGCCAGCTTTTGCTGTCGCAGCGCCAGATTCTCCAGAAGGAGGTCTTCTCGGGACCGAAACACTCCCATCAGCCAGCTGAGCAGGCGTCGAAGGCACGCAAGCATGGCGGAAATCTTACCCGTTAAAGGGAACGAAGAAGCTCGCAAGTCCTTGAGATTACGGACGGCGGTCTTGGCGAGCCACAAGAACAACCCTTGTGTACTACATCTGCAATTTGTATTACAATTACCTGTATGCGTGCGAATGTGCAGGCGCGGTTGGATCGTGAGACTCAGGACGCATTAGACGCACTGGTGCGGCGTCTTGATTGGAGCCCGTCACGAGTGGTGAGGGAGAGCTTGCGTCTGATGGCGGCCTGTTATGGCACGCCTTCGCAGACCAAAGTGATTGGCGTGGGGCGCTTTGCCTCCGGCAGGCTTGACCTCGGTTCCAACAAGAAACACTTAAAAGGATTCGGGCGTTGAAGCCCGTTCTGCTCGACACCGGAGTGGTGGTAGCGCTGCTGGACCGAAGCGAGAGGCATCACAACCAATGCGCTGAGGTCGTCACCAATCTGGGACGCCCTCTGGTGACCTGCGAGGCAGTGATTGCCGAGAGTTGCTATTTGCTGCGTCGGCTCTCAGGAGCGCCGGAGGTGGTACTGGAGAATGTCGCGCAGGGGGTGTTCTTGATCGCCTTTCAACTCTCACGCGCCGCCACCCCAGTGCGAAATATCATGCGTAAGTACTCTGAGGTGCCGGCGGACTTCGCCGACGCATGTCTGATTCACCTGGCCGACGACTTGAACACGGGAGAGATCCTGACACTCGACCGGCACTTTACGTTCTATCGTTGGCGGAAAACACGGAGTTTCGACCTGCTGATCGATCTGAATTGAAGAGTCGTCGCACTGGTTGGGGTAAGTTGTGGGTGTGAAGGAGAGAAGGGAATAACCTGACCATGGCGGGGTGGGAGTGAAGATGTTCGAGCCCACTCCATCGCCGAAAGAAAGCGATGAGCTACGTTGTGATTCGCCAAGACTTCGCGGATCAGTGGTTCATTCAGAAGCTGTTCCGGGTTCTGTAGCGGAAAGCCTGGGACGGACGGAAGCGGCCACTCATACTGGTCACACCCTCAAAAAAAGCTACAGGCCCGTCTCCGAAGCCGTGATTGGCGTTAGCTGAACCGAATATCCGAGCTTCTTCAGCTGGGTCACCAGCCTTTGCTTTCAGCGCTGAAGCGTGAGAGCGTTCACCGTCGGCCCGCGCTCGACGTAGCGGACACCTTCGTGCAAAACCTTCCAGATCAATCGGCAAAGGCGGTGAGAAACTGCCCAAACAGCCTTCGCATAGCCTAGGCGAACGGATAAACGTTTAAAGACGATTTGCAGATAGCAGTCGCGTTTCCGCACGGCTGCATGGGCGAGTTGGTTGAGCAGGCGACGCATAGTGCGGTTGCACTTCGCCGATCGGTTGCTGTGGGACTCACGAGCACTCTCCTCGCTCCCAGGATAGACTCCCACCCAAGACGCGAGTTGTCCTGCCGATGGAAACGCTTCTGCACGCGGGCCAATCTCGGCGATAATTTGTTGTGCGGAATCCACCCCCAAGCCGGGCAGTTCCGAAAGGCGGACGATGGCGGCTTCATGTGCTTTCATCGCATCCGCGATCATCCTCTCCAGCTCAGCGATTTGTGCTTCTATCAGATCCAAACGCTGGAGATAGAGCCTCAACAGGGTTCGGTGCGCCGGCTGAGGCTGCCCGCTGAGGACGTCCTTCAACTGTGCATCAGTCGCATGCAAGCGCTTATCCCCTAAATGCTCGCAGCCGGGCTGGGTCCGTTTTCACCAGTTGCGATGGCGCGTAGAATGCGTTGTCCACTTGCTCCGAGCAAATCACTGACGACACTCGATAATTTGATTTGACACTCTTCAAGCAGACCTTCCAGTTGGCTTTGCAGCCGTACCCTGTCGCGTGTCAATTGGTATCTCGTGCGGGTCAACGTACGCCAAAACCGTTGTTCCGGGTCCGGAACGTAACTCAACCGCAAATCATCGCTGAGCAATCGGCTGACACAGTGTTTCGCATCTCGAAAGTCGGTCTTACGTCTACGAGGTCCTCGGTTCGACCGTGCTTGTGCCAACCAAAGCTGAAATTGGCCCTCCAACGCCAGCCACACCGGTTTCCAATACTGCGCAGTTGATTCCATCACAACTTCCTGCACGGCGCGCTCCCGCAACCATGTCGCTAAATTCTGCAGTTCGCTGACCGTCGTCCCGAATCGCCGACACTCGAACCGTAGTTCTCTTTCTCTGACGTTTGCGACTACTACCGCCAGCATTATCTTGTGAACGTCAATACCGGCCACGTAATAAGTTGCGTCCATCCTCCACCTCCTCGGCACTGAAGCGGAGAATGCACGCAAAGTTCCAAGGCACCCTCACGTACTGCGGCTGTCGAATCCAGCCAGCGCACACTTATTGGCTCGATCATGCGTTCCGGATCAAACACCGCCACGGCCTCAACTCGACCTCATTTTCACTCCTATCGGCGGGCGCGTAGGGCCCATAGAAACACCACCGACAGTTGTCGACTGGCATCGTGCTGGGTTTCGGCTTTACTGGAAATGGCTTTCCCAAATCCGATGTATGGGAGGTCGAAAGCCTGTAAGCCATGAGATTCGAGCCTTGATCTTTCAGCCATCGCGAGGCCATCGCGGCCATGGATTTCTTTACGGTACCAATCCTCAGGTTCGGCATCCTGTACTGTTTCTTTGTGATCGCACACGATCGTCGTCGAATCCTTCACTGCAACGTGACTCCTAACCTGTCGGCGTTTTGGGTTGCGGTACAGTTGCGCGAAACGTAGCGCGGTCAAGGAGGGACCGCGAACGATGTCACGCAAGGCTACGTCCAGGCTGTCATTCAGGCCCCGGTCAAAATCGAAACTGCGTATCACCGGCTGATACCACCATTCAAAACCTGATTGATCTGGTGGCTGCTCGAGAAAAATCTGACAGACCAATTAGAGAGCAAGGGTGCTAGTCGCGGACGATGCGCAACGAAGGCGTTGGCCGGGAAGAAGCGTCAGCTGTCACCCACGACCGCGAAGGACACAGACACCGTCATGTAGCCTTCAATTTGTCTTCTACATAAAGCGACAATTCAATCATTCGCTCAGCCACCTGCTCGGCCGACATACCCGCAAAGTTCTTGAGCACCAGTTCCTTTACGTAAAGCCGAACCAGGTAACGTAACTGGAGCGCGCGGCTGCGGGTGGCGAACACAAAATCGCGATGTCCGCTGTTCACAAGGATCAGGTTGCGCTCGGCGTCGAACCGTGAGCGCCACAGTTCCCCGGCTGCGCGCTCGAAAGTATAGCCCGGTAAGCCGCGTGCGTTCACCATACTCGCGCCCAAGCCTGCCTCCAGGCTATCGGTGACCGTGATCAAAGCCTCGGCGGTACAGTGCACCTCGCGCTGCGAGACAGTAACGGACAACCGGACAAGGCCCGGCGACGACGGCGCCCGGAAGTGGACCTCCTGGTCGGAGGTAGAGGAGAGCGTGCCGCCCCCCTCGGTAATCTGCCAAGCAAATACCAAGTCCTGCTCGACCCGCCGGCGCGAGCGATCGCGCGGCAGCGCACGAAAACGCCGACTATCGTTTACCACCATTGTGCTCCCCGCCGGGGAGATGAGAACACTGTGCATGGGTCCGGCATAGTCAAAGAATTGTCGTTGGGCGGGTTCGCCTCCGCTCGGTTCCGGAACTCCCGTCGCGTTCTCGTTTTCGTCCGGGCTAAGGCCCTCCCCACCGCGCTCCGCCAATGCTGCGCCGCCCGCATGGGGCAAGCGCGCCTGAATATCAAACCAGTTGTATTCCTCGCGCGGCAAAATCAGCATCGCCTCCCGAAAGGCACGCTGGATGGCACGCAAGGATTCTCGGTTTGCCTGCTCTTCCTCGGCGCGTCGCTGTGCCTCAATCAGATTATTGAGGTGGGCTTCGAGGGGTGCCAGGGCTGCCACGAAGGCCGCGTATCGATCATCGTGCACGATTCCCGAACGCGTGCCGGGCGTGAGGTTAAGGTAGGGCACGTCGATCAGGCCCTGCAGGTAGTTTGAGTTCCAGGGAGGATGCTCCAAACTGGGGAGTGTGGCCATATCCTCGATGACCCGCGTGCCCCCTCGCGTAAGCGCAACCCGGCAGCACTCGGCCGGTTCCGTAAAATACAGTTCGGCATACGCCTCGCCGAAGTGCGAGCGAACCGCAGGCAATTGGTGCAGTAGCCGGCCTTCGAACTGCCGTGGCTCCACCTGATACTGTTTACGCGCCAGTTTGTCGATCACCGTGATGCGAACTTCGGCATTGCGGATGCGATCACGTAGTTCCGAGGCCAGATACCATTGAATTTTCTCGCCACTCAAGCTGCGGATGCCCTCCAGCAAGGGACTGACCTTGAGCTCGGTACCCCGGTCACCGAATAGGAGACGCCGGGGGCTCACGGTATAGCGGGGATCGCCTTTATTCATCCTCATCTGATAGGCCCGCTGGTCGGCGCCGGTCGAAGTCAGCGTGAGCGTGTCGCCCACCGTCCAAAAGCTCAATAGACCGATGCCAAACTCCCCCTGTAAACCGCCCCCGGCGCCGTCTGCCTTCAAGTGTCGCTTGATGGAGTCACAGATGTGAGTCGCGACATACCGGAAATCAGGCAGCCCTTCCGCATCTCGCGGGACACCGTCACCATCGTCTTTGACTGTCAGATGAGGCTCGCCGTGCTCGCGCCCGCGGGTGATGACAATGGTTTTGGCATGGGCGTCAATGCTGTTCTCGACGAATTCCGCGATGGCCTTTAGCGGATTTGTTTGCGAGAGCGCGATGATGCGGATAGCATTCCAATCATCGCCGATCCGCAGTTTACCTCTCTCTGTTTCTTTCGATCTGACTGTGCTCGTGTTTGTCACGCTAGCATGGAACTTCTTACAATAACTCAAGCCTCTTGCCAATCGCCGAGTGAGCCGGTTAGTCCTTTGAGGCCCGGGCAAGGCTGGTGGTTCCGATCCCTAAACCGGCGAAAGACACATTAGAGTAGGTGCCCACTCAACCGTCTTTTGGTTCAATGAGTCTTCTGCTCTCAGTCTCAGAGTCCCGCGCAAGCAACAGAAGCTCGAAGTGGCCTTTCTCGTCTGGCCGGTTATGTTGATCTGGGGGTGGACAAGACGGACGAATCATAGGGCAAAATGTGGAAACTGTGTAAGACTTGCCATCCCCGGCAAGGGGACGTATGTGATTGGCACAATTAGGTTAATCGAGAAATTCAACATTTGCAACGCGCGACCGCGGTTGGGCAGTTTTCGCGGGCGTCGGCACTCGACGAAATGGGTAAAACGCAGCATTTCGGCGTTTTTGGCTCGGTCGGCATTTTGCCGCACACGACGGACAAAAAGTCTGCTTCGTCTGCCAGTTCCATCCCGGCAAAGTGATTGAAAGTGCTTTACTCTTAAGCAATTGAAGGCCCATTCCTTCGGTCGCCCAAAAACAGCAAATGTGAAACTGTGCAAGAAGTGTGAAAGTTTCGGGGATTTGCACAGGTCGTTGTCATTAATAATTAAGGAGATTCACTGGCAAGCATGATTTTATACCACCCTGATATCGTCACTCTTGCGAATAAGGTGGCGCGACGCTGGTGTTCCAGTCGAGATGTATGTGCGAAACGGGCTTCAACACAACTATCCGCAACTGCCGACCCCAGAAGGGCGCGAGGCACGCGGCATCATTGCGAGCGGAGTCGCCGGTTTTGCCATTCGAGCGGACCGCGAAGTTGCCGCCGCGGGCTCGTAGCTTGAGCGCTGTTGAGCTGGAGCTATGACCAATTGGAAAAGGAAATGTTTAGGCTATGGTCGAGCTATGGCGCCGAACAACTAATTTAAAAATCATTGAAGACTTCATACTCTGAGCACACAGCTCCATACCGAG
>Ga0182032_10001461_pt1 | contig 10608 bp, 5 predicted proteins | sample tim00Cox00000000_FD_125970 | JGI IMG/M metagenome (GOLD analysis project Ga0182032, IMG submission 125970) | Lab enrichment of tropical soil microbial communities from Luquillo Experimental Forest, Puerto Rico - timezero.00C.oxic.00.000.000 | ecosystem: Environmental > Terrestrial > Soil >... | reverse complement strand
CTAATGCGGCAGGACAGCTCAGCTCCGCTGCGCTCTGAAGACCGCTCGCTAGAGATCACTGGACAGGACCGCAGGTGTCCGTCTGAGGAGGAGAGTATGTCAGGCAACGGAGGCAATGGTCACTTCGACATCATCATCATTGGGAGCGGCGCGGGCGGCGGCACACTAGCTTACAAGCTGGCGCCGTCCGGAAAGCGCATTCTGTTGCTCGAACGCGGCGATTACGTCAAGCGTGAAAAGGACAACTGGGACCCCAAGGCGGTCAATGCCGAGGGCAAATACCAGACCAAGGAAGTCTGGCGGGATCGGGACGGCAAGGAGCTGCATCCGCACACTAACTACTATGTGGGCGGCAACACCAAGTTCTACGGAGCCGCTCTCTTCCGGCTCCGCAAGGAGGACTTTGGTGAGATTCGCCACCACCGGGGTATCTCGCCCGCTTGGCCCATCTCCTATGAAGACCTGGAGCCCTATTACAGCCAGGCGGAGCAACTCTACCACGTTCACGGCCAGCGCGGCGAGGATCCCGTTGAGCCACCGGCAAAGATTCCGTATCCCCATCCGGCCGTTAGTCACGAACCGCGGATGCAGTTGCTCAGCGACGATTTCGCCCGTCTGGGCCTCAGGCCCTTTCACACCCCACTAGGTGTCATGCTCGATGAGAAGAATCCGCACAAGAGCAAATGTATCCGCTGCAGCACCTGCGACGGCTTCCCCTGCCTGGTGTACGCCAAGTCGGACGCCCAAGTGGTGAGCGTGGACCCGGCGCTTGAGCATCCCAATGTCACGCTGATGACCAATGCTTACGTTTCCCGGCTGGAGACGAGTTCCTCGGGAAGTGAGGTCACCAAGGTGCAGGTGGAGAGCAACGGCACGAGAGAGGCTTTTTCGGCGGACGTGGTGGTGGTCTCATGTGGGGCCATCAACTCCGCGGCTCTCCTGCTTCGTTCCGCCAACGACAAACACCCGCGTGGCTTGGCTAACAGCTCGGATGTGGTTGGCCGCCACTACATGGGACACGTGAACTCCGTGCTCATGGCCATCCACAAGTGCCCTAATCCGACCATCTTTCAGAAGACTCTTTCGGTCAACGATTTCTATCTCGGCTCTAAGGAGTGGGACTACCCCATGGGCCACATTTCGTTTGTGGGTAAACTGGATCGGGAAACGCTCAAAGCGGGTGCGCCGGCCATCGCTCCCGGCTTTACGCTGGAAATCATGGCACACCACTCGCTGGACTTCTGGCTCACTTCCGAGGACCTGCCTGACCCGGACAACCGTTTGAGCCTCGACCGGGACGGGAACATCGTCCTCGCCTACAAGCCGAACAATGAAGAAGGTCACAAGCGCCTCATTTCCAAACTGCAGAGCGCCATGAAGCAGCAGACCAAGTGCTCGATTCATGGCCACGAGTGCTATCAGGGACTGTTCGCGCGCAACCTGTATCTTGGCCAGCGCATTCCCCTTGCCGGCGTCGCGCACCAGAACGGCACTATCCGCTTTGGACGCGACCCGAAGACCTCGGCTCTCGATGCCAACTGCAAGGCTCATGACATTGATAATCTCTATGTTGTCGATGCAAGCTTCTTCCCATCGAGCGGCGCCGTCAACCCGGCGCTGACCATCATGGCCAACGCTTTGCGCGTGGGAGACCACCTGCTGCAGCGGCTGAGCTGAGAGAAGAGCCATGAAGAGCGTCACAGCCCAGCCGAGGTGACTGCACCGGGCTACACGGGTCGCCGCGCTGCCGGAGAGCTGGCGCAGCTATTTCCTACAGCGGCTGGAAAAGCTCGGCTGAGGGGAAATTGGGTGGCGCGGTAGTCCTGCACTAGGCTCGATTGTGCTTGTTGGCCTGTGTGCCACTGACACACTATGAGACGCACTCGAGCGACTACTTGCGCTGTGTCCTTTCTCGCTGTGCTCGGCACAGCGTGGCTGGCGGCTTTCTCAGCGCAGTCTTCGATTCAGCCGCTGGCGACTGCGGTCGATGCGGTGGGGATGACGGTTTCGGATATGGACCGCGCGGTGGACTTCTATTCGCGTGTCTTATCGTTCGGCAAGGTCTCGGACGTAGAGGTATGGGGCGACCGCTACGAACATTTGGAAGGGCTTTTCGGCCTGCGGATGCGCGTGGTGAGAATGCGGCTCGGCGACGAGTCGGTTGAATTGACCGAATACTTGACGCCCAAGGGAAGGCCGATTCCCTTGGACTCACGCAGCAACGATCGCTGGTTCCAGCACGTCGCGATCATCGTGAGCGACATCGACCGCGCCTACCAGTTGCTCCGGAAGAACCGCGTTCAGCACGCCTCTACTGGCCCGCAGCGCCTGCCGGACTGGAACAAAAACGCGGCGGGCATCAGCGCCTTCTATTTTAAGGACCCAGACGGGCACACGCTGGAGATCCTGCAGTTTCCTCCCGACAAGGGCGATCCCAAGTGGCACCTCCCAACCAGCAAGGTTTTCCTGGGCATCGATCACACGGCTATCGTGGTCGGCGACACGGAAGCAAGCCTGAGGTTCTATCGCGACCTGCTTGGGCTACACGTTGTGGGGACAAGCGAGAACTATGGCACCGAACAGGAGCACCTGAACAACGTCTTCGGCGCGCGCCTGCGCATCACTTCACTTCGTGCTGCCAAAGCCCCGGGCGTTGAGTTACTCGAGTACCTCGCGCCACGCGACGGGCGGCCGATTCCCGCTGACGAGCGTGCCAATGACATCTCATACTGGCAGACAGGCTTGGTTACGAGTGACGCGGGCGCCGCAGCACAGCAGTTCTTTCGCGAGAAGGTGACCTTCGTATCTTCAGGCGTCGTAGACTCCGCTGACGGGAAGCTTGGATTTCACAGGGCGTTCCTTGCGCGAGATCCGGACGGTCATGCGGTGGGGCTGTTCGAAAGGTGACAGATTCTTGGGAGCTTCCACCCCAAACGTGGGTAGGCAGGCGTCATCCTCAAACTCCTCATTCTCTTGACCTAGCTTAGCTAGCTCTTCCTCGCTCAGAATGTAAGCACCACAAACCTGCCAGCCGCATCGCTCAGGCCGCCGCGCTCGATCACAAGGACGATAGTCGCCTCGTGTGTTTCGGCGTCCGCCGTCAGGAATCGGAGCAGCTCCGCCCCAGTGGAGTTTTCCAACAGCAGCAACTCCGCCAGGGTGCGATCTTTCTTGTCATGAAATCCGGCAAGACGGGCAAGAGCCGTCGCTGTTCATCGCGAGCAAGGTACTTTAAGCCCCTCAGTTCACCATAGCAGTTCGGGGCGCCACAGTGGCAGATAAACTTCTCATGCAGCTCCCAGTCGGTAGTCAGAATTGCAGGTGATCTCTTCTGCGCGAGAGATTGGCCGCAGTGCCCGCAAGCACACTCCGTTCCAGTCTACGTATGCATTGGGAGCGCAACTGTGGTTTAGGTAAGCATTGGACTCCGGTGTTCCCTCAATGTGCTTGCCGTCGTCGATCTGAATGGAGTATCGCGTTGGGTGGTTGATGATCGGCCCGTCGTATGTGATCAGGACTTCATGCTCATTAATGGCAGCATTGGCGCAAAGCACTTCTGCCCGTCGGAACGTACCGCCGGGCCGATCTTTGGCGAGAGTGCCATGAGAGATTCCAAGGCGTCTTTCACAGCCACACAGGCTAACATACTGGGCGGCCGCGAAGCTGGCGCGGGACACGCTGCTTGAGACCATTCTTGCCACGCCGACCGCAAGACTTCTGAGAGTCGCTGGGTATTCAATTCTTCGTATACACTTGTTAGGGCACCATGGCAAGACACGTTGGTATCTTCGCCATCCTGGGCGTGTTTGTGGCAATCGGGCCGACTCGCACTTTGCGACTTGACGCTCAGGAGAACCTGCAGTCCTATCTCGCTTCGCTCACAGGGGCGCGGCGCGGTTCGGCGATCATCATCAAGCCAGCCTCGGGTGAGCTTCTTGCAGCATGGAATCTACGGAAGGCTGTTGAAGACGCCTATCCTCCCGGATCGACAGCAAAGATAGTGCTCAGTGCCGCAGCTCTCGAAGAAAGTCTAACGATGCCCGCCGAGCGCCTCATCTGCCAACGTGTTCCGCCCCTGCTCGGCTCGGCTTATGTCTGTGCACATCCGCCGGCGCCCGAGGGCTTCACGCTCTCTTCAGCGCTCGCGAACTCCTGCAATTTCTTCTTTGTCGAATTGAGCATGAGGGAGAACGCGGAAACGCTGCTGCACTGGTACTCAGTCTTCGGGTTCGGAGCGGCAGCAGAGCTTGATGGAAGGCCGACAGCCGCGGGGGAGGTACGCAAGCCCTCCGATGAACGCTCGAAGGCACTGGCGGCCCTTGGCGAGGAGAATGTGGTGTCAACCGCGGCGCAGCTCCTCGAAGCATATGTTCTGGTAGCCAATCACGGAACAGAATATGGATTGTGGACGAACAGAGTCCGGCAGCGCCGTCCAACGCCCCATCGCTGCGTCCACCTCCGGAGCTCGACCTACGCGGCACTCACCGCCGGCCTGATGGGCTGCGTGAGGGTCGGCACCTGCCAGGCAGCGGCCGTGCCGGGAGTGCAGGTGGCGGGCAAAACCGGCACTTCCAGCGCGCTCGACGGCAGCGGAGCGACCCACGCTTGGTTCGTTGGGTTCGCGCCCGCCGATCGACCGGAAATTGCTTTGGTAGTGTTCTTGGAGCGAGGAACAGGAGCGCACAACGCGGCCCCGCTCGCGGGGAAATTGCTGCGCTATTATTTCGCCGACACAAAAAGCAGGCCGTCCCAATGATCCGTCTGACTGTTCCTGGCGCGCTCGAGGTGAGGGCAACGAGCGTCGCCAGAGTATGGGCTTACCTCTGCCGCGCAATATGGCCAATGTTGGTGTTGTCGCGCCTCACCTTGGCTCAGGAATTCCGCGTCCAAATTGTTCCCTCGACCCTCCACTCGAGCGCCTCCAGACCCACTGCCCGCGAGCCTCTTTCACGTCTGGTTACGGTTGATCTTGACGCTTATGTCGAAGGCGCATTGGCAGGAGAAGCTTCGGTTCTCAAAAACGGCGCTGCTCTTCAGGCCATGGCGATCCTCGTGCGGACTTGGGCGTGGCGCTATCAAGGGCGCCATCACGCACAGGGATTCGATTTCTGCTCCTTGACGCACTGCCAAGTTTTTCGACTTCCCAGCGATAGCCACGGAGTATACCCACCGGCAATTATGGACGCGGTCTCCCGTACGCGGAACCAGGTGCTGCGGTACCACGACCAGCTTGCCGATCCGTATTTCACAGCCGATTGCGGAGGCGTCACGGAGTCGGCTGCTAATCTCTGGCCGGACCGCGACCTTCCATACCTTCCCAGCGTCCCTGACCCATATTGTGCCGCGAGCCGTCATTCCGACTGGCAGCGGGAGATTTTTCTTGACCGTCTCGCGTCCATCCTGCGCGATGAGCTGAGGCTTCCGCTGCGCGGCCCGGTGCGAAGCCTGACCGTGGCCGCCCGCGATTCTTCGGGCCGCGCGCGTGCGCTTGAGGTGCTGGCGGACGCCAGATTGTCAGTCGACGCTAATCAATTCCGATATGTGGTTGGGAGACAACTCGGCTGGGACATATTGAAGAGCAACCTCTACACGATCGAGCGCAGTGGTGACTCGGTGGTGTTCAGGGGGCATGGCTTGGGGCACGGGGTCGGACTATGCCAGGCCGGAGCAGATGCCATGGCCGGTCTCGGCGTCGGATACGAACAAATTCTTGCCCACTATTTTCCCGGCACGACGGTGGCCGAAATCGCGCTGCGTGTAGCGTCGCCCTTGAGGGGGACATCCCCATCCAAATCCAACCCGGATCCCATCGCTTCCAGCGAACACTTTGAACTCGCTCACCCTGACGCTCAAAAGGCGTGGGTCAGCCGGACCTTGAACCAACTCGAAAGTTGGCGCCGCGTCCTCGCCGGGCACGCGGACCTGGGCAGCGGCAGGATCCGCGTGCAGACGTGGGATACGACGGAGCAATATATTCGCGCCACGGGCGAGCCGGGATGGGTAGGCGGCAGCAGCGACGGGCAGTCGATCTTTCTGCAACCGCTCCGCACGCTCGCCGGCAAAGGCATTTTGGAGTCCACGTTACGTCACGAACTAACGCACGTCGCCGTTCACAGGGTGCGCGCTCAGGGTGTTTCGGAATGGTTCGAAGAAGGACTCGTGCTGTACCTCACGGGTGAGCACGTAGACCAGAGTGCGCCGTGTAACCGCGCGGGCCGAACTCTTGGCAAAGCGCTCGCCCGGCCGCAATCTGCTGCTGAGAAGCACTCCGCCTACGCACGAGCTGTTGGCCTGGTTCTCCAGGCCGCGGCACTTCGTGGACAGAATGGCTTGTGGCAGGTGCTCGAACACCCGAGCGCAGGTGACCTGAAGTGGCTCAAGAGCGAGGAGGCGAACTCGCTGGCGCCGTGAGAGGCGAAATTGCGACCCGGGCCAGTGTCAGTGCCCAGAAGAGCCAGCCTATGGTTAGCAGAAGCAACGCTGCGCCATTGCGGATCGCCAGTTGCGCGTAGTCCCACTCGCCAGGCTTAACAATCGGATGCCAGGTGGCCAACAACCACGCCAAGCCGCCGAAGACGCCGGTACTCAAGATGCCCGTGACGAAGGTCATCACGCCGATCAAGCGCGCTGGCCGTATGGCGTTTTGCGTTGGGGCGGACGGGCGCGGGCTAGAGAACCAGAGCAGCCAATTCATGAGGACGCTGGCGAACGTGATCCAGATTATCGCCTCGATGACCCAGAGAATTTTTCCAATCAGGATGGTGCTGACAGGATGCTGGAAATGAAATGTGAGAAACGATGCAATGAACACAGCATGGTCGTTGATCCAGCCGAACACCGCGTCAAGCACGAAAACTCCGGCCAGAACGGCGAGCGCGACTAGTGTTGTGCGGCCAATTCGCTCAAGGCTCAAGATTCTTTTCAGGCTCAAATGTTTGTTGGCTCCGGACGCCACCGCTGAAACGTTGGATACGGTACCAGAGACCGCGGCGACGGCTAGCGACGCGAGGGCGAGAATCCAGACCAGCGCTAACGCGAGCACCAACCCGGATGATTCCGGCAGCCAGAGCCACTCGTACCCAGCGAAACACCACAGGCCGATAAACGCCGCCAAAGCGAGAACGTAGATCGGACTATGTGCCAGAACGCCGAGGCCCTGCGTCCAAGCGCGCCAACCGGAAATCGACCGGCTCGACATAGTCACTCACCTACTTATGGTCACCGTCATGCTGCGGGTCGAAGACTGCCGGGCCGGCTCATACATGGGCAGAACGCGTGCCGGGTTCGCCTGGTACGTGCCCGGCTCAACCGCTTTCAGCAGATAATGGAATTGGCCTTGACCCTTATGGAAAGTAGTCGAAAAGAGCGCGGCTCGATCGTCATGGAACTCCCGCTGCGTGTAATAAAAGTTCCACCACGCCGGGCGCTGCTTGAGCTCGTAGAGATTCTCCTGTTCCACGAATTCGAATCCCGCAGGAATGGGGTCTTCGATTTGCAGATACTGTTCCTCGCCCGTAGCACTAACGGTGAGGCGGACTTCCATGACCTCGCCGCTCTTGAAAGGCTCTTGGACCGGTTGCTCCCTATATACAATATGTCCGCCACTGTTTTCCGGGACCAACCTGTAGTACTCACGAAGGATGTTGAGTGCCGTCGCACCTGTAGGACCGGGCTTCGGCTCGCGCTTAAAGTAAGAAGCGAACGCCGACCAGTAGAGCACGCCCGGCCCGTTCCGGGTGATTCGGACCTGATTGTCGCCAGAATGTAGTTGCGCCGCGTCCGCTGTCACCGTGATCGGTGCCGGACTCTGGATGTCCTTATCCGTCACATGCCGCTCCGCCAATTTCTGGGCGTTCACGAAAACGTCGACCGTGTAGTTCGGCTTCAACTCGCCCGATACCTTCAGATAATCGATCAAACCGAAGATGGCGGTGGCTGTCTGTTCCGTCGAGGTCCAGTAATATCCGTCGGAGCGCCGATCGATCAGCCAGCGGGCGGCCTTGGGCAACAGATCGCTTTTGGGATCGAGGCTGGAAAGCGCCTTCAACGCATAGGCTGTGGCCTCAAAAGAATTGTCGGAGGAGAAATCCAGCATCGGTTCACGCTCGGAAATCCAGCTGGCATAAGGCCCTTCGATCTTCGCCGATTGTTGAAGCCGCTTCGCGAAATCCTGCGCACGCGCATCCTTCATGCGGGCGAACGCAAGCGCCAGGAGCGAATCGCCGTAGGGTGAGAGTTTGTTACCGGCATTGGCAATGTCATCGAGCAGGCGCGATTCGAGCGTTGCCGCTTGCTTCCCTTGCTCGGCCTGCCGCTGCAGCATGGCGAGATTCGCAGACTGCGGAAGCTCTTTGCGTGTCTCCTCCAAAGCCTGCGGCAAGGGCATACCGGGCTTGACGCTGGTTTCGAGCGCGTAGATCAGGTAAGCGCGAATGTCCGCGACAGCACGCGGATTCTCATTAATCTGCCGCACTAACGATTCTCGTCCACGCTCCAATCGGTTTTCGTCAATCGCGTAGCCCGCCTCGCGAGCCTGGGCCAGGCCGGCCACCACGTACGCCGTCATGAAGGGATGCGTCTGGTCCGTCTCCCACCAGCCCCAGCCCCCGTCGTCGTGCTGGAATTGATAAAGCCGCTGCAGTCCGGCGGCAATCTTAGATTCGAGCTCGACGGATGGGGGCGGTGCGGAGAGACCCAATTCCTTAACCGCCTGCGCCACCAGAATATTTGGCAGGAAGCTGGACATCGTTTGTTCGACGCAGCCATACGGGTAACTCGAAAGAAAGTCGAGCGCGGACATCAGCGTTCCAGCCACCGAAGGCGCCAGGTCGATGCGCAGCGAGGACGCGTCAGGGTTGATATCCGAAGGCAGTGTGATGGTCTCGTTGGTTTCGGTCTTGTCGCCGCTCAAAGAGCCTGACCGTGCGGCGTTCAAGTGCAGTCCCCATGGCCGCACCGGAATGGCGAGCTCGAGTGCGTCCGACTCCTCGTCAGTGAGCGCTTTGCCAAGAAAATCCGCTGTGCCAATGGCCGACGTGTCCACCGTCCAGTTGACTGTGGCCTCGCCATTTCGCGGCACGTTCACCACGCTTTCCGGCTCACCCTTCAGCTCAACGCCCTTGGTAGCGAGGGAAACATGCGCCACCTTGTCGTGGTCCAGGTAATTGTGAACGATGCCGGTCACGGTGAGCGCATCGCCCTGGGTCAGGAAGCGCGGCACCTCGAGCCGCAAGATGAGGTTCTTCCGTGTGATCACTTTTTGAGTGACTTGGCCTACCAGCGTATTCGCGGTCACCGCGCGCGCCGTGGCTCGCCAAGTGGTCAGCGAATCGGGGAAGGTGAACGTGGCCTGCGCTTTGCCGGAGCTGTCCGTCACCAGGGCCGGCATCCAGTAGATCGTGTCTGGAAAATACTTCCGCACCTGCGGCTGCACAAGCTGGGCGGGATTCTTGAAGTCCGCGAGTTGCGTCGGCATCCGCAACCACGCCAGTTGCATTCGCTGATTACCGGAGTAACCCATGAACCAGTAGACCGTGGAAAACTGCGTCTGCACCTGGTCCCAGACACGCGCGTAAAAAACTTTATCTGGCGGCGAGGTAGCGTCGGGGCGGATGGCATAAATGGCCTCGTCCACCACACCCAGGCTCACCTCGGCGCTCACCGGCTTGCCATCCGAATCCCGGGTGCTGACGGTGTAGGTCACCCTTTCGTCGGGCTTGTATTGCGGTTTATCAGTCTCAACCGTGACGTTCAAAATTTTGTCTGTTGCGGGCACCGGTACGCTTTTGCTCGCCTCGTAGAGCTGCTCGTTTTTAACGAAGGCGACGCTAACAAAAAAGTTGGGCTCGTAACGCGCTTCAATCGGAACGTCCACGGTGACCGAACCGCCTTCGCCCGCGTGAAGGCTCCACATGTACACCTGCTGACCTTCAGTAGTTAGGAGCACCGAAGCGCCGGGTTGATGAGTGACGATGAGAACGTGCGCCGCGTCGCCCGGCTTGTAAGAGTGTTTATCAAGGTAGATTTCGGGGCGTTGGTACGCTGTCGCCAGTCCGGCGTATTCCGCACCTGCTATCCAAAGGCTGGTAGCGAAGTGTGCCTGGCGGTGGTTGGAATCGAACGCAGTCCCTTCCACGGTGATTCCATTGACGGCTGCAACCGTGTACTGATACTGCGCCACACCGTTCGCATCGGTCGTGACCGTGGCGCTGGCAAGCTGCTTGCGATTCTGCGCAGGACGCCACGGCTGCCACGGACTGCTGTAACCTTCGTAGGTGTAGAACCCGAGATCTACATTCGTGGAAACCGGTTGCGAGTCGTAATCGAGCGTGCGTACCGCGATGTTTGCCTGTTCGCCGGCGCGATAGACGTAGCGGTCGGTATTCAGAATCACGACCACTGTCGAATACGTCACAAGCGCGCTGCGGCCGCCTGTGATCTCTCTCTTGCTCGCGTCGGTTACGTGCGCTTCGATCCGATATTTGGCATCGCGCTTTCCATTTTCGTCGATTTCTGTCGGGACCTTGATGGTGAGGCGCCCCTCGGCGTCCAGTTCACCGGTTCCCTGGCTGATCTCCTGGCCGTAATAACTCTCTTCGTAACTACCTT
>Ga0182032_10001456_pt1 | contig 10623 bp, 9 predicted proteins | sample tim00Cox00000000_FD_125970 | JGI IMG/M metagenome (GOLD analysis project Ga0182032, IMG submission 125970) | Lab enrichment of tropical soil microbial communities from Luquillo Experimental Forest, Puerto Rico - timezero.00C.oxic.00.000.000 | ecosystem: Environmental > Terrestrial > Soil >... | reverse complement strand
GGCCTTGCGCTCATCGACCAGCGTCCGCTGAAGCGCGAGAGCCTCCGCGTACGGCATCAGGCCAAGCCGCCGGATTTCGATGGGCTTCAATAGACCCGTCACACCGCGTTCGGATCCCAATTCTCGAGCGAGCGTTTCACGTGCGACATGAACTGATCCGCGACGGCACCGTCAATGACGCGATGATCATAGCCGAGCGTCAGGTACGCCATCGGCCGGATGGCGATCGCGTCGTCGATGACCACGGGACGCTTTTCGACGTTGCCGACGCCAAGAATCGCAACCTGCGGCTGGTTGATGATTGGCGTTCCGAGCAGCGCGCCGAAAACACCTGGATTGGTGATCGTGAAGGTTCCGCCCGAGACTTCGTCCGGTTTCAACTGTTTCGCCCGGGCGCGCCCAGCGAGGTCGATAATTGCGCGGCTCAAGCCAACGAGGTTCTTCTCGTCGGCGTGCCGGATGACGGGCACGATGAGGCCCCAGTCGAGAGCGACGGCGATGCCGATGTTGATGTCTTTGTGATAGACGATGTTCTCACCGTCGACGGAAGCGTTGACGGTCGGCATCTCGCGGAGCGCTTCGACCACGGCTTTCGTGATGAAGGACAGGTACGTCAGCTTCGTCCCGGCCCGCTCGAACTCTGCCTTGCGCGTGTCGCGGATGTGAGCAAGCTTCGTGAAGTTGACCTCGAAGACGGAGTGCACGTGCGCCGACGTCCGCCGGCTCATCACCATGTGCTCGGCGATTCTCTTGCGCATGGGTGACATTCGGACGACCTCGTCGCGTGCAGGTCGTTCGTCGCCCATTCGAGGCTCCTGGATTGCTTCCGCGGGCCCCCGCCGGGTCTCCTGCGGCGCCTGCTTTTCGCGCTCGAGAAAGGCGAGAATGTCGTCCTTGGTGACGCGGCCGGCGATGCCGGTGCCCTGGATCAGTCCGATGTCGACGTTGTGGTCTTTCGCGATTCTGCGGACGAGCGGCGAGGATCGTTGAGTCGGGCTGAGCGGCTCAGCAGGTGCCGGTCTCGATCTCGATGCCTCCACGGGTACCGATCCCGCGGCCTGCACGGGCGTCGGTCTCGACGCTTCGGTGGGTGCCGGTGCCGCATCCGCGGCGCGTGCCGGCGCTGGCACCACAGCCGGTTTCGGCGAAGCTGACGGCGGCGTGGATGAGCCCGTCGAGGGGACGGGTGACGTCGACGTCGTGGTGCCGGGGGCTGCGCCAATGACAGCGACGACACTGTTGACCGGGACGGTCTCGCCTTCCTGCACTCGAATCTCTGCGACCACGCCGGCGGCCGGCGACGGAATCTCGGCATCGACTTTGTCGGTGGAAATCTCGAAGAGCGGCTCGTCGCGATCGATGGAGTCCCCAACCTTCTTCATCCATCGGACGATCGTGCCTTCTGCGATCGACTCGCCCATCTGCGGCATGACCACGTCTGTCATAAAAGCCTCGTAACACCGCGCTCAGATGTGTATGGCGGCGCCGTGCGTGGCATGCGCGGCCTCGCCGATGGCTTCAGCCATCGTCGGGTGCGCATGAACGGTGCGAATGAGCTCCTCGACGGTGCACTCCATCCTCAGCGCCATCACGGCTTCGGCCACGAGCTCGGTCGACCGCAACCCGATCATGTGGACGCCCAACACTTCATCGTACTTCTTATCGGACACGATCTTCACGAACCCCTCGGTTTCCCCGGCCATCTTCGCTCTCGCCAGAACGCCAAAGGGAAACGTCCCGACTCGGACGTCGTAGCCCCGCTGTTTAGCCTGGGATTCCGTGAGACCCACGCTGCCAATTTCCGGATCGCAATAAGTGCACCCGGGCACGTGGTGGTAGTTCAGCGACCGGGCCTCCAGCCCGGCGATCCGTTCGGCCGCGATGATTCCTTCTGCGGACGAGACGTGGGCGAGCTGTGGGTGCGGCCCGTTCAGGGTGATGACGTCGCCGATCGCGGAGATGCCGGCAATGTTCGTCCGGTAGTGCTCGTCAACCTTTATGTAGCCCTTGTCCATCACGAGCCCGACGGCTTCGGCATCGAGGCCGGTTGTCATGGCCCCGCGGCCCGTGGCGACCAGCAGGTAGTCGGCGCGCACGTTCTCCGTCCGGCCACCCGCGACCTGCATGGTGACGTCGACGCCGTCTGAATCCGCTTTTGCGGAGGTGACCTTCGCTCCGGTGTGAGCGGTGATGCCCTGCTTTCGAAACGACTTCTCGAGCTCCGCCGACACCGACTCGTCCTCGATCGGAACGAGGCGGGGCAGCAGTTCGACAATCGTGACGTCGGCGCCGAAGCGGCCGAAAATAGACGCGAACTCCACACCGACGGCACCGCTCCCGATGATGACCAGGGTCTTGGGAATTTCTTTCAGGTGAATGGCTTCGTCGCTGGTGATGATCCGCTTGCGATCGATCTCGACCCCAGGCACACTGCGGGGCGCCGATCCGGTCGCAACGATGATTCCCTTTCGCGGCGCAAGTGTTTGCTTTTCTCCTTCGAACACATCAACGACTACGGGGCCGGCGCTCGAAGCACCGGCTTTGCGCACGAGACGCGCGGTACCTTTGACCCAGTCGATTTTATTCTTCTTGAACAGGAACTCGACGCCGTTCGTCAGGCCGGAGACGATACGGTTTTTGCGCACGTGCACCTGGGCCATATCGATCGAGGGGGATGTCACGCCCAGCAAACCCCATTCTTTCGCACCTTTGATAACTTTCAGCGCGTGGGCATGCTCGAGCAAAGCCTTCGTCGGAATGCATCCCCAGTTCAAGCAGGTGCCGCCGAGAACCTTCTCTTTCTCGACGACCGCGGTCCTCATACCGAGCTGGGCGGCGCGGATTGCCGCCACGTATCCGCCGGTGCCGGAGCCAATCACTACCACGTCGTAATCGGACGTCATAAGAATTCAAAGTCGTGACTCGTGATTCGGGGGCTTGGGATTCGGAATGGTCACGGCCTGAGCGAGGAGAGCGGGACGAACGCGGTCGTGCCGCCGTCACGGGCGGGCTCGGTCGCCCCACGTGCCTGCGTGTCCTCCGGGTCGAGGCGGTTGACGCGCGCACGCAGCTGGCCGTGCTCGTACCGCAGTTCCCAGTACGACTCGGTCAGCCGCTCGAGCCGCCGGGCGAGGCGCCGCGCTTTCGTCCATGCCGCCACGGCAGCGAAAAGAGTGGCAACGGTGAGCAACCAGTGGAAGGTCACCAAAACGCGTACGATAGCGAACGGCTTGCAACAGTGTCAACCGCCTGACACAATACCTGCGCTTCTCCCGAAAGCGATGAGCCACAAGCCCAAGACGGTCCTCATTGTCGATGACGATGAGGGGATGCGGGATACGCTGACGGGCATCCTCAGGCGTGAGTACCGGGTCCTGCGTGTGGCGAGCGGCGAAGCCGCCCTACCGATTCTGAACCGCGAGGACATCGACCTGATTCTGCTCGACGTGCGGCTGCCGGGGATCAGCGGCTTCGAAGTTCTTCGCATTGTGAAGGAAAACTTCGCCCTTATCGAGGTGCTGATGATCTCGGCGATCAACGACGTCGAGACCGCCGTGCAGGCGATGAAGCACGGCGCATACCACTACATCACCAAGGACTTCGATTACGACCAGCTCCGGTCGCTCGTCCGCAACGCGAGCGAGCGCCAGGACCTGAACCGCCAGGTGCTGACCCTTTCGGCCCAGGTGGCCGAGCAAGGCGAGCGCGAGTTCGTCGTCGGACCGAGCAAGATGACGCACGACATCATCGACCTGGTCCACAAGATCGCGAAATTGTCGGCAACCGTGCTCATTCTTGGCGAGAGCGGGACCGGCAAGGAGCTCCTCGCCAGATTGATCCATCGCGAATCGGCCGATCCGGAGGCGCCCTTCATCGCGGTCAACCTGGCCGCGATTCCGCGGGAGCTGGTCGAAAGCGCGCTCTTCGGCCATGAGCGTGGGGCGTTCACGGGGGCCCACCGTCAGCAGCTCGGCAAGTTCGAGCTCGCCTCGAAGGGCACGCTGTTTCTCGACGAAGTCGGTGACCTGCGGCTCGATCTCCAGGCAAAGCTGCTGCGTGCGATTCAAGAGGGGGAGATCGAGCGCGTTGGAGGCTCCAAGCCGATCAAGACCGAGTTCCGGTTGATTGCGGCGACCAATATCGACCTTGAGCGGGCGGTCAAGGACGGCAGGTTCCGCGAGGATCTCTTCTATCGCATCAACGTCATCCCCATCAAGATGCCGCCTCTCCGCGAGCGGGTTGAAGACCTTCCGAAGCTCGCCGATTTTTTCCTGAAGCGCTACAACGCGCGGTTCCGCAAGCAGGTTCAGGGCATTACTGACACGACGATGGCGATCCTGAAGCGGTACTGGTGGCCGGGAAACATCCGTGAGCTGGAGAACCTGATCGAACGGCTCGTGGCTGTGAGCGACAAGGACTATATCGGCGAGGAGGACTTGCCGCTCGAGTTCCATTTCGCCCAGCTCGAGCCCGAGGGAACGCACTCGGCTAGCTTTTTCGAGGAGGCGACAAACACGTTCGAGCGAAACTTCATCGTCCGGGCGCTGGAGCGCAACGCGTGGAATGTGACCAGCACGTCAGAGTACCTTGGAATACCACTAAGCACTCTGAAGTACAAGATGGACAAGCTCGACGTGCGACAGATTGCGAAACGCCTGCGCGGAGCGTGAAGCCAACAACTTGACCGCTCGGCCAACTCCTTACCTCATCTGTACAACACCCATAAACCTCGACAATTAGCGGTCTGGGCGCTCGTTGAGACGGGCCAAAGCGAGCGGCGCGGGCAATTCTTTGCCTGATCCAGTGCGCTTTGCGAATTGTTTTTCTAGGGCCGTCTCTGTAAAGATCTGGCATTTGTTACAGGGGTAAGCCGTTCCGGATAAAATCCTCGACCATTGTGGAACGCGCGTTGCTATTCTGGCAGGTGAACCGTCCGTTTGGCGGGGTGTCCAGACAGTCTGATTTGAGCCTTCCCCAGAACGAGCATTCTGTTCGTCACTCGTTTGGGAGTGTGCGCATGCAGCCTTCCATGTTCAACGTTCGTGTCCCGCTTTCCCGCGGGGAAGGAGGTGCGGGCTCGGGCGACGTGTTCCTCCTGAACACGTTGACGGACGCCCAGGTTGTCGTCTCCAGGGACGTCGCGGAGCTGCTGGATCGTACCCCTATGACGGACGGCCCGGACGAGCTGGATGACGAAGGGCGGGCAGCTTTCGACCTGCTCGCGGAGCACGGCTTTCTCGTGACCAATCGCGCGGAAGACCGCGCGGCGCTGGATAGGTTTTTCGCGCGTACGACCGAGGACCGCTCGGAGCTGCACATCACCGTGCTCACGACGCTGCAGTGCAACTTCGCGTGCGACTACTGCTTCCAGGGCGATCACGGCGACTACAACAAGTTTGCCGACAAGATGTCGCTCGACACCGCAATCAGGATCTCCGCCTGGATCGAGCGCGAGCTGGACCGCGTGAGGCCCGAACGCCTCGTCGTCATGTTCTTCGGCGGCGAGCCGCTCTTGAATCTTCCGGTGATGTACGAGATCGCGGAGCGCGCGTGGCGCGCCACGCAGGCGCGCGGCGTCTGGATGGGCACGAGCATCATCACGAACGGGCTGCTCCTCACCACCGAGGTCGTGGACCGGATGCTGCAATATGGGCTGAAGGGCGTGAAGATCACGCTCGACGGCGACCGGGACACACACAACCGGATGCGTCCACTGCGAGGAGGGCAGGGCACGTTCGACCGGATCATCGAGAACATCCGACAGGTCGCGGACCGCGTGCCGATCTCGATTGGCGGCAATTTCGACGAGACCTCAGTGGACAGCTATCCAGCCCTGCTGGACTTTCTGAGTGAACAACCGTTCGCGGACAAGCTCGCGAAGGTGAATTTCAAGCCCGTCATTCGCAATGCCCCGGCGGCACCCAAAGGCATGCTCCCGCTGATTCCCGTGGGGCGCGACAACAAACCGCTGGCCGGGACCTGCATGACGTCGGCGGGCAAGGGCGGTGGGGCGTTGGCCGGGTGCGACTCGTGCAGCACGCTGGACGACAAGATCGGGTTCCTGCGCGACGAGACCCGTCGGCGCGGACTGCCGGCGCCGAGCGGGGTGCCGAATGGGCCGTGCCACGTGCACATGAAGCACGCACACACCATCGGGCCCGACGGGTCGCTGTACGCGTGTCCTGGCTTCACGGGCGACAAAACGTTATCGACAGGACATATCGACGATCGGCGGGAAGCGTGGCGGGAGAGCGCACGCGAGCGGTTCGAGCGGCTGCATCCGTGGGACGAGTGCGGGGACTGCGCGTTCATTCCGGTGTGCGCGGGCGGGTGCCTGGTGGCATCCCACAACGAGCTTGGAGACATGAATTTGCCGACGTGTCACAAGAGGAGCTTCGAATCGGCTGTTATTGCGCTGGCGCATCAGGTCGCCAGCGCTGCATAGGAGAGAGCGTTTATGAAAGTTCAAATCATCAAGAAGAGCACTGTGAAGACGAAGAAGCAGAGCATGGCTTGCGACATGATGATCGACGAGCCCGTTATGACTAAGGGATAAGAGTGAGCTCAACGGACCAATTGCCGACATGGCGAACTGCCTTTGTCGGTCTGTGGTTCGTCATTTCCATGTTTACGGCCGGGTGCAGCAATGACACCAGCGGTAAACTGCCGTCGTCAACCAGCGCGCCGCTCCGAGTGGGCATCGGGGGGGCGCCTTCATTAACCCCCGAGCGGGGTGTTCAACAGTTTCTAAGCAACTTGACGGTCGAAGGCCTGTTTCGCGTCAATCAGGAGGGCCGTCTGGAGCCCTGGCTTGCAAAAGGGTGGAGGGTGTCTGCCGACGGCCTTCGTTTTACTGTTGAACTGCGAAACAATGTCAGGTTCCATGATGGATCTCCAGTAGATGCATCGACGATCGTTGCATTTCTCAAAACGAGTCTGCCCAAAACACTGCGAACGATGTTTGAGGATATCGACACGATAGCGGTCGACAGCGACCAGGAGATCAGCTTCAAGTTTCGACAGCCATCGACGTTTGTGGGAGACTCGCTGTTCGACCTGCCAATCCAGAAAGGCGATGCTCCCCCAATCGGCACTGGACCGTTCATGCTTACCCGGAGCGATCCAACCTCCAAAGAATCGGCAGGGTTGGACTCCTACTCAGCCTACTACCTGGGTCCCGCGGCGATCCGGCATATTGACATCAATACGTATCCAAACACCCGGGCTGCCTGGGCAGAGTTGTTACGGGGTCGCCTCGACATGCTGTACGAAGTCGGCATGGATGCAATTGACTTGACGAACGACTCTCGCGTTTCGTTGTACCCATTTGACCGCCCTTACCAGTACATGGTGTTGTTGAACACCAAATCGCCCAAGCTCAGGTCGCCCGCACTGCGGAAGGCGCTCAATCAGGCCATCGATCGGAACGAGATCGTCCGCGACGGGCTCGCCGGCCACGGAACGCCTTCCACCGGACCGGTGTCCAGTCATCATTGGGCTTTCGGAGACCCGGGTTCAACCTTCATATTCGATCCGCGGCATGCTGACGCTGTTCTGAACAAAGGCAACGGCGCACGCTTGACACTGAAGTGCCTGACCCCGGCAGAAGCGCCGTACGAACGCCTGGCAATCATCGTGAAGCAGCGGCTTCAATCTGTGGGTGTCGACTTGTCTATCGCCGAAGTCGCCCCGAATAATTTGGCCAGCGCCCTGTCCGCGCCGGATTTTGAAGCGCTGCTTGTCGACACGGCCAGCGGCTGGAGCCTCTTCAGGGCATATCGGTGGTGGCACTCGAACGGTGGGCAGAACGCGACTGGGTTCTCGAGCTCGGTCGTCGACGCTGCGCTCGACAGAATTCGGCATGCCGTCAACGACGACGAGTATCGAGCCGCTGTGCAGGCTTTCCAGACGGCTATCAGCGACGACCCACCTGCGATCTTTCTTGCTTGGGGCGATCGCTCACGGGCCGTGAACAATCGCTTCGATGTGTCTGCGGAGAAGGGACGTGATGTCGTCTCCACGTTAAGACTCTGGCGTCCAACGGCCGATAAAGGAAGCGCCACACAAAACTGACCAAATGGCCCTTCGCATCCGCCACATCGCGACTCGCTTCGCACTGCTGCTCGCGCTGGCGGCGGTCGTCCCGCTGGTGGCCTACGGGCTGATTTCAGTTCTCTCGCTCCACCGCGGCACTCGTGAGTCGGTCACCGCAGGCAACGAAAATGTGGCCACGCGGGCGGCAGACGAAGTTCAGCGGTACGTCGTTACGAACGCCAACCTGCTCAAGGCCCTGGCCGCCGATCTCCAGAACACCGGCCTGGACGCGCGCCAGCAGGATCAAATCCTCAAAAACTACGTGCTGGAGTTCCGAGAGTTCAAGGAGGTCACGCTCTTTGCACAGGACGGCACCGCGACGGTCTCGAGTCGGATCGGGAAGCCACATATCTCGGCACCAGACGCGCGGCACGACTCCGGAGAGGGGACCCGGGATTCGGGGAGCCAGACCCATGCGGTCATTCTGGACGGCGTCGCCATGTCTCCGATTCGCGTCGACGAAGATCTGCTGCCGACGGCAACCTTCACGATTCGTCTGCTGCACCTGAACCAGCCAGCCGGGTGGCTGGCAGGAGAATTCAACCTCGAAGAGATGTGGCGGATGGTCGATCGCATCCGCATCGGTGATCACGGCTACGCGATGATCGTCGCGCCGGGCGGAGAGTTGATCGCCCACGGCGATCCGGACAAGAAATCGCTGGTCGCTCGGGCTCACAACATGGCCGCTCACCCACTGGTGGCCGCCTCACGGGCTGCAGCCGAGGCGGAACCCGTCTCCCTCGAGTACACCGATGAGGACGGACGCCGCGACCTCGGCGTGGCCGCACGCATCGCGCCGCTCGGATGGACCGTCATCGTCGAACAACCGACGGCGGAGGCGTACGCAAATGCAGCGGTGCTCCAGCGCCAGCTCGTCGTGGCCATCTCACTGGCGCTGCTCGCCATGGTCGCGGTCGGCTACTTGTTCGGCCGTTCGTTCATCAGCCCGATTCTCGTGCTGCAACGCGGGACGCATGAGCTGTCGGCGGGCAATCTGAACACGCGCGTCAAGATCGATTCGAGGGACGAGTTCGGCGAGCTCGGCGACGCGTTCAACACGATGGCCGGGCGGCTGGCCGAACTCCAGGAAGACGTCAAGAAGAAAGAACGGCAGGCGATGTTCGGACGCGTGGCGGCCGGAATCGTCCACGACCTTCTGCACCCGATTCAGAACGTCGGCAACAACACGCGGCTGCTCATGCGGACCGATCTCGACCCTGAAACGCGGCAGGACTGCGGCCGGATCGTCGACCGCGAGCTCGGGACCATCCGTCGCTTCCTCGACGACCTCCACAACATCGTGAAACCGAAGCCGATTGAACACTACGCGATGGACATCAACATCGCGGTGGCTGAAGTCGTCGAGTCGATGCGGCCCGAAGGCGACCGGAACGGCGTTGCCGTCGAAGCGCACTGCGCGACGGGCGCTCTCGTCATCGACGGCGATCGCTTCGCCCTCGGGCGCGTGTTCCGCAATCTGATTACGAACGCCATTCAGGCCACGGAGTCCGGCGGGCGCGTCACCATCGTGACCAGCCGCATCGGCGATCGCGTGGAGGTCAGTGTCACGGACACGGGAACGGGCATCCCGGCCGATCGCCTTTCGGCCATTTTCGACGAGTTCGTCACGACGAAGCGGCGCGGCCTCGGCCTTGGACTTGCGATCACGAAGCGAATCGTGGAGCAGCTCGACGGGACGATTGTGGTCAGGAGCGAAGTCGGCCGGGGGACGGCTTTTGCGCTGAGCTTTCCAGGTCGCAAGGATCAATCCGCGGAAGCGGCTGCGAGCTAATCGGTCTCCTGAAAGGACGGAACAGATGCTTCGGACATTGGTCAAGACGACGGCGTTGGCGGTTGACAATCACGAGGTGGCCGTTCGTTATTTCGAGCTCCGCACCGAGCGCGGCGCGCGTCGGTACAGCGCCGAGATTCTGCTGGGCCCTGGCGATCGGATCATTCTCGACGATGACTCGGTGACCAATCTCGAGACTCGGGCGGCGCGGCTCGTGCCCGCCACACTGCTCAGCCGGGTGCTGGCAAGGGCGACTGCCGCATAGTGGGGAGAAGCGGGGCTTACGCCCCGCGCCGGGCAAAAAGCTGCCGATCTACTTGCGGGGCAGGACCGCGTCCTTCAGCTGCTTGGCAATTCTGGCCTTCACGACGGTCTTCGCGGGAATCTTGATCGCCTCGCCCGTCGCCGGGTTCCGGCCCATGCGCGCCTTGCGCTTCTGAACGACGAGCTTCACCATTCCGGGCAGCACGAACTCACCTGAGCGCTTCAGCTCTTTCTCGGACAACGCCGTGAGCTCGTCAAAAAACTCGCGAGCCTGCGTCCGCTTCATCTCGAAGCGTTCGGCGAAGTGCGAAAAGAGTTCGGATTTGCCCATCCTGCGGGCGTCAGCCATCGGTGTATCCCCCTCACTTGACGCGCGTATCTTCACCGTCGGTCGTCGCGCGCGCAGCGATGATCGAGGATTTGCTCGAAAAACGACGTATCCTAGCCCGCCCTTCTTGGCGGTGTCAATTGCT
>Ga0182032_10001452_pt1 | contig 10627 bp, 9 predicted proteins | sample tim00Cox00000000_FD_125970 | JGI IMG/M metagenome (GOLD analysis project Ga0182032, IMG submission 125970) | Lab enrichment of tropical soil microbial communities from Luquillo Experimental Forest, Puerto Rico - timezero.00C.oxic.00.000.000 | ecosystem: Environmental > Terrestrial > Soil >... | reverse complement strand
CGGTAGAGCTCCGTATAAAAGGTGTCGGTCCGCACCTGAGGGCTGAAGTAGTTGTTCCGGCCCTGAGCGTCGCCGGCCTGATTCGGCAAGGGATAGTACTGAAGGTAGTTTAGCGCTACCTGGTTGAGCCGGTACGGTTGAATGACGTTGTTGCCGAACGCCGTGCGGGCGATGCTGCCGTCGGGTTGTTTGACCGCGCTCGCCGGGTCGTAAATCTTGATGCCAAGCGGCAGGAGCGCCGAAAAGTCGCCTTGGCGCTCGGCTGCCGTCGGCACGGTGAACTGATTCGGTTCCGGAAAGCGATCGGTCAGGCGCTCGAATGCGGCGAAGAAGAACGTTCGACTGCGCACGATCGGCCCTCCGAGCGTGCCGCCCCAGTGCTTGTAATCGAGGCCCGGATTGGGTGTGCCCGTTCGGTTCAGAAAGAAGTCATTGGCCGCCAGCTTGTCGTTCCGCCAGTAGCCGTACACGTCGCCCTTGAAGCTGTTCGTTCCGCTCTTCAGCACCACGTTGACGGTCGCGCCGGCGGTGTGTCCCTGCTGCGCATCGAAGCTCGCCGACTCCACCTTGAATGCCTGAACCGAGTCAGCGGACGGGACATAGGCGACGCGTGGCAGGCCTCCCGACTTGTTCGCCTCGTTCGGCGATCCATCGATCATGAATTCGTTGCCGCCCGGAGCGCCGTCCGCGACCACCTGCGATGTGCCGGCGTTGTCGAAGGGCCGCGAGAACTTCAGGTCGCCGTAGTAGGTCACTCCGACGGCAAAGCGCGCCAGGATGAACGGGTTGCCGTCGGCCAGCGGCAGCGAGGCGAGGGTCTTCTCGTCGATGACCTGGCCGGCTGATCCCGTGGTCGTCTCGAGCAGTGGCACTTGCGCGGTGACCGAGACGGTCTCGGCCACCGCACCCGGCTGGAGCGTTGCGTCGACCTCAAGCCGATCGCCGACACGCAACTCGACCGATCGAACGACTTTGTAAAATCCGGTCAGCTCGAATGCCACCGTGTAGCTCCCGGGTGTCAGGTACGGGACCGTGAAGCTCCCGGTCTCGTTGGTCGTCGCCGTCGCTGCGACGCCCGTCGCCGTGTTCGTGACGGTTACCGTCGCGCTGGGAACGACCAACCCACTCGAGTCTGTGACGCGCCCGGTTACTGCTCCACGGAACTCCTGGGCGGCCGAAGCGGTTGCACAGAGCGCAAGCAGCACGAGCACCAGGGGCGTGCGTGATCGTTTCCGGTCCATGATTGTGCGGCCTCTCAGGACGGCAGTTGAAATACCAGCTGTCGGCGCCAGTGTCGTAGAGGTCCTACCAATTGCTGTCTTCCACGGCGTCCGGCCGTCGTCTATCACTCCCTTTCTTCCTGCGTCAAGCAGAATTTTCGCCCGCTACGCGGACTCGGCTCGCAACCCTGGCTGAGGTGAAGTGGTCAGACCACATCCGCGTTCGCGGCCTGCCTGACCTTGATTGAAAAAGATCCGCTTGGTGGGTAGGGGTCCGAAGGGGTCGCGAAATCAGGCGCCTGACTTGCGACCGTCGTGCGGCTTTGCCTGTACTTATTCTCCATCACGATGCGGCTGCGTTCAAGACTGTTCTTGCGTGACGGGACCGGTTAATATCCGCATCCCCATGCCGAAGCCGCGGCCGCTGCTCGATCGCCTGCTGAATGCTCCCGATCTGGCGAGAATCGTCCCTCACCTCCAACCCGACGTCCTTCACCGGGTCATTCAGGTCTGCGGGCTCGAGGATTGCGCTGAACTCGTCGCGCTCGCGACGCCTGATCAACTCGCGCGCATTCTCGACATTGACATCTGGCGCACCCGCCCCGGACGCGGCGAAGAGTTCGACGTCGATCGTTTCCGCCTGTGGCTCGAGGTGCTGATGCAGTCGGGTGCCCCGGTTGCCGCGCGGAAACTCATCCAGCTCGACATCGAGCTGGCTATCGCGGGCTTCGCACGCCTGACCTCGGTCTTCGATCGCGCAGCCGTCTCGCCCTACACGACTTTGGACGGCGAGCATGTGCCCGGTCGGGTGCTGAACCATGGGCCCGTGTACGAGATCGGTGGCTACACGATTGTGGCCAGAGTTCCATCCGCATGGGACGCGGTGGTCGATCTCCTCGTTTGTCTGGATTCAGACTATCCCGATTACTTCCGCCGGCTGATGCGCGGTTGCGTTCGATTGTCAAACGGGACGCGGGAAGCTGACGGCTTGCACAACCTGTTGCCGGACCAGGATCAGGACATGTTCGATCTCGCCTGCGATCGCGACGCACGCCGGGAAAGCCAGGGGTTCGTCGGGCCCGCGCAGGCGCGCGCCTTCCTGCAGGCCGCGCGGCAGCTCGAGGTTGGTGGTGGCCAGCCACCCCCCAGCCCCGTCGCCCGCGCGTACTTCCGGGCGATCGAGGCGACGCCGCCGACCGGCGATAACCCGGCTCGCGAGTCGCGCGGCGCGTTGCCGGAGTCCACTGCTGAGGCCGTGCCGGCGGACGACGCCGATGCAATCGCTGGCGTTGTCGAAGTGCTTCGCGAAGCGGGCGTTCTGACGGAGCAGCCGCGAGCGCTCGTCGCATCGGCCGATGGAGAGAGCGCGCGTCTGGGGTTGATTCGGACGTATATCGAGTCTGATGCCGCCAGCACGGCGGAGCTGGCGTACCTGGCGAATACGATCATCGCCGGCTGCTCCATTCAGGGACGGCCGTTCACGACACGGGAAGCATCTGATGCGGCGGCCGCGATCTGCAATCTCGGGCTCGAGAATTGGCCGGAACACTGGCGGGATCGCGACCTCGTGACCGCGTTTCAGGTCGGGTGGACCGTCCTCCATCGTGACGTATGCCTGTTCGTCGCGGAGCGGCTGATCGACATCGCCGGCGATATCAGCTGTAGAGACCGGGACATTCAACTGCGGCTGCACGTCTTGCGCCGCGCACTGACGCAGCACGTCCGCGACCGGGCGCCGTGGCGCGCTCGGCATGCGCTCGATGTGATAGTGATGCTGGACGCGCCGGCCTGGGCGGCACTCCTCGCACTGATCGACGAATGTCCGGTCATCCACGCAGCCATCGGAGCATCGCGGCAATCCTGTCGTGCGATCAATGCTCAAGACTTCGAGTTCATCTCCGAGAACAGTCAGATCGCAGTCGTCCGCGAATACGTTGACTCGCTGTCATCCGCATTGACGCGATGACCGAGGTGACGCATCGAGTCGGCGGGGCACCGCCGCCTACTGCGCTTTCGGCCCTGTCCGCACCGTTGGATAGGTGATCCCAAGCTGCTCGAGGTAGCTCCTGTACTTCGACGGGTCGTAGTAGTACTTCTTCAGCTCCGGCCGGTACTTCGCCATGGTCTGCGCGTTCAGCCAGATCGCCGGCGTGTCTTCCGGTCTGATGAACGGGACGTACTTCGTGTTCTTGGTCTGGACGTTGTTGAAGTAGTCCCACGCCTGCGTCACCAGCTCCGGCCGGGTAAGGAAATCAAGCACGGTGAGCGCAACGACTTTCGACCCGTACTGGATCCCCTTGTGCGCGATCGGCGTCGCCATCGAGACGGCGTTGGCCCAGTTGTGCCCGGGGCCGGCCTGGATGTTAGCGGGGTAGTTGAGGGTCACCGTCGGCACGTTCCACGAGATGTCGCCGATGTCGTCCGACCCGCCACCGCGCTTCTCATCGTCCGGAATCTCGGAGCGACCTCGAAGCGGGTTGATTTTCGTCGAGAGGCCGACCTCCGGCACCTTGAGCTCGTGCTGGAGTGCCTTGGCGAGCGCCTGATCCGCATCGGTCCACGGCGGCAGACCGACGGTCTCGATGTTGGCGTGCATCGTCTCGGCGATCGTCTTGTTGAAGTGGCCGGACCAGGCGGACCCGAGCAGGCGTGAGGACACGTCCGTATCGGTCATCAGCGTGGCGGCCTTGGCCATCGCATCACCAATCGCCCACAGCTGCTTTGTATGCGGGTAGTCCGTTTCACGGAAGTAGTACCAGACCGACGCGTTCGGCGGGACAACATTAGGCTGATCGCCGCCGTTCGTGACCACGTAGTGCGAGCGCTGCTGGAGGCGGAGGTGCTCGCGGCGGAAGTTCCAGCCGATGTCCATCAGCTCCACCGCGTCGAGCGCCGAGCGCCCGCGCCACGGTGCTGCGGCGGCGTGCGCGCTCTCGCCCTTGAAGGTGTATTCGACCGAGACCAGCGCGTTCGATTGACTGTCGCCCCAGGTGACCTGCATGGCGGAGCCGACGTGGGCGAAGATCGAGATGTCGACGTCCCTGAAGGCGCCCGCACGTATGTAATACGCCTTCGCGCCGTCGAGCTCCTCGGCGACGCCAGGCCAGATGCGAATCGTGCCCGGCAGATGCTGCTGCTCCATGATTTTTTTCACCGCCAGCGCGGCGGCAATCTGCAGCGGCACGCCGGAGTTGTGCCCTTCGCCATGGCCAGGAGCACCGTCGATGATCGGATCGTGATAAGCGACACCCGGCTTTTGCGAGGCCTGGGGGATGTCGTCGACATCGGAGCCCAGCGCGATGACCGGCTTGCCAGCCCCCCAGCTCGCCAGCCACGCCGTCGGGATGTCTGCCAGGTGTTCCTGCACGGTGAAGCCGTTCTGCCGGAGCACGCCAGTCAAGTACTTCGACGTTTCGAATTCCTGGAAGCCGAGCTCGGCGAAGCTGAAGACTTGGTCGTTCATCCGCTGAATCATCTCGCCGAGACCGTCGACCTCGAGGCTGACGTCACGTTTGTACTGCTCGAGCCGGGGATTCGAGGCCGCACGCGGCGCCTGGGCTGGCTGTTGGGCAGACGGGGCAACGGTGACGACAGCCGCGATGGCAACTATCGAGAGTCGGATCACGCGCATGAGAGGGTCCGTCGAATCGGGAGTATACGCCTGGTCTGCATACGCTTCTCACTGCGTCAACCGACCGCGAGTCTCAGTGGTCGGCGACGTGAGGACCGAATTCCGCGGCCAGTCGGGCCATCGGCATGAGCCCGTGGTTTCTGGTGCGTCGCGGCCGGATCCTGTTATTGCTGCGGCGGACGACGTTCGGAGGCCGGCGGGACGATGCTCTTGATCCGCATGGTCGTGACCATGCTGCCGTACACTTCGTCGTTGTGACCGAGGTTCAGGAGCAACAGGCCCATTCGCGGCAGCTGCATTTGCCGGCCGCTCTCTTGCGTAATGCTGAGGACTTCCGCGCCCGACGAGTCTGTCAGAGCGTTGTACGCGCCATCGCAATAAGTGTACGAGTCGTTCAGCGCCTTCAAGAATTCCGCTTTGGTTTTCAACGTTTTTTCAAGATTGATCCCCGCGTTTGGATTCTTCTCACCCTTCGCCTGCGAGCACCAGAGGAAATTGAAATTGGCGATGTGCGCCAGGTGCTGCCCAAACGTGCGGACCTCTTCTTGTGCCCCAGGGCGTAGCCCGTAGAATTCTTCGGGCATTTTTTCCGCAGAGCGCACAATCTCATTCTTCCTGCCCATGTACCGGTTTCGGACGAACGCCGCCACGGTTGGCGGCTGTTGCGGATTCTGCTGCGCGGCAGCCGGCAGAGCGGCGCCTGACAGGTCGGCGACCACGAGAATGCAAAGAACGCAGCACTTACTCATCACCACCTCCATACCGTCGGTTGGGTTCTGCGGTTGACATGCTAGCACTACGCACACGAGGCGCCTTGGGATTCCAGGGCTGGAGGAGTCCCTCGACTGGAAGACAAAAGTCTCAAGCGGTGAACTCGCTTGATCTCAACTGACCTCGAGTCAGAGGATATGCTGCGTCATTCTGAGTGAAGCTCATGAGGTGGGAGGTCATATGTCGAAACACACTGGTAACGGATCTCGAACCGTCGTGCTCTGGGGAGCCCCGCTCGTGGGAATCGCGCTGATCCTGGCGTTCATTCTGTCATTGGCCATCTTGCCAAGATCCGTGAAGGGTGCAGAGTCGTCCGCCCAAGGTCACGTGCGGGGCGGCGGGACGACGATCATTGAAGGAGGAACGGGCAGTGCGGGCGGCTTCGTGCCGGTTCTGACGACCGTGGCATTCCATGCCGAATCCGCGGGCGGTCGGATCACCGGGTCCTTTGAATGCCTGGCGCGCGCCCCGCGGGCTGCGACGGGAGCGGCCAGTGCCGAATTCACCACGAACGCGATGTACGTCACGGGGCAGATCAGCGGCGCCAGAATCTCAGGTGACACAGCCACGCTCAGCGGAGTGGCCACGATCACGGGACTGGGAGCCGGAACGGGCGTGCCTTTTACATTTGTCGTCCGAAAGGGCGGCCCCGGCGCGACGGCGGTGCTCACCACTGAGGGTGACATCCGTCTTGTGTTCAATGAAGTGCTCGTGGAGGGTTCGTTCGAGATCGACTAGGCAACAAAACGTGATGGAGCGCATTCGTCACCATCGACCCGCGCGAGGGGGAGATAATGCGCACGGGAGGATCACATGCGTCTTGCGGTTCTCGGCGCCATCGTGGTCGCGATCACGGCGCCCGCGTGCGGCAGCTCGGCGACGTCGCCCTCCTCGCCCTCTTCGCCTACGCCCCTCACGCCAGCTGGTCCGGCATCTTCTGGCACCGCCAGCATCATCGGCACGCTCAGCACCGCTGGAAGCCTTCCGATGTCCATGCGGGCCACGTCGATGGGCGTCTCCGTGAGCATCGTGGGGACCGGCATCGCAGCAACGGTAGCGCCGGGCGGGAGTTTTACACTCACTGGCGTGCCGTCCGGTGACGACGTCCTCCAATTCAGCGGCCCGGGTATTGACGCGCGCGCCGCGATTACCGGCGTTGAAGATCAAGAAGAGATTCACGTTGTCGTGAGCGTGAACGGTGCGCAGGCGGTCGTGAGCATTACAGACCGCAGGAAACCTCAGCAGGGCACGGAGTTGGAAGGCGTGATTGCAATGATGAATGTGAGTGGCCGCACGTTGGTTGTGGACGGAACGACCGTAATGGTTCCGACGACTGCAGTGATCCGTCACGGCACCCAACAGCTCACGTTCACAGACCTCAAGGTTGGCCAGCGCGTTCACGTCAAGGGCGTGTTGAGCGGCTCGGCGGTGGTCGCCTCGGAGGTCACTCTGCAGGATGACCATCCGTCCGACGGGACGGAGGCCGAGGCAGAAGGAAAGGTGAGTGGTGTGTCAGGGACCTGCCCGACGATCACGTTCACGATCAAGACGACCAAGGTGACCACGACGGCCTCGACGGAGTTCACAGGCGTTCCCTGCGTTCAACTGACGAACGGCGTGTCGGCCGAGGTCACCGGCACTCGCCACGCGGACGGCTCGATCACCGCCACTCGCGTCAGCGTCGAGCGGAACGACGACTGAATGATCTGACCACGCTGGTTGCCGACGTCCACACACATGAGCACGCGCCTCCTGGTCGGGACCGAGAGCGGACTCTGGCAGTCTCGCGGTGAAGTGCTCGAACCGGTCGATGGGTTCACCGCGCGTAGCGTGAGCGCACTTGCGCATCGGGGAGACGAGGTGTGGGCGATCGCAGAGGGCCGCATGCTCCTGCACCAGACAGGTGGCCGCTGGGTCGACCGCGCGTCGCTCGCCGATCGGCGGGCGACGTGCGTGGCCGCGACGCCGAATGGCCTGCTGATCGGCACCGAGCAGGCGCACCTGTTCCGCCTCGTCGGTGACAGGCTGGAGCCGGTCGAGTCGTTCGAAACCGTCCAGGGCCGCGAGACGTGGCATACGCCGTGGGGCGACCCGGCCGATGTTCGGTCGATTGCCGTCGGGTTGGATGGCGCACTCTACGTGAACGTCCACGTCGGCGGCGTCGTCCGCTCGCGCGATGCCGGGCGCTCGTGGACGCCGACGGTGAACATCGACGCAGATGTCCACCAGGTGATCACTCATCCCGCTCGCGCCGAGGTCGTGCTCGCTGCGGCGTACGAAGGGTTCGGTCTCAGCCGGGACGCCGGAGACTCGTGGCGATTCATCACTAACGGCATGCACGCGCACTACGCACGCGCGGTCGCCGTGGCGGGCAAGACGGTCGTGGTGTCGGCGTCAACAGGTCCGCAGGGTCGGCGGGCGGCGCTGTACCGGAAGCCGCTCGACAGCGATACGACCTTTGTGCGGTGTAGCGATGGGCTGCCATGGTTCGACGCCAACATTGATACCGCGTGCCTGGCCGCCGAAGGGTCGCTCATCGTCTTCGGCACAGCCGACGGCCGTGTCTTTCGTTCGCTGGACGAGGGTGCACGCTGGACACTGACGGCCAGTGATCTGCCAACGATCACCGCGGTGACCCTCGGCTCAAGCGCGAAGTGACGGCCGCCTCCTCGCCCTCGAAATCCGGAACAGCCTCGTCTCACTGGCGCCTGACGTCGATGTCGAAGTGGCAGACCCCTTCCTTCGTCCCAAATGACTCGTACAGCTTGATGGCCGGATCATCTTCGGAATCGGCCTCGACGAATATCACGTACGCGCGACGCTCCCGCGCAATGTCGATGAGGCGCCGGATGAGCGTCGTGGCGATGCCGCGACGCCGGTGCTCCTCAGCGACCGCCAGATCGTAGATGTAGATCTCGCGGCGATCACGCTCGAACTTATCGAGCATGTAAGCTGCGAGGCCGCCCACGACCTCATGGCCGGCTGTGGCCGCGAGTGCGATGAAATGGCGCGTCGCCAGCAACGATCCGAGGTAGCCGTCGTCCGGGACCGCGTTCTGGTATGTCGCCACGTCGTCGAACGCGTGGCCGAACATCGTGAGCAACCCCTTCATCAGCGGCACGTCTGCGGCTGTGAGGCAATGGTACGAGTACGCCATGCCGTCGATCATGCCATCCCGTGTGACTGGCCGCGCCGCCGCCCGAGGTCGCATCGCACTTGAGGCTCAAGGGACTGGTTCGATACTCAGGAGCGCGCCGTCGTCGTCGTCCGTGAGCAAATACAGGAAGCCGTCGGGCCCTTCGCGCACTTCGCGGATGCGCTGCCTGAGCTCCGTCAACATCGACTCACGTCGCAGTTCCTCCGTCCTGGCGTTGAACACGATGCGTTCAAGGTGGCCGGTGCCCGGTATTTCGCCCTGGCGGAGGGAACCCACGAAGACGTTGCCTTTCCAGGCAGGGAAGCGGTTGCCCGTGTAAATAGCCATGCCGGCGGGCGCGATGGAAGGCAGCCAAACCACGATTGGGGGCTCCATCCCCTGGTGCGTCGGCTGTTCGGAAATCCGCGGGCCAGCATAGTCACGTCCGAAGCTGACGACTGGCCATCCGTAATTGCGCCCCGGCAGGATGATGTTGATCTCGTCACCGCCGTTCGGACCATTTTCGTTGTTCCAAAGAGCGCCGGTCTCAGGGTGGACGATGAGGCCAAGCGTATTGCGATGCCCCGAAGTGTAGATCTCCGGCCGGTAGCCCTCGCGGCCGACGAAGGGATTGTCGCGCGGAACGGAGCCGTCGTCAGCGAGACGAAGAATCTTGCCTCGCAGACTCGCCGGATCTTGCGAGACCTTCCCGATATTGCCGCCAGTTGACATGTAAAGCATGCCGTCGCGCCCGAAGACGACGCGGCCGTTGAGTCCCGAGTTACCCTCAAACGCGTCAGTGACCAAGAGGTCCCGGACATCGACAAGCTCGCTGCCCTCGAGCTTAGCCCTCGCGAGCGCCGGTGCCCCTTTACCATTGCCGACGGGCTTGGTGTAGGTGAGATAGACGAAGTGATTGTCGACAAAGTGGGGATGGAGGGCGACGTCCATGAGACCGCCGTTGCCGTCCGTTCTGACCTGCGGCACGCCAGGGATCGCGTGTGGGTCAAGCGCTCCGTCGCGAACGATGCGGAGCCGACCGGGCCGCTCGGTGACCAGCATGCCTCCGTCCGGAAGAAACGCGATCGCCCATGGATGTGAGAGCCCTTTGGTGACCACGCTGACGCGGATCTTGTGCTGCTCCGCGGTGTCGAACAGCCATGGTCCAGTGCCAAGCGGCGGGACAGGGACGCCGATCGGCGGTTGCTGCTGAGCATGGCCAACCGCGAACAGGCTGAACATCAAAGGCGCAATGAAACGGCCGGTCTGACTGACTCTCATAAGAGCCTCCCGCGTGAGGCGTTCCAGTATAGAGCGACGCGAGGTGCCCCCCACCCGATCGCCGGCTGACGATTGCGGCTGCATTTGCCCACGGCCATCAACGATATTGTAGGCAGCAAGAGAGGGCACCTTGTGACGCAAGATCAGCATATCGCGGTCGTTCCCATGCTCTCGGTTCGAAACGGGGCGAGAGCAGTCGAGTTCTACAAGGCTGCGTTCGGTGCGACCGCGTTATTCCGCGTCGAGAATGAGAGCGGTGAAGTGGTCGCTCAGCTATCTGTGGGACGGGCCGAATTCTGGGTCGCCGACGAGTCTCCTCAGCATCTCAACTTTAGCCCCGAGTCTCTCGGCGGTGGATCTGTCCGACTGCTCTTGATGATCGCGGACCCGGATGCCGCCTTCGAACGGGCTGTTGCCGCAGGAGCCAAAGTGGTCTGGCCTGTTGCCAACGAGCACGGTTGGCGAGTAGGACGAGTCGTCGATCCGTTCGGACACCATTGGGAGATCGGCAAGCGGTTGCCGTAGGACCGTTGGGGTGACTCGCGGTCAAGTTGGCGAGCAGTCGGCTGATTTGTTTGGAGTGATCTG
>Ga0182032_10001435_pt1 | contig 10659 bp, 10 predicted proteins | sample tim00Cox00000000_FD_125970 | JGI IMG/M metagenome (GOLD analysis project Ga0182032, IMG submission 125970) | Lab enrichment of tropical soil microbial communities from Luquillo Experimental Forest, Puerto Rico - timezero.00C.oxic.00.000.000 | ecosystem: Environmental > Terrestrial > Soil >... | reverse complement strand
CCCAATCGGCCTTGATTTGTCGTTTCTTTCCCCCGTAGCCCGTATCTTGCGGCAGGAATTCACCTTACTCACGCTCGACCAACTCGGTCACGGCGAGAGCCGCATGAGTGTGCCGATGAGCTCGCTCGAGGACTATGCTGACGATCTGCATAAGCCTCTGTACGAAATCAACTTCGCGTCGGCGGCAATCGCTGGCTTCTCGTTCGGCGGCATGGTGGCAATGGTGTCCGCGCTCAAATATCCGCAAGCCGTAAGCGCGCTTGCGATCTGCGCCTGCACCGCGACGCAGACAGCGGAGAGCCGTGGAAATCGCACGGAAGCGCGGCGACGATGCGCGACACAGCGGCATGGCTGATGTACCCGAAGCGACCCTCGATCGGTGGTTCACAGCCCCTTTTCGCGCGGCCGGCAAGGACAGACCCGTGCGCGAACGACTTCTCTCGGACGATCCGAATGGTTGGGCGGCCGCGTGGTACGCCAAGGGCGACGTCCACACGCTGCCGCGACTTTCTCCATTGCGGGCGAACACGACAAATCTTCGCCGCCCCCGGTCGTACAGCGGATAGCGGACGCCATCCCGGCGGCGCGTTTTGCCGTGCTCTCACGCGGGCCGCATATGCTGTTCATCGAAACAACCGGAAGAAATGGCGCGGACATTTGCCGCCTTCCTTCGCGATATTGCTCCAACACATAACCGCTAGAGCGCGGCTCACCGGCCTTCGATTGGCACGAGGATCTTGCCGCGGTCGATGCGCTTAACGCCGTCTACATAAAGCGTCGGATGCAGGATCACACCATCCATGTGGATCTTCGATTTGACGGAACCGCCAACATCCACATTTGTGCCGAGCCCGAAATGCAGTGTACCCATGATGTTCTTGTCTTCGCGCTGAATGCCGCGCACAACCGCTTCGGCATTGACGCCCACGGACGCTTCGGCCGGGCACATGTAGGCGTTGTCGTCGCCGTACTTCTCGAGATAGTCCCGTAAGATGCGTGCCTCCGCTCCGCCGTCGATCTTCACAACGCGGCCACTCTCGACTGTGAGTTCGATCGGCGTGATCAGCCGGCCAATATGGTGCATGGTCAAGTCAATAACCAATTTGCCATTGGCGCTTCCTTCGACAGGCGCGACGTTGAACTCGCCCGTCGGGAACAAATAGTAGAGCAGATTATTGCCTGGCCTGTTCTCATCCTTTGCAAAATTGATGATTTTGTAGGGATCGAAATTTGGACCAGGCAACGGCGGCTGGGTGATGCGGTTGGCGACACTGTAAACAAAATCGGTGCCAAAATCGGAGGTGACTCGGCATTCCCGCGCGTTCGGCCCGAACACATTCTTGGCGACATAATGTTTGCGCACAGCGATTTGCTTCATGTCGTCAGTTACTGCGCCCGTCTGAAACCACTCCAGCCGCATGCCTCCATCCATGCATATGGCGGGGATTCCCGCTGCCATCGCGGTGAAATTGGCGTGGCTGTGCAGCATGCCCGTCGACGCGAGCAGCACGTTGAAATCCGATTTCATCATTGCCTCGCTCACAGCCGACGGCGGATCGTAGTAGTCGGCCGGCCGACGCTCGAAGAGTGCGACCGTGGTCTCGGCGCCGAGCTCTGCGCAGATGCTCTGAACCACCTGCCAAACCCGTGTGTCGTGCGAAAAATCGCTGAGGATGAGAACGCGGTGTCCGGGTTTGATATTGGCGACGAAGGGGCGGCGGATGTAGTCCATATTGCCGGTGACAAATGAATCCACTGACATTGTGCTGCCTTGCTCTGTACGGGCCGCTAGGCCGCGAAAAACGACTTATGTCGACACTCAAGCTACAATTTGACGTATCGTCAAGGCGGGGAAGCCTTATAAATAAGGGCTATTTCCCCCTTTTATTTTTTAGCCTTTTGACGAGTGTCGACAATTGTTGGCCGCAAAGCCTATTCTGCTAGGGTCCGCAAGCCCGATTGGAGAGTTGCCCATCGACACACCCGTCAAACGCCAGACCGCCGCGCCGCCGCGTACCAAGGACCAACGGTCATTCGCGCGAGCGCGTGAGGTCGCCCGCGCGATCGTCGCGGAACGGCATGACCGTCCCTCGCTCGTCTCCAACATCGCCTGCGAGGTCGCGGCCGAAATCATTGAGGGACAGCGGTCGCCTGGCGACGATCTCAATTCAGTTGAGCTGTCGCGACGCTTTCGTACGAGCCGAACGCCGATCCGCGAAGCCCTGATGTTGCTCGAGAAAGAAGGCCTTGTACAAATTCCGCCGCGCCGGCGACCCCGCGTCGCACTGCTCGCGATGGAAGAAGTGCGCGAGATTTATCAGGCGCGCGCCGCGCTTTTCGACCTGATTGCAACCGCGGTCGCGCGAAACGCCTCGACCGATGATATCGGCACGCTGCGCGCGCCGCTTTCCGAAATGGAGCGTGCGTTCCGCGACCACGATCTCAACACCTTCGTGTGGGCTAATGTCGATTTCTACGACCGCAACACACAGCTTGCCAATAACCGCACCGTTAAACGGATTCTCGACTCGCTACTGTTGCGTACCTTGCGACTGCGACGACTGAGCCTCTCACAGCCGGACCGCATGCAAGCGTCGCTCGACGACAACGCGCGTCTATTGAAGGCCTATGAAAATCGGGACGCAACGCTAGCTGCCGCCCTCATCAGCTCCAATCACATGAACGCACTCGCCGCGTTGGAGAAATGCCTTCACTCTCAAGAGGCGCAGCTGACATCTCGTACGTAACGAACGCCCGTACGGCAAGAACTGGAGGCGTCATGAAAGACTATCCGGGCGTTGCCTGGCTCGCTCGTTATCGCGAGCGAGTCAATGCAGACCCCGAACTCAAGGTGATCGGAAGTTGGTTTACCACGACATTCGTCCTGGCTTTTGGTGATAGCCGCTATGCGCTCAAACTCGAAAAAGGCCGTATTGTCGACATCACGCAGGCGCCGAAGTTTGACGTGCGCGCAATCTTCGGATTTCACGCGCCCGTTGACGTCTGGCGCAAGTTTTTAAGCCCCGACCCACCGCCGCTGTTCCACGACTTCTTTGCCATGCTAATGCGGGTGCCAGAGTTCGTGCTCGAGGGCGACGCCTTGGCGGCGATGCAGAATGCCCGCGCGCTGCATCGTATGATGAACATCATGCGCGAGACCGGAGCGCCGGATGTTTGAATTTGAACCTATCGTTGGAAGGTTTTTCACGGTCAGCATCGATGGAGCCGAGCATCGGGTGTATGTCGAGGAAGCCGGCAAGGGACTGCCATTGCTGTGCCTGCACACGGCGGGAGCTGATAGCCGCCAATACCGTCATCTATTGAACGATCCGGAGATCATTGAGCATTTTCGGGTCGTCGCATTCGACCTGCCCTACCATGGCCGCTCAACTCCGCCAGACGGATGGTGGCTGAAAAAATACCGGCTGACGACGGCGTCATATGTGGGAATGGTCCGCACGGTATGGCTCGCGCTGGGACTCGAACGGCCGATCGTCTTGGGTTGTTCGATGGGTGGCGCGATCGCACTCAAGATCGCCGCTGAATACCAGGACGAACTTACCGGGATTATTGGACTAGAAAGCTCCGCCTACGCTCCAGGTCGCTATAACGAACTGCTTCATCATCCCGCCATCCATGGCGGCGAACTGGCAGCGAGCTACACCTACGGCCTCAACTCGCCGTTCAGTCCAGAAGCGTCGCGGCGGGAAAACTGGTGGTACTACAGCCAGTCAGGACCAGGGGTCTACCAAGGCGACGTTTATTTCTACAGTGTAGATTGGGACGGACGCGACGACCTCAAGCGCATTGACACCAACCGCTGCAAGGTCGCGTTGCTTACCGGCGAATATGACTATTCATGCACTCCGGCAATGACCGAGGCTGTTGCCGCCGCCGTTCCCGGGTCGCGTCTCACCATCATGAAAGGTATGGGGCATTTCCCGATGATCGAGAACTATCGAGAATTCCGCCCCCATCTGTTGGCGGCGCTCGATCACGTGGCAGCGTAGGCAGGCATGCACCCGCTCCAATTCCCTACGTGAGGACGATAGCTTTCAGTTCTTCGGCCAGATCGGCTGCGCAAGCGCCGAGGCCGGTGGATAAATTGTAACCGGCACGCCGTCCTGCCATTGCACGATCGCGAGGTCGGCATCCACACGACGGCCAGCCTCGTCGAATTTCACGCGGCCACCGGGAAAGAATTTCGCCGGCCCCTCGCGTGTATCCATTCGGCGGATCTCCTCAGCGACCTTGCGGCGGTCGGTTGAAGCTGCCTTCTCCAACGCCTCCTTGAAGATCCACATATCGCCATAGGTCGACAAAGAATCCTGGGTAATCCACGGCTCGCCCGTCTTTGCGACGAACTCTTTCATTATAGCTTCTTGACCCTTGCCGCTCCAATTGCCGACGACAGTCATCAAACCTTCCAACAATTCCTTGTTGGCATTCTTGAGCATATCGGGAGCGCCGATATGCGCGCCATTGGAAATCACCGGCAAACGTCCGCGCCCTAAGCCGAACTCATGCAGCTTTTCCACGCACATCTTGTCGTCAGAAATCGCCGTCGGCAGCAACAACAAGATGTCTGGCCTCGATGAGCGCACTTTTTGGATCAGCGGCGTGCAATCAGACAACGGCGGAGTGAAAGTTTCGTCTACTACAAGTTTGAGGCCGAGTTTCGCCAGCCCGCCTTCGCGCATTGGCTTGGCAAAACTGACTGATGCGGCCGTATTGTCCTGCACGATGCCAATTGTGGTTGGCCTCTTACCGGTTGCGCTCTCGGCGAGTTTAATCAGCGCCGGAACTGCTTGGTTGGCCTGGGCGCCGCCGCCCAGCGAGGTCTGGAACACATATTTGAAGCCGCGCGAGGTAATCTGATCGGAATAGGACAAGGTCAAAACGGGAAGCTCTGCGCGCTCGGTTACTTCCGTGACGCCGAGTGTGAAGCTCGAGAGCCACGAGCCGGTCGCGCCAACGAGGTCGGGCTCCTGTGCAGTCATCCGCTGTGCGGCATTCTTGGCCTTCTCAACGCTATCGCCAGCGTCGAAAACCAAAAGCTTTACGGTCGCGCCACCAAGCGATTTGATACCGCCCTGCTTGTTGATGTCTTCGACCGCAAGATTCGCACCCTTCAGCATCAGGTCGCCCTGACGAGCCCATGGACCCGACATCGGTGCGATCAATCCGAGTTTCACTTCTTTTGTTTGTGCCGCTGTCGGCCCGGAAGCGCCGAGGACCGCACCAAGGCAGGTGCCGAATAGCACAAGCAGCTTGGCCAATTTGCTGCGCATTGTCATGGTTTCCTCCTTCAGCTTTTTTGTCTTCGAAAAAAATATTTGGCATTTTCAACGGCCGCCGATACGCCTCTCTCCAGTTCGCACCCCGATCTGTGAAGGTTCCAATAGTCCAACACTTGCTGGATGGAGCGTCAACGATACGCTTCGGATGGATGGCACCTGACGGGCTTACTGCAACGCAGGGTAAACCGGCAGATTGCATGGAAAGAGGTCGAAAAGTGCACGCGTAAACCTGCCAATGGCACTTACTAGTTTTCGGCTCGGGCCTATGTAAGAATTCAAGGCCTAGCCCGGGACAACGCCATGACCTACGAGCTCCAACATTTCATTGCCGATTGTCGTTCAACACTCGGACGTGATCCAGGCCCTGCCGGCCGCGAGCAGGTGCGCGTCAATCTCGAACGCCTGCTCAGCAATACGGATTTCATTGAGAGATATTGCGGTGACAACGCGCCGCGCGGGTTGAAGTTGCTGTACGAGGATCGAGAGCTCGGCTTCCAGATCCTTGCACATGTGAACGAAAAGGCTCGCATATCACCACCTCACGATCATGGCGCGTCATGGGCGATCTATGGTCAGGCCACGAAATATACCGACATGATCGAATGGACGCGGGAAGATGACGGTAAGGATCCAAAGCACGCCAAGCTAAAACCTGCAAAAAAGTACCGACTTACGCCGGGAAAGGCCGGCATCTACCAGAACGGCGCTATTCATTCCATCGATTATCCTGATCATGCGCGTTTCATTCGTGTGACTGGCACAAACCTCGACAAGATCGATCGCATCCGTATTGACTTGAAAACGGGCGAGGTCGAGCAGATGACTGCACAGCAGGCAACCTAGCGTAGGGTGTCACTTCTTACTTTGTAGAACTCTAGGATGTTCCGCGCGGTCAGCCCCGCCACCGTTAAGTCGATGCTCGCCGATGGCGCCGAACTGGCGCTGATCGATGTACGGGAAGAACTGATATTCTCGAAGAGCCACCTACTGTGGGCGCGGAATGTCCCACTCAGCCGTATTGAGTTGCGATTTGCTCGCCTCGTTCCTCGTCTAACGACTCGAATTGTATTGTGCGATGGTGGCGACTGCCTAGTTAAGCGCGCCGCAGCTATCCTCGCCAGTGCTGGCTATACGGACCTTTCGTATCTCGACGGCGGCGTGGCAGCGTGGGAACGGGCCGGCTTTGTCCTGTTCTCCGGCGTTCACGTGCCGAGCAAAGCCTTCGGTGAGTTCGTAGAGCACGACAGCCGTACACCAAGCATTAGCGCCGTCGAACTGAACGCGATGTTGCGGAACGGTGCTGACCTTAAGGTGCTAGATAGCCGACCATTCGGCGAATACACGCGAATCTCGATACCGACCGCTATGAATGTCCCGGGCGCAGAGTTGGTTCTGCGCGTCCGCGACATTGTTCCCTTGCAGTCGACGACTATTGTCGTCAACTGCGCGGGTCGCACCAGGAGCATTATCGGTGCCCAGTCGCTAATCAACGCAGGCATTACCAACAAGGTGGTTGCACTTCGTAACGGCACGATGGGCTGGCATCTCGCAGGGTTCACTTGTGAGAGCCGCAAGTCGGACCGCGCGCCGAATTTTTCCGAGAAGGGGCTTGCTTGGGCGAAGTCGGCGGCAAAAGCGGTGGCTGGGAAATTCGACGTCGGTCGGGTCGACCGAACCCAACTTGAGGCGTGGCTGAATGATCAGACGCGCACGACCTATATTTTCGACGTTCGCGATCCCCCGGAATACACCGCAGGCCACTACCCCGGCGCCATATCGGCTCCTGGAGGCCAGCTGGTGCAGGCGACCGACATTTACGCAGGCACACTGGGCGCCCGCATCGTGCTCAGCGACGACAAGGAAGTCCGCGCGCTCATGACTGCCTCATGGCTTAAACAGATGGGTTGGAGCGAAGTGTTCGTTCTGCCGGAAGCAGGCAATGAAAGCGGCGAGCCTGCACACAAATTGCTGCGCGAGCCTCCAACCAACCAGAGCATCGACCCTGCGCAGTTATCTTCACTGCTTGAACAAAAGACCGCCTCAGTCGTCGATCTGTCAACAAGTCCACATTACCGTCGGGGCCATATTCCTGGCGCGTGGTTTGCAATACGGGGCCGACTCGACCTTGCTATGGAAAAGATAGCTGCTGCCAATACGCTTATTCTTACATCAGAGGATGGCGTACTCGCTGACCTCGCGATTGAGGAAGCGCGCGCGATAACGAAAACACCAGTACGCTTGCTAACGGGCGGCAACGCCGCCTGGACTGCTGCCGGTTATCCGCTCTCGACAGAAAACAGAATGGCCGATGAAGCTGTCGATGTCTGGCTCAAGCCCTACGAACAGGCACGAGACACTGAAGCGGCAATGGATGCCTATCTGTCTTGGGAAGTTGATCTGCTGGACCGCATCGAAAAAGACGGCACAACTCACTTTTTGCACGCGCGTCCAATAGGAGATGTTACGCCGGAATAGTCTACATGCGGCGTTCAAGCTTTGGCGGGCCTTGCAGCAACCCGATTAATGAGCGCCACGCCACCGGTACACACCAGCATTCCAAAGATCGAAATCGAGTCCAGCCGCTCACCGAAAAGAATGTAAGCAAACAAGGCAGTCACGACCGGTACCAGATAGAACAGACTTGCAAACCCGGTCGCTGCAGAGCGGCGGATGAGCCAATACATCAACGCAACGGCCGCGATCGACAGGACAAGCACGAGCCAGACCATTGCGAAAATCAGCTCACCCGTCCAATTGATTTCGCGCGTCTCAAATGCAAAGGCGCCAAGCGTAAACAACACTGCCGCTCCGACGTATTGGACGAGATTGCCGGTGCGCCAGTCGATACTGCCGCAATAGCTCTTCTGGTACAGCGTTCCAAGCGTAATGCCGATCAGCGACAAGAAGCTTGCAACCCAGCCGAGGACAGAGCCCGCGAGTACAATGTTGCGGTCGTGCAGGACAAGCAAAATTCCGACTAGCCCCAGCGCTAGCCCGACCGATTGCAGCCGCGTAATCTTCTCGCCCATGAGGCGGTTGGCGAGTGTCGAAGTCACGATCGGTTGCAGCCCCAGGATCAGTGCCGAAATGCCGGCAGGTACGCCCTGACTGATCGCGGTGAACACGCCTCCGAGGGTAAGTCCGTGCATCAGCGAGCCTGCAACAAGACTATGGCCGATCTCATTCGTATTCGGCCGCCGTGCACCAGCCAAGAGTGCGATCGCCGCCATGATGATCGCAGCGAAACCCAGCCGTATGGCTAGAAAGGTCAATGGCTCGATGTATGGCAGGCCGTAGCGGGCGCCGATAAATCCGGTGCTCCATAGAAGCACGAACAGCGCGGGCGCTGTTGCGAGCGCCAACCGGGTCAGGCGCATGTTTGGGCCAGAAGCAGACACTTTAGGACAGGCTGGGGGCGCGCGCGTTAACTTCGGCCCGAACCATTTCGTGAGGAGCTATCAGATTCGCAAGTGCGATTTCACCGTCAGTGACGTAGTGATTGACGTGCTCGATGTGTTGACCCGCTTGAATTTCACTCACCTCTCCGATGACTCGGTTATTCCGAAGCTCGGCGATGATAAAATCCCGCTCGGCATTCGTATCCGCATCGGTCGCGTGAGTGATCTGAAACGTGAGTTGAGTCAAAGAGAAACCGGTGTCCTTGGTTCCAGCTCCGATCCAGCAAACGTGGGCATCATGCGGTGGCCGATCGGTGTTAAGCCAGAATTTGGCCGTTCCCCATGTGGCCTCAACGAGCGCGGTATCCAAAGCCCAAAATCGAATGTGATGGCGCTTCCGTGGGCTGTCATCAATTGCCTTCTCGAAGCCGATGTCTTGACCCCGGCCGAAAAGATAAAGTGTGCTGAACGGAGCGGTAGGATAGGACGCGTTGAAGAGGAATGCTCGGACCATATGCCACGAGCTTTTCAGTCCCAACCGATCAGCCTCTGACCACCCGGCGCGTGCAAACGCATCCCGAAGTTGCCCAAGGGTGCCGACAAGCACGAAATTGACAGGATCTCCGGGCAATCCGTCGCCGGTGATTGTGTAGCGGGGAACACGTTTGTGTTGGAGTACTTTTAGACCCATCCGGACGATACGGGGAAGGACAACGTATGCTGCGATTCCATAAGTGGCGGCCAAAGCCAGAAACCACGGCAGCCAGCGATCCGCAAACTCGAAGACAACAAAGACAATAAACCAGACGCTAAATAGGCCGAGCCCGAAGATGGCCAAGCGCTGCAGAAAACGCTTCAGAAGTCTCATTTAAAAGCCATCGTAATTCTGCGACGCGATAGCGTTCGTTCACTTCCGATCAGCGAGTGGCAATTGAACCTTCGTCTCGTGTTACCGAAAGCCGTCGAAGAAGATCATGTGCGAACTGCGAAAGCGAGTCATCTCGCGCACCCATGACCACGATGCGATCCCCACGGCGGGCCAACTCGACGAGCATGTCGCCACATCCGCCACGGTCTGGAAAAGCAAAGGCCTTCCGACCCGACCGCTGGATTTCGCCAACAATTTCGTCGCTTCCGACGCTGCGGTCCACCGTGCCGCCGAAATAAACGGGCTGCGGCATAACCAGAACATCCTCATCGGCCAACCCGTTTGCAAAACAGCTCACTAACGCGTTCCTCATCAAACGGATTGGACCGTATCCGTGCGGCTGAAACATCAACAGCAAGCGGCCGGAAAACGCGTGCAAGGTTTCGAGTGTGGCCGATATCTTGTCGGGGTTGTGGGCAAAATCGTCGAACACGGTTATTCCATTTGCCGCGCCCACGACCTCCAGTCGCCGACGAATGCCACTGAACTCGCCTAAATAGGCCGCGGCCACCGCGAGGGTCACGCCGCACGCCTTCGCGGCACTCAGAGCGGCAAGTGCGTTGGCCACATTGTGGAGTCCTGGAACCTTCAGGTCCACTTTGATGACCTCACCGGTTTCGCGCACCTTCACTTGGAACCGGATCCCCGCGGACGAATGAACTGGCGCAAACGCAAGGAGGTCGGCTTGCCCGGAATTCAGACTGTACGTTAACGCTTTCCCCGGCTTCAAATCGGCCGCGAGTGCTGCTGTTTCTGCGTTATCGAGATTGAGCACCACCGTCTGCGCCTTGGCAACGAAGCTCCAGAAAAGCACGCGGAGCTCGTCGAGCGATTTATGGTCCAGGGAGATATTGTTCAGAACTGCGAGACGGGGCTCGAAAAGCGCAATCGAGCCATCGCTTTCGTCCACTTCACTGACGAAAACGTCGCCTTCGCCGATCCTGGCGCTGGCAAAGGGGGAGCCCGCATCCATGAAGTTTTTCATGTCCGCGCCATTCATGATCGTCGGACTCTTCCCGGCGCGATGCAGAAT
>Ga0182032_10001417_pt1 | contig 10712 bp, 6 predicted proteins | sample tim00Cox00000000_FD_125970 | JGI IMG/M metagenome (GOLD analysis project Ga0182032, IMG submission 125970) | Lab enrichment of tropical soil microbial communities from Luquillo Experimental Forest, Puerto Rico - timezero.00C.oxic.00.000.000 | ecosystem: Environmental > Terrestrial > Soil >... | reverse complement strand
GAGATTTGGCGGCCTGTTGTGCGTGCCGCGCACAGCTTCGACGTGTCCGCAATCACCGAAGCGGCAACCGTCGTACAGTCCCGCCTGCCTGATCAGATCGCCGACATGATACATGTAGGCGGGGGCTTTATTCCAACCATACTGGTTGTCGCAAGCAGCCCCGATGTAATGGTTGGAGCCGGAGACGTGACCACCGCGCGCATAACATTTGTTGATGCGGGGATCTACTTTGTAGCCGTGCTCCTTCAGCAAGGCATAGAATTTCTGGAACTTGCTGGCATAGGCCGGATGAACCGTGATGTTGAACCCATAGGCAGTTTGCACCGTCACCATGATGCCATTGCCATTGGCATCGACGGCCTGGTGCGAACTGCGGTGCGCGCGGAAGCTTGATGTCTTGCTCGATGCCGACGAGACCGCCTTGAGAGTCGTGCAGCGACCATCATTGTCACATGACGGCGAAACACTGTTCTGGCGACGCTGCGCGGCTTCGGCCGGAAGTGCGACGAGCACACTGAGGACGACAAGTGCGGCGACCTTCATTCCGTACTCCTCTGTAGACTGCCGTTACGAAGGCGACCCCTGCATTTTCCAATGAGTCGGTCGTATATGCACGGTATATCGGGGTCGTATCTTCGTTTTTACCGTAAGGAAGAAACCTTAATGCGGAGTGGCGGATGTCTGTTTTGATCAAAACGTGGTGCTTTCTCATAATTAATGGAGGTACTCTGTTGATGTGCTGCCGATTACGGTCTCGTTTCGGCATGCGTTAAGTTTTTTCCTGCTTGCCGCGGCAGATTCAGCTGCGCAAAGTTCCGTCGATGGGCACCGGTATGAAGCGGCTTTTCACCTTCGCAGCGGTCTATGTGACTGCGTTACAGACGATTCTGGTGAGCATTGCACCGCTAGCGAGTCTTGGCTCAAGCGCGGTCGACCCGTTCCTAATCATTTGTCGAAGCGACGGTCAACCCCACGCATCTAACGACGGTGCCGGCGAAACGGACGGTCATCGCCCGAGACAGAGCTGCGTGCATTGCGCCCTGTGCAACATACCGACGACCGCGCTCGTGCCATCCGTCGTCATCAGCATAGTAGCGCTTGCGCTTTTCGCGCTCTTTCTTCGTCCCTCGCTCAGTTCACCGCGCATTGGTTTTGTTTTCGGTTGCATGTTTGCCAGAGGTCCTCCGCAATTGGTCATGACCAACTGATCTCCCAAGTCCTGACAAAATTGGAGTGACCCATGTTCAATCGTTTTACGGTGCATGCATGCAGTGCCCTTGTTCTCGCCTTAATCTGCGCCGGATCGGCGTCAGCACAGCAAGCCAAAGCCGGCGATCTTGTCCTCGATAATGCCTGGTCGCGCGCGACTCCCGGAGGCGCCAAGGTCGGCGGCGGCTACCTTACCGTCGACAACAAAGGCTCGGTGGCCGACAAATTGATCGGCGGCTCAAGTCCGGCCGCTGGCAAAGTCGAAGTTCATGAGATGGCCATGAACAACGGTGTGATGACGATGCGACCGGTCAAAGATGGATTATCAATTCCCGCTGGGAAATCGGTCACCTTGGCGCCGGGAGGCTACCACCTCATGTTGATGGACCTGAAAGCTCCGCTCAAGAAAGGCGACAAGATCCCCGTGACGCTGAAATTCGAGAAGGCAGGAAACGTCAACATCACATTGGACGTACGAGACATCGGCGCGACTGGCGCAACGTCGGGTCAAATGGATCATGCCAAGCCGGGCATGGACCACAGGATGTGAACCGATCACGTTGTTGGCGGGAATTCCAGGTTGCGTAAAGGATCGCGATTTTGCGCGCCGTTACGAAGGCAAGCATTATAGCTGATAGGACTTTGGTGAGAAGAAATCGAGCGTCCGGTCGACGGACCGGCAAGCTTGAATTGTCGCTCCGTCGCGGCCAACGATCAGCGTGGTTTAAGAAAGGAAAAATCGCAGCCTTGGTCGGCGCCCAGGATTTCCTGGGCATACAGGCGCGCATAACCACGTGGCGGCGTTTGTATTGACTTTTCCGATGCGGCTTTGCGCCGCTCGAGCTCATTCTCGTCCACCAGAAGATCAACCCGCCGCTGCTTGACCGAAAGCTTGATGCGGTCGCCGGTTCTTACAAGACCGAGCGGTCCGCCAGACGCGCTATCCGGCGTCACGTGCAGGATGATCGTACCGAAAGCAGTGCCGCTCATCCGCGCGTCTGAAATCCGCACCATGTCCGTGACGCCCTTGGTCGCAAGCTTTTTTGGGATTGGCAGGTAGCCCGCTTCTGGCATCGCCGATTCGGAATGCGGACCGGCATTTTGCAAAACAAGAATATCCTTGGAATCGACCTCGAGACTTTGATCATCGACGCGAGCGGAAAGGTCTTCGAGCGACGAAAATACGACCGCGCGGCCTTCGAGCTCAAACAGATTGGCGTCTGCGGCGGAGCGCTTGAGGATTGCACCTTGCGGTGCCAGGTTTCCGAATAACGCGACCAGCCCGCCTTCGGGCTCAAGCGGATTTTTCCGTTCGGCGATGATGGTTCGATCAATCCACCCGGCACCTTCGTGTTCAAGTCGATCGCCGAGCGATTCGCCCGTCACCGTCATACAGTCCAGGTGAAGAAGATCTTTGATTTCGCGCAGCAACGCACTCATGCCGCCGGCCGCGAAGAAATCGTCCATGTAGCCGTTACCGACTGGCTTAAGGTTTACCAGAACCGGTGTCGTATCAGACAGTTCATTGAGACGTTTCAGCGAAATGGAGACTCCGGCCCGGCCGGCGATCGCCGTTAAATGAATGATCGCATTCGTGGAGCCGCCAATAGCAAGAAGCACCCTCAACGCATTTTCGACCGACTTCTGGTTGACGATGCGATCGGGCGTGATCTGTGAGCCAATCAATTTGACGGCGGCAATGCCGGTGGCTTCCGCAGCGCGCAGCCGGTCCGCGTGCACCGCAGGTATCGCAGCGGTGCCTGGGAGGATCATGCCGAGCGCCTCGGCGATGCAGGCCATGGTCGAGGCCGTGCCCATGACGGCGCATGTGCCCGCGGTCGTGGCAAGCTTTCCTTCGACCTGAGAAATTTCGTGGTCATCGATCTTGCCGGCACGGTATTGAGCCCAGAATCGACGGCAATCCGTGCACGCGCCCAGACGTTCGCCGTGGTGGCGTCCCGTCATCATCGGTCCAGCCACCAACATAATGGTTGGCTTGCCGGCCGATACTGCGCCCATCAATTGCGCCGGAACCGTCTTGTCGCAGCCGCCCATCAGGACCACAGCGTCCATCGGCTGTGCCCGTACCATTTCCTCGGTGTCGACCGACATTAGGTTACGAAACTTGAGACTGGTCGGATTGAGAAAGACTTCGCCCAACGAAATGGTGGGAAATTCAATCGGCAGCGCGCCCGCTGTCAGGACGCCGCGCTTCACGGCCTCCAGCAATTCGGGGAAGTGGCGATGGCAGTTGTTGAAGCCGGACGCGGTGTAGGCGATGCCGACCACCGGCTTCGCAAGCATTTCGCGGGAATAACCCATCGATTGCGCGAAGGACCGCCGAAGATAGAGGGAGAAATCGCGATCGCCATAGTTTGTAAGGCCGCGGGCGATACCGGTCGGTTTGTCGCTCATAGCAACACTTTTTGCAGCCGTTGCGCCTGGATGCAAGCCACCAGGGACGCTCGGCAATTCGTTTCTTTGCCGAGAATAGCTATGTCCGAAGGCACGCCGGACTCCAGGCCCGTGGTCTCGCCAAGCACGGCCTCACCCCTCGGGTGGACCCAAGCGCGGACTACGGTTACGCGAATTTGGGTTGCGACGAATCTCGTCTCGACAAGCACCCTGGAACCCTTCTAAAAGGTGAGCCGCGGGGCGGGAAAGTAAAACACATGGATTATAAGGGTTATTTCACGTCTGCCCTCGATCGGCTGCGGGATGAACGGCGGTACCGGGTGTTTGCGGACCTTGAGCGCGTAGCCGGTCGATTCCCGCACGCTATCTGGCATTCTCTACAAGGCCCAAGCGACGTCGTGATCTGGTGCTCCAACGACTACCTCGGAATGGCCCAGCATCCGAAGGTGATCGGGGCCATGGTTGAAGCGGCCGCCCGCCTGGGCACCGGCGCCGGCGGTACGCGAAATATCGCGGGCACCAATCATCCGCTTGTCGAGCTCGAGCGAGAGCTCGCGGATCTTCACAATAAGCCGGCCGGGCTGGTCTTCACCTCGGGTTACGTATCCAACGAAACCGGCATCTCTACTATCGCCAAGCTGCTCCCGAACTGTCTGCTGCTGTCGGATGCACTCAACCACAACTCCATGATCGAGGGCGTAAGACAGTCGGGCTGCGAAAAGAAAATCTGGCGTCACAATGATCTCGGCCACCTCGAAGAGCTTCTGACGACTGCCGATCCGGCGAGACCAAAGTTGATCGTCTTCGAGAGCCTTTATTCAATGGACGGCGACATCGCTCCGGTGCATGCGATCTGCGATCTAGCCGAGCGCTACAGTGCGATGACCTACTGCGATGAGGTCCATGCCGTGGGCATGTATGGCCCGCATGGGGGTGGTATTTGCGAGCGCGACAACGCCATGCATCGCGTTGACGTGATCGAAGGCACGTTGGCGAAAGCCTTCGGCTGCCTCGGCGGCTACATCACTGCAAGCGCGGAGCTGGTCGACGCGGTGCGGTCCTACGCCCCCGGCTTTATTTTCACGACGGCACTACCCCCGGCAATCTGTGCCGCCGCCACCGCTGCAATCCGCCATCTGAAAACGTCGGGTTGGGAACGCGAACGCCACCAGGAACGTGCGGCTCGGGTGAAAGCGGTCCTCAACAACGCGGGCCTGCCGGTAATGCCAAGCGTCACACATATCGTACCAGTGTTGGTCGGGGATCCGGAAAAGTGCAAGGCGGCGAGCGACCTGCTGCTTTCCGAGCACGGCATCTACATTCAACCGATCAATTATCCGACGGTGCCGCGTCGCATGGAACGACTGCGAATCACGCCATCTCCCTATCACGACGATGTGCTGGTCGACGCCCTGGCTGAAGCTCTCGTGGACACATGGGAGCGGCTCGGCCTTCCGCTGCGGTCGCGCGCGGCCGCGGCCGAATAAACTCGGTTCTCAATCCTGAAAAGGAGGCCGTTTCGTCAGCGGCATCGCGCTGTCGCTCTTGACCTTGAGAGAACGCGCGCTTCGGCGCGCGACCAATGGCATGGTCAGCGAAACAAAAAAGATACGCGTGAGATGGTGCGCCCCGACATAGACCGGGTCGAGGTTGAGCGCGAGCGCCAGCAGCATCATTGCGTCAACCGCGCCGGGGGCAAATGCGATCATCACTTCGGCCGCCCGCAGTGACGACACGCTCATCAGCACAGCGGCGAACAGGGCGGCCATCGCGACAGCCACCGCGAACGAACCGAATGCCGCGCTAATGAAATTCAGCAATAGCCGCAGCGGCGTATTGGCAAAGCGCGAGCCGGTAACCGCGCCCATCGCGATCATGGCCGTATTGGCAACCCACCAAGGCATGACCGCGTGAATCATACCGCTGCCGTGCAATACGGCGGATGACATCATCGCCCCGAACAAGAGGCCGCCGGGAAAACGGAATCGGTACGCGATGACTGCGACGACGGTTGAAACCGCAATAAGTATTGCGATTTCGTCAAGAACGGCGATGCTCAGCGCGGTGGCAGGTCTTGGCGGTGCATGCCCGACCAAACCAAGGACCGACAATCCAGCTGGCAATCCGACGGCAATGACAACCACGCGAATGCTCTGCACGATTGCAATCGCACGCAAATCGCCGCCGAGTTCGGCCCCCAATGCGAGAACCTGCGACATACCGCCGGGCGCAGCGGCGAGGTATGCGTCAACCTTGCCCCAGCCATGAACAAGCTGCAGATAACCTGCACCGCCGACCGAGATGACGGTCATGGCCAACAACAGCACAACAATGCTGAGTGGGTAGGTCGCCATGCCGTGCAAGGTCTCGGGCGTGACCACTGCGCCGAGCGATATACCGATGAGCACGAATATCGCGCGCATCAGCAGCGTCGGGATGAACATCGGTCGACCGGCGAGCGCGGCGCCAGCCACTGCAAGGATGGAGCCCGACAGCCAGCCGGCTGGAACACCCGCCAGGCCAAGCACCGCACCGCCCACGGCCGCGACCCCCAGCGTCTCCGCCAGATGGCGCAGGTCGGCAAGTCGACTGGTGGCGGAGGGCGCGGACAAAGGCTCAGCTCTCAAAGAGCCAGGCGCACCCGGTGTCGCGGCTCATCAGGCCGGATCAATGACGCGCGCCGCTGCTCGCGTCAAATGCCTTTGGCCGGAAACCTCAGGCCGTCATTTCAGAGATTGACAGCGCGCGGCCATCGTCGCCGCTGAGCACAATACGCACAAGATCGGCGGCATTTCGCGCACCAATCTTTTCCATGATGCGAGCCCGATGGACTTCCACTGTACGGGGACTGATTCCAAGGTGACGGCCGACTTCCTTGTTGGAAGCACCTTCCGCAAGCTGCGTGAGAACTTCGCGCTCACGCGGCGTCAGACGACGCTGGCCAGGAAAGTCTATCGTCAGACCGATCGTCCCGGCTGCACTTCCGTCGCGTCTCGCAAACGCCCTGACGGCACTGCGTACGCGCGCGACGATAGAGCGTGCATCAAGCGGCTTGACGAGATAGTCGAACGCGCCGCTTTTCACCGCCTCGACAGCTGAGCTCACAGCGCCGTCACCCGTCACTATACGCGCATTCAGCTCTTTCAGCACCGTTAGACCAGATTTGGCCGGCAGGTGCAGATCGAGCAGCACGGCAGCCGGTGTCCGCGTGCTCGCCACTGCCAGAAATGTCTCGCCATCCACGAATCCGGTCACGCGATAGCCGGCAAGCGTGAAAACCACCGAGAGTGCGTCACGCATCATCGCATCGTTGTCGACGATGAAGAGATCGTTGCTGTCCGAAGCCATGATTACTTCCCTTTGGCGACGCCGGGTACCGGACCAACGACATTCTGCACTATACACGCCAAGGGTTAAGAAAAAAGTACAGGTATTACAATAGTTTACGGTATGATTGGATGGAGCAATTGGTACGTCGGTGAGGCGCGGGCCCGTCCCATATAAAAATCGTGCCTCGGTTGTTGTTCTGTGGTGATTTAGGTCGGCAAAATCGTAGTGAAACGACGCCTGTTCCTGATCTGGAGTGTCTATGTTGCAGGGTTGGGTCGTAATCGCCGTTGCGCTTGCGTATATCGGGCTGTTGTTCCTGGTCGCGAGCTATGGCGACCGCACTCGCGGCCTCGGCCGCGATGGACGCGCGCGATTGCTGATCTATCCGCTGTCGCTCGCAATCTATTGCACATCGTGGACCTTCTTCGGATCTGTCGGCTTCGCTTCACGCACGGGCTTTGACTTCCTGACGATTTATGTCGGGCCGGCCATCATGATTGGCCTGTGCGGACCCCTCCTGATCCGGATCGTGCGCCTGGCCAAAGCGCAAAACATTACGTCGATCGCCGATTTCATCGCCGCGCGCTACGGAAAAGGTCAGGCGGTCGCCGCGACAGTCGCTTTGATCGCGATCGTCGGCACGATCCCCTACATCGCCTTGCAGCTGAAGGCGGTGTCGGCATCGCTCGAAACCATCCTTTCGCACGTCACGGCGGGCACAGAAGTTACTCGTCCGTTGCTGGGCGACATCGCACTTTTCGTTGCCTTGTCGATGGCGACGTTCGCCGTCCTTTTCGGTACACGCCACATCGATGCGACCGAACATCAAGATGGTTTGATGTTGGCGGTCGCAACCGAATCGATCGTCAAACTTCTGGCATTCCTCGCCGTTGGAATTTTCGTGACATTCTGGATGTTCGACGGTCCAGTCGCTTTGTTCAAGGAAGCAATGCAAAGGCCTTCGACCGCCGCCATCTTCGGCCGGGAGCCTCGCGCCGATACATTGATTGCGATGACGCTGCTTTCGTTTGTCGCGTTCATTCTATTGCCACGGCAATTCCATGTGGCGGTTGTCGAGAACAACAACGAAGGCGAGATCAAACGCGCTGTCTGGCTTTATCCTTTGTATCTTGTTCTGATTAATCTGTTTGTGGTGCCGATTGCGCTCGCGGGCCTTTTGACGTTCCCCGCGGGCAAAATCGACAGCGACATGTTCGTGCTGGCGCTGCCCCTCGAAAGCGGTTCGATTTTCTTCACCATTGTCGCCTTTGTCGGCGGCTTGTCGGCGGCCACGGCGATGGTGATCGTCGAATCGGTCGCCCTATCCATCATGGTGTCGAATGACCTGATCATGCCGTTCGTGTTGCAGCGGCGGGAAAGACTGATCAGTCGCCGCGACAACATCGGCTCGATGCTCCTGACCGTGCGGCGCCTGGCGATTTTCGCGATCCTGCTTCTCGCTTATGTGTATTACCGTTCGGCTGGCGAGGCGCAGCTTGCCTCGATAGGCTTGCTTTCGTTCGCAGCCATTGCACAGCTGGCGCCCGCATTCTTCGGCGGACTCCTCTGGCGGCGCGCGACTGCGGCGGGGGCTATTGCCGGGATGACGGCGGGCTTCCTGGTTTGGGCCTATACGTTGCTGCTTCCGACGCTGTCGGACATCGGCATTGTCGGCGAACGCATTCTCACCGAGGGACCTTGGAGCCTCGGTATGTTTCGTCCGCAGCATTTTCTGGGACTCGAGCTGCCTCCTTTGGTCCACGGCGTGACCTGGAGTCTGCTGCTAAACGTGTTGTTCTACATCGGGTTCTCGTTACGCCGCGAACCCTCGCCGATCGAGCGACTGCAGGCCAACACTTTCGTCCCCTCGGACTTCACACCGATTGCTCCCAGCTTCCGGCTGTGGCGGTCTTCGGTAACGGTGGATGAGCTCGCCACCACTGTTGCGCGCTATCTCGGCGAAGAGCGAACGCAATCGGCTTTTGAAAGCTTTGCCGGCGCGCAACGCATCAGTCTTGAGCCAAAGGACGACGCGGACTTCCGATTGATCCGGTATGCGGAGCATATTCTCGCCTCGGCAATCGGCGGCGCATCTTCGCGGCTGGTTCTGTCGCTGCTTCTGCGCAAACGTACTGTTTCGACCAAGGCGGCGTTGAAGCTCCTGGACGACGCCAATGCAGCAATTCAATACAACCGCGAGATTCTGCAGACGGCACTTGATCACGTGCGTCAAGGCATCGCCGTATTTGACAAGGAATTGCAGCTGATCTGCTGGAACCGGCAGTTCGGCGAAATCCTCGATTTGCCGCCAAGCTTGATTCGCGTGGGTATTGGGCTCGCCGACATTCTGCGTTTCAATGGCACGCGCGGCGACGTTGCTTCGGCGAACGTTGAGGAATTCGTTCGCATGCAAATCGAGCGCTACGTCTCCAGCAATGAGCCCTTCCTGGAGCGCTTCGCGCAGGGCCTGGTGATCGAGGTTCGCGCCAACCGCATGCCGGACGGCGGCATCGTCACGACCTACACGGACATTACGGCAAGCGTCGAAGCTGCCGAGGCGCTAGAGCGCTCCAACGAAACGCTGGAGCGGCGCGTGCACGAACGCACCGAGGAGCTGACTCGACTCAACGCCGCACTCGAGCGCGCGAAAGGCGAAGCCGATGCCGCCAATATCTCGAAAACGAAATTCCTGGCGGCAGCGAGCCATGACATCCTGCAGCCGCTAAACGCGGCGCGACTGTACGTCACAACTCTGATTGAGCGTGGTGGACGCGAGGATAGACGGCTGGTCGACAATATCGATGCTTCTCTCGAAGCCGTTGAAGAGATTTTCGGTGCCTTGCTTGATATGTCGCGCCTCGACACCGGCGCTTTGCGTCCTGAGTTCGCCAGTTTTCGCGTCGCCGAGTTGATGCGTCAGATTGAACTCGAGTTCGCGCCGTTGGCTGCCGCCAAGGGCCTGGATCTCACTTTCATGTCCTGCGGTCTCGTGGTGCGTTCCGATCGTCGCCTGTTGCGACGGCTCATTCAGAATCTGGTTTCCAATGCCATCAAGTACACGCCGGAGGGACGAGTGCTCGTGGGATGCCGCCGCCGGGGCGACCATCTGCGCATCGACGTTTACGACACCGGTGTCGGTATTCCGCAATCTCGGTGGCGCGACATATTTGTGGAATTTCATCGTCTCGATCAGGGCGCCAAGATTGCGCGCGGCCTGGGCCTGGGCCTTTCCATCGTGGAGCGGCTTGCGCGCGTACTCGATTGCACGATTGGTCTCGAGTCTGAAGCTGGCCGCGGGTCGCGCTTCACGGTCACCGTACCACTGTCAAATGCGACACCGGTTGAATTGCCGGCGCGGGAGGATACCCGCATTGACCCGAGCCAGCTTGTGGGCATTACAGCGCTCTGCATCGACAACGAACCGTCCGTGCTCGACGGCATGGAAACGCTTCTGCGGAGCTGGAGTTGTGAAGTCATCAAGGCGCCCGACCTTGACACTGCCTTGGCCGTGATCGGGGAAAGTTCGCTGATGCCGAATGGGTTGCTGGTCGATTACCATCTCGACCACGGGAACGGCTTAGAGGCAATCACGGAGCTTCGGCACCGATTCGGCGACCTGCCCGCGATTCTGATCACCGCCGATCGCTCGCCGATCGTACGCGAACAGGCACGGACGCAAGGGATTCAACTCTTGCACAAGCCGATCAAGCCGGCCGCGCTGCGCGCGCTATTGGCGCAATGGCGGATGATGCGCGCTG
>Ga0182032_10001414_pt1 | contig 10724 bp, 23 predicted proteins | sample tim00Cox00000000_FD_125970 | JGI IMG/M metagenome (GOLD analysis project Ga0182032, IMG submission 125970) | Lab enrichment of tropical soil microbial communities from Luquillo Experimental Forest, Puerto Rico - timezero.00C.oxic.00.000.000 | ecosystem: Environmental > Terrestrial > Soil >... | reverse complement strand
TGGCTTTTTCCTCCAATGGTAGCGTTGCAGTCTAGGCGAAGTGCCTAAACCGATTTGAGCGCCGCGGAATCGAACCGCGCGAGTCAAGCAACCACTCGCTCACTTAACCTTACACTCCAGTATAGCACGAAAAACCGGAAAGTCAAATTTTTTCGTTTTTTTGTTCCGGTTTTTTCGGCCGCGCGGATAGTGCAAGTTTAATTCCGCGCGCCTCAAAATCCCCTTTCATTTTGTCGTGTCGTTGCGTCAATCTCACTCTAATAGACTCTAGCTCACTCTGGCCGATTGTCAAACCGAATTTTGGATTTCTTTTTACTGTTCCTTTGTCCAGCGCTCGTATGTCCAGCGATTTTTAATCAGAATTCGCCAGCAATTCCCGTGCCAAACCGGAATTAATCAAATCTTTTCCGGCCCGCGCCAAACCAATCGGCGCATACTCCACGATACTATCATAGCATACTACGCGGCATTGTCAAGTTAATTTTTCGTAAGGGAGATTAAAGACCTAAATAGTAGAAATATAAAGATACTCTCTTTATCTCAAATGTTCGCTACAATTGAGATAGAAATAGTAGGAATATCTCAAAAAGATTTGATTAATTTCTATCTCTTTTGTAGCAAATAGGAATTGTGCAATACAATTGCGACCGTTTTTGTAGCAAATATTTGAGATAAAGATTGATTAAAGATCACGATTGTAGCAAATCGCGATTGTGCAATACAATTGAGATAGGAATTGTGGCAAATTCCGATTGCGGATAATTGCGATCTTTTTTTTGTGGCAAATCGGCATTGAGAGATTAAAGATCTTTTTTGTGGCAAATAGTTAGGCGGCGCTAAATTCCTACATTTGCGATAGGAAATAAAAAACGCGCCAGAATCGCGCAGGATCGACGCGCGCCATTCCGATGTAGCTTTAATACGCTGGCCGAAAAATCTAGCGCCAGAAAGCGCCCTAACGCGTTGGCGCTATGCTCCAGAGGCAATGTTTTTTGGGATTTTTTGGGATTTTTGATCATTTTCGTTTGACAATCGCGCCATTCTATGCTAGACTCTATTAGGTTGACAACACGACACGGGAGGAAACACAATGCAGCACAATTTGGCCGTTTTCGCCGCGCTGTTTACTGTCATCACGTTGATTACAACGTATCACAGTGTAAACAGTAAGAAGCGATGGAACAATGTACAGTATACCTATATTGTCCTGTTTTGCTGGGCAATGAACACTGGTATATGGTGTATGTATTGGCACTATCGGTGCGGTCTGGGAACGGTCTGGAAAATTCTAATGGGCTAGAACGGCCCGCGGATGCGCTAGGACGGCGCAGGCGCGACGCAAAAAATTCCGATGTAGCTTAACTACGTTGGAACGGCGCGCGTCGATTCTAGAGCATCCTAGGCGATTCTAGAGCGTTTTTGGAAAAGCCAGATTTTTAATCAAATCCGTTTGACATTCTCGCGATTGTGTCCTATCATTACATTGTAGTGAACGACACTGAACCACTAAACCGCACGCAACGAAAGGAACGCAATCCAATGTCCACGAAAGAGCAAATCATCGCCGCAATCAAGGTAATCGCTGCCGTCGGCGATGTGATTCGCGAGTTAGGTAGTGTGCCAGCGGGACATATGTACGCGAATCTGTCTGGGCGCATGAGCCTAGACACGTTCAACGGCATCATCCAAAAGCTTGTCGATGCCAAACTCGTGCACCGCGAGCGCACGCATTTGCTGGTCTGGATCGGTCCGCCGAAGTGAACACTCGTCCACCAGGGGCAGGATGCCCTGGTTGGCTCCCTAATCGACGCAAAAAATTCCGCTGTAGCTTAACTACGTTGGAACGATTTGGTGAGCGCCAAAGAGCCGTCCGTGGCTCTGGCGCTTATCCTATCGGTTGATTTCATCGATGATGCGCTTGACGGCATCGGCGGCATCCTTCGCGCCTTTCGCGGCGCGACAAGCGCGGAACGTCTCACCTGGACGCGCGTGGCGTCCGAGTAGGGCGAACGCGCTTGCAACGAGCGAAAACAGCGCATCATCGGTTAACCGGCGCGGATGCGCGTTGTGTGCGCGTCGCTCGCGACGCTTCAATTTTCCATTGAAGTGTAAGCGCGCCGGCGATTGCGGTCGCGGTTTGGCGTCGCGCTTGCCGATACGCGTTGTGCATTCCACTTGTGCGCTTTCAGGTTGCGCCACAAAGTGGTAGCCTAGTGAACTCACCGCATTGCTTTCCATTTGATTCCCCTTGTTTGGGTGTCGTTGTTTAACTCTGCACAATCATACAATACAATCGCGAGCATGTCAAACGAAAATGACTAAAAATCTTTTCTTGAAATCCGTTTGACATGCTCGCAATCGTGTTGTATATTGGAATGTAGTTGAGACGCAACCAACAACCTGAGAGGGAAAGACAATGCGAACGCGACGCGGACAAATCGTCATCGCTAGCGGAAACAGGAAGCGCCTGTTTAAGCTGGATTGGATTGAAGAGATGGAACTCGCGCTAGGCAAAGTGAAAAAGGCGGGATCAACGCCTACGATTCACGCCGAACGCGATACCACGCTTCCCGCAAACCGCGCGCCTCAGGAACGGCGCAAGATGAACAAGCGCGGCAGCGCTTTCAGCAAGAAGCGCCGCGGCAAGTGAACACCCGTCCACCAGGGGCAGGATGCCCCTGGCTCCCCTCTGGCGCGACGCGCGGCATTCCAACGTAGCTTAGCTACGCTGGAGCGCACAAAGAGGCGCCATGAGCGCCCTAGACGGTTTATTTGCCTGCGAGCATAATACGGTCAAAGAATTCAATGTACGCTTCGGCAATATCCTCTTGTGCCAGAGGCAAGCGCCGCGGCATTAGGCGAGCGATATTGATTAGCTCGCGGACGATGCCACTAACTTGCCAATCGTGGATTGTTCCCGTTGCGTTCACTTGACCTAGAGCGCTGTGAATGCCAGTATTCCACGCTTGACAGAACGCGAGGAACTCAGGCGATGCCGTCAACGGCCATGCCGTAAACGTGCGCAGCGCATGCCCACAATTTGGGCAAAAGATGTACGACGGTTTACCATCGTCGCAACACTTTGGACAGAGCATTGTTTTTCTCCGGGTTGTGTTTGAACTCTGCACAATCCTAGCTCACGATTGATTATTAGTCAAATCCAATTTTTTATTTGACAACGGATTTTCTTGTGCTATGGTATCAGTGTAGACAACGAGTCAACGAGAGGAAACAGAATGAAAGCGTATGACAAGGGATTCCGGGACGGGCGGAACTCTGTGCCCAAAGCTGGATTCCGCGCATTCGAGTCAGACCGCGCGAACAAGGAATATTTCCGCGGGTATGCTGACGGGGTTGCTGCAACCTATCCGACGCGCACCATCGTCAAATGCCCAAAGGATAGCGCGATCTTCGCGGCCATTCCTGAACCGTACATGATTCCTCGCGAGGGGTTGACCGCGAAAATCGACTGTCCCGTTTGCGGTCGCGGATACTTCCAGGACAACGATACGGGCGAATTTGTGTGCGAAAGCGCCCTAATCATCCTGCGCCAACCGTCCAATGCCGACGTGAAAAAACTCCCGCGACGATAGGCCGCGGACGCGCCAGGACCGCTCTGGCGCCCCGATCTTTTTTCTAGCGTAGCTTAGCTACGTTGGAAAAAAGATCGGGGCGCCAGGATCGATCCTGGCGCGTTTCTCAGCATTCGTGGCGGGTCTCGGCGTTGACGCCAAACGTGTCAAGCAACCATGCCCAACGGAGATTGGCGATTGTCGCGTTGTCGCACGGCCAAACAGCCATCGGCCATGTTCCGCACGCGGTTTGCTCGGCGCCGGTTGTGTCGGCAGCCTGTTGACCACGGTCGCGGTCGCGATACCATCGGAGACTGATTTTTCCCATTGGATTGAACCTCTCAGGTTGCGTTGTTGATTCTGCACAATCATACCTTACAAAATAGCGTTGTCAAGGAAAAAGATTAGGAATCTTTTTCCTTGACAATCCGAGAATCGCGCCGTATGATTAGGTGAGTTCAAAACACAACACCATCCGAAAGGAAGTGCAGCAATGTCCACTTACGAGAATCGCGAGCGAACCGTGGAGGAGCGCTTGCAGGATATCAAGAATGCCGCGCGGGACGGCGGCTGTTCGTGGGACGACATTCGCGCTCGCGTCCGGGCGCTCACTGGCGACAACGAAGCGCTTTACACCGAGTACTGCAAGCGCGTCGGCGCGCTCCCGTCCTAGTTCGACCTTGCTGGGATTGTCAGGGATTTTTCCTTGACAATCCTGGTATCGCGAGCTACAATTGAGCATCTTCAACAACGGCGGCACGTGTCCGCATAGGAGAAAACAAGCCATGCACTGGCCGTAGGGACCGTAAGCAAAGCACAAGGGCGCCGCGGGTACGACTCCCTATCCCCTCCCCGCGGCGCCAACGACTCCCGCGACCGGGCGCACTGCCGACTATCGGCGCCTATTCCCCGGTCGCGGGCAGCAGAAGCGCCAGGATCGTTCCTGGCGCCCTTAGACCATTCCAACGTAGCTTATGTACGTTGGAATGATCCAGTGAGCGCCAAAGGCGCCCTAAGCGGTTTACCATTCATCGTCGCAATCGGTACCGAGATGCACGTCGAACGGGTTGCAATTGTGCAGCAACGCGTATGACTCTCGGCAAAAGATTTCAAACGCGTGGCGTTCGCAATCCAGTGCGCAAGTGCGCGCTTGCCATTGTCCTGTCGCAAGCTTGCAGCGCTGCACACTGTACTTGCCATTGACGTGGCGGATAAGCGCCACAATCACGCCGTTGACGTTGGGCGATTTGTTCAAGGTTTCGGTAATCGGCATGATTGTCCTCAGGTGGTGTTGTTAACTCTGCACAATCCTAGCTTACGATTATTAATCTGTCAAGTGGAAAAAATAATTTGACAAATGGTTTTTCGATGCTATGATTGTGCAGAGTCAACGAGACAACGAGAGGGAAAACAATGATCTTGAAAACATGGTATCGCTCACTGAAAAAGGCAATTCGCAAGTACAACGACGATTGCGTTCGACGTTGGCCGAACGAGTACCGTCGCGCTACCGATGCTGAAATCAAAGCGTGGTGCGACAAATGGCGACACAAGTTGCGCGGACCGGTCAAAAAGATCATTTGTCGTCGTCTTTCAACTGGCGACGCCGTTGGCAACTTGTACATTGTCTATTAGGGGGAAACAGCGATGCTACGATGGTACGTTTATGTGTCCGATCATAGCGGTATGGCGGATGCGCCCGTTTTCAAGGCGCCCGCCGTTCTACTCGGACGGGACACAACGGAACACGGTTTTGACACGGAGCAAGAGGCGCTGGAGTTCCGCCGCGCTGTCAACGAGCGAGAGTCTACCGCGCGACGGCGCGCCTCTCGCAACCTGGAATACATGCGACGGGTTCGATAGGAAAAAGGGGACGGTCTTAGGACCGTCCCCCTCCTTTTTTAACGATTTATGTTTCGGCCAACGTACATAAGCTACGTTGGCCGAAACTTTTGGGCGCCAGAGCGATCCTGGCGCGTCTGGACTATGTTTCCGGGAGATTCGCTTCGCACCAATCGTTGGCGCGCTTGAGAAGTTCGGTGCGCTTGTAGCTGTAGTTCGGTGTAACACCGTCCCACAACGGCTCCAGGATGCGCAGAACCGTCAGCGCTTCATCGATCTTGCCCGCGTCGATAAGGTTGATTATCTCGGCTTTTTGGCGCTGCAAGATATTGTCCATCTGCCATTCTTCCAGAATCATGGTATCTCTCCAGGAAAAGGGTTGTTTTGAACTCACTTAATCATACGCTATGATCTTTAATCTGTCAAGAGGAAATTTTTATTTGACAAGTCTTTTTTCTGTGCTATGATTGTGCAGAGTCAACAACGGGAGGAATCGGCCATGCTGACTAACTGGATTAATCAAGAGGCGATCATTATCCACGTGGCGAACCGTCTTGCTTGGAGCGGCGGACCGATCAACTTCGCGGCTGCAATGGAAATCGGCCGCGAGATACTTGCTCGCGAGCATGATGCTCGCGGCATGACGTTGCAGCGGATTGCTGCCGCCGCTGTTCAAATGGCCACTAACGGTCCGCCTAACTGGAAGCCGTGAAAACGGCGCGCGAAATTGGAAAAAGGAATTCCTATTCCTGTTCCATTTCGCAGCGCTTGTATATAGCGGCGGGAGGGGTGCGAATCCCGGTGGACGCCTGTACAGTGTTCAGCCGTGCGCTGCGCAGGCATCCACTGGCGTTTTGTACACTGTACAGGCGCGCACTGTCCGTGCGCTCACTGTCACTCTGTACACTGTACATACGTTCATTGTACACCTGTTCATTGCGCGGCATCTGTCCACCATACCCTAGCATATAATCGAGCCTAAGTCAAATGATTAGCGCCGCCTAATACTGGAGATTATCGCCAACTAATGTAGGAAATTAGCGCCGTCTAAGAAGCCCCGATCGGAATTCCGCTGTAGCTTAGCTACAGCCGCGCGTCGAAAGTCGCGCCAGAGCGATCCTAGAGCGTTTACGGGGCATGTATGATTCTGCAACACTTTTGAGCAGTGTATTGCTTATCTCTAGGGAACCGGTCTGCGCAGCGGCTGCGCAGAAAGTTGCGCAATTACTTTTGTGATTATTGCTCAAAATCGGTTGACTCTCCCCGGGCCGGAACTAGAATTACATTGTTCGGGGAGTCAACGCTAAGGGGTTTGGCCATGATGATTTTCGTGTATGTCGAGATTTTCGTCGCGGGCAAGAAAAAGTATACGATGACTTTGCCTCAGTATCGTCCGGACGTTCCGGGCGCGACCCGCGAAGAAAAGCGGCACAATGCTGAACAAATGGCCATTGCCGAAGCGAAGCGCAATTGGTTTCGCGCACCGAAGTGCGCGGCGAAGCGCGATGTAACCGTGTTCTCTATCGGGAGTTAGTGCAATGGTTTTTCCTATCGACGCGTCGCCGGAATTGGTGGCATTCTGTACAGATTGGCATGATGGACAATGGTCCAGTATGTACAGTGTGCTCAGTACTGGACAAATCCACAGCGCGGATTATCTGCGCGGTCTCGCGAGTGAGCTGCGCGCCGTCCGGCGTATGGTGGACAAGAGTACAGTAGCATTCGACGGCGACCGCGAAGCGTGGTTGGAACAATTCAGCGTGTTGCTTGCAACGGTGGAAGCGCTGGAGGAAGCGCTACCCGAGGAAGAGTAGTGTACAGATGTGATCCTAGCGCAGGAAGCGCTAGGATCGCGCAGGGCGAGCGCTGTCCGTTTTGCTGTAGCTTAGCTACGTTGGAACGAACAAAGTCGCGCCAGCGCTGTCCTGGTGCGTTTACAGCGATTTTGATTATTAATCGAATTTTCCTTGACAATCCGCGGCCGCGAACTATGTTTCCCTTGTCGGGGAGAAATCCGACGCGACGAATCCTCTTTTTTGGAGTTCCTGCAATGGCGAAGAATCACGTATCTGGCCACAATATCGTCAAGAGCACGGGTCGCCGTTTCTGTGAAGAATGCGGTCAAGAATGCCGCATCAACCGTGCCGATACGTGGCGCGCCGCGGGCAAGGTATGTCCGGCGTGCGGTTCGCGCCGGTTATCGGTGGACTATGTTCCGGGCAAGCGCAATTCCAAAGCGCCGACCGCGACCAAAGCGCCGACCGCGACCAAAGCGCCGAGCTACTCGGCGCATTGCATGCGCTGCGATCTTCCCTTCAATGGTGAAGATTGTCCGCGCTGCGATAAGCGCGCCGAGCATTGGATTCTTGCGTATGAAGATTACGCTTGGATTCCCGTACTCGTGCGCGTTCCACCAACGGATCAAATATCGTGGCACAATTACGAAGATGACAAGCGCGCGGCGCGCAGTTTGAACGTCAACAGCTAGTGTACAAATGTGATCCTAGCGCAGGAAGCGCTAGGATCGCGCAGGACGAGCGCAGATCATTTTGCTGATGCTTAGCTACAGCCAACCCAACGGGACGCGCCAGGATCGATCCTGGCGCTATTACGGGGCATGCCCCGTAATAGCGCCAGGATGCGCCAGGATCGACGCGCAGCGCCTCAGGCTATCATCGGCCGTTTTGTGATTATTAATCAATCCTGGCGCATCCTGGCGCTATTACGGGGCATTCTGATTAATGATCAGAGCGGAGCGGAGCGGAGCGGAGCGGAGCGGAGCGGAGCGGAGCGGAGCGGAGCGGAGCGGAGCGGAAAAATCTTTTTTATTTCCTTGACTCTCGAAATCCCGATGCTATGGTTTCATTGTCGGGGAGAAATCCGACACAAACCTTTTTCCGGAGTAATGCAATGGCAGCAGCAGAATTTGTCCTGAATGCGGTTCGCGAATCGGAGTTGAACCTCTCGCGCCAACAGGTTCGCGCGATGGTGCGCGATTTCAAAACCAACGTGCGCTATATGGGGAAGCGCGCCGCGGTTCGCGAATTGCATATCGATATCTGCGATATGCAGGAAACCGAATTCGGCGCGCCGCCTGTCATCCGCGCCTAGTCGTCAACCCCTGGCGCGCCGCATTGTGCGGCGCGCCTCTTCCCTGGATTTCTGTACACTACTGAGGATTTGTCCAATGCTTCACCTATCCGCAACTCCGCTGTACCAATACCTTTTGGGCACGTTCACGCAAATGAAGCGCCAACGCGTCAAAACGGTGTGCGGGAAAACCGTTGCCATGGCGCGAATCACCTGCCGTCCCGAGCGAACGCAATGCCCAAAATGCGCTGCAATCGTTCCCGTCACCACGACGCGCGACGAGTATACGACGCGCTATCCGGCGCGATAGTGTACAGGCGCGATCCTAGACGAGAATCGTCTAGGATCGCTTTTGGCGAGCGCTGTCCGTTTTGCTGATGCTAAGCTACACCGGAACGAACAAAGTCGCGCCAGCGCTGTCCTGGCGCGTTTACAGCGATCCGAACTATTTTGGGATTTTTAATCAAAATCGGTTGACTCTCTCGTGGCGCAAGGTATAACTTCATTGTCCGGGGAGTTCCCGGACGCGTCCGAAAAACCTTTTGGAGTTCCTGCAATGGCCGATTTCCGCTTTCCCGCTGACGTTCGCCCGTTCGTCGAATCACTCGCAAAATTGCTTTATTTCGCGAACGCTCGCGATACCGGCAAGTGGGCATGGCAATCATCCGATCCGGCGCACAATGGCGTTTTCGGCGCAGCCATGACTACGGTGGAAATGATCATCCGGGAAGTATGCGGCGCCGCTATCCTGGAAGCAATCGGTCGCAGCCGTTACGGTTGGAACTTTGGCGGAAACGGTTCTTTCCTACTCGACATTGAGGTTGCTGTACAAACGGCCATCGAAACGATCGCGCAGGAAAAATGGGACGCCGGTTTTCAGGCGGGTTGCGCCGCTTACCCTGAAAAAGTTCCCGATCAAGAGGGATTCTCGGAAGAATTTCAGGCGGGTTGGCGCGCCGCTTTCAACGAGTGCGCCGCGGACGAATCCCGTTAACAGCCGTATACTGGCCAAACGATCACAGCCGCGAAAGCGGCTGTTTTCGTTTCTGGCGAGCGCAGGGCGCTCCAACGTACCTAAGCTACAGCAAACCGGGGCGCTAGCGCCAGGATCGATCCTGGCGCTATTACGGGGCATGCCCCGTAATAGCGCCAGGACGCGCCAGGATCGATTAATAATCGTTCTGGCCATAGTGGTAGCCTGGCGCTCCGATCGGCGTTTCTGGCGCGTCCTGGCACTATTGCGGGGCATTCAGGCGGATTTGATTAATGATCGGTTGGCGCGTCCAGCTGGAAGAATCGGAATATTTTTCGGTTGACAAGCGCCGCGGCGCATGGTAAGTATTAGTGTCGGTTGGACGTTTCACAACACTTTGTCAGGAGTGAATGTAATGTCACTGCACGTGAAAAACATCGTCGTCGGTCCGGCTTACCCTGAATGTCTGTACACTAACGCGCCGCACTGGCACGTTGATTGGACAATTGTACACGTGCACGCCGATGGCACGTTTGAACAATGTCCGATGCGTCGGACGTTTGACAACGAGAGCGCGGCGCGCGAATGGGCGCGCGTCAACCTGGATTTCTAGGCCGATAGGCCGCCAAACGCGCCAGGATCGCTTTTGGCGAGCGCAGAACATTTTGCTGTAGCTTATGTACAGCCAAGCGCGCAGAGTCGCGCCAGCGCTGTCCTGGCGCTATTACAGCGATTTGACTTTTTCGGAAAAAAAGATCAAAAATCAATTGACAATCCCCGCGGTGCAAGCGATAATGGATTGTGTCGGGGATTTCAACGGAGCGGAAAAATGAACTGCATTTTTGTTCACGTCGAAGTGATGGTCAACGGGAAGCGGAAGTACACCTATACGCTTCCTCAGTATCGTCCCGATGTTCCGGGCGCGACCAAAGAAGAGAAGCGCCACAATGCGGAGCGCATGGCGCTTACTCAGGCGCAGACCTATTGGTTTCGGGCGCCCAAGTGGGCAGCGAAGCGCGAACAAACGCAGTTTGTTATTGGCAGCTAATCGCGAGGATTAGCGCCGCCTAATGTGGGCGGCGCGATCTTCGCTCTACTTGAAAGGGAAGTGTACAAATGCTCATTTGGACTATCCAGGTTACTCGGGTTGATGGCAGTGTACGCAAGCACACTATCGCGTCGGAAACCGATACCGATGCTATCGTCGCCGCGCTTCGCGCCGATCGCGCGGAGCAGCGTGCTCTTGC
>Ga0182032_10001405_pt1 | contig 10760 bp, 8 predicted proteins | sample tim00Cox00000000_FD_125970 | JGI IMG/M metagenome (GOLD analysis project Ga0182032, IMG submission 125970) | Lab enrichment of tropical soil microbial communities from Luquillo Experimental Forest, Puerto Rico - timezero.00C.oxic.00.000.000 | ecosystem: Environmental > Terrestrial > Soil >... | reverse complement strand
CTTGCGGCCGAACTGGTCGCCCATCGAGCCACCGACCAGAATCAGCGCGCCCAGGAACAACGCGTACGCCTCGATGACCCACTGAACGTCCGTGATGGTCGCGTGCAGGTTGGATTGGAGCGCGGGGAGCGCGACGTTCACGACCGTCCCGTCGATGAAGGTCATGCTGGAAGCGATAATCGTGGCGACGAGGGTCCAGCGGCTCCGTGATTTCATGCGCGGGATCATCACCCACTCCTTGGTCGATGTCTGCAAGATTCCGAGCAGTCCCATGGCGCCGTCGCTCCGCGCATAAGCGGATCCAGGCGCTCGCCCCTTATACTGAGCATCAGGCGTGACATGAGACGGAAGAACAGTGCGAGTGATCCCCTCTGGTACCGGGATGCGATCATCTACGAGCTCCCGGTAAAGTCGTTCTACGATGCCAATCAGGACGGAATCGGCGATTTCGCGGGCCTCATCGAGAAGCTCGATTACGTCGCGGAGCTGGGCGTCACGTGCGTGTGGCTCCTTCCGTTCTTTCCTTCCCCTTTGAAGGACGATGGGTACGACATTTCCGACTACCGGAACGTGCATCCGAGCTACGGCAGCCTCGACGACTTCAAGCAATTCCTTCACGCGGCGCACGAGCGCGGACTCGAAGTGGTCATCGAGCTGGTAGTCAATCACACCTCGGACCAGCATGAATGGTTCAAGAGAGCCCGCGCGGCGGCGCCGGGCAGCCCCGAGCGCAAGTACTACGTCTGGAGCGACACCGACCAGAAGTATCACGGCGCGCGAATCATCTTTCTGGACAGCGAGCGGTCGAACTGGACATGGGACGCGACGGCACAGGAGTACTATTGGCACCGTTTCTTTCAGCACCAGCCGGATCTCAACTACGACAATCCGGCGGTTCTCGCCGAGGTCGAGCAGGTGATGGATTTCTGGCTGGAGCTCGGCGTCGATGGCTTCCGGCTGGACGCCGTGCCGTATCTGGTCGAACGCGACGGCACCAGCTGCGAGAACCTGCCCGAGACGCACGCCATCCTGAAAGCGATCCGCGGCTATGTCGATGCAAAATGGCCGAACCGAATGCTGCTTGCGGAGGCCAACCAGTGGCCGGCGGATGTGCGCGCGTATTTTGGCGCGGGCGACGAGTGCCACATGGCTTATCACTTTCCGCTGATGCCGCGCATCTTCATGGGCGTGCATCTCGAGGATCGGACGCCCATTGTCGATATCATGCGGCAGACGCCGGAGATCCCGGACGTGTGTCAGTGGGCATTGTTCCTCAGGAACCATGACGAGCTGACGCTCGAGATGGTGACCGATGAAGAGCGCGACTACATGTATCTGGCGTACAGCGCCGACCCGCAGGCGCGTCTCAACCTCGGCATCCGCCGACGGCTGGCCCCACTCATGGGCAATCACCGCCGTCGGATCGAGCTGATCAACAGCCTGCTCTTTTCCTTTCCCGGCACACCGATCGTCTATTACGGCGACGAGATCGGCATGGGCGATAACACGTACCTGGGCGATCGCAACGGCGTGCGAACGCCGATGCAGTGGTCCGGGGATCGGAACGCCGGCTTCTCGCGCGCGGATCCCGCTCGACTCTACAGCCCAATCATCATGGATCCGGTGTACGGATATCAGGCGGTCAACGTCGAGGCACAGGTGCGCGAGACCTCGTCGCTGCTCCATTGGATGAAGAATCTGATTCACCTGCGCCGCCTCTTCAAAGCGTTCAGCCGGGGGACGCTCGAGTTTCTCGATCCGGTCAATCGGAAAGTGCTCGCGTACATTCGGCGGTACGAGGAAGATGTGATCCTTTGTGTGGCCAATCTGTCTCGCTCGGTCCAGCCGGTCCAGCTGGACCTGGCCGCGCTCGACGGGTACACACCGGTCGAGATGCTCGGTTACACGGACTTTCCTGTCATCGGTCGGGAGCCGTACTTTCTGACGCTCGGACCCTATGACTTCTACTGGTTCGAGCTCCAGCGCCGAGGCGACTAAGCCCGCCGCCACGACCGCCGAGCTCGTTGTCGGCATCGCGAGCTACAACGACGTCGACACGATCGGAGACGTCGCGGCAGCCGTTCGGAGCGGTCTGGAGGAGGCCTTCGACGGAACAGCATCCCTGGGCGGGGCCTCCATCGTAGAGAGCCGGATCCTGCTCGCCGACGGCGGTTCGAACGACGGCACGCCGCAGCGAGCCCGCGAAGCTTTGGGGCCGGCGAACGCCACTCTCGTGGAGGTCACCTATCCGCGGGCCGCCGGCGATCTTCTCGACGTCCCGTATCACGGACGCCCCGCGCGCGCGCGCGCGCTGCGCGCCATTCTGGAAGGCGCGCACACGCCGGGCGTCAAAGCGTGCGTCGTGATCGACGGCGGGATTCGAACCGTGGCACCTGGTTGGATCCCTGCGCTCGCGGGACCCGTACTCGATGGAGGATTCGACTACGTCTCGCCCTTCTACGCTCGACACCCTTACGAAGGCGCGCTGACCAAAGGGATTGTGTACCCGCTATTTCGCGCGTTATATGGCGTCCGGTTGCGGCAGCCGGCGGTTGGAGAATTCGGTGGCTCGGCGCGGCTCGTCGAGGCCTATCTCGACGCGGACGTGTGGGACCTTGATAGCGCGCAGATCGGGATCGACCTTTGGCTGGCGGCGGGGGCGGCTGCCGGAGGATTCAAGCTCTGCGAGGCCCCGCTTGGCCGCCGGACGTTTCACACGAGAGGGGAGGCGCTCGATCTGGGGACGACGCTCGTCCAGGTCGTCGGCACACTGTTTGCCGACCTCGAGGGCCGCGTGGATGTCTGGCAGCGCGTGCGCGGCTCGGTTCCAGTTCCTTTGATTGGCGACCCTCCAGCAGTGGTTCTCGAAACGCCACAGGTCAACGTGGAAGGGCTGATCGAATCGTTCCGCCTGGGATATCGTGAGCTCCGCGACATCTGGACGTGGACGATGCCTCCCAAGAGCATTGTCGACCTCAGACGCCTCCTCGATGTCCCACCTCAGCGCTTTCGGCTGGACGACGACCTCTGGGCGCGTATTGTGTATGACTTTGCGCTTGGCTACCGTCTCCGCGTGCTGCCGCGGGATCACCTGCTTCGGTCGCTGACGCCGCTCTACCTCGGGTGGCTGGCGTCCATGATTCTGCAGGTTCGCGATGTGCCACCGGAAGGCGCCGACGCTCGTATCGAGCAGCTGGCGCTCGCGTTTGAGGCGGAGAAGCCCTACCTCGTGTCGCGATGGCGGTGGCCAGAACGGTTCCGGACGTGAGAATCGTGAAATTGCTTATCTGGTAGGAGCCAGCATGTGGCAACAGGTTCATAAAATCATCAACGAGGCCAGCTCGCGCATCGCCACCGGCATCGTGAACTTTCTGCCGGGGGTCGTGGTGCTGCTCGTGATTCTCGCGGTGTCCGTGCTGCTTGCGTTTGTCGCGCGGTATGTCATTCTGCGCGCGCTCACGAGCCTCGACTTCGATCGGCACGCGCGCCAGATCGGATTGTCCACTCACACGGACTGGTCGGTCACGAGAAGCCCGTCGCTCCTGATCGCGCGCGCCGTTCAGTGGACCTTCCTGGTGCTGGGACTTCTGATAGGGCTGACAGCGCTCGATGCGACGATGCCGCAGCAATTCGCGTTGTCGATTTTCGGGTACTTCCCGCACCTCGTCGCGGCGGCGCTCATTCTCATTGTTGGCGGACTGCTGGCGCGGTTCGTGGCCCGAGCGGTGCTGATTGGAGCGGTGAATATGCACATGCAGTCCGCCCGGGTTCTGAGCCTGACCGCGAAGTGGCTGCTCTTCATGATTGCGGCGGCCATGGCACTCGATGACATCGGCATTGGCCGGAGCGTCCTGCTCCTCGCGTTCGGCATCCTGTTCGGCGGGATCGTTCTCGCGATCGCGATTGCGGTCGGTCTCGGAGCGAGGGACGTCGTGAGCAGGGCCATCGAACGACAGCTTCGCGAGCCGGGCAAGCCGGAAGACACCTTGGATCATGTGTGAACGACAGCGGCGCTCACTCATCTCCCAGGCAAAAGCGCGTTGCCATCTGAGTATGCTGACCGTCTGAGGTCCAGGGCGGTGTCAATGGGGTCGGATGGGCTGCTTGTTGAGGTCGCGTGACAAGATCAATTTGAACGTCAACCGGTCCGACGCGGACGTGAGGCCGACGCCGACGCCCGCCTCGATGTCGAAGAACCCGCCGTGGCGGTCGACGACCGTGTACAGCTGATGGACCTGATCATGAGGCGAGTAAAAGTTGTGAACAGGGCCGAAATCGTCGTACTCCTCAGCAGCCAGCGTCCAGACTGGTGAGAAGTTGTAGGCGATGCGCGTGGCAGGGACGAACTCCAGATTCTTCACGCCGTCGTAGGCTGTGTCGAAGATCGGATTCACGATGATGTCGACAGGCTTCAGATGCCAGCCGATGATCGGCCGAACCTCTGACGTAAAGCGCGCAGCGTCCCATCGCCGGGCGTTGTAGCTGAACTCGAAGTTGACGCCGTAAAAGAAGCGGCGCTCACCCGCGTTCGGCACGGCAAACAGCGTGCGCAGTTTGACGCCGTCCAGCCCCCAGCCCGTCATTTTGTCGTGCGTGTAGAGGGGCATGTAGAGGCCGAGCTCGAACCAGCTCGTCATGCCGTACGCCCATTCCGGGACGCCGTTCCAGGACCGATCCGCGATGACGGCCCCGGGAAACGCCGGCGTCGAGACGCCGATCGGCGTGAAGTTGTTGTGCCACGTCAGGTTGAAGATGCCGGGCTCGGCGAGGCCGCCATCATAGACCTGAATTTCGTCGGTCTGCGCAAAGGCCGATCGTGGCTGGAGAAGGGCGACGAGAGCGGCGGCTCCGAGCCACCAGCGCATCGTTGAAGTCCGGGGGCGCGGCATCAGACGCGTCCGGGCGATTGTACAGAGAAAGACGTCAGAACTTGACACGCGCGGAAAACTGCAATTGTCGCGCGGCCCGTGCCGAGACCGGCTGGCCGAAGAGCGGCGATCCGACCGTGCCGACGAAGTTGACGTAGTTCACACGATTCAGCACGTTGAATGCGTCGATGCCAAGCGTGACCGAGCGCGCGTCCTTGGCCGCTCCGCCCCCGCCGCCCGCGCTGGAGCTGAGGTTGAGGTCACGGGACACGCGGAGATCGAGCGTCGCGGCGCCTGCAGCCTCGAGCGTGTTCCGCCCGACGCCGAATGGGCGGGCGCGGCCGCGGCCATTGTTGTAGATATCCTGGCCGAGCGTCGCGGTATAAGGCCCCGCCGAATTCATCGTGAGCCCGACACCCAGATCGGCGAGCGTCCCGAGGCTTGCCCGGCCGAGCACGAGAAAGCGGTGCCGGCGGTCGAAGTCCGCCCTCCCCCACTCACCTGACAGATCGTAGTCGTTGGCGGGATACCAGGTGATGCCGTTTGTGTCGTTGTAGGCGCGACTCAACGTGTACTGCGTCTGTCCGTTGAACCAGCCGCTCACGCGGCCGCGCAAGGTGACCTGCAGGGAATCGGTTGTCTGGTGGCCAGTCGATTCTATCTGTCGAACGACGCCGTAACGGTCATCGGGACGCGTCAAGTAGAACGGGGGCGGTGGTGCGTTGATGTCTCGCGAGCGAAACAGCTGATAGCCGTGGGTCCCCGTGTAGGTCACCGACAACGTCAGCGCCTTGCGCAATTGATGGTCGAGGCCGAGGCCGTACTGAAGCGTTCGCGGAATCTGCACGGCGGGCGACAGGACGACGATGCTTGGCGGCTCCGACGACGGGGGCGAGCCCTGGAACGGATCCGGATACGATGGGTTGTTGACGACGTAGCGCACGAGTCCGCCGGGTAGCGAATGCAGCAGGTCGGCAATGGCGACAGCGCCGCTGCGATCGTTGAAGACGCCCGCGCCTCCGCGGATGACATCGGTCTTCTGATCACCGAGCGCGTAAGCGAACGACGCGCGTGGCGCGAAGTTGTCCGTGTCGTGAAAGTAGTTCTGCCAGTCATAACGCAGCCCCAGGGACACCGAAAGACCCGACCGCGGCTGCCAATCGTCCTTGACGTAGGCGCCAACCTGTTTCTCCAGAAACGCCAGGTCCCCGTTCCCCTGCTGCTGAACAAAGACATACGGTCTCCCGAGCTCATACGTCGTGAGGCCGCTGAACGAGAAGGTCCCACCGAAATTCGTATGGTCGTAGAAGCCTCGGCGACTCCAATCGGGCAACTGAAACCCCGACTGAATCAAGTGGCGTCCTTTGGTCCAGGCCAGGCTCTCGACGAGCTGCATGTGGGTCTCAGTACGCAGGAGATCACCCTGCGCCCCGCCGCCCGTGAACGCGCCCGCCACGACGATGCCGCGATCCGGCGAGACGCTGACGGTTGGCTCTCGCTCGTGGCCGACGAGCAGCTGGAACTGAAACAACAGCGTTGGACGAAAAACCGTCTGCTGCGTGTAGGTCACCTGCTGCTCGTTGTGCGTGAAGTCGGTGCCCGCCGACGGGAGCGTCGTGCCGCCAACGCCGCGGTTCTGGTTGCTCTCATACTCCCAGTTCGGCCGGATGGATATCGTGGTCTTGTCGGTGACTTGATGGCTGATGCTCGCGGCTACGAGCGATTGGCGGTTGGGCTGCGCGACGTTTCCCTGAATCGTCCCTTCGGGGCCGGCTGCATAAACGATGGCCTGCTGATCGTCGACCGAATCGTTCCCGGACACCAGGAACGAAGTCTTGCCGCCATGTCCCAGGGGGCCACTGACGACGCCCTCGACGATGTGCTTCTGCTCCGCGGGCTTTTCGACGGCAAATGCGTTACGCGCATCGAAGCGGGCGTCGCGGAAGACGGCGTTGCCTTCACCGTGGTATTCCTGGCCGCCTGGCTTCGTGATGATCTCGATCCGCCCCCGGCCGGGGCGAGCGTACTCGGCGGAGTATGGATCCTGGTTGATCTTGATTTGCTGCACGGCGGAGGCGCTCACTCTCAGCGCGCTGACTTCCATGCCGTTGACGACGATGGAAACGCCGGTGTTGCCCAGGGACCCGGAGTCGAGGAAACGCGAGAGCGTCGAGATGTAGTCCTGATCGAAGACGGGCAGGCTTTCGAGCATGTTCTGATCGACGGCAACGGCATCGAGATTGCCGGCGGGCGTCGCTTCGACGTGCGCTGCGCTGCTGACGGTGATCTCATGCGTCACATTCGCGATGCTCAGGACGAGGCGTTGCGCGCTCGGGGATCGGGCGCCAACGCGGAGACTGGTCGACGCTGGTTTGAACCCCTCGTAGATGGCGCGTATCTGGTATTGCCCTGGCGCGACTCGTTCGAAGCGAAACGCTCCGGAACCGTCGGTGGTGGCTGACTGGACGACGTGGCCGCCGGTGTTGAGCAGATCAACGGCGGCGCCGGAGAGAATGGCGCCCGTTTGATCCTGTACGACGCCGGTAACGATGGCCTGAGGGGCGCCTTGGGCGGCAGGCTCGGCGGCGAGAGTCAGGAAGACGGCCGCTGTAAGGACCAGCAATCCAAAGAACGTGATTCGGGATTCTTCCGTTTCGTTGGCCAAGCCGAAGGGTTTCGCTTGACGAACACCGATATCACAGACGCACAATGCGGAGCAAACGCTGACGGTCGCGATAGGAGCCACGTATGAAGGGTATCTTCGCAGTCATCGCAGGTTTCGCTCTCATCCACGAAGGAGGTGTTCAGCTCGCAGGAGGACGGGACGCTGACCGTCATCAAAGAGAACAGCCCGACCGATTTTGTCGTCGCGCAGACGGTGCAGACCCAAACGAGCGCGAAAACGTCGACGCTCGACTCGAAGACGAACCAGATTTATCTGATCGCAGCGGAGTACACGCCGGCACCGACGCCGCCACCGGGCGGACGGGGCGGCCGGGGCCGATGATCGCAGATTCGTTTGCGATCCTGGTCGTGGGGAAGTAGGCGCACCCGAAGTGATTGGGGGTGGCACGTCCCTGCGACGCGTGGCCGGCCTCGCCATCATTGGAGCGGCCATGACTGCTGTGAGCAGCAAAACGGCGACGCGCCAGTCAGACGCGATGCTCGTGCCGCAGTTTCGCGTTGATCCGTTCTGGCCGAAGCCCTTGCCGAACCACTGGCTGGTCGGGGCCGTGGCCGGCGTGGCTGTGGATTCGCGCGATCACGTGTGGATTACGCACCGGCCATCGTCGTTGCAGCCGAACGAAACGCGGTCGATTTGGCAGGCGGCGCCTCCTGTCCTCGAGTTCGATCCAGACGGAACGCTCGTCTCGTCATGGGGCGGACCGGGACCGGACTACGAATGGCCGCAGCTCGAGCATGGCATCTACGTCGATCATCAGGACAACGTCTGGCTGGGCGGCGGAGGCGACAAGGACGCCCAGATCCTGAAGTTCACGCGGGGCGGGCGATTCTTGATGCAGATCGGACATCAGGGACAAGGAAAGGGGAGCAACGATACCGCGAATCTCGGCGCCGCCGCCAACATGGTCGTCGATCGATCGACGAACGAACTGTACGTGGCGGACGGGTATTTCAATCACCGGATTATCGTGTTCGACGCCACGAGCGGCGCGTACAGACGGCACTGGGGCGCGTACGGCCAGAGGCCGGACGACAGATATTTTGCGACCCTAGGCGAGCGCCTGCCGGGGCCGTTCAACGGCGCTGTCCAAAACGAGAACAAGCCCAGTCAATACGACCCCAACGGTCCGCCGCCCCCGCAATTCCGGATCGTGCACGCGGTGCAGATCTCCCGGGACGGCCTCGTATACGTCTGTGATCGCACGAACAACCGTCTTCAGGTCTTTCGGAAAGACGGCACGTTCGTTCAGGAGGCGTTCATCGCGAAGAACACGTTCGGGAGCGGGTCCGTCTGGGACGTCGGGTTCTCCACCGATCAGGACCAGACGTGGCTGATCGTTCCTGACGGCACCAACCAGCAGGTGTATGTGCTCGAGCGAAAGTCTCTGCGCCTCGTCAGCACGTTTGGCAGCGCCGGTCACTGGGCTGGGCAGTTCTATGGCGCGCACAACCTGGCCGTCGACTCGAAAGGCAATCTCTTCATCGCGGAGACGTACGAAGGAAAACGAGTGCAGAAGTTCACGAACGTGACACCTTCCGAACACGGACGAAGCGGTTAGACTACGAGAATGCACCTGCAGGAAGCCCGGTTGTGTCTCGACTGTGAGGAACTGCACACGAGTGACACATGTCCACGATGTGCGTCAGATGCCTTCGCTTTCGTGACGCGGTGGATTCCGGCGAACGAACGGCGGGTTCGCGTGCGTCGGCCACCGCCAGCGCCCGCCTCGCCCCGCCGGGCTCGCTGGCTGACGGGGGCGGCCGGCGGACTGGCGGCATTTGCGGCCGTGCGGTGGCTCTGGCGCGCGCCGGCAGAGGCGTCAGCAAAACAGGCGGGCCGCGAGAGGGGTCGACAGCATGACGGGCCCGACAGGGAACACGATGTTCACTAATCGGCCGGCGATCCCGCCGTGCGCCGCTCGAGGATGATGGGGCGCCGCTTTCTTTTCTGGGGATTCAAGTCGTCGCAGCAGATTGTCGAGAGCAGTCTGGGTGCGCTCGAACGTGCGGTGATGTCCATCGCGTGGCGAGAGGGGGACATCAGCGTGCGCGAGGCGTGCAACCGCCTCCGCGTGGCCGTCGCGTACACGACGGTGATGACGACGATGGATCGGCTGTTCAAGAAGGGGCTGCTGACGCGCCGGAAGGTCGGGCGGGCGTTCGTGTACCGCGCGGCCGCAACGCGGAAAGAGCTCGAGGGCGCGGTCGCGAGCGAGCTCGTCCAGAGTCTGCTGCACCGCGACGACAACGAACCGCTGCCAGTCCTCTCGTCGCTGGTGGATGCGGTGTCGGATCGGGACCGGGCGCTGCTCGACGAGCTCGAGCGGTTGATCCATGAGAAGCGGCGCGCGGGAAAACAGCAATGAGCGAGATCAGGTTTGTCGCGCACGGCGTGACGCTGGCGTTGGCGTGGTTTCTCACAGTGAACGTCGCCGCGTCGGCATTGGTGGCGGCAGCGGTGGGCGGCTTGCTCACGCCGAGGCGCCGGTTCCGGCTGAGATCGTTTGAAGCGCCCGGGTTCTGGTTGACGCTGCGCCTGCTTCCTGCTGCATCGTCGGCGGCGTTCGTGGCGGTGCTGTTCGTGCCGTCGTACTGGGCGTACGAACCGCGCGAGGCCGCGGAGCGGTTCGGCGGCGTGACGCTCTTCGTGCTGGCGGCGGGTGGGACGACAATGGTCGTCACGGCGTTCATAAGGGGGCTCGAAGCGTGGAGAAGTGCCGCGCGTCGAGTTCGACATTGGATGACCCTGGCCCGCCCGGTGACGCTTGCCGCGACGTCCCTGCCGGCCTTCGAAATCGATGCCGATCGGGCGATGATCGCGATCGGGGGCGTGCTCCGGCCGCGACTCCTTCTGACGCGGGGACTGGTGGCTGCGCTGAACGACGCGGAGCTGTCGGCCAGCGTCGCCCACGAGCTCGGCCACCGGCGCGCATGGGACAACTTGAAGCGCCTCGTGATACGTGCGTCTCCCGACGTTCTGGTGCGGTTATCAGCCGCGCGCACGATCGAGCGGCAGTGGGCGGCAGCCGCGGAGCGCGCCGCTGATCGAGTGGCGGCGTCGGAGGGCACGGCGGCGCGCCGCGCGCTCGCATCGGCGCTCGTCAAAGTGGCTCGCTCGATGCCGGCCGCCGGAACGGTCGCCGAGCCGATCAGCACGCTCCTTGCGGACGCGGACATCACGGCGCGGGTGCGGCGTCTCCTGGACGG
>Ga0182032_10001396_pt1 | contig 10801 bp, 8 predicted proteins | sample tim00Cox00000000_FD_125970 | JGI IMG/M metagenome (GOLD analysis project Ga0182032, IMG submission 125970) | Lab enrichment of tropical soil microbial communities from Luquillo Experimental Forest, Puerto Rico - timezero.00C.oxic.00.000.000 | ecosystem: Environmental > Terrestrial > Soil >... | reverse complement strand
TGACGGATATCCTCCTCGCGGGTCCACAGGAGCTTGACCGGTTGCCCGGCCGCCTTGGCGATCAGCACCGCCTGCTTGACATAGTCCTGGACTGCCCCTCGCCGCCCGAAGCCGCCGCCAAGCATCGTCTTGTGCACGACCACCTTTTCCGGTGGCATCTCGGCCGCGGCGGCGGCAGCAGCAAGAGCGGCTTCGCCGCTCTGAGTAGGCACCCAGATCTCAACTTTCTCCGCGGTAACATGGGCCGTGCAGTTCTGCGGCTCCATCGTTGCGTGGCTGAGGAAGGGTACAGCATATTCGGCTTCGACGCGGGTCGCCGCTTTGGCAAGCCCGGCATCAACATCCCCGTAAGCGCGAACCACCGCCGCTTCGGGCGCAGCAAGTCCGCCGCGCAGGGATTGGACGATGCTGGCGCTCGACACCTTGCCGTTTTGCCCATCGTCCCAGGTTACCGGCAAGGCATCGACCGCCTGCTTCGCCCGCCACCAGTTGTCGGCGACGACAGCGACCGCACCAGGCAACGGGACAACGCGGTGCACGCCTTTGAGGTTGCGGATTTTGGCCTCGTCGTAGGATTTGACGGTGCCCCCAAACACCGGGCTCTGGACTATCGCGGCGTAAAGCATATTGGGCACGCGTACGTCGATCCCGAAGATCGGCTTGCCGGTGACTTTGTCGGCTGTGTCCAGGCGCTTTTGCGGGGTTCCCAGCAAGGTCCATTTCTTCGGGTCTTTGAGTTCTGGCAGGGCCGGGGGCGGTAGCTTTGCGGCGGCCGCGGCGACCTCGCCGTACCGCAGAGTGCGACCGCTCGGCTTATGTGTGACGACGCTCTTCACCGCCTGGCATTCAGCCGCCGGAACATCCCATTGCGCGGCTGCCGCAGCGATCAGCATTTCGCGCGCGATCGCACCCGCTTGGCGAAGGTATTCCTGCGAGGTCCGTACCGACCGGCTGCCGCCGGTGGACATCTCGCCCCAGGCGCGTTTGCGACGCAGATTCTCCTCGGGCGAGGGGAACTCCGCACGCACTTTGTTCCAGTCGCAGTCGAGCTCCTCGGCGACGAGCATGGGCAGCGCGGTGGTGATCCCTTGACCCATCTCGGAGCGGGCGACACGGATGATGACCGTGTCGTCGGGTTGAACCACCACCCAAGCATTGATCTCTGCGGGATTTGTCGCCGCCTCGGCGGCGCTCGCGGCTTCGGGCAAGCGGAGGCCCAGCGACATGCCGCCACCCACAGCGGCGACGCTGGCGATGAAGGACCTGCGACTGATCTGCGACATGTATGTCATGACCATATCCTCCGCATCACGCTTGAGCGGCTGTGTGGATCGCGCTCCGAATGCGTGTATAAGTGCCGCAGCGGCAGATATTGGTAATCGCGGCGTCGATATCGGCATCGCTCGGTTGCGGGTTCTCCTTCAAAAGCGCCGCGACCGCCATGATCATCCCGCTCTGACAGTACCCGCATTGCGGAACATCATGGGCGATCCAGGCCCTCTGGACTGGATGCAGGCTGCCGTTGTTCGAAAGTCCTTCGATTGTAACGATCTTATCGCCTTCGACCGCGCTCACCGGTACGGAGCACGACCTGGTGGCCACCCCGTCGACGTGAACGGTGCACGCACCGCACTGCGCGATGCCGCAGCCGAATTTAGTGCCGGTTAGACCCAGCGTATCGCGCAGCACCCAAAGCAGCGGAGTGTCGGGATCGATATCGACCTCTTCCGTCCGCCCGTTGATGGTAAGACGAAGCATGATGCTACCTCTCAATCGGTCTGCAGTACCCAACCGGGAGCACGCCGGTGATTCTAATGCCGGTCACTCGGACCGCCCAATTGCCAATTCGAGTCAACCGTTAACAATTTCGCGAGGCAATGACGCAGCCGAAGGCCCGCATCGGCCAATCACCCTTGTGTGTTAGGGCAGAACAGCCGACGGCGTTCCTGATCGGGACGGCCATCCGCCACACCGAGTTTCAAACTGCAGAGATCGCACGCCAGAGGGTTGACCGGGCGCTCCGCGCATTCTTACAGTCCCGCCCGATGGGGAGCTCGGAAGACGAGGTTCAAGTTTTGACAGCGCCTACGGCCATCGGCCATCGCTGTAGCAGAAACCGAGCCAGCCGACCGTGAGGGTTCCGCTCGCCTGGCGCATCTTGACCTACGACAAAAGGCGTACCGGGCTCGCGCTCGTTGGAATCTTCATGGCGATCCTACTTGTGTTTGTCGAGCTCGGCTTTTTCTACGCCGTGCCGCGTGGCGGATTACTACTTTACGACAATATGCAGTTCGATCTGCTGCTGGTCTCGGACCAATACGAGTACCAGGCACAACCGGGGGCTTTTCCGCTCAGCCAGCTCGCCCGAGTGAAAGCGTCGGCCGACGTCCAGCAGGCGACCCCGGTTTATTTCGGGTTTGCCAAATGGAAGAGCGGCGAAGGAGGTGTTTGGCCGGATATTTTTATTATCGGCTTCGATCCTGCGCGCAGGATCTTCCTTCCCGACAGCATCGAACGACAACAAGACGTGCTGGATCGGGCCGGTACAATCCTCGTCGACAGCGCAACCCGGCCGATGTTTGGCCCGCTCGACACTGGCCGAGTGGTCGAGATCGGCAATCGCAATGAGACGATCGGCGGGCAATACGTTCTGGGGACGGGTTTCATGGGTCTCGGCGTCGCTTTGGCGAGCGCCTCGACGTTTGACCGGATGTTCCAGGGCCGCGGCCTCGATTCGATCAATCTCGGCGTCATCGAGCTGAAGTCGGGGGTCGATCGCACGCGCGTGGCAGCAGATTTGCTCGGAAAGACTGGTTCCGGCACTCGGATATTTACGCGCGCGGAGCTGGAGGCTCACGAAACCGCTTACTGGACGACCCGCACCTCGGTCGGGATCATCTTTGGATCGGGACTGCTTATCTCCTTCGTGGTTGGGATCATGATCGTCTACCAGATCGTGTCGACCCAGGTCGGGCGGCAGCTCCCGCAATTTGCCACATTGAAGGCGATCGGCTACCCCGACCGTTCGCTGGTCAGAACGGTCGGGGCAATGTCGCTGATGATCGTCGTTGCGGGCTTTCTTCCGGCGCTGATCGCGGCCGTGGAGCTCTACTCGATCATCCAGGAAAAGACATTGCTGCCGGTGATGATGAGCGAGACCCGTGTTTGCGTCGTGTTCGGCGCCGCTCTCGTCATGGCATTGGTTTCGGCACTGCTCTCGGTCGGCGGCTTGCGGCGAGCCGATCCCGCCGATGTTTTCTGAGAGGAAGCCGGGTTCTGTCCCTCTCGTCCTCCCCGCTTAGGCGCCGTCCAACGGGATTTCGACCGGGCTCGGTTCCGCTCGCCTGGCGCAACCTTTTCGCCAACAAGCCGCGCCTTTTGCGTTCGGCTAGCGGCATCGGTTTTGCGGTCCTGCTGATGCTGATGCAGCTTGGTTTCGAACAGGCTTTTTTTGCCAGTTCATTGGAGGTCATTCGCGGGCTCGACGGCGATATCTTCATCCAGAGCATCCACAAGTACCAGTTCGCCACTCGAGACCCCTTTCCTCGTTCTGATCTCGACACGGCGGCAAAGGTGGCAGGCGTTACCAGTGCGTGGCCTCTATATGCCGACTGGTTCGACTTTTTCTGGAAGAACCCGTTCGACGGCAAAGTTTTCCTCGTTCGCGCCTTTGGCTTCGATCCGGATAAGCCAGTCTTCTCTTTTGCCGAGGTCGAGGCGAACCGGGAGAAATTGAAGGAAGCGAATACCGTTCTGATCGATCGCCGGGCCCGGCGCTTTCTTGGGATGGACCGCGATCCCACAGAAGCCGAGCTAAACGGCACCAAAGTGAAGGTGGTCGGCAGCTTTGCCCTCGGCCCCGATTTCCAGAGTGACGGTACGGTCATTATGAGCGACCAAAGCTTTGCGAGCCTGCTCAGGGGCCCGGCAGGAAACCCGTCTGAGATCGATCTGGGTGTGATCAAAATCAGCTCCGGCAACAATTTGGGCGCCATTCAACAGGCGCTGCGAAAGGTGCTGCCCGAGACGATCAGTGTCTTTACCAAACCCGAGTTAATCGAGTTCGAGAGAAAGTTTCAGGCCGATGTGTCCTCGGCCGGGCCGATCTTTGCGATGGGGACGATTGTCGGCTTTGTTGTGGGGATGCTGATTTCATACCAGGTCACCTATACCGACCTTTCCGACCAGCTGCCACAATATGCGACACTGAAGGCGATCGGGTATCGTAGCGGCTATCTGCTGAGGGTCGTCCTCGAACAGGCGGCATTCAATGCCTTGGCGGGGTGGATTCCGGCATGGCTGCTCAGTATCGGGCTCTATTATGTGATCGGACGGGTCGCGCTATTGCCCTTGCAGATGAGTGTGAATGTGACGCTTGTGAGTCTCGGTTTGACCCTGGGGATGTGCCTGATCTCGGCAGTGCTCGCCGTTAAGCGGGTCATTCAGGCCGACCCCGCGGAGATTTTCTAATGTGCGCCGCGATGGTCGCCGAGCACGTCGAAGCCACGACACCTGCGAAGGCTCCTTCTGAGCATCCGGTGGTCGCGGTCGAAGGGTTGAACCATTACTACGGCGAGGGCCAAGCGCGAAATCAGGTCCTTTTCGATAACCGGATCGAGATCCCGACGGGACAGCTCGTCGTGATGACCGGCCCTTCAGGAGCCGGAAAGACCACTCTATTGACCCTGATCGGAGCATTGCGTTCGCCGCAAGAAGGGAGGATTGAGGTGCTCGGCCGCGATTTCTCGCGACTCGGCGGCGGCGAACTGGTCGAAGTTCGCCGCGACATCGGATTCATTTTTCAGATGCACAATCTGTTTGAGGCCCTGTCGGCCTACGAGAATGTCAAAATGGCCGCTCAGCTCGGCGATACGCCGGCTGCCGAGATGCGCAAGCGCGGCTGCGAGATTCTCGAGCGCCTCGGGCTCGGCCACCGCATCGATTACAAGCCGAGGCATCTTTCGGGCGGCGAACGCCAGAGAGTCGCAATTGGCCGGGCCCTCGTGAATCATCCAAGGCTCGTGCTCGCCGACGAGCCGACTGCGGCGCTCGACAAGGAATCCACAATGAACGTCATCAGCCTGCTCAAGCAGCAGACAGTCGAGCATGGCTCCGCGGTGATGATGGTGACGCATGATCATCGGATCATCGATTCCGCCGACCGGCTGGTGCACATGGTCGATGGCAGGATCATGTCGGATGTCGTCCTCCACGACGCACTGCGGATTTGCGAATTCCTCCGGCCGATCGAGTTGTTCAAGACCCTAACGCCGAGGCAGCTCACCGACGTCGCGGAGCATATGACGAAACGCCATTACACTGCCGACGAGATGATCATCCGCGAGGGCGAGCCCGGCGAGGAATTCTTTCTGGTCTCCGAGGGCGAGGTCGATGTAATCCGCGCCGATCACGAGGTGGCTCGCCTCGGCCCCGGCGATTTCTTTGGCGAGGTGGCACTGATCAGCGGCGAGCCGCGCAATGCGACCGTCGTCGCGATGAGCGAGGTCGATACCTATGTGCTCGGCAAGACCGACTTTGAGAGCGCCCTCGCCACCAGTCAAACTTTCCGCGACCAGCTCTACCGCGTCTATTTCATGCGCCACTGACCGGCGGCGGCCCACTGCGCTTGCCTTTCCTCCCGGCGAGCGGGAGGAAGGGCAACAATGGAACCCGCGCGCAGCGTTTGAACCCACTAGGCCGCTGCGCGGATCGCCACTTCCTTGATCTCGCTTCCAACAAACGGCTCGTATTCGCGGAAATTCGCCTCGAAGCGGCGCGTGAGCTCACGGGCGGTCTCGTCATACGCCTTCTTGTCGGACCAGGTGCCGCGCGGGTCGAGCACTTCGTTCGGCACCTCAGGACAGCTCTCCGGCACAAACAGGCCGAAATTTGCCTCCTTACGGACGGGGGCGGGCGCGAGGCGGCCATCGAGAGCGGCGCGCAAGAGTGCGCGGGTGTGGGCGATTGGCATCCGCCGTCCGGCCCCATACGTGCCGCCCGACCAGCCGGTGTTTACGAGCCAGCACTGGGCGCCGTGCTCGCGGATCTGTGCGCCCAGCATTTTGGCGTAGACCGCCGGATGGCGCGGCATGAACGGAGCGCCGAAGCAGGTCGAAAACGTTGCTTCGGGCGCATTGCTGAGACCCTTTTCGGTGCCGGCCACGCGCGCCGTGTACCCTGAAAGAAAGTGATACATCGCCTGCTCGGCGCTCAGCTTGGCGATCGGCGGCATGACGCCGAAAGCATCGCAGGTCAGCATCACGACATTGCTGGGGTGCGGCGCCAGCCCGCGCGGATCGGCGTTGGGGATAAAGTCGATCGGATAGCAGGCTCGGGTATTTTCGGTCAGGCTCTGATCGTCGACGTCGGGCATGCGCGTTTCCGGGTCGAGGACCACATTTTCTAGCACCGTCCCGAACCGCGTGATCGTCGTGTAGATCTCGGGTTCGGCGGTCGGGGACAGATTGATGACTTTGGCGTAGCAGCCACCCTCAAAGTTGAAGACGCCCTTGGGGCCCCAGCCATGCTCATCGTCGCCGATCAGGGTACGCGAGGCGTCGGCGGAAAGAGTGGTCTTGCCGGTTCCGGAAAGGCCGAAGAAGATAGCGCAATCGCCTTTCGGACCGACATTGGCCGAGGCGTGCATGGGCAGCACGCCGCGTGCCGGCAACACGAAATTGAGATAACCGAATACCGATTTCTTGATTTCGCCGGCATAGGCGGTGCCGCCGATCAAGACCAGCTGCTCGGCGAAATTGACGAAGATGAAGGTTTCGGAATTGATTTTGTCGCGCTCCGGGATGGCGAGGAATTTGGGCGCGTGCAGGATCGTGAAGGCGGGCTCGAACCCGGGAAGTTCATCAACTGGTGGACGAATGAACATGTTGCGCGAAAAAAGGCTGTGCCACGCGCCGTCGGACACGACCCGCACCGGTAGGCGGTAGGCCGGATCGGCGCCGGCGTAGAGATCCTGGACAAAGAGCTCGCGCCCCTGGAGGTAGGCGAGCATGCGTGCGTGGAGGCTGGCGAACTGCTCGGGCGAGACTGGCTGGTTGATCTTACCCCACCAAACGGTGTCCTTGGTGCCCGGTTCCTCGACGATGTATTTGTCCCGCGGTGTGCGGCCGGTAAAGGCGCCAGTCGAAACCGAAAAGCTGCCGCCCAAGGCAAGCTCGCCTTCGCCGCGGCGGATCGCGTGCTCGTAGAGGATCGGTGCAGATTGGTTCCAATGCACGGTCCCGAGGTGGTGCATACCCTGCCGTTCGAGCCCGAAACGAGGCTTTATACCGGTCATCGGATCGTCCTCTTCATCGATCGGTTCCTCCTCCCTGAGACTTGTGATGTTATACAGGGGCGACCCTCCCGGAGCCACCTCAACGAGTGCGTTATTTGCGCGCGTCCATGGCGAGTTGAACCAACGCGGCTCGCGCCGCGTTGGGTGTCAGCACGGGCGCCACAAAGTTGATCCGGGCGATTTCTGTCTGGCTCCGCAGATCGATTCCCTCCGGGTCGATGCCGGTCAGTCGCCAGTCCGCGCCCTCCCGACCGAGCAAATGCCGGGCGTAATTACCGACCGCGTCGGCATGGTCCTCGTTCATATGGTTCAGGATCTCCGGTTCCGCCGCTGCAAGCGAACTGATATCACCGGCGAAAGTCAGGTCGGGGCCTTCGATCCATTGAATTTGACCGAAGCCGGCAATAAGCTGGCCGCGTCTGACGGCAGCTCGGTAGAGACGAAAATCGCCAAACCCCGAGTAAACCTCGCTTGCCGGGTGACGCGCGTTGAACCGCGCGAGACAACGTGGATCATTGATCGCTTCGACCCGCCCGATCAACGTGAGACGTGGTCCGGTCAACGGGTCGGGATAACCCTCGGTGGCGTCGATGAGTAAGGATATCCGCGGGTCGAAGCGGATATTTCGGGTGTGCTGGGCGAGGTCGGAGAGGAGGAGGAGAGGGCTCGCATCGAGATCAGTAGCAAACATGACCAGCGACGCATATGGGGCGCCTCGCAAACTCGTGGCAAGCGCTGCGCGTTGCCGTGTCCGCAGCAAATGACGGGAAAACGTCCCCGGATCGTCGTCAGGGCTTGTTTTGCTCACCGACTGAGTGAGCCTAGTCGGCAAGGCCGCGTCAAGCGCCTTCGATCGCGTTACGCATCAAAAATATCGTTCCAACCTCTCTCGCTGGCCTGTTCAATCTGACCTGTTCAATATAGTTGGGGAGAAAGGTCGGCTTGCCTCTCTAAAATGAGGTAAACTAGCTTTGCTTTGGCCAAGGTCAGCCCATATTCGTTTATGACAGGGAACTTGCGCGGACGTACGATATGCGGGGCGACTTAGGGGGATCAAGGTGCCGAATACGATTGCTTTGGTTGACGATGACCGGAATATCTTGACTTCCGTTTCGATGGCGTTGGAGGCGGAGGGGTTCTCTGTGCGCTGCTACAGCGATGGAGCCGAAGCGCTTAAAGGGCTGAGTACACAGCCGGTCGATATCGCCGTCTTAGACATCAAGATGCCGCGCATGGATGGCATGGAGCTTTTGAGCCAATTGCGCCGTCAGAGCGCGATCCCGGTGATTTTCCTGACATCGAAGGATGATGAGGTCGACGAGCTGCTCGGTCTGCGCATGGGTGCCGACGACTACATCAAGAAGCCTTTTTCGCAGCGCCTCTTGATCGAGCGCATTCGCGCGCTGATCCGGCGCGGCGAACTTGCTCGCGAACGCGACGATCCGCAAGGAGAGCCGGTCGTTGTGCGCGGCCATCTGATTCTCGACCCGGCGCGGCATCTATGTACATGGAAGGGCGGACCGGTCGAACTCACCGTGACCGAGTTCTTGATCCTCAAATCGCTGGCCCACCGACCGGGGCACGTCAAGAACCGCGACCAGCTGATGGACGCGGCCTATGGCGAGCACATCTATGTCGACGATCGCACGATCGACAGCCACATCAAGCGTCTGCGCAAGAAATTCAAATCCGCCGACACCGATTTCGCGCAAATAGAAACCCTTTATGGCGTCGGATATCGATATCGCGACCGCTGAGGCCGCTACTACGACGACATCACCCTCGGCGGCGATACTAGACCAGACTTCGTCGTCCTCTTCCCGATCGCTCGAAAGAGCCTCGCGTGCCCCGAGTCCGAGTGCCGATCTGCGGTCGAGCTCCAGCAAGAAGCGTTGGCCGGTGTCGCCGCTCACTCGCCGAATCCTCGCCGTCAATGTGCTGGCGCTGGCCCTGCTCGCGGGCGGGTTTCTTTATCTCGGGAAGTATCAGGCGAGCCTAATCGGGCAGCAAATTGAGGCATTAAGAACCCAGGGCGAGGTTTTCGCCGCAGCGCTCGGAGAAGGCGCCGTTCTCGACTCGGTTGATGAGGGCGAAATCCTGCTCCCGGACCTCGCCCGCCAGATGATGCGTCGCCTCGTCGCGCCGACGCGAACCCGCGCCCGGCTGTTTGACGTTAAGGGCGATATCATCGCCGACAGCCGAGTCCTGCGCGGGCCGGGCGATACGGTTCAAGTGCTGGAATTGGAAGAATCGGATCGCGATGGAAGGATCCTCCATATCGCCGATCAGATCTACAACTGGATTGTCAGCCTGCTGCCGCGCCATACGCGCTATCAGGTGTACCGAGAGAGCGCATCGCCGCGAGCGGAGGATTATGCCGAGGTGATGCGGGCATTGCGCGGCGAAACCGGGTCGGCGATCAGAAGTGACCCGGCAAGCGGCGGTCTCGTCTTCAGCGTCGCAATTCCGATACAGCGCTACAAGCAAGTCCTCGGAGCCGTCATGCTATCGACCGGCAGCGGCGAGATCGAAGAGGAGCTGCGAACGGTGCGCCTTGAGCTCTTGCGGATCTTTGGTGTGGCCTTATTGGTGACGGTTGCATTATCGTTCTACCTCGCCAGTACGATTGCGCGTCCCATTCGCCGGCTCGCGGCTGCAGCGGAGCGGACCCGCGGCCGCCGGGCTCGCGTCGAAATACCGGATTTTACGAGGCGCGGCGACGAGATTGGTGATCTCTCGGGCTCGCTCCGAGAAATGACGGACGCTCTCTGGCAGCGAATGAGTGCCATCGAAAGGTTCGCCGCTGATGTCGCACACGAAATCAAGAATCCCCTGAGCTCGCTGCGCAGTGCGGTGGAGACAGCGACGCGGATCGAGGACCTGGCAAATCAGCGGCGACTGATGGCGATCATCCTCGACGACGTCGAACGGCTCGACCGCCTGATTACGGACATCTCCGACGCTTCCCGCCTCGATGCTGAACTCGGGCGTCTCGAATTGGCCCCGATCGATGTCGCAGCCATGCTGCAGGCATTGGTCGATGTCGACGAAGCAACTCGAACAACCGACTCGCCGCGACTGGTGCTCGCGATCAGTAATACTGACCGTGGGCTCGTGGTACCGGGGATCGAAACCCGGTTATCTCAGGTTTTCCGAAATGTCATCGGTAACGCGGTGTCTTTCAGCCCGCCGCTCGGCACCATTCGTCTGATGGCACGGCATGACGGCAGGGCGGTCCTCGTCACGGTCGAGGACGAGGGACCCGGCATTCCCGACGACAAGTTGACGGCGATCTTTGACCGCTTCTATACAGAGCGCCCGCTCGGTGAGAAGTTCGGCACCCACTCGGGGCTCGGGCTTTCTATATCAAAGCAAATCGTCGAGGCTCATCGCGGTATGATCTGGGCCGAGAATCGTAAAGATGCGACAGGTGCCAACCTAGGCGCACGTTTTTGTATTCGGCTTCCTGCGGACTTGTGACCGACCGTATCCTGGTCCATGCCACTG
>Ga0182032_10001392_pt1 | contig 10813 bp, 8 predicted proteins | sample tim00Cox00000000_FD_125970 | JGI IMG/M metagenome (GOLD analysis project Ga0182032, IMG submission 125970) | Lab enrichment of tropical soil microbial communities from Luquillo Experimental Forest, Puerto Rico - timezero.00C.oxic.00.000.000 | ecosystem: Environmental > Terrestrial > Soil >... | reverse complement strand
CCCTCACCCCCGCCCTGCGGCCCAGAGCCTTCGGGCGGCGGGCCCGCCCCTCTTCCCAGGGTCCCCAGTGGGGAGCAGAGAAAGAGAGTGGCTTTCCCTCTCCCTCGTCGGGGAAAGGATGGTCTCGCGTCGCGGGACCGGGTAAGGGGGTTGGTGTGCCCCTACGGACGGATACCCTGCTCGATCTCGCCATCCAGATTGCTGACGGGCTGGACGCGGCGCACCAGAAAGGCGTCGTTCACCGCGACATCAAGCCGGCGAATATTCTCATCACCACGCGGCAATAGCCATCGGTATACTGCTGCTGGTTTGACCTTCCGCGCGCTCATCTGTTAACTTAGTAGTTTGCGGCTTTGGGTTTCGCAGCGTAATCGCGCCATGCTTAACATTGAGCTCACATTCCCCGATGGGACCACGAAGGAATATCCCCGCGGGATCACTGCTCTGGAGGTGGCGAAGTCGATTGGACCGCGCCTGGCGGCTGAGGCTTTGGTGGCGAAGGTTGACGGCCATTTGGTGGATCTCTCCGCTCCGCTCGAGGCAAGCGGTCCCATTCAATTCGTCACCCCGGGTTCCCCTGAAGGGCTGGAGGTCTACCGGCACTCGTCGGCGCACCTTTTGGCTGCAGCCGTCACTGAACTCTTCTCGGACGCCCATCCCGGGGTCGGCCCGCCCACGGAGAGCGGCTTTTTCTACGACTTCTATCGGGAAAAGCCTTTCAGCGAAGAGGATCTGAAGAAAATCGAAGCGAGGATGCACGAGCTCGTCAACGAGGATTTGCCGTACGAGCGCCTTCATTATCCGAAGGAGGAAGGCAAGAAGCTCTTCGAGCGGATGGGAGAGTTCCTGAAGTGTGAGCTGATCGAGGAGAAAGCGGAACCCGTTTTCTCGGCGTACAAGACGGGGAAGTTCCTCGACTTCTGCCGCGGGCCGCACATCCCCTCCACCGGACGCATCAAGGCGGTCAAGTTATTGAGCGTGGCCGGAGCGCACTGGAAGGGTGACGAGCACTCCCACCCCTTGCAGCGCATCTACGGCACAGCCTTCTTCACCCAGAAGGATCTGGACGATTACCTGAACCAGCTCGAAGAGGCCAAGAAGCGCGACCACCGGCGACTGGGCCAGGAGCTGGAACTGTTCAGCATTCAGGACGACGCGGGGCCAGGGCTGATCTTCTGGCATCCCAAGGGTGGCGCGGTTCGCAAGGAAATTGAGGATTGGCTGCGCCAGGAGTTGGTAGCGCGCGGCTACGACCTGGTGTTCACGCCCCACGCCATGCGCCTGCACCTCTGGGAGACCAGCGGTCACACCGACTTCTATCGCGAAAACATGTTCGGAGCGATGGAGGTGGAGAATGACCAGTACCAGCTGAAGCCGATGAACTGCCCGGGCCACATCCTCATTTACAAGTCGCGGCGGCGCAGTTACCGTGAGCTACCCTTGCGCTTTGCGGAATTGGGGACCGTTTACCGTTACGAACGCTCAGGCGTGCTCCACGGCTTGTTGCGCGTGCGCGGGTTCACGCAGGACGACGCCCACATTTTCTGCATGCCGGAACAGCTCGAGGCAGAGGTTGAGGCGTGCGTCGAATTCGCCTTCGCGGTGCTCAAAACGTTCGGCTTCGACCGCTACCAGGTGGAGCTTTCCGCCCGCGACCCCGGACACCCCGAACGCTACGCCGGGACCGTGGAAGAGTGGGACCGGGCGGAAGGCGCGCTAAGGAACACGCTCAAGCGCATGGAGATTCCGTTCAAGACCATGCCGGGCGAGGCCGTGTTCTACGGGCCAAAGATAGACGTCAAGCTGATGGACGCGATCGGGCGACCTTGGCAGCTCACCACGGTGCAGTTTGATTTCAACCTGCCAGGGCGCTTCGGGCTCGAATACACGGGGGCGGACGGCCGCCCCCACACGCCGGTGATGGTCCACCGCGCGCTGCTCGGCGCAGTGGAGCGCTTTTTCGGGGTGCTCGTCGAACACTACGCCGGGGCCTTTCCCGTCTGGCTTGCGCCCGTGCAAGCGATAGTGCTGCCCATCAGCGAAAAACATCTCGCTTACGCCCGCGACGTAGTGCAACAATTGCGGGCCGCGCGCATCCGCGTCCAGCTCGACGATCGCAATGAAAAGCTCAACGCTCGCATTCGTGACGCCCAGCTTCAGAAAGTTCCTTTCATGCTCGTGGTCGGAGACCACGAAGCCGCGACCCGGGGCGTGGCGGTTAGGAGGCGCGACGGCGATAAAGGATTCAAACAAACTGCGGAGTTCATTTCTTGGGTGCGCGAGCTTATCGACAGCCGCACCACAAAATGGTAAGCTCTGGAATTGGAAACTGGAAATTGGAAACTTGAAACTGATCGAGGCGCCCACACACAAGGAGAACCTCTTGGCGGCGATTTGCAGTTTCGGGTTTCTATCATCAAGTTTCGATGACGAGGCCTGACGAGCCGGGAGGAATTGCCTATCGCTGACCGATTTGTTCGGGTGAATGAGCGGATCCGCGCCAGGGAGATCCGGGTAATCGATGAAGAAGGCAAGCAGCTTGGTGTTATGCCGCCTTATGAGGGGTTGAAGCTTGCTCGGGAACGCGGTTTGGACCTTGTCGAAGTCTCGGCCGCCGCGAATCCTCCGGTATGCCGGATCATTAACTACGGCAAGTACCTCTACCAGCTCAGCAAGCGGCAGCACGAGGCCCGCAAGCATCAGCGGTCGTCGGGGCTGAAAGAAGTGAAGTTCAGCCCCCGGACCGGGGAACACGATATTGAGGTGAAGCGGAGCCAGATGGTCAGGTTCCTGCAGGAAGGAAGCAAGGTCAAAGCGACAGTGGAGTTTCGCGGCCGCGAAATGGCCCACCGGGATCTCGGCTGGAAATTGCTAGAGCGGCTGATTAACGATATCGGTGAGACGGGGCAGGTTGAAACCCGCCCCAAGCAGGAAGGACGCAATCTCTCGGCTATCCTGGCTCCCAAGAAGGCTGGTGCCAAAGGTGCCAGTCAGGCGCGTTCCGTAACACCAAAAGTCCCAAGCGTGCCCGCGGCGACGAAAACTGTTCCGCCGGCCATGCCGGTTGCAGCGAAGCCGCCGGCGTCCACTGAAAGCACGGGGGGATGAAGGGCGACGTCGGACAGCCTTCTGTATTCCAATTCCCAGTTTCCAATGGAGAACGGTTTTGGCTAACGTCAAAGTAAAGCTTAAGCTGAAGACGCATAAAGGCGCTGCCAAGCGTTTCAAACTGTCGGCGGGGGGTAAGATCATTCGCGGGCACTCCTACGCGCGCCATATTCTGACTTCGAAGTCTAGCAAGCGAAAGCGTAAGTTGGATCAAACCACTACTGTGTCGGAAGCTGACGCCCGCAAGGTGCGGGCAATGCTACCCTACGGCAGATAGACAGGGCAAAAGCGAAAAAGGGTAAGAGGGAAACCGGGACTTTCGATGTGAGCCCTTCCCCATTTTCCCTTTCACTTTTTCCCCCGCTGTGCGGGTGCGGGAAGGCCAGTCGGCTGGGTGCCTTCGGGTGATCCAGAGGTTCACCCCTAAAGCCGCCCCGAAATTCCTTGAAAGGAGCAAACCCATGCCCCGAGTCAAGCGCGGCACTGTGCGCCGCGCTGAACGCAAGAAGCTCGCCAAGCTCACCAAAGGTTATTTCCTCAACAGGAGCAAGCTCTACCGTGCCATGAAGGAGGCGGCGGACCGTGCGGGGCGCTTTGCCTACCGCGACCGCCGGCGCCGCAAGCGTGACTTCCGGCGCCTGTGGATCATCCGCATCGGCGCGGCTGCCCGCCTGAACCAGCTCACCTACAGCCAGTTCATCAATGGCCTCAAGAACCTCAACATCGGGCTGGACCGCAAAATGCTGGCAGAGATGGCGGTGCGGGATGCAGCCGGCTTTGCCGAGCTGGCCGCTAAGGTGAAGGAAGCAGTCGAGAGTCAAAAGTCGGCAGTTGAGAGTCAAAAGTCGACAGTCGAAAAGTCAGCCTAAAGCTTTAACCCTGTATCGAAGTTGGTTTATGAATTCCCAGGCTCCGCGCGTTGATTCAAGAGCCGGGAAGCGGCGAAATATCTTAGCCCAGGGCGCGAGCCCTGGGTTCAAAGGCCCTCACCCCGCCTTCGGCACCCCTCTCCCGCGCGCGCGGGAGAGGGGAAGGGGGAGAGGGCAAGGTGCCTTCACCCACGGCTTGCGCCGTGGGCTACGTTATGTCGCTCCTTTGGAGCTGAGTTCCTCAATGAATTTCTGACGCCGGGCACTGGCTGCTGAAGTGGGCAATCGAGAGATGTCTGGTCAAATTCGTTAGTAAGGTCCACACGCTGACAGCCAATACCCGACAGCTACTTTCAACTTTCAACCGTTGACTGTGAACTTTTCTTCATGGCCATCGACGACAAAGTGGTGAAGACGCTCGGCGAACTGCACGTGACTGACGCGGCAGGCGTTCAGGCGCTCTTCGCGGAAGTCCGCGTCGCAATGGAAACGGAGAGCAAAGACTGCGAGCGCTGGCGCAATCAACCTCCCAATGCTCTTCGAAATCGTTGGTTAGCTCGTCATAATAGCATCCTTGCCCAAATTGACGAACACTGGCGAAAGACCGCTCCCAAGGAGCTCGTGCCTATCGTAGGGCGGGAATTTAACGCGCTCAAGAAGGAAGCAAACGACAAGCTGGACGTTGCCATTGCTGAGATTAAAAAGGCGGAGTCACCTTGGGCAAGATCCGGAACAGGCGCCGACCGCACGCAGGCGCCTGACCTCACTCTTCCCGGCTATTGCCGCTCCCTTGGCTCGATCCATCCCATCACCCGCGTGCAGCGGGAGATGGAAGATATTTTTCTCGGCCTTGGCTTCGCCATTGAGACTGGACCCGAAGTCGAGACGGTGTACTATAACTTTGACGCCCTGAACATTCCCGAAAGCCATCCATCACGCGACGACTGGGACACGCTCTACGTCGACGCACAGACCGTCCTGCGCACCCACACCTCACCAGTGCAGATTCGGGCAATGGAAAAATACGGTGCGCCCTTGTACATCGTTATCCCCGGGAAGTGCTACCGCAATGACAAGCCGGATGCGAGCCACTCGCCCATGTTTCACCAGATGGAAGGGCTGGCTGTCGACGTGGACATTACTTTCGCCGATCTGAAAGGCACGCTGGATTTCTTCGCCAAGCAATTCTTCGGTGAATCCGTGCGCTTGAGCTTCCGTCCCAGCTTTTTTCCCTTCACCGAGCCCAGCGGCGAGGTCTACGTGAGTTGCTCGATTTGCGACGGTCAAGGCTGTTCCGTCTGCAAGCAAAGCGGCTGGATTGAAGTGATGGGCTGCGGTATGGTTCATCCCCAGGTGTTGCGGAACGGCGGAATTGACCCCGACCGCTATGCGGGCTGGGCGTTTGGTCTGGGCATCGACCGTTTCGCCATGATCAAGTATGGCATCGACGACATCCAGCTCTTCTTCCAGAGCGATTTGAGGTTCCTGAGTCAGTTCTAGAAGTCCCGCGCCGCTTTGGCCTTGGCATCCCGGGAACCTCCAGCCGGACCGCCGGTGACGCGAGCGGGTGTCCAGGGCTCAACTGAAACGCCGCCGCTGTTGAAGGTTAGAATCGGTGGTCCGAAAAACGTGTAGGGATGGACCGGTTGGAGCGCGCTCACCTCATCGAGCTGCTTTCGAAGCTCCGGAGGTATGGCAAACTCAAGAGCCGCCAGGTTAGCGTTAAGCTGCGCCAGCGTGGTGGCGCCAAGGATGGTTGAAGTGATTCCAGGCTGTGTCGCAACCCAATTCAACGCTACCTGCGCCGGTGTGTTATTCAGCTGCTTCGCCACGTCGAGAAGAGCATCGAGGGTACGCCATTCGCGGTCGGTGTAAGCTTTGGCAAACGGGCTCCCCTTCGTCTTCTCGATACGGCCCTCACCGCGGAAGCCACTCCCTTCTCGCTTGTACTTGCCGCTGAGGAAGCCGCCGGCCAGAGGGCTCCAGGGACATATGGCGATCCCCAGTTCCTGCGCGGCGGGAACGTGCTCGCGCTCGATGTGGCGTTCGATGAGGGAATACTCCAACTGAAGAGCGACCATGGGTTCTTTGCCCTCCCGCTCGGCCAGCGTCTGGGCGCGGGCCACATACCATGCGGGCGTATCCGAAAAGCCGTAATACCGGATTTTCCCCTGCCGCACCAAGTCATTCAGCGTTGACACCACTTCCACCACAGGAGTGAGCGTGTCCCAAGCGTGCAGCCAGTAAAGATCAATGTAGTCAGTCTTGAGTCGCCGCAAAGACCCTTCCAGCGCACGATAGATGTTCTTGCGGCCGTTGCCGCCGGCGTTGGGATTGCCCGGTTCGGTATTCATGGTGAATTTCGTGGCGATGACGACGCGGTGGCGCACACCGTGCTCGCTTACGAACTTGCCCACCAGCTCTTCACTTTTCCCGTTGGTATAACCGTCGGCCGTATCCAGGAAGTTGCCGCCCTGTTCGAGGTAGCGGTCGAAGAGTGCAACGGCGCCGTTCTCGTCGGTGCCAAAACCCCACTCAGTTCCGAAAGTCATCGCCCCCAGGCAGAGCGGGCTCACGCGCAGTCCCGATCGTCCCAGGGTGACATAGTCCTTCAAGCTCATGGCATTCCTCCTTTACAACTATTCGATGCGAGTTCGCTCGCGCCGGTGGCGAACCGGCCTGGGAAGTTCCAGGTCGACCTTGGCGGTAGAGGGTGTAAGATAGGCACAGCCAGAGTTCAGGGTCATGGTTACAGGTCTTCTTCATGAGATACAACAACATTCTTGAAGCCATCGGCCGCACGCCGCTGATCCGGCTGAACGCGATTGCGCGCGGTTACAAAGGCCAGATCTGGGCCAAGTGCGACTACCTGAATCCCGGCGGCAGCGTCAAGGATCGCATCGGCATTGCCATGGTCGAGGAAGCGGAGCGCAAGGGCGTGCTGCAGCCGGGCGGCACCATCGTCGAAGGCACCTCGGGCAACACCGGCATGGGGCTGGCCCTGGTGGCGGCGGTGAGAGGTTACAAGTGTATCTTCACGATGACCGACAAGCAGTCCAAAGAAAAGGTCGATCTGCTGAAGGCCTTGGGTGCTGACGTCATTGTTTGTCCCACGGCGGTGGAGCATGACGACCCGCGCAGTTATCACTCCGTCGCTGAGAAGCTGGCGCACGACATTCCCAACGCTTACCATCCCGACCAGTACTCCAATCCCGCTAACCCGGAGATTCACGTTCGCACTACCGGCCCGGAGATCTGGGAAGACAGCGAAGGCAGAATCAGCCACTTCGTGGCCGGTATCGGAACCGGCGGCACCATTACCGGAGTCGGGCGTTACCTCAAGGCCCGGAACCCCGACGTGAAGATCATTGGCGCCGATCCCGTGGGATCGATCCTCGCCGAGTTTTTCCAGCACGGCAGAGTGGTCAAGGGAGAACCGTACAAGGTGGAGGGTATCGGCCAGGACTACTTCCCGCCCACGCTCGATTTCAGCGTCCTCGACGACATCATTCAGGTGAGTGATAAGGACTCCTTCCTGTGGGCAAGGAAACTAGCGCGGATGGAGGGCATCTTCGCCGGCGGCTCCGTGGGCACGGCCATCGGTGCGGCGCTTCAGGTGGCGCCGTCGCTCACCGAGGACGATTTCATGGTGGTGCTGATTCCCGACACCGGCATGCGCTACCTGAGCAAGGTTTACAACAATGAGTGGATGAGGGATAACCGCTACCTCGAACCGTCCCTGCCGCTTACTGCTGGCCAAATCGTGCAGGCTAAGGCCGCCCTGGGGCAGGGCGTCGAGTTGGTGAAGGTGTCGCCGTCTGACGCGCTGGCCCAGGCTCTGGAGCGCATGCAGAGCCACGATTTCTCGCAATTGCCAGTCTTCGAAGGCGGTGTTCCGGTGGGCGCGGTTTATGAAGACGATGTGCTCAGCCTGGTGTTGGAAGGGAAAGACTTGGCGAAACTGGTGGTGCGTGAAGTGATGGGTGCTGCTTTTCCAGTCGTTCAGCCCTCAGCCGCGATCGACCAGATCACCGCTAACATTACTCGCGACTGCCCGGCCGTCTTCGTCGATGTGGGGAACGGTCATTACGAGATCCTAACGAAGTACGACTTGCTTCATACGATCGCGCGACTGGTGGAGCATTCGCGATAATGGGCGGCATTAGCCGTTAGCTAGCATATGGGCAAGGCGCGAGTCCAGTTGGGTGATACCGAAGAGCGGAACCGATGCGATAGGCTGGACAATCACGATGCCGTAAAAGATGAGGTCCCGTGGGGTAAGATCGCGTCGCAGGCGGGCGGTGGTGGGCACCGGGTGGGTCGGCGTCTGCTTGCCGTCATGGGACGGAGCGGGGGAACTGTCGGGGCTGGAGGATGGGCACTTACTTTCTTTAATTACTCAACGACCCTACTTTCTTCATCTCGGCTTCCACTGCTGCCATCACCTTAGGGTCCATCGTAGATGGTGGCGCGTATGGCGGCTCGCCAGGAGTCTTGCGCCAGTGCCGAACGAATAACACCACCGCCGCCAAGCCTACCATCAACCCGAGTATCGGCAAGATCCAGACGGTCAGGTTGAACCCTTGAGCAGGTGGTACTGCTAGCACCTTTACCCCGTAGCGAAGCGTCATGTCCTGGAAGATGGCGGTTTCGTCCTTGCCGGCAGCAATCTCCTTCTGAATGAAGGCCCGCATCTCCTCCCGTGAGCCGCACCCGTAGTGATCGCAGCCAGCCACCGTCTGATTGCAACCGCACTGGCACGTGAGTGCGCCTTCAATGGATTGTTGGGTCGGTTTGGCGGCGGCCCTCCCTGAACCCAAGCTAAGCACGAAGGCAGCCAGTACGGCGATTCGAGCGCCTCGTGCAGCCGGTCGCTGCCGGTGTGAGGAAGTACCCCCAGGCCCTGGACTCGAGGCAGAAATTGGCGCAGCGAACCAGACGCAGCGGCGCTTCGTCATCGTGCGCCTCCATTACGGCGAATCGATTTGTCTACGATGTCGATCAGGGCATCGAGCTTGTTCGTGATCTCCGCAAGGTTCTCTTCCGTTCTCGCCTGGAATTTCTCGCTTCGCGCCCGGAACTTCTGTAGCTCGCGCACGTCGCTGCGGAGCGAGAGACCGGAGCGCACCAACTGCTTCACCACATTCTCCAGCCGGTCCATGCGGCGGTCGGCTCGATCCGCGCGCGCTTCGGCCTTGGTCGGTATATCGAGGATAAACTCGATGGTCTTTTCCACATTCATGCGTTGTTCCGTCCTAGCCGGGCCCCCTTTCTGTCCCAATGGTCACGCAGCAACCCGTGCCTTCGGAGTTGGTCCATAAACCACACAACACGCCCGCCTAAACGATACGCTTTTCCTCGAGCGCCACTTCCTCTGCCTGGCGTATCTCCGCCATCTCGCGCTCCACCCGGCTGGGCACGAGCGCAAGCAGCGTTCCCAGAAACACCACTGTGCCCCCCAGCCACACCCACAGCACCAGCGGGTTCACGAAAGCCTCAACTACCAGCTTGCCGGATTCTTGGTCTTGCCCGGCGAGAACGGTGTACAGGTCTTCCGCCAACGAGTTGTGAACCGCCACATGCGTGATCGGCTGCTGGCTGGCCTTGTAGAACCGGCGCTCCGGTTCCAGAGTGCCGAGGGCGTGACCATTCTCGGTGACGGTGAGCACTACTCGCTGGTAGCTATAGTTCGGAGTATCACCCGTACTCACGGTCTGGCAACGCAGAACGTAGTCTTTCACCCGCAACAGATCGCCCTCTTGCATCAACCCGCGCCCTTCGGTCTTGAACGCCAGGCCAGCAAAGCCGACGAACAGCATTACAATCCCCAGGTGGATGATATAGCCACCGTAACGCCGCGTGTTGCGCATGGTGAGGTTGTAGACGGCTTCCAAGAAGTTCTCGCCCGAGCCTCGCTGACGGGTTCGCGCCCCTTTGTAGAATTCACCCAGGATGCAGGCGGCGACAAATGCGCTCAGGTAAAGACTCATCCAGGCATAGAAGTGGCGGACACCGCCGAGCAATAGAAGCCCGCCCACCACCGTTGCAATCGCGAGCGGTGCCGTGAAGTTGCGCTTCAGGCTCTGGAACGAGGTCTTGCGCCAGGCCAGTAGGGGGCCTGCTCCCGTCAGGAAAAGCAGGAGCAAACCGATCGGGACCATAACTTTGTTGAAGAAGGGCGCGCCGACGGTCACCGTTACATCTTGAAAGGTCTTAGAAATGATAGGAAAGATCGTGCCCCAAAGGATGGCGAACACTGCCGCTAGTAAGATCCAGTTGTTAAAGAGAAAGCCGCTCTCCCGGGAGACCACGGAATCCAGCTTGTTGTCGCTCTTCAGGTAATCGAGACGCATAAAGAGCAGGGTGAGCGAAAAGAACGCGATGATGCCGAGGAAGACGGCGAAGAAAGGGCCGATGTTCGACTGAGCAAAGGCGTGCACCGAGGAGACGATGCCGCTGCGGGTGAGGAAGGTTCCGAAAATGCTAAGGAAGAACGTGGTGATCACCAAAGCGATGTTCCAAACCTTGAGCATGCCGCGCTTTTCCTGGATCATCACTGAGTGCAGGAAGGCGGTGCCTCCCAGCCAGGGAAGCAGCGACGCGTTCTCCACCGGGTCCCAGCCCCAGTATCCACCCCAGCCCAGAACGTCATACGCCCAGCGGCCTCCCAATATAATGCCTACTCCCAGGAACATCCACGGCACGATGGTCCAGCGCCGCGTGGTCCGTATCCAGTTGTCACCGAGCTGCTTGGTGATGAGCGAAGCCATGGCAAAAGCGAAAGGAACCACCATGCCCACATATCCCAGGTACAACATGGGAGGATGGATCACCAT
>Ga0182032_10001391_pt1 | contig 10821 bp, 10 predicted proteins | sample tim00Cox00000000_FD_125970 | JGI IMG/M metagenome (GOLD analysis project Ga0182032, IMG submission 125970) | Lab enrichment of tropical soil microbial communities from Luquillo Experimental Forest, Puerto Rico - timezero.00C.oxic.00.000.000 | ecosystem: Environmental > Terrestrial > Soil >... | reverse complement strand
TCGGCTTGCCAGGTGCCGGAGCGGAACCGGCGATAACCCGCGATCAGATCATCCATTCGGCGCTCGATCGCTTTCGTGTGCGAAGGGGGCTCAATAGAGCCCGACGGCTACACCAGCATCATCACCGGATTTTCAATCAGCGCCTTGAAGGCGCTGATCAGCACGGCGCCGAGCGCACCGTCGACGGCGCGATGGTCGCACGAGAGGGTGCAGCTCATGATCTGAGCGGCTTCGATCTTACCGTTTCGCACCACGGCGCGCTCTTCGCCCACGCCGACCGCGAGAATGGTCGCCTGCGGCGGGTTGATCACCGCGGTGAAGTCCTTGATGCCGTACATGCCGAGGTTCGACACCGAGGTGGTGCCGCCCTGGTATTCGTCCGGTTTGAGCTTGCGCGCCCGCGCTCGTGCCGCAAGCTCGTTCATCTCGGTGGAGGTGAACGAGAGCGATTTCGTCTCGGCGTTGCGGATGATGGGCGTGATCAGACCGCCAGGCAGCGCGACCGCGACGCCGACGTCGGAATGCCTGTGCTTGAGCATGCCGGCGCCGGTCCAGCTCACGTTGGCCTCGGGCACGCGCTGTAGCGCGAGCGCCAGCGCCTTGATGACGAAGTCGTTGACCGAAAGTTTGTAGGCCGATTTGCCGTCCTTGTCCTTGGGCGCCGTGGCGTTGATCTCCTCGCGCGCGGCGACAAGCTTGCCGATGTCGCAGTCGATGGTGAGGTAGAAATGCGGAATGGTCTGCGTCGAGGCGGTCAATCGTTGCGCGATGGTGCGGCGCATGCCGTCGTGCGGCACGAAGTCGTAGGAGCCTTCCTCGTAAAGCGCCCGAACCTGCTGGTCGGACAGCGTCGGCGCGATCGACAGCGTGCTGACCGGCGCTGCCGGCGCACGCAAGCCCTGGCCGGATTTCGCCGCTTCGACGTCGCGAGCGATGACGCGGCCATGCGGACCCGAGCCCTGGATGCGATCGAGCGCGATGCCGGCCTCTTTGGCGAGCCGGCGCGCGAGCGGCGAGGAGAAGATTCTATTGCCATGGCCGTTGGCGCGAACCGGATCAGCCGTCGACGCGAGTCTCGGGGCGCTAGCGACCGGCGGCAAAGGCGCCGGCGCTCTGGCCTGAGGTGCTGCCGCTGTGGCGGTTGATGGCGCAGGTGCGGTAGCGGGGGGCTTTGGCGGCGGAGCGCCCTTTCCCGCCGCGGCCGCGGCGGCTTTCACGTCCTCGCCTTCCTGGGCCAGCACGGCGATCAACTGATTGACCGGCACGTCGCTGGTGCCTTCGGGCACCACAATCTTGGCCATGACGCCGTCTTCGACGGCCTCGTATTCCATGGTGGCCTTGTCGGTCTCGATCTCGGCGATGACGTCGCCGGTCTTGACCGTTTCGCCCTCCTTCTTGAGCCATTTGGCGAGGTTGCCCTTCTCCATGGTGGGCGACAGCGCCGGCATGAGGATGTTGATGGGCATGTCAGCTGACCGCGTTGGTCTTACCGAGATCGGTCGGGCGTTCCATCTCGGCCTCGAACATCGCCCGGACCTTTTCAACGACGTCATCCTCACGCATCGAGGCTTCGAGCGCGTAGATGCGCCCGACATGGCGGGCGACGTCGGCCAGCAGAATGCCCCACGTCTCGGTTTCGTCGAAGGCGCCCCGCAGCGAGACGTGCAGCTCGCCCTCGGCAATGACGGCGCGGATTACCTCATATCCGCCCTTCTCCAGCGCGGGCGGAGGCACGGCGAGCGCTTCGAACGCGGCCTGGGCGGGCCTGTCGCTCATCGATAGCAGACCACTTTCGCCGCCTCGACCACTTCAACGACCGACGGCAGCGCGAGCTTTTCCAAGTTCGCCGCATAGGGCATCGGCACGTCCTTGCCGGCCACCCGCTCGATCGGCGCGTCGAGATAGTCGAACGCCTGCTCCATTACGCGCGCGGCGATCTCGGCGCCGACGCCGGATTGCTTCCAGCCTTCCTCGACGGTGACGATGCGGCCGGTCTTCTTCACCGACTCGACGATGGTGTCGCTATCCATGGGTTTCAGCGTGCGCAGGTCGATCACCTCGGCATTGATGCCGTCCTTGGCCAGTTCGTCGGCGGCCTTGAGCGCATAGGTCATGCCCATGGACCAGGCGACGATGGTGACGTCGTTACCGGGGCGCACCACACGGGCACGACCGATCGGCAGCACATAGTCGTCGAGCCTCGGCACCGGCGACGAGTGGCCGTAGAGGATTTCGTTTTCCAGGAACATCACCGGATTGGGATCGCGGATCGCGGCTTTGAGCAGTCCTTTGGCGTCGGCCGCGGTCGACGGCGCGATCACCTTCAGGCCGGGGATGTGCGAGTACCAGGCGGTGTAATCCTGGCTGTGCTGGGCGGCGACGCGCGCTGCGGGTCCGTTTGGGCCGCGGAATACGATCGAGACGCGCACCTGGCCGCCCGACATGTAGGGCGTCTTCGCCGCCGAGTTGATCAGCTGATCCATCGCCTGCATGGCGAAGTTGAAGGTCATGAACTCGACGACCGGCTTCAGACCTGAAAGCGCCGCGCCGATGCTGAGGCCGGCAAAGCCATGCTCGGTGATCGGCGTGTCGATGACGCGGCGCGCGCCGAACTCGTCGAGTAACCCTTGAGTGACCTTGTAGGCGCCCTGATATTCGGCGACCTCCTCGCCTATGACGAAGACGTCGGGGTCACGGCGCATCTCTTCGGCCATGGCATCGCGTAAGGCTTCGCGCATGGTCATGGTGACCATCTCGGTGCCTTCCGGCACTTCCGGCTCCGGCGCCGCGGGTTCGGGCGTGGACTTTTGTGCCTGCATTCGTCGCTGCAGCGGCACTTGGCCCAGCGCTGGATCGTCGGCTGCCGCGGGCGCCGATTCGGCCGGCTTCGCTGGTCGAACGATTAGCTGAGGTGATGCACCCTTGCCGTTGGTCAGTGCCGACGAATCCTCGCCGTCGGCGAGGATCATGGCAATCGGCGTATTGACCGCGACGTCGGCGGTGCCTTCGGGCACCAAGATCTTTCCTAGCGTGCCTTCGTCGACCGCCTCCACCTCCATGGTGGCTTTGTCGGTCTCGATCTCGGCGATCACGTCGCCGGACTTTACGGTGTCGCCTTCCTTCTTGAGCCACTTGGAGAGGTTGCCCTTCTCCATGGTCGGCGACAGCGCAGGCATCAGAACTTGGGTGGGCATGGCTTTGGCGGCTCAAAAACGCGAGGAACGCGAAAATCAGCGATAGACGTCGGTGTAGAGCTCGGACGGATCGGGCTCGGCGTCCTGGGTGGCGAACTCGGCCGCTTCATTGACGACGGCGCGCACGGACGCGTCGAGTTTTTTCAGCTCGTCCTCGCTCGCCAATTTGCGATCGAGCAGGCGCTTGCGCACCTGCTCGATCGGATCGTGCTCACTGCGGACTTTGTCGACCTCCTCCTTGGTCCGGTATTTCGCCGGATCGGACATGGAGTGGCCCCTGTAGCGATACGTCATCATTTCCAGGATCATCGGACCCTTGCCCGCGCGGCACCAGGCGATGGCGGCTTCGCCCGCGGCTCTGACGGTGCGTACGTCCATTCCGTCGACCTGTTGTCCTGGAATGTTGAAGGAGAGACCGCGTTTCGAGAAATCGGTCTGCGCCGAGGAACGCAGCACCGCGGTACCCATGGCGTAGCGGTTGTTCTCGATGATGTAGACCACGGGGAGCTTCCACAGCTCCGCCATGTTGAAGCTTTCGTAGACCTGGCCTTGGTTGGCCGCGCCGTCGCCGAAATAAGTCAGCGATACGAAATTGTCGCCGCGATATTTGTTGGCAAAGGCGAGGCCGGTGCCGAGCGGAACCTGGGCGCCGACGATGCCATGCCCGCCGTAGAAATTCTTGTCGCGGGAGAACATGTGCATCGAGCCGCCCTTGCCCTTGGAATAGCCGCCACGGCGCCCGGTCAGTTCCGCCATCACGCCCTTCGGGTCCATGCCGCAGGCCAGCATGTGGCCGTGATCGCGATAGCCGGTGATCATCTGGTCGCCCGGCTCTTTGGCCATTTCCATGCCGACGACGACGGCCTCCTGACCGATATAGAGGTGGCAGAAGCCGCCGATCAAACCCATGCCGTACATCTGGCCCGCCTTCTCTTCGAAGCGGCGGATCAGAAGCATTTGCTGCAGCGCTTTGAACTCCTGCTCCTTGTCGAATTCCGGAACCTTAACGCCGTTCTGGCCCCAATCGATGGCGGGCGGAAGCTCGGTCACGGCGGCTTCGGCGGGCTTAGGCTTGGCGACGGCCATTTGGTCCTCAGGCGGGCAACGGGGAGGCTTGCATCCATAGCCGAAATCGCCCCTTTGCGGAAGCGGCGGGGCTGTGGAATGGGATGGGCGAAGGCGCCCAACGCATTGCTAAGTCAATTATTTTGGGGACAGCCCCTCGACGTTCAAGGCTTGGCTTACTTCGCGGCCGTGGGCCGCCACGGGTTCATCAGGGCGAGGTCGCGAGGATCGGCGTAATCGAGCAGCCCGCGCGCCTGCTGGTCGAGCATATCGGGGTCGAGCCTATCGGCGCGGAGCAGCGCGACCCGGCGCTCCCACTGGGCGCGTTCCTGTTTGAGACCCTTGAGCTCCGACGACAGTTCGGCGATCTGGCGGTCGATGTCTTCCTTGGCCTTCAATCCGTGATTGCCGCTATAAGCGTTAACGCCGAAATAGCCGATCAACAGCGCGGCCATCACATAGAGGCCGAGCGTGGTGAGAACAGAACGCAGACGTTTACGCGTGACCATGCCGCCGCCACCATGGGAGACGGCGGCTTAAAGCCGCATTAATGGCGATCGCGCCCGGCGCTAAGCGCCGAGCACTTTGAAGGCGCCGCGTCCGCCATAGGCGGCCTGTGCGCCGAGCTCTTCCTCGATGCGCAGAAGCTGATTGTATTTCGCTGTGCGGTCGGCGCGCGCCAGCGAGCCGGTCTTGATCTGCCCGCAATTGCTGGCGACGGCGAGGTCGGCGATGGTTGCGTCCTCGGTCTCACCGGAACGGTGCGACATCACCGCGGTGTAGCCCGCCTTCTGCGCCATCTCGACGGCGGCGAGCGTTTCGGTCAGCGTCCCGATCTGATTGACCTTGATCAGGATCGAGTTGCCGATGCCGTTCTTGATGCCGTCGGCAAGGCGCGCCACGTTGGTGACGAAGATGTCGTCGCCGACCAGCTGACAGCGGTTGCCGATCTTCTGCGTCAAAAGCTTCCAGCCGGCGTAATCGTCTTCGGCCATGCCGTCTTCGATCGACACGATCGGATAGCGCTTGGTCAGTTCGGCGAGATAGTCGACCTGCTGCTCGATCGTTCGCGTCTTGCCCTCGCCTTTGTATTGGTACGCGCCGTTACTGAAGAACTCGCTCGCCGCCGGATCGAGCGCCAGCATGACGTCCTTGCCGGCCTGGTAGCCGGCCTTGTCGATGGCGGCGAGAACGAAGTCCAGCGCCGCTTCGGCCGACGGCAGATTTGGCGCAAAGCCGCCTTCGTCGCCCACATTGGTGTTGTGGCCGGCGGAATTGAGGGCCGCGCGCAGGGTGTGGAAGATCTCGGCGCCGGCACGCAGCGCCTCGGCGAAACTCGAAGCGCCGAGCGGCACGATCATGAATTCCTGGAAGTCGATCGGGTTGTCGGCATGCACGCCGCCATTGACGATGTTCATCATCGGCACCGGCAACAGCCGCGCCGAGGTGCCGCCGACGTAGCGGTAAAGCGGCAGCTTGTTGGCCGCGGCCGCTGCCTTGGCCGCGGCAAGCGAAACGCCGAGGATCGCGTTGGCGCCGAGCCGGCCTTTGTTTGGCGTGCCGTCGAGCGCGATCATGGTCTCGTCGATCTTGACCTGCGCCTCGGCATCCATGCCGCCGAGCGCATCGAAAATCTCGCCGTTGACGGCCTCGACCGCCTTGCGCACGCCCTTGCCGAGATAGCGGTTCTTGTCGCCGTCGCGCAGCTCGACCGCCTCGTGCGCGCCGGTCGAGGCGCCGGACGGCACGCCGGCGCGGCCGCGCGAGCCGTCTTCCAGGACCACGTCGACCTCCACGGTCGGGTTGCCGCGGCTGTCCAAAATCTCCCGGCCGATGATGTCGACGACGGCGGTCATGGCGGCTCCCGGATGACGTAATGCTTGCGGCTTCTACAGGATCGCGGAGGGCCTTGTCATGCCCCGCAAAACCAAGGCATGCAGGGTTCCGCCATGTCGAAGAAAACGCTGCAACTCGGCCGTCCGGCGGCCATTCCTGTGTCGCCCGACGCCGCGGTGCTCGACCGGGTGCGCAACCCTCATCCGGGCACCAACTACGTCGCGCGCTTCACTTTCCCCGAATTCACGGTGATGTGTCCGGTGACGGGGCAGCCCGACTTCGCGACGCTCGTGATCGACTATGTGCCGAAGGCTTGGCTGGTAGAGTCGAAATCGCTGAAGCTCTATTTGAACAGTTTTCGCAACCAAGGTGCGTTCCATGAGGAGTGCACGGTGGCGATCGGCAAAAAGCTTGCCGCGTTGTTGAAACCGAAATGGCTGCGCATCGGCGGCTACTTTCATCCCCGCGGCGGCATGCCGATCGACGTGTTCTGGCAGGCCGGCAAGCTGCCGGCCGGCGTCTGGGCGCCCGACCAGGGCGTCGCTACTTACCGCGCACGCGACTAGCGGCTGCGGAACCCTGCAGGGTCACGACCAGGGCGCCGGTTTCGCTGCCGGGATCGGCGGCGCGCATGACGCCGCCCATCACCGCGACGCCGGCGCAGCCGGCGGCCAAAACTTCGGCGACACGCAGCGTGTTGATGCCGCCGATGGCAAGGAGCGGCACGCGGCAGGCGCGCGCCATCTCGGCCAAACCCTTGCGGCCGATCTCGGGCCCATAGCCGGGCTTGCTGACGGTCTCGAAGGCGGGTCCCGCCAACGCGTAATCGACCGTCGCCGGATCGATCGCCTCGGCCTCGGTCGCGGTGTGGATCGACACGCCGATGAGCTTGTGGGCACCGAGCAACGCCCGGGCCTCGGCCGGATCGCTGCCGGAGGACAGATGCACACCGTCGACGCCGGCAAGCTTGGCCAGTTCCGCTTCGCCGTGCAGGGTCAAGCGCGCGCCGTGGCGGCGGGCCAGCGGCAACAGCAGCCGCGCCAGGGGAACCTGCTCGTCGTCCGGCAAATCCTTCTCGCGCAGGCTGATCCAGCGGCACCCGCCGTTGAGCGCCGCGCCCACGATTTCAGGCAGCCCCCGCCGCGCCTGGCGGCGGTCGGTTACGATGAGGAGCGGCGGGTTGGGCAATCGCACCCGCGGAGCCTATCGAAGGCGCCCGCCCATCGCTACTTAAGGGGCGGCCTGTGCTAGGAAGCGGCAACAAACGATGAACCGCCCTGCCCGCATTTCCTTCGTCTCGCTCGGTTGCCCGAAGGCGCTGGTCGATTCCGAGCGCATCATCACGCGGCTACGCGCGGAGGGCTACGAGCTTGCGCGCAACCATGCCGGCGCCGATCTCGCCATCGTCAATACCTGCGGCTTTCTCGACAGCGCGCAGGCGGAATCGCTCACCGCCATCGGCGCCGCCATGGCCGAGAACGGCAAGGTCATCGTCACCGGCTGCATGGGCGCCGAGCCTGAGAAGATCACCGCCGTGCATCCGGGCGTGCTCGCGGTCACCGGGCCGCAGCAATACGAGAGTGTGCTCGAAGCGGTGCACCGCGCCGCGCCGCCGGCCCACGATCCCCATACCGACCTAATCCCGCCGCAGGGCATCAAGCTCACCCCGCGCCACTACGCTTACCTAAAGATTTCCGAGGGTTGCAACAATCGCTGCACCTTCTGCATCATCCCGAAATTGCGCGGCGATCTGGTGTCGCGGCTCGCCGCCGACGTGCTGCGCGAGGCCGAGCGGCTGGTCAAAGCGGGTGTCAAGGAGCTTCTGGTGATTTCCCAGGACACCTCGGCCTACGGTGTCGACATCAAATACGCCACGAGCGCCTGGCAGGGCCGCGGGGTGCGCACCAAGTTCCTCGATCTCGCCCGCGAGCTCGGCGAATTCGGCGTCTGGGTGCGGCTGCACTACGTCTACCCCTACCCGCATGTCGATGAGGTCATACCGCTGATGGCCGACGGCAAGGTGCTGCCCTATCTCGACGTGCCGTTCCAGCACGGCAGCCCCGCCGTGCTCAAACGCATGCGGCGCCCGGCGGCGCAGGAGAAGACGCTCGAGCGCATCCTCGCTTGGCGGCAGATGTGCCCGAACCTGACCATCCGCTCGACCTTCATCGTCGGCTTTCCCGGCGAGACCGACGACGACTTTGCGCTGCTGCTCGATTGGCTCAGCGAGGCCGAGCTCGATCGTGTCGGCTGCTTTCGTTACGAGCCGGTCGCCGGCGCCGCGGCCAACGATCTCGGCGCGGGCGTGCCCGATGCGGTCAAGGACGACCGCTGGCACCGCTTCATGCAGCACCAGCAGGCGATTTCGCGCAAACGGCTCAAGCGCAAGGTTGGCGGCCGCGAACAGGTCATCATCGACGAGGTTGGACCGACTGTCGCAAAGGGCCGTGGCAAGGCCGATGCGCCGCAGATCGACGGTACCGTCTATGTGGCGAGCCGCCGGCCCCTGCGCGTCGGCGAGATTGCGACGGTGAAGATCGAGCGCGCCGACGACTACGATCTACACGGCACGACGGTCGGCTACTAAAAAACCCTGCGGCGTTCGCGTGGCCGCACAGACGGGGCAAGTGGGAATGACGATGGAAATGCGAACTTACGGCCGCACCGGCATGAAGCTCTCGGTGCTCGGCTTCGGCTGCGGCGCGGTCGGCGGGCTGATGGTGCGCGGCGAAGCGGGCGACCAGGAACGCGCCATCGCGCGCGCACTCGACGTCGGCGTCAATTACTTCGACACCGCCGTGCAATATGGCAACGGCGAGTCGGAAAAGAATCTCGGCCGCATCCTGCAGACGCTGAAACCGGCCAATGCCATCGTCGGCACGAAGGTCCGCCTGCCGAGCGCCGACTACGGCCGCATTGCCGAGGCGATAATCTGCTCGCTCGACAACAGCCTCGCCCGCATGCGCCGAGACCGGGTCGATATCTTTCACCTGCATAACGCGATTACGCCGAGCGGTGGCGGTCCCGCGCTCAGCGTCCGCCAGGTGCTGGACGAGGTGGTGCCGACTTTCCGACGGCTGCGCGACGCCGGCAAGATCCGCTTTCTCGGCTTCACAGCGGTCGGCGACACCGCGGCGCTGCGCGAGGTCGTCAACTCCGCCGCGTTCGACAGCGCGCAGGTCGTCTACAACATGCTCAATCCGTCGGCGGCCGTGCCGCTGCCGGCGAACTACCCGGCGCAGGATTACGGCCGCCTGTTCGACCACACCAAAGCCGCCGGCACGGGCGTCGTTGCCATCCGCGTGCTGGCCGGCGGCGCGCTCTCGGGCTCGGCTGAGCGGCACCCCATTGCCAGCCCGCCGCCCGAGCCGATCGGCTCGGCTCTGAGCTACGATGCCGATATCGGCCGCGCCCGGCGGCTGATGCCGCTCGTTGCGGAGGGTTTTGCCGCGAGCCTGACCGAAGCCGCCACTCGGTTCGCGATCGGCTCGGCGGCCGTCGGCAGCATTTTGGTCGGCATGGCGACGCCACAGCAGTTTGAGGACGCACTCGCCGCCGTGCAGAAGGGGCCGCTGCCGCCGGCGGCCTTCGACCGACTTGCGGTCTTGCGCCAGGGCTTTGTCGGCGAGCCACGCTGATCAGATCGGCGCGGCGAGCACGCGCCGAACCGCATCCATCAACTGTCCAAGCTCGTTCTCCGCGATGGTGAAAGCCGGCGCCAGGTACACGATATTGCCGAACGGACGGAGGAAAACCCCTTCGGCGATAAAGCGTTGCCGCAAAGCGTTAAGATTTCCGATGTGGTCCAGCTCGACCGCACCGATGGCGCCTTTGACCCGCACGTCCTTGACGCCAGGGAGGCTGCGGCACGGCTCGAGACCGTGGCGGAGCGCGTCTTCGATGTTGGCAACCTGCCGCAGCCGCGGCTCACGCTCGAACAGATCGAGCGAGGCATTGGCGGCGGCGCAGGCGAGCGGGTTGGCCATGAAAGTCGGGCCGTGCATCAAGGCGTGGCCGAAATCGTCGGACCAAAACGCCTCGAACACCTTCCGGCTTGCGATTGTCGCGGCGAGCGGCAAGGTGCCACCGGTCAGCGCCTTCGACAGCGTTATGATATCCGGCGTCACGCCCGCCTGCTGATATGCGAACAACGAACCGGTGCGGCCGAAGCCGGTGAAAATCTCATCGAAGATCAGAAGGAGTTGATAGCGGTCGGCGGCGGCGCGCAGGCGCCGCAGCACCGCGGCATCGTGAAAGATCATGCCGCCCGCGCCCTGCACCAGCGGCTCGACGACGATGGCGGCAAGCGCGCCAGCTTGGCGCTCGAGCACGGCCGCGAATGCGGCGGTGCTGGCCTCATCGGTCGGCAGATCGACCGTAATCTGCTCCGGAAACAGCCCGCGATAAGCCGCGTGCATGCCGTGCTCTGGATCGGAGACCGCCATCGTGCCGGCGGTGTCGCCGTGATAGGCGCCGGTGAAGGCGAGGAAGCGGTTGCGGCCGCGCACGCCCCGGTTCAGCCAATACTGCGCCGCCATTTTCAGCGCGACCTCGACCGCGACCGAACCGGAATCCGAAAAGAAGACGCGGTCGAGGCCGGATGGTGCGAGCAGGCCTGAGAGCCGCTGCGCCAAGGTCAGCGCCGGCTCGTGCACCACGCCGGCGAACATCACATGGGGCATGACGGCGAGCTGGCGCTCGATCGCAATGCGGATGTGGGGGTGGT
>Ga0182032_10001384_pt1 | contig 10833 bp, 8 predicted proteins | sample tim00Cox00000000_FD_125970 | JGI IMG/M metagenome (GOLD analysis project Ga0182032, IMG submission 125970) | Lab enrichment of tropical soil microbial communities from Luquillo Experimental Forest, Puerto Rico - timezero.00C.oxic.00.000.000 | ecosystem: Environmental > Terrestrial > Soil >... | reverse complement strand
CGCACTATCCCAAAGGTCAATATTCCATAATGAGCCGCCAATAATCTCACTGACAGTGGCAACTGCGGTTGACACTTCAAAGTCAGTATCAATGGCCAATGTAGGGGTGGTAGTTTGTCCTATGGTCAGCAGCGGTTGGATCATCGTCATGCGCTTGACCTTCCCCGGCTCATCAAGCCAGTTGAAGGCGCATTGCATGTCAGCCGCTATGGGGTTCATATTATCCCCTAGCGAGATATAAGCCTGATTGATGTTGCCGTTGTTGTCACCAAAGTAAAGATTGTCCTGAAACAGCGCAAAAGTATTGGCGTTCCAGCCGCTAAAGCTGCACCACGCACCAGTTAAGGTATTCATGACAAACTGAACCTGCTGGATGTTTGGTGATTGCGGGATGTTCAACAGCGCCAATTGCTGGTTGGGGTAGGTAATGAATTCCCAACCAAAGTTCTGTTGATAAAGGTTTGCCGCCGCAGACATGGCATTTTGGATGCGGGCGGTGATGGCAACGGAACGGTCAGCGCTGGGATCAAACGGCAAGGCTTGTGAAATAGGAATCACACCCTGCTGGGTGATTACGGCCACATCTGAGCCAACACGGGTAAGGCAGCGCACGCCAATGGGCGGCGCTATGTCAAAGACGCCCACCAGTGACCATGCATTAGCGTTGGCGGGGTCAGTGCCAGCATAGAGGGCCACTTGGCCACGGCTGCTGATAAACATGGCGTAGTCTTGAGGCCCTGAGCCGCCGTCAATGGTCCAGTCAGCCATGCCTATTATGTGGCCCCCCTTGGTCCATATTGTGCCAAAATCCTGAAAGCCGCTAATAGGCCCGGTAATGGCCCCCACAGGCATGAAAATGGCCAAGGTACTGTTGGCAGGGAAGTACCAAAGACGCTGTTTTTGAGCATAGATGTTGATGAAGTTGTTGGTGGTAACACCACCCGGTAGGCCAGTGATAGAGGGTGTGGTCCAGGAACTGCCATCGTATTGCTGAAGCGGGTCAGTACCATTGACGGTCTGAATAACGTGCACGCCACCACCGGACGTAAAATTGATGTACTGCCAGCGGTCATTGCCCAACCCAGCTACCACACTGCTGGCAGTGCCGGAGGTGATGTCATAGATGTGCCCATCCATGGCTGCATAAAACTTTTCATTGGTTGGGCCGCGCCACACCATCAGGCTTTCAACTGGCATGCTGCCGGTAGTGCTAAACGGCAGGTAGCCACCACGCAGTTCCACGAAGCCGGGGCGGGGCACAAAGTTGACTAGGATGGCCGCGCGCTTGGGGTCCATCTCAGCCAATGGGGAAATGGCATCCCAACCATCCGTAGGTGCGGGTATCACCTTGGTTATTACATCTGGAGATAAGAACGGTACTTTCTGCACCGTCGCCGATTTGCGCATTTCAGCTTCCTGAGAAGTCCCCAAAGTAATGCTTTGATGCCACATTTCTTGCGGCAACAGCTTCCTCAAGAGACTTAAAATTGCCCAAGTAAATATCTCTACGGTCAACCATAATTCTGACGCGGTAACCGCCACGCCTTCCGTCAGGACTAACGCCAGTTACCCCAGTAGTATTTGCGGGCTTCAATGAAAGGTTCCTACCATTTTGCGTCCTTGTAGCTTCACGCAGATTGCCCCACCTGTTATTGGTAGGATCACGATCCATATGATCAATTTCTTTAACTGGCCATTTACCGGTCATCATTAACCAGATAATCCTGTGCGCCAGATACCGTCTATAATTGATGCTAACAGTTACCCGCCAATAATCATCCTTTGCTACTTTATGAATGCACCCAGCTATATCCCCAGGATGCTTCCTATAACGCTCAACCCTCCACCTCAAAATGCCGGTGGCTGGGTCATAATCAAGCATCTTATCAAGTAATTCTTGAGCATCTTTCTCATTGACGGGTAACCCGTACATATTAAGCTCCTAAAATTGACTGAGCATTATAGCATGTCAGGTGCTAGGAACGGCACCTTTTGGGCGGTTTGGGCTTTTCTCATTTGGTCAGAGCGTTAATCATGTAACGGCTTTCAGGCGGTGGTATCTTTGTGTACCTCACTATTTGATCAGCACGTGGCACCGTTTCAGTCCGCCATGGTGGGCGCAAATACCTGGCAGCCGGTGCATATGCCGCTCTGCGCTCCACATTTTCAGCTTCTTGCTCACCAGCAAATCTGGCATAGGTATGTTGCCGCAATGGCTCAAACATCTCACGGACTGCTGGGTCATCACTTAGGCCTGCCTTATTGAGTGCTTGAATAGTCAGACGCTGGGACTCAGGGATGTTTGTCCCTCTTGGGAACCCTTCAATATGTTGAATCCCATGTTGTACTTCATGAAGGGCATTGTGTATCGGATCATTATATCCCGGGGTAAACATAAGCTTATTAAATAAAAATTCACCGGTTTCTGGGCCATACATACCAGCATAATCTTCAGGCGCATTGAACACTGGCCGTTGCGCCAATTCTGGATAATGATAATACAGTTGCTCATGTTGGAGGTAATCACCTAAAGTTTGTTCCTTTCCCCTGAGTACATCACCTAAAGTTTGTTCACTTGCACGTTGCAATACTTCAGGCCCCCTTGGAATTGATGCCCCAGTATCAGGGATCTCAAACCGCCATTTATCTCCTACACCACGTTCCCAGCCGGTGGTTGCCCATACTTCCGCAGGATCGGCACCCTTGGCTATCATTTGCTGCGCTTTCATAAGCTTCGCCGCAGGCGCATGTTGTGCAAGTATTCCTCCAAAGGCACCAGCCGCACCACGTTCTGCCGCTGGCATACCGCCGCCTGCCAGCCACTGCATAGTCTCAGCGGCAGGGCCGGGATCATATTGAGATCCAGGCTGTCCTTGACCGGTTGTTCTTAGCTGCTCACTAGCCTGAAACATACGCTGCGGCAAACTAGCTAACTGTTGGCCTACCCCATAAGCACCACCCATCAGCGCCTGTACCGCATGCTGAATAGGGATTGGCGGCGCAGCATAGTTCTGCGGCGTGACTACCGGGTCAAGGTCATCACCATTGGCCATGATTAGTCAGGCAGTAAGCCTTGCTCACGGAAGTAGCGCATCATTTCACTTGGGCTAGGGTGCATTTGGCTCCACGTTTTAACATCAGCACCGCCGCCACCATACCTTCTTGCATAATAGTTCTCATAGATGCCTTTATTTTCTGGGTCAGCATAATAACGGGCACTAGGGTCAGGTCCATAAATACGTACATCACTAAAATCTCCTGGCCCATGAGATATATAACGCCCCGGCATATCAGTCCTTCCAGCCGGGCCACGGGTATTAAACATCAAGCCAAAAGCGCCAGGCATTGGCACTACGTTACCGGCCATCTGCTGCAAATGCTGCGGCTGAACGCCAAACAGGCCTGGGGATTGAGACGGCTGCGGCCCTTGCAAAGCCGCAAGCATGTTAGGGTCTATGGCCATTATTTCCTCGGTAGCGGTATGGCTTTGCCTTTGCCTAACGCTTCGGCCCACGCATCAGGGCTAGCACGAAGCCAGCCCCCCTGACCCGCACGCTCAAAAAGTTCATTGGTGCTTAAACCTGGTGCTGGCCATGGATTGTCCCATCCTATTGATGGGCGGATCAGTTCACCGGCCATTTGCTGAAGATGCTCAGGCGGTACGCCGAATAGACCCTCCCTAATAGGAATACGTATGGGGCTAGGATGTTCCCAGAATTTTAAAGCTGGGTCGGAAGGTTGAACAGGGTTGAGTGGCTTAGGCGTATATTTATCAATATCAAGAAATGGACTAGGCCCAAATCTGTCATTCATAGCAACGGGGTTCCAGCCCACACTTCCCCCAGGCTTTGCCGTTGGCGTGCCTTGCAACGCTTTGATCATCTGAGAGCCCAGCAGCGCGCTTGGGTAATTCTCAAAGTCATTATCAATGCGTTGTTGGGGCGTGAACGGTGGTTGTGTTGGGATCATTTTTCAACCCAACCGTTGCAGCAGCCTTTAGCTTCTATCTTAGTGTCAAGAGAGAACACCTTAGGAAGCTTTTCATTGAGCATCTTGAATAGCCCGCACTCATCACCGCCATAAGTGCAGTTCTCACAGCGTACCTGGGTTTTGGTCAACCCTACATCCTCAGCGCTGACCTGTTTGGCCGGTTTGCCACCCGTATAGGGGCCGGGGATGTAAAGCCCGCAGGTCCACCCATCTTCAACTTTTTGATCAAGCGGTACGCAAATTTTGTCCTTGGTCATCAAGGAGCATGATTTGCACTGTTTGTCACCTTTGGCGGGCAGGTAAAGGAACGCATCACGGGTGATTTTACCCGTCATGCCACCCAATTTGTGTTGGGAGACCCCAAAGAGCTCTTTCATCAGTTCAAGTTAGTGAAAGCGTAAGAACTTTGGCCAATGGTGGTATTTGAACATAGAAATGGGGTACTTGGTGACCATGCCGGTATAACGGTGCCGCCCAGGTCTTTATCAACCCTCAACAGTGCCATGTATTGAAGGTTTTTGTGAACTTCCCTGATAATGAATGATTCCGTTCCAGTGCACCCAGTCTGAGTGCCAGCAAGATTGATGACCAATCCAGGGAAGAACAGCCCTAGGAAATTAGTGGTCCCATTAAACGGCACTGAGATGATCGGTGAGTTGCTGGTGTTGCGCCATGTGAAGCCAGCACCCATGAGGGCTGTCCCAATGTTTTGACCGTAGGAGAAACCAACCCCATGAGCACTGATAAACCCCCAATGCATCGGCAGCCAATTAGCTGCGCTTGGCGGGGTGTTACCAACATTGCCTTCAGTGAGGCCAATGTAGAGGGTGCCACCGGAAGTGACTAACTGACCTTGCCCATAGGTAGTTCCGGCATTGAATGCTACTGGGCCTAAGAAATTCCAATCGCAAACCTTATACTGCTGTCCGGACCACAGTATTGGGTATGGGATTGTAAAGCTTGCGGCGAATCCTGACCCAGATACTGTGATTGCAGGTGGCGTGCCGCTTATCAATTGTGCCCATTGTGATGGTGCTATGCAGGGCGTGCTCCAGGGCGCTGGCCGCACCCCCATATATGGCCCTGAGTTCCATCCTTGCATACGGTTGAGGTAATCACAATTGCCGGGGGTAATGCCACCACCAGAACAACCGTCAGCATAACCTTTCCATGGGGTTGTTTCGTAATCACCTGACCCAAATGCCGGAGTACCACCACCACCATAAGCATTGGTCATGTTAAAATAGCCGCCACTATTGGCCGGGTACCGGAAATTCAAATGCCCAAAACTGCTGCCTTTAATGAAAAGCCGCCCTTCGTCAGTTCCTGTTGGGGAATGAAAGTCAACCATCAAATTATCCGTGATGGTTTCACCCGACATATTGCAGCAGATGTTTTCCAGATAGACATTGCCACCGTTATTGGGTATGTAGATAAATGGAAACGATTGCTGGGCATAAAATTGTGAAGTAGTACCAGTAGCTAAATCTGCCGGGGCGTTAATGTAAGCATTCTTGATTGTTGTTGGTGCTGGGGCACCAAATCCCCAGGTGCTGTCAACCAATTGCCACGGCATCAGGGTTTCTAGGTGAACACGGTCAACCGTAATACCAGCCCCAACAAAGGCCCGCGCCTTCTCCGCAGCATAAATTGTGGTCTGGGCTGCGATTGCAGTGGTTAGGGCCGTGCCACCAAAACTATTGCCGCCCCACGCCTGATACCATTCATCAATCACACGCCACACCGCTGCGTGAGTATTCTTGTGGTATTCAACCAATATGACAGGGATTAGTCCATATACGGTATTGCCAGCACCATCGACAGGATTCAGGTTCCATGCGTTATACGTGGCTTGATTACAATTCTGCCCGGTAAAGTAAAAATTGCCAGTTTCAAGGCTTGTCCCAAGTGGGAGAGTCTGACTCTGGCTGATAGTGTATATCCCGACACCACCAGGTGTACCGCTAATCTGATCGGTGATAGCAGTATAAGCGGAAACATTAGGGCTGGTAAATTGCTGACCAATGGCAAGCGAACCAGTGGTCATAGAGTCCACGTTCAGGCTTGTGCCGCTGATTGAGCCAATAAAGCCTGCCCCTCCTAATGCAAGTCCGGGGCCGGTCCAAAAATGTACGGGAAGAAGCGAATCAGGACCGCAAATCATCATATCAGAAGCGTTAAGCAACGGATCGCCGGTCAGCATAGCCTCGCTACTGACTGTCTGGGCATAAGCAACCGTCCAGGTGGAACCACCACCGCCAGTGATGGTGTTGCCATTAATAATATTTCCAGACGGAGCCGTTAATACATCACCAATGTTAATAGTGCCAGTAACCGCAGATACAGTAAGCGTATTGCCGCTGATAGAGCCCGTGAAGCTGGCACCATCCTTAACGGTGCCTTTGATGACAATTCCGCTTGCGTCGTAGGCTGCGCTGCTCAATAGGATTGGAAAGGTACGCGATGGGTAATCGTTACCTACAGCAAGATTGCCCTCTTCAGAATAGTTGCCGCCTATGACCACAGTACCAACACTTGAAGTATTGAGTACGTTGGTGTTGGCTTCATTAGCCCCCTCAATAATCGAATTGATGAATCCTTCCGTATTAATGATTGCCGCGCCAATACAAGCATTGGCAACGCGGTCATTATCCCACTTGTTCTCCGCTGCCAGCGCTGCTTGCCCTGGAGCAAGCGCTTGAATATTTGACACCCCAGCCAAGAACCCAAAATAGAAATTGAAAGCACTGCTATTCCTGATTAGCGTTTCATTGGCTCCGGCGCTGGTGCCTATGGTGACTATTCCAGCCCCAGTTCCCGGCTGACCGCAGTGAACGGTACCGCCTGGAGCCCACACATTAACGCTGTCAACCGTCACACCGTTTCCGGCAGGCAGCGTCAGCGCTACAGTGTTATTGAATCCCGCTTTCAATACACAGCCAAATTGGACCGCCCCAGGCGTTAACTGTGGGGGGCCATAAAGTAGTGCAGGGAAGAAAAACTGTGGTGCAAGTGAGATTGGTTGCCAATAAATAAGCGCACCATCTGGCCCAAGCTCACTTTGCGGGTTGTGGCCTATATTGCCCTGTTGCAGCGATTGCCATAGGATGCCCTCATATGCAACGACATTACCGGCTGCATAAGTACTGCCCGACAGCCACGCCCCTGGCGTCCACAGGTTAGGTGTTGCCGTAGTAAAGTTTGCACTTTCAGTGAAGCCCCAACCAACTGCGTTGTTTCCGGTAATATAGGTTGCATTCATAAACATGGCAACGACAAGTTCGTTGGCCTGACTAAAAGATCCGCTGGCTGGTAACAGAACGCTAGGAGAATTGGTTGAAGTTGATGTGTTATCTTTGGTATTGTACTTATCAAGCGGCGTTGTCGTGGCAATGCCGGTTGTGCTGAGCGCAATCATAGTGAAAGCGGATGGCCCATTAACCGTAATTGTATCCGTATTAGCAACTAGAGCCGTGGCATTGGCCGCATAGAAAATATAAGCACCGCCGAGCGTTGGGTTATCAACGGGTGTGCCAGCGGAAACGTAAGTATTGCCCTTGCTATCAACAACACCAGTGATGCCATTGCCGGATGTGTCAGTGACCAAAACTGTGATCAAAGCAGCAGTAGGGGATGCAACCGTAACCGTAGTAGCGGTACCGGGGCCTGCATTTGGCTGCCTGGCGATGGTCACTGGCGTGCCAATTGTGCCGGAACCTTTGAAGCTGGCCGCAGCTAGGGCATTGGCGGGTGTGGCGAAGGTATAGGTCGGGTTGTAGGTAACGGCACTTGTTGAATTTATGATCCTATAAGCAGCATCCATGCCGTTTCCACTGTAATCTGGCGACCCTGGCTGGCCATGGGCTAACTGAGTAGTGTTATTGACATAGGGGATCCTCATAGTAACGGTGCCCGCCACAGTCTGAGCGCCCGTTGTGATATTGGGGTATGTTACCGAAGTTGTGGACCCAGCCTGAAGGGTAAAATTACCGTTATACCCACTAGGAGTTACACCGGAAACTTGAATCGTTGAACCGGCAACAGGGGCCACCGGTTGTGCAGCAAAAGTTAATGTTGCACTTGTACCAGAACCACTAGCAGCAGTGGTTGCTGGGGTTTGGGCTTGAGTAACAACATAGCCGGGGGAATACCAACCGGCATAACCCTGAAATGTAAACGCGCCTTGACCACGCATGCTCCCTGGTGGGTCATAGAACAACGGGTAGGAGAAGGCATAGCCACCATTTCCAATATTGGCAGATGCACAATAAAGCTTGTTAACACGGCTTTGGAGCGTTACATCCATTGCTTGCTGTATGGCAGCCGTGTCATCAGCAACACCATTACCTACAGCCCCAAACCATCCAATCTGAAAGCCACCCATAGTGTTGACACGACCAAGATCAAACGCGCACCAATTTCCAGCACTGTCAATAATGGCACCAAAACTGTTCACCGTTTGCCCAGAACAGGTATAAGGGGCACCAGCTCCCAGATCACCCGGTGTAGTATAGCCCGTTAGTATCAATGATTGGGCGCTACCAGTATTGGTACTTGGGATTTGCGCCCTGGTTATATTCAGCGCACCGCCGCCGCCACCACAACCGGCGTTACCAACCAAATTCCCCGACCCAACAGTCAGGCAATTGCCAATGGTACCGCCAATAATAGGCGTCGTGCCTATAGTGATGGAACCCGCAGTGGTACTACAGGCCCCCGTTGTGAATACTAGGTGATTGCCGGAATCAAGGCCTAGGCATGAAACCTGGGTGCCAATTGACAACCCTGAAAACACCACTGAAGAGCTGAAGGTTTGACCTGCTGAAAACGTCTGCACAAAGTTTGTTTCAGCAACCATACCGGTATTGGCCGGAAAAGTTGCCGTAGTGGTGCCAGCAACCGCTGAGGCTTTGAGGATTGTGTTGCCTGACGTTAGGCCATTGAGGGACAGGTTACCGTCATTGAAACTTTGTACAGCAAGCCAAGTGTTGGCATTGCTGCGGTTTACTGACCCAACAACAGCCCCTGTGGCAGCACTAAACGTCAGTGTACCGTCAGCATTTGAGAGGGAGGTAACACCACCACCGCCGCCACCGCTTGGTAATTGACTGATTTGGGCCTTCTTTGAAACACCGCCCTGCAACAGGTAGATGTAATCACTGCTATTGACGCTACCGGCTGCGGGTAGCCCGGTGACAAACTGTGAGAATGGGACGTTTTGTGGGTAGGCAGTGCCCGCCATTACAAGACCCAACAGTAAACCTAGGAATAGTCTGATCATTGCATCATCCTGGGGTTAGTGGGTTACCAAACGCATCAGTCAAGATGTTACCAAACTCATCAGTGAGGAACGGCCCAGCAGGTGGTGCCGGGCCACCAACCAAAGTGATATTGAAGGAGATGTAGCCGCCAGCTTGGCCGTTATAGGTACGTTGCTTGGTGTAAGTGATGCCGGTCCTGGCGCTGGTATAAGTTGGCAGCCCATCGTCATGCACAGTGAAGCCAAACACCGGGTCAGTGAACTGATCCGTGTTGTAAAGGTAGGTGACAAAAGGTTGATCGTTACGCGGCATTAGGACCAACCGGGCCCGGGAAAAAGCCATCTTGGACGTTCGCGGGCGATATAAAGATCGGGTGAACCCTTTTCACCATCGTCAAGGTTTGAGATGCGCCATCACGGGCTATCAGGCGGTTCACATAATCAACCCAACGGGTTTGCAGCGTGATATAGCTGCCAAACCCTTTGATCTCCCAAAACATCCATTTGATGCCCTGAATAACTGCGTTCTCATTGAGCAGGCAGGTATCATCATCATTGGCAAAGTAACGGGCAAAGTTGGTAGCTGAGCCGTGCACATCAACGGCAGCATTACTGGTATATTCAAAGACCAGTTGAGAGGGGGCAATAAGCTCAAATGGCGGCGGCCAAATGCGGAAGCTATCAGGGAACATACCGCTGGTATTGGTATCACTGTATGGGCCAATTTTCCTGAAGTGACGTCTGGGTCCCGTGACCACAATGCCTGACCGGTGCCATTGATCAAGCTGCGGGCTATCAGGGCCAAGCAGTTCCCAGCGGTTGGTGCGGTCCCACATGGTGCGGCCGATGAACCAGTCAAAACCAGAAGGCATCTGATAAGTATCTTGTACAAACTGAATAGTAGCCCCGGTAATAGGCGTGGCACTACTAGTCTGCATGGTCATAGTAACCTGATTGGCGCTATCAACTGATTTCACCCTTGCTGAAATGGGGATGCCAGGGCCTTGAACCTGAAATACATAGGGCTGGATGCCGGTAGTTGAGGGGATGTTAGTAATCACTGCTGAGTTGGCCAGCATGTTACCTGTAGTATTGATAGGCGGCGCAGTGATTATCACAAATTCCCACTGCATCTGCGTCCATTCATGCATTGACCGCATTTCATCAAGTACACGGTTGGCCAAGCCAGCCATTTGGATGGTGGTAGCGTCACCACTGGCAAACACTGAGCCAGTAGTAGGCAGGCCCAATTCTATCTGGGCATTATTGATCATGTTGAGGAGACTTTGGGTCATAAGGCACCCAATGTAATCATCAACCAGAACATGAGAGTAACCACAGCCGCAATTATAGCGGCTATGGCAAAGGCTATATGACGGATATCACTTATCTTAGCGTTGGCCGTGACCGCCTCCGTTGCTGCACCTGAGCAGTTGGGCTGGTCGCGTTGATTTGCGCTATTTGCGGGTCAAAGGTGCGCCGTGGCATGTGCTGCGGGCGTTGCATGGCCTGCGCCATCAAGGTTTGGTCATTAACGGCCATACTATTGTTGATGATGCCTTGGAGGCGGCCTACCGCCCCGG
>Ga0182032_10001381_pt1 | contig 10853 bp, 10 predicted proteins | sample tim00Cox00000000_FD_125970 | JGI IMG/M metagenome (GOLD analysis project Ga0182032, IMG submission 125970) | Lab enrichment of tropical soil microbial communities from Luquillo Experimental Forest, Puerto Rico - timezero.00C.oxic.00.000.000 | ecosystem: Environmental > Terrestrial > Soil >... | reverse complement strand
CGCACGAGGACGTCTGCGCGGCCGGCCACGTCCCCCTTGACGAGCGCGACATGGTGCTTGTCGTCCACCAGCGAGCGGTAGCCGACGGCCTCGAACTCGCCGAACGTCGTCGGCAGGCGCGTGGAGACGACGCGTTCGACGAGCTTGTCGTGGCGCCTGCGATAGGCGATCAGGTCGGCGACCGTGATCATCCTGAGGCCGTGGCGGGCGCAGTAGTCCACGAGGTCGGGGACCCGTGCCATGGTCCCGTCGTCGTTCATGATCTCGCAGACGACTCCGGCGGGATAAAGCCCGGCAAGCCGCGCAAGATCGATGGCGGCCTCAGTGTGGCCGGCGCGAATGAGCACGCCGCCCTCCTTGGCGACGAGCGGGAACACATGGCCAGGGGTCATAATGTCGCGATAGTCCTTGGTCGGATCGATGGCAACGGAAATGGTGTGGGCGCGGGCGTGCGCCGAGATGCCGGTCGACACTCCTTCGCGCGCTTCGATCGATACGGTGAAGGCCGTGGTATGCCGGACGCGGTTGGAGCGTGACATCATCTCGAGGTGGAGCTGCTTGGCGCGCTCGGGTGTGAGCGCAAGGCAAATCAGCCCACGGCCGTGCTTTGCCATGAAGTTGATGGCGTCTGGCGTCGCCATCTGCGCGGGAATGACGAGGTCGCCTTCGTTTTCGCGCTCCTCGGCATCGACCAGGATGAACATGCGGCCGTTGCGCGCGTCCTCGACCACCTCCTCGATGGGCGAGAGGAACTGATGGTCCCTGGTCTTGCTGATGATGGTCAAGGAGCCTCGCCTTGGCTTTCACTGAGACGAGCGGCGTAGCGCGCCATGAGATCGACTTCAAGATTTACCAGATCGCCGGGCGCCCGGTCTCCCCATGTCGTGCAGCGAAGCGTGTAGGGAATGATGTTCACGCCGAAACGGTTGCCTTCGACTTCGTTAACGGTAAGCGATACGCCGTCGAGCGCGACGGAGCCCTTGGTGGCGATGAATCGGGCGAGCCCCGGAGGGCTCCCCAAGATAAACCTGACGCTGTCGCCGTCGGTGTGACGGGCAAGGACCTTGGCGCGCCCATCGATGTGGCCTGCCACGAGATGTCCGCTGAGCTCCTCGCCCAAGGCAAGCGGCCGTTCGAGATTGATGCGGCGTCCGTCCTGCCATTCGCCGAGCGTGGTGCGGGCCAGGGTCTCATTGGAGACATCGACGGTGAACTCCGAGCCCTTCTTGGCTTTGCCCACCTCAACGATGGTGAGGCAGCAGCCGTCGCAGGCGATCGACCCGCCCTCGGCGAGGCTCGAACGCTTGTAGGGCGAGGCGATGATGAAGAGGCCGTCTTGCCGCTCGCGCAGCGATCCTACGCCGCTGACAATGCCCGTGAACATCTTCCCATCCGCCGCCAGGCCGTCATCCGGTCGGGACCGAACGAGCGCGATTGAACTTGCGTGAAATGACCGATTGCGGTCAGGAGGTCGAGCCCTTCATTGACGAACGGCATAAGGCCGTCGGCGCCCGCAGGGTTGGCACCTTGGTAGATCACCACCTCGTCGACCAGGTCGGCATCGAGGAAGGCGCGCGCAACCGAGGGCCCTCCTTCGACCAGCAGGCGCGTGATGCCGCGGGTGGCGAGGGTCTCTAGGGCGTCGTGCACGCCAAGCATGCCGTGCGAGTCGACCGGCACATAGACGATCTCGGCGCCTCGATCTTGGAGTGCGTCGGTGCTGGGATGCTCCTCGTCTGCGGCGCAGATAAGCCAGACCGGTACCATTAGATCGTCGAACAGATGCGCCTGGGGCGGCGTGCGGAGTCGCCGGTCCAAGACGACCCGCACCGGCGAGCGGCACGACATGCCGGGAAGCCGGCACGTGAGGCTCGGATTGTCGGCAAGGATGGTGCCGCGACCGACGAGGATGGCATCGTTCCGGGCGCGCAAGAGATGGGCGTGTGCACGGGCGTCGGGGCCGGTGACCCATACCGGCGCGCCCTTGCCTCTTGGCATCAGTCCGTCGGCGCCAATGGCGAGTTTCAGCGTCACGGCAGGTCGGTCCTCGGTGACACGCAGGACGTGCCCGAGAGCGATCTCCGCCGCTTCTTCAGCCAGGAGTCCCTCCTCGACTTCGATGCCGGCCGCCATAAGGCGCTTGATTCCGCGGCCAGACGTGCGCGGATCAGGATCGCGTAGAGCGACTACAACGCGCGCGGCCTTTGCTTTGACAATGACATCGGCGCACGCCATGCCCCTACCCTCATGAGCGCATGGCTCGACGGTGACATAGATGGTGGAACCGCGCGCCTTGTCGCCGGCGCGATCAAGGGCGATGGCCTCCGCGTGGGGGCGGCCTCCGGGCGCCGTCGTGCCGCGTCCGACGATCTCGCCTGAGGGCGCCACGACAAGCGAGCCGACCGAAGGGTTGGGCCAGGTCAGCCCGAGCCCGCGGCGCGCGAGCTGAAGCGCCTGCGCCATATGACCCTTGTCGCTTGCGCTCATCGGTTTGATGTAGGGTTTGGACTTAGTCTTCGGCAGGGGCGGCCGCCTTCTTCGACGACATTTCGTCGTCGGTCTCGGTCGCAGCCAGCTCACCGAGCAGCGCCTCGAAATCCTTGGCCTCGCGGAAATTCTTGTAGACCGAGGCGAAGCGCACGTAAGCCACGTCATCGAGAGCCTTCAAGGCCTCCATCACCAGGCGGCCGATGCTCTCGGACCTAATGTCGTTCTCGCCCATGTTCTCGAGCCGGCGCACGATCCCGCTGACCATACGCTCGACGCGCTCGGGATCCACGGGCCGCTTTCTGAGCGCGATCTGCACCGACCGCATCAGCTTATCGCGGTCGAACGGCATCCTGCGGCCTGAGCGTTTGATCACAGTCAACTCGCGCAGCTGCACCCGCTCGAAGGTAGTGAAGCGGCCACCGCAATCGGCGCACACGCGACGGCGCCTAATGGTCGAGTGGTCCTCGCTAGGACGCGAGTCCTTCACCTGCGTGTTGGTGCTTCCGCAATAGGGGCATCGCATGGGCGATCGCCCTCCCCTTTCTCACCCTCACGCAAAGCCTACCGGTAAATCGGATAACGCTCGCAAAGCTCGATGGCCCGCTTCTTGACCGAGGCTTCGACCTTGCCGTTGCCCTCGTCGCCGTTGGCGGCAAGCCCATCGAGAACCTCGATGCTCATGCCGCCGATCGACTGGAACTCCTTGATGCCGAAGCCACGTGTGGTGCCGGCCGGAGAGCCAAGGCGGATACCTGAGGTGATCGCAGGCTTCTCGGGATCGAACGGCACGCCGTTCTTGTTGCAGGTGATGTTAGCGCGACCGAGCGCGACCTCCGCTGCTTTGCCGGTGAGCTTCTTTGGCCTGAGATCGACCAGCATCAGATGCGTGTCGGTGCCGCCGGAGACAAGCGCCAGCCCTCCTTTGACCAGCGTCTCTCCCAAAGTCTTGGCGTTGTCGATCACCGCCTGGGCATAAAGCTTGAAGGAGGGTTTCAGCGCCTCGCCGAAGGCGACCGCCTTGGCGGCAATGATGTGCATCAGCGGACCGCCCTGAAGCCCGGGAAATAGCGCGGAGTTGATCTTCTTGCCGATCTCCTCGTCATTCGAAAGCACCATGCCGGCGCGGGGTCCGCGCAGCGTCTTGTGCGTCGTGGTGGTGACCACATGGGCGTGCGGCAGCGGGCTTGGATGCAGGCCCGCAGCGACTAAGCCGGCGAAATGCGCCATGTCGACCATGAGATAGGCGTCGACCGAGTCGGCGATCTCACGGAAGCGCTTGAAGTCGATGATGCGCGGATAGGCCGAGCCGCCAGCAATGATCAGCGCCGGCTTGTGCTCATGCGCGAGCTTCTCCACCGCGTCGTAGTCGATGCGGTTGTCGCCCTCGCGCACGCCATATTGCACGGCATTGAACCACTTACCGGAGAGGTTCGGCGCAGCGCCATGGGTCAAGTGCCCGCCATGGGCGAGCGACATGCCGAGGATCGTGTCGCCAGGCCTGATCAGCGCAAGCAAGACCGACTGATTGGCTTGCGAGCCCGAGTGCGGCTGCACATTGGCGAAGGCGCAGTTGAATAGCCGCTTGGCGCGGTCGATGGCGAGCTGCTCGACCACGTCGACATATTGGCAGCCGCCGTAATAGCGCCGGCCCGGATAACCTTCGGCATATTTGTTGGTGAGCAGCGTGCCGGCGGCGTCGAGCACGGCGCGCGAAACGATGTTCTCAGAAGCGATCAGCTCGATCTCGTTCTGCTGCCGCTCGAGCTCGTTTTCGATGGCGGAAAAGACCTCTGGGTCGGCGTCCTCGAGATGCTTGGTGAAGAACTCGTTCCCGCGCGCCTCGGCGCGCCTCATCTCACTTGCCGTCATGGCCACTGCTCCTCGAGTTCGAACCCGATCCAGCAACACGGGAGGTTTGAATCCCGCCTATTTGGCCCGCGGGCATGCTCCCTTCAATATTCGGCCGGCTCTATCACATGTCGAGAAGGCGCGCCAGCAACACCCAAGGCGTTGGCGGCGCGTAATTCACAACGCTCCGGCCCGCGCAGGCGGCACAAGCCCAGCCATGACCAGTAATCTGAGGTATCTTAGTAGGCCGAGGCCGTCTCTGGCCCGCCGCCATCCTGCTGGTAGATGTCGGGACGGAATTGCACCACGCTGTCAGGCGTGGCCCAGGCGCTGATATAGGCGAAAAAGACCGGGATCGGCTTCACGAGCTTCACGTCGATCTGCTCGCCGGATTGCTTCACGGCTTGGATGTGACCCAGGTCCCATCCGCCAGTGTCGCGCAGGATCCACTCCACCAGCGGCTCGATATTGTCCACGCGCACGCAGCCGGAGCTCTCGAAGCGCACGCTCCGCCCGAACAGGCTTTTGAGCGGCGTGTCGTGCATATAGACGCTATCCTTGTTGGGGAAGTTTATCTTCACGAAGCCGAGCGAGTTCTGGTCCCAGGGAAGCTGTCGGTACTGATAATTGTAAACCTCGGGGCCGAACCAATTGATTTGGTGCGAGTCGACCGGATTGCCGGCCGCGTCGAACGCCTCCATATGATAGGCAGCGAGCATGTCCTGGTTGCGGCGGGCGAACTCCTGGGCCTTCGGTACCAGGTCTTTGTAGATGATGCTCTTCGGCACGTACCAATAGGGATTGAAATTGACCTCTTGGATCTTGCTCGACAGCTCGGGCGTCGGACGCTCGGGCTTGCCCACCACCGTCGCATGGCGCTGCACCACCTGACCGTTCTCAACGGCCTCGGCTTGCGCCGCTGGAATATTGACCACGACGTAGCGGCTGCCCGTTGTCGGCGCCAAAGTCTGCAGGCGCTTCAGACTGCCTTGGAGTTGAGCAAGCCTCGTCGTCGCCGGCACGTTCAGCGCCTCGATCGTAACTCTCGTGTCGACAGTGCCGGTCGGCGGCAGACCATGCCGGGCCTGGAACTTCTTGACCGCGGCGACAAGCGTCGCGTCGTACTCGTCCGGGATGCTCGAGCCTACGAGATCGCCAGAAATCTCGAGCCGCCGATGCAGCGTCACGATCTCAGGTCCGCGCTGGCCAGGCTTCATCACCGTGGCAGGGACCATCGGCCAGCCGCCTTGAGTAACGATCGCCTGATAACGCGCAATCGCAGCCTTGGTCGCCTCGATGTTGTGGGCGGCGAGCGTTGGCTGACCGAGCGCCGGATTGGTGATCCATGCGCGTGTAGCCTCGTCGCCCTCCTCAGGGGGAAGCTCGTCGCCATGGAACGCCTGCGATCCGGGCTGTTGCGGAGCGCGCGGGCCGCCCCCGAAGAAACCGCCATTCCTGCCGCCGAAAAAGCCGCCGCCGGACCCGCCGGAATTGTCGTCTTGATAGCCGCCTTGGTAACCACCCTGGTTCGGGTTGCCCTTGAGCCAAGAGAACAGGCCTGCGCTCGAGGGCTCGGCACTCATGACCAGAAGAGCCGCAGCGAGCCCTGTAGCGGCGAGGAGCGCCCCGCCTCTCAAGCTATTCTGCCATTTCAGCATTAAGCCGCTCCCCCGTCCGTTGCGGCGTCGTGTCCCGCGTTAACTATAGGCGCTTTGGCTTCGTCACTCTAGGGCCAATGAACCGTCAATTCCTTTTCAAATCGTCTAGGAACTTGGAAGTTTTGCGGTCCGGTTCTTTGGTAACGGGACGCGTCACACTGCCAGCGATATGGAAAATCTCCCTCGATTGCCCGCCTTGACCGCACAGTTTCACACCTGCGCGGACAACTCTGTGGCCCAAGGGTTATCTAGAGAATTGGGCTATTTTTGGCTGCGCCGCTTGGGCCACGCAAAACGACGCAGGCCCGGAGGTGATCACGGGGGCTGCAAATACTCAGGTTCTCGCCGTGAAGATTAGAGTTGGTAGCGGATCTGGTCGGTCCAGAAGCGCTCCAGCCGAATCAGCGCCTTGTTCAGCGTCTCGAGGTCGTCGGCGCCGATGCCGCCCACCTGCTGTAACGACTTTAGCTGCCGCCCGTAGAGCCCATTCACCACCTTACACACCTCCCGCCCTTTCTCGGTGAGGCGCACCCTGACCGACCGGCGGTCGTTGGTTGAACGCTGATGGTGGATATAGCCGGCATCGACCAGCTTCCTTAGATTGTACGAGACGTTGGAGCCGAGATAGAGACCGCGGCTCGTGAGCTCGCCGGCCGTCAACTCGGCGTCGCCGATGTTGAACAGCAGCAAAGCCTGCACGCTGTTGACGTCGGAACGGCCCAAGCGTTCGAACTCGTCTTTGATAACATCAAGAAGCAATCGGTGAAGCCGCTCGACAAGCTTCAAGGAAACAAGATAGCGCCCCTTGAGATCTTCTGACTCAGTCGCGCCCGCATGCGTCCCTTTATTCAGGACTACACTCATCGCCTACCCTCATTAGTTGTTGTTAGTCCTCAACTTGGCGACGACTATAGGAGCGGCGCGCTAAAATCCGCTTAAGCGGCACGCTTAAGATTGGGTGAAATTCTAGGATTAAGTTTCAGTGATGTTATTGCGCGTTTGAACAGAGTCTCAGAGACCTGGCGTAAGCTCTTCAAGCTCGAGCTCATTCTCGACCGGCGTGCCGAACATGCGCTCGATCGATTCGTCGCCTACTGCGGCGAGACTTGCGGGTTGCCAAACCGGTGCGCGCCCGCCGCCGGCGATTCGGGTAGCGATCCCCTCGCGGTAATCGTGAGTCTCGATGAGGTGCGAGGCGAGACGAAATTCGAGCTTGAGGGCGCTCAGAAGATCGAGCGACTTGCCGCGCTGCATCTGTCCCAAGGCGACTTTGAGGGACGTGGGCGACTTCTTGCGCAACTCGGCCGCCGTCTCGCGCGCAAATGTTTTGTGCTCGCCGGTTTCTGCGTCGAGCTGCTCTAAGATCGCTTCGACCGAGGACCCAGAGAAGGCGCGATTGATAAGCGGCGTGTGGCGCACGAGCTCGCCCTCACCCGGATCGCGATGAAGCCCATCGAGCAATCGGTCAATTGGATGATTGTCACGCAGCGCATCTTTGATCACGCCGAAATGCGCTGATGGAACGCAGTGGCTCACGAGGCGCTGGCGATAAGCCTCAGCCGGGCCGATGATGCTTCCGGTCAGCGCGAGATAGACTCCGGTCCATCCGAGCAGACGCGGCAGAAAATAGGTGCTGGCGCCGTCGGGGAGAAAACCGATGCCGACTTGTGGCATGCCAAAGCGATAGCCCTCCCCGGCAATACAATGCGTGCCATGCAGCGTGATGCCGACTCCGCCACCGAGCACGAGTCCATTGATGAGAGGAAGATTAGGCCTGATGAATTTCTCGAGCACCCACACATGCGTATACGCCGCGCGGTAGAATTCCTTGATTGCGCCGAGCTTCCCTTGCTCAAGCCACTCATGCAGGACTTTGAGATCGCCGCCGCTCGAGAACACCGTGGGGTGGCTCGACTGCATGAACACGCCATAAATATGCGGCGACGGAGCCCAGCGGCGGTAATGCTCGCTAAGAGCCTCGAACATTTCGAGCGTTAGCGCGTTTAACCGAGACGGTCGGCGGAGCGTCACCACGCCGGCGCGATCGATTTCCTCAAAGGTGATGCCGAGCGCTTCCGACACCATTAACGACTCTTGCTCGAACTTTTGCAAATGACGCCTCCCCTGGGCTGGCCCTGACAAGGCCTGCTCTGTCTTGAAAGGGCCCGCGGGCAGCTAGCACCCAATCGGGCAAATCACAAGCTTTGCAAGGAAAAGACTAAGGGCCGCATGATGTTTCGACCGATCGCCATCCTTGCGTTCGTCTGCCTTGTGGCATTCGTCGTCTATGCAAAGGCTGGGGGCGCAGGAGTTCCGCTGCCAGAGCGTAATCCTTTGCGGCCACAAGGAGCCGCGGCCAAGGCTCCGGTGCTGCCTGGCGATCAGCCGACAGTTCCGTGGACCGATCAGGAGATCGCGGATGCCAGGGCTGCATGCGCAAAGGCACTCTCAGGTCTTGCGATTGAGTACGAGCCGCTCCAGCCCGTCAAGCACGGCATCTGCGGTGCGCCGGCGCCGATCCTCGTCAGGTCGATCGGCAGCGACCCTAAGGTCGAGATCGATCCGCCAGCTACCGTTACGTGTCCGCTTGCTGCTGCGCTCAGCAAATGGCTGAGCAAGACGGTGCAACCCGAGGCCAAGGCGGTGCTCTCGACGGAAGTGGTCAAGCTGCGTAACGCCACGTCCTATTCGTGCCGCAACCGCTATGGCGGCGCCAACACGCCGTTAAGCGAGCATGCGCTCGCCAACGCGCTCGATGTGTCGGAGTTCGTGTTCGCCTCGGGCGAGCATATCACCGTGCTTGGGAGCTGGCCGCGGCTCGTGACGACCCCGGCCCCTCCTCCGGCCAATCCTCGTCGCGTTGCCGTGGCGAGCGCGCCGGTCAAGCCGGTGTCTCAGGTCCGACCAGCCGACGCACATGTGCGCCAAGTCGCCAAGATCAGGCTTGCGGAGGCGAAGATAAATCCCTTCGTCGCGCCGACCACCGTGATGATGGATGCAAAAACGAATCCCTTCGTGCTTCCCACGGCAGCCGCCGAAGAGCCGCCGCCGTCCCCGGCCCCCCAGATAATGCCTCCTGAACACGCCGCTCCCGAAACGCAGTCGGCGCACGATGCGCGGAGCGAGTTCGTGAGGATGGTGCATGACGACGCCTGCCACACCTTCGGCACCGTGCTTGGGCCAGAGGCCAACGAGGCGCATAAGAACCATTTTCATCTGGACATGAAGGCGAGGCACCACGCCGCCGTCTGCGACTAAGGCAACAAGCGTAAACCGCCTTTTCGCAGGCTGTTGGCGCCCTCCGCGCCGGAGTGCTAGCTTGCGCGCGCCAGCAAAGTGATAGCTATAGCGCGATGGCTTCTGCCAAGGACAAGACGGTCTCCCTACGCACCGAACGGGTGAAGCGCGCACGCGCCAAGGCGCCGGGCGCGACACAGCCCGGCTTTCCGCAGACCCGGCTCAGGAGGAACCGCAGGGCCGACTGGTCGCGCCGTTTGGTGCGGGGTGCGACGCTCACCGTTGACGACCTGATTTGGCCGATTTTCGTGATCGAAGGCGAGCGCGTCCGCTCTACGGTCGAGGCGATGCCCGGCGTCGAGCGTCTGTCGATAGACCTCGCGATCAGCGCCGCGGAAGAGGCAGCTTCGCTCGGAATCCCGGCGATCGCGCTTTTTCCCTACACAGAAGCCTCGCTGCGCAACAAGGAGGCGAGCGAGGCGCTCAATCCCGGCAATCTCGTCTGCCGCGCGGTGCGCGCGATTAAAGCAAAGGTGCCCGACATTGGCATCATCTGCGACGTTGCGCTCGATCCTTATACGAGCCACGGCCATGACGGGCTCTTGATCGACGGCGAGATCGATAACGACCGCACCGTCGAGGCTCTGATCGCGCAGGCCATCGTCCAGACCGAGGCCGGCTGCGACATCCTCGCACCGTCGGACATGATGGACGGGCGGATCGGCGCGATCAGGGCTGCGCTCGAGGAGGCTGGCTTCACCAACACCCAGCTCCTCGCTTATGCCGCGAAATATTCCTCCGCCTTCTACGGGCCGTTCCGCGATGCGGTCGGCTCGGGCGCGCGGCTCCGCGGCGACAAGCTCACCTATCAGATGGATCCTGCCAACGGCGCAGAGGCTCTGCGCGAGGTCGCGCTCGACATCACCGAGGGGGCAGACATGGTCATGGTCAAGCCGGGGCTTGCCTATCTCGACATCGTGTGGCGGGTGAAGACGGCCTTCAACGTGCCGACCTTCGTCTACCAGACCTCCGGTGAGTATTCGATGCTCGCGGCAGCGGCCGATCGCGGCTGGCTCGACCGCGGCCGCGTCATTCTTGAAAGCCTTATCGCCTGCAAACGAGCCGGTGCCGACGCGGTATTCACCTATTTCGCGCTCGAAGCCGCGAAGCTGCTCAAGGCGGACTGATTGCGTAAGCAGCGGCTCTGTACAGCACCGCTAGTCCGTCGTTTTCCAACTGCGCATGATCAGGATGCCGCTGGTCGCCAGTCTTTCGGCCTTGACCGAGTGGCCGACGAGTTTGTCGAGCGTCGGGTCCGCGAATGGATTGCCCTCCTCGCGTTGCAGGACGTACTTCTCGCCACATTGATCGGCTTGGCCGTTCCACGTTTCGGGACCATAGGCAAAGTTGCTGCCGAGGAAGCCAAGCGCTCCTGCCGTGAGATAGGCGATGCAGACTGGATCGGGGATTCCCCGCAGCGAGGGATCGTAAAGTCGCGTGCCGTAACAACATTCGGCGGCGACGACGGTGCCCGGAACGCTTTTCTTTGTCACCTGCGTGCTCCTCATCGAAATTGGGCGCCCTTCTGACCGTAGAACTCGGGGCGTTGGGATGAGCCGT
>Ga0182032_10001370_pt1 | contig 10872 bp, 10 predicted proteins | sample tim00Cox00000000_FD_125970 | JGI IMG/M metagenome (GOLD analysis project Ga0182032, IMG submission 125970) | Lab enrichment of tropical soil microbial communities from Luquillo Experimental Forest, Puerto Rico - timezero.00C.oxic.00.000.000 | ecosystem: Environmental > Terrestrial > Soil >... | reverse complement strand
GCACCCGCCTCAACAGCCTGATCGCCGAACGGCTCGATATCACCGGCATCGCCGACGCGCTCAACCTGCTGTTCGCGGTGTTCGCCGAGGCACGCCTTCCCGATGAAGGTTTTGTCGACTTTTGCCAGCGCCTCGGCCGTGACAAGCTGGCCCAGGCGCTCGCCGCGGTGATAAAAGGCGTCGCGTGATCGCCTTCCAATCACGATCGATTCGGCGCGTGCGGATCGCGCTGGTCGGCAACGGTGAGGCCGCCCGATCGGCCTGCCGCAGCTGCCGCAGAACCTTGCCATGGGCCCGTTCTCGAAGCTATAAGTTGGGCAGGGAACCGGCAGAGCCGAGCCGCACCGGGAGCAAAAGCGCAGCCTCGCCGGGCTTTCGGCCATGCAATTTGGACAGAGCATTGGGCCCTCGAGGCGGCGCGAACCGAGCCGGCTCAAGCATAATTGAAAAGCGGTGTTGTTAGAAGCTTGAGGCGACACGCCGGCGGGCTCGTTCTTGACGACAGCAGGTAAGAGAGCGTGCCAGAACTTTGGGCCTCGGTCCGCTGGCGTCGATGTCAAATCCACACGCTTGACGGCGCAGACCGTCCAAGTCGCGGCGCCAGCCGATTTGTTGGTGGATAATGCCGATACGGAAGGCACCCCGTCGGGATTTCTGGATATGCACCTTCGCGACGGATTAGCCGCGGTAGCAGCTCTTCCGCAGTTGAAGGTAACGCGGCTCTGCGCAGCCAGCGAATGTACCTCAGCGCTGATCCGGAGAGGAAGTCCCGCAAAGGGATCGACGCGATATGGTTACGTTACAAAAGGCTCTGGGCGATGGCAACTGGGGCTCAAGTGATGTGTTGAATCACCAGGCGAGAACCACGAGGTTCACGATCACTCGAAACGCCGCATTGGTCACTCGTGCGCATGCGGACAATGGAAGAGCACCCCGACGCGGTCCAATGCTGGGCCCATAAGCACGCGCCGCCGCAACGGACTTGGCGTTGCTTCGGTAAGGCACGGTTCCTGCAACAGCGGCGTGGGATCCGTCATCCAAAAGAGGGACGCTGATGCCGAAACAGCAGGCGAGCGAGACCGAAGACAAAGACCTGCCGCTGCGCGAGGATATCCGGCTGCTCGGCCGAATACTTGGCGACACAGTGCGCGAGCAAAGCGGTGAGGCTGTCTTCGACACCGTCGAGCACATTCGGCAAAACTCGGTTCGCTTTCGTCGAGACGAGAATGTTACGGCGCGCCGCGATTTGGAAGCGACGCTGAACAATCTGCCACCTAGCGAGGCACTTCAGATTATTCGCGCCTTCGGCTTTTTTTCGCATCTCGCCAATATCGCCGAGGATCAACACCACATCCGGCGCACCCGCGCGCATGCCTTGGCCGACTCGGCGCCTCGCGATGGCACGATGGCCCATGCGCTCGGCCGCGCGCGCAGGGCCGGCATACCGCCCGCGCGCCTTGCTACCTTCTTTGCCAATGCCGTGGTCGTGCCGGTGCTAACCGCACATCCGACGGAAGTGCGGCGCAAGAGCGCAATTGATCGTGAAATGGAAATCGCCAACCTCTTGGCCCAACGCGATCGGCCCTCGTTGACTGTGATTGAGCTCAGAGCAAATGAGGCGGCGCTTCGCCGAGCGGTCCTCACGTTGTGGCAGACAAATCCGCTTCGTGGGACACGCTTGCGCGTGATAGACGAGGTGGCCAACGGCCTCTCCTACTATGACTATACATTCCTATCGGAGCTGCCACGGTTTTATGCCGATCTCGAAGAGGAACTCGCAGCCGCCGACGTGGCACTCGCGGATAGCCTCCCCTCCTTCCTGCGCATAGGCAGCTGGATCGGCAGCGATCGCGACGGGAACCCGTTTGTTACGGAGGAAGTATTGCGCGCGGCCTTGCAGGCGCAGAGCAGCCGCGCTCTGAGATACTATCTCGACGAACTGCATCTACTCGGCGCTGAGCTGTCTCTTGACAGTCGGCTAGTCCACATTTCGGATGCGCTTGCGACGCTCGCCGAGCGGTCGTCCGACCGCTCTGCCAACCGCCAACACGAGCCGTACCGGCGGGCGATCACCGGGATCTACGCGCGGCTCGCTGCGACAGCGCGGATACTCGATGATATTGAAACCTTGCAGCCTGCGGTCGGCGATGATCCTCCCTACAGCGACAGCGAAGAATTGCTCGCCGATCTTGCGACCCTCGACGCTCGCTCGTCGCCAACGGTTCCGGGATCCTGGCCAGGGGCCGTCTGAAGAATTTGCGCCGCGCCGTCGACGCCTTTGGTTTTCATCTCGCGGCGCTCGATTTGCGCCAGAACTCCGAAGTGCACGAGCGCACGGTTGGCGAGATGCTGAGTCTCGTGCAAACGGACCTCGAATACGGTGCTCTTGACGAGCCTGAACGCATCGGATTGCTGCTCGCGGAGCTAAGGACGGCACGCCCGTTAGCTTCTCCCTTTCTCTCCTATTCGGCCGAGACCCAGGGCGAACTTGCGATCCTGCGCGCAACGGCCGAGGCGCATCGCAGATACGGGCAGGCGTCGGTCCCGCACTATGTGATCTCCAAGACAACCGGCGTCTCCGACCTTCTCGAAACCGCCGTCCTGCTGAAAGAAGTCGGTCTATTGCGGCCCCGCGAGGGAGAACTCGATCTCGATATCGTTCCGCTATTCGAAACGATCGAGGATCTACGCAATTGCGGCAGCGTAATGGACGAAGTGTTGGGCCTGCCCGAATACGCACATTTGCTTGAAAGCCGCGGCCACGTACAGGAGGTAATGCTCGGCTACTCCGACAGCAACAAGGATGGCGGTTTCCTGACCTCGGGTTGGGAGCTTTACAAGGCGCAGATCGCGTTGATCGAGGTGTTCCGGCGTCACGATGTCGGGCTGCGCCTGTTCCATGGCCGCGGCGGCTCGGTCGGCCGCGGTGGGGGGCCCAGCTACCAAGCGATCCTTGCCCAACCTGTCGGGGCCGTCCAGGGTTCGATTCGAATAACCGAGCAGGGCGAGGTCATTGCCAGTAAGTATTCGAACGCTGAGCTTGGCCGACGCAATCTCGAGATCCTCGCGGCCGCGACGCTGGAGGCGAGCCTGCTGCAACCGGAAACAGCCGTTCCGCGACCCGAATATTTTGCCGCTATGGAGTACCTCTCTAACCAGGCCTATCGCGCCTACCGCAGCCTCGTCTATGAAACCGACGGCTTCGACCGCTTCTTCCACGAGTCGACAGTGATAGGCGAGATCGCCAACCTCAATATCGGCAGCCGTCCATCCTCGCGAACAGCTTCAGCAGGGATCGAGGTTCTGCGGGCGATCCCGTGGGTATTCAGCTGGGCGCAGTGTCGGCTTATGCTGCCGGGCTGGTACGGTTTCGGTAGCGCGGTCAACGCGTGGCTCGAGGCGCAGCCAGCTCACGGCATGACCATCTTGCAAGCGATGTATCGCGAGTGGCCATTCTTCCAGATGCTGCTGTCGAATATGGACATGGTGCTTGCCAAGAGCGACATCGCGATCGCCTCGCGGTACGCCGAGCTAGTTTCCGACATCAATCTGCGCGACCGTGTGTTTTCCCGATTACGGCGGGAATGGCAGGGTGTAGTCAATGGATTGCTGACAATTATGCGACAAGAGACCTTGCTTGAAGGAAACCCACTTTTGGCGAGCTCGATCCGTAACCGCTTTCCCTATCTCGATCCGCTCAATCACATGCAGATCGAGCTGCTGAAGCGTTATCGCGCCGGCGACAGAGACCAGAATGTCGTCAACGGTATTCACCTGACGATCAACGGCATCGCCGCCGGATTGCGCAACAGCGGATAGGTGAGGCCTAACGACATGGACGAGATTGACCGGCGATATCCAAGGGAGCTGCCAGAATGAGTCCGCGATCCGCCACCCGGTCCGATGCAGATACCTGATTAGACGCCAAAAATTCTCTACTCACTCGCGTGGGGAACTTGACGACTAAGCAGCTATTTGCGGCCCCGGCGGAATGTCTGCAATTGGCAGGCACTGACCGGCTGTGTCGGCCTGTCCGTAAACACTTCCGTTGTTGGAGCTTGACCGGCCGTGCTGCGCCGCACGGCAGTACTTCTCAGCTTGCTGAGTGTTTACCGATAGGCCGGTTTCGTTGTCTATGCGCACGTCGCCCGGTCTGGTTCGAGTTCGCATCCATTGCTGGTGGTGGAGTTTCGGGTCGACCCGTCGTGTCGGGTGTAGTGAGGCGGTCATCAGATCCGGCAGCTAAGGTGATAGGTCAATCCCGAGCGTGCAAGAGGACCCGATCTTCAGCTTGCTCCCCCTGATCCCGACGGCCGCGCTACGTACTCCGGGTGACCCAAGCTTGCGCATCAGAGGCGCCATCGTCACGGAAAGCGCAAAGCACATCGCAATCACAAGGAAGGCATCCGCGAACGCTTGGACCTGAGCTTCCCGGTATGCAAGCAGCCAGAGCTTTTTGAGTGCAGCCGCCTGGCCGCTGACCGCATCACCCCAGACCTGGGTGTAGCGGGCCGCGATCTCGTGCAGCAGATTCATGAACTGTGCGTTTGCGGACGTCAGATGCTCGGCGACATGCAGGAAATGGAGATTGGTTCGGTCGTTGAGGATTGTGCCGCAGGCGGCAATGCCGATGGCGCCGCCCAGGCTGCGCATTAGCGAGAACAGGCCGCTGGCCGACTTCAGGCGATCGGGCGACAATCCGCCAAGGGTCAGCGTGACCGTCGACGGCGACGAAAAGGGCGAGGCGAGACCCCGGAACGCCAGTGGCAGCAGCATCTCCTCCCAGCCCCACTGATTCATCATGGATGTGAACAGCCACATGGACATTCCATAGCAGGCCAGGCCGAACATCAACAGCCAGCGCAAATCGACGCGATTGGCGAATACGCTGTAGATCGGAATCGTACACAGCTGAAACACACCCGCCGACAGGATTGCAACACCAATCTGCCAAGAGTCAAACCCGCGTACACTGCCCAGGAACGCCGGGATCAGATAAATCATGCTGAACTGGCCGACGCCGATCACAAAAGAGAACCAGCAGCCGAGAGCAAAGTTGCGGCTGGCAAACGCGCGCAAATCGACGACCGGGCGGCCAAAAGTCAGGCAGCGGATGATGAATCCAATGCCGGCAAGCCCCGAGATCCAAGCGCAGATCCTGGTAGTATCGTCGCCGAACCAGTCCCAGCGCGCTCCCTCTTCGAGAACATAATCCAGGCAACCGAGGGAGAGCGCCATCAGGACAATACCAAGATAGTCCGCGCCTTTGAGCAGCGTCAAGTCGGGCTTGTCGATCCGCACCAGGATTGGAACCAAGCCTGCTACCAGCATGCCGGGCACGATGTTCACGTAGAACAACCACTGCCACGACCAGCTATCGGTAATCCAGCCGCCTACGACCGGACCAACTGCCGGGGCCAAGCCGGCGGCGGCAGTGACGAAAGAGGCCGCGACGGCCTTCTGCCTGCCCGCGAAAAGGATGACGGAGGCGGTGTAAGCCGTCGGAATCATCGAGCCGCCGAAGAAGCCTTGGAGGGCGCGGAACACAATCATCGATCGCAGGTCCCACGCACCGCTGCAGAGTAGGCTCGCCACCGTGAACCCGACGGCCGAGGCGGCAACCAGCCAGCGTGTCGACATGACGCGGCTCAGCCAGCCGGAGAGGGGGATTACGATGATCTCTGCGATCAGATAGGACGTCTGAACCCAGCTCAATTCGTCCTGACTGGCCGACAGGCCGCCGCCAATCTGTTGAATTGACGCCGACACGATCTGGATGTCGAGAAAGGCGATAAAACATCCCAGACACATTAGCCCGAATCCGAGCGCCTTTCCGCGAGTCGAAAGCTGAGCGGCAGACCAGTGGGCCGACATCGAGGCCTCGGGATTGGGTGCGGCGGCATTGGTCGAGGTGGCGATACTCATCGCCGAGCATCAAGGGGTATAACGTCCGGCCACGTCCGGCCGGCCGTCCACGTAGACCACAACCGACAGACCCGGCCGCAATCTTCCGAATTCGGCAGCATCACCTTCGAGCCGGATGCGAACGGGCACACGCTGCACGATCTTGGTGAAGTTACCGGTGGCGTTCTCGGGCGGGATAATGCTGAACTGCGCGCCCGTCGCCGGCGCAAGGCTCGCGACGCGCCCATGAAAGCTGACGCCCGGCAGCACGTCGGCAATGACCTCGGCTGGTTGGCCCACACGCACGCGCGCCAGCTGGCTTTCCTTGAAATTGGCGTCGACCCATAGAGCGGATGCCGGCACAATCGCCAAGAGCTGACTTCCTACCGTCGCATAGGCGCCGGCGCGGGCGCTTCGGTTGCCGACGACACCGTCGATCGGCGCACGGATCTCCGTGTAGCCGAGGTTGAGCCGCGCAAGGTCGCGATCTGCTGCGGCCTGATCGAGGGCCGCCTGGGTCTGTTGCTTCTCCGCGTCGACGACGCTGAGTCGACGCTCGGCTGCATCCAGCGCGGCCCGCGCCTTGCGGTCCGCGGCCTGTGCTTTCTCGTAGTCGGCATCGGCTTGCTGGAACCGCTGAAGTGAAGCGAACCGATTGTCGCTCAGCGTCCGGTAGCGATCGACGTCGCTTTTGGTACGAGCCAGTTCGGCGGTCGTAGCGGCGATGTCGGCGGAGGCCTGTTCGATCACCGCTTCCTGCAAGCGCCGTTTGGCGTCGAGGTTCGCGAGGGTTGCCTGCTGGACAGCAACGCTCGCTTCAGCGTGCGCAAGCTGCGCGCGGTAATCGCGATCGTCGATTTTTACCAGCAGATCGCCCGCTTTGACGGACTGGTTGTCGACGACGGGGACCCTCTCGATAAAGCCCGCCACCCGTGACGACAGCGCGGTGACCTCACCCCCAATGTACGCATCATCCGTCGATTCAATGAACCGGCCGGTGGTCCACCAATACCAACCGAGCCAAGCCACAGCGCCGACCAACGTGGCGCCGGCGACCACCAAAAGAAGGCGTTTCCCCGACACCCCCTGTGATCGCCTGGCGATATCGTCAGGGGTGTGCACAACCCGGATCGCGCCATCCAACTCATGCGTCGCCATGCCCCGTCTCAATCGCACCTCGATCACGGCAACGTCTTCCAGTCAAACGAGCTACCTTGGCCGGAGCGTTGCAAGGCGCGGCAAATTTTCCTGGCAGGCCCGGGCCTATTGAGAAAGCATAGCTTTCCTCCCGCGTTTCTAATGTGAAACAGTTCACACTCGTAAAAATAATTGCACCGCGACGTCCGAACGGGACAACCATGGTGTGCTGACCCTTCGGCACATGCGCCAGGGCATTGCGCATCCAATGCACGCGGCAGCGCTGCCAGCTGGCGCCGAGGACGCGGCTGATCGCATAGCGCAGACCCTCATGGGCGTCGGAAATGACCAGTTTGACGCCTTTGAGGCCACGCTTGACCAGGCCCTTCAGGACAGCCGACCAGAACGGCTCGGCCTCCGAGGGGACCGATGCCGAGCCCGACGATCTCGCGTCGACCTTCGGTCGACCGGGACGATGAGGAGATCTTCGACCGTCGTCTGGATGAAACACAGCGCCGCATCAGGAGACTCGACGAGCGAATTGTCCGCACCGTCGCGACCTCGACACACGGCCTCCTGGCTCAGCTCCGCCTTCTCGCTGCATTTTACGAAGAAAGTGCCAACGGCGCTGGTCGGCGAGGCTCTTTATTGATCCAGGCCATTGCCGAGGGCGTTACACAGCTTGAGGCGAGGAGATCACGGTCGCCAACGATTTCGACTGGGCTAGGGACATCGGCCGGCACCGCTGGGCGCTAATCGTAGCCGGGGTGCCGCGGGGCTATCCGCGGCGGGCTTTTGGTACAGGTCGCTCGCTCGCAGACCTTCGGCGGCGGTAGGGGATCGGAGCCCTGCCTTTGCTGGTGCTTTAACCGCTAATACAGGTCCGACCAGTACCTTTCCTGGGGATGACCCCCGAAATCGATATCTGGCGCGTCGCCAACCTGATGCTCAAGCGCTATGGAGATCAGGCCGAGGTGGAAAGCGCGATACGGACGCAAGAACTTGCCGCGAATGGCGACAGTGCCGGCGCGCGGCAGTCTGGCGACGGATCACTGATGCAATTGGGGAGCTTGTGAACACGACACCTCCCGGACCCGTACACTAACGGCGCCGTGAATCAAATGCTTTCAGTGCTTGGTTTGGGTTTGGTGATTTTGCCTGTTCCGCCACAGCGGTCGCAAAGGCGCGGGAAGACTTCGAGCCATTTGCGGTGATCCTCGTCCTCCGCGCGCTGAAGGACGCCTCTACCTTCGCAATCGGCACATTCAGTCGCCAGCTCCGCCATTACTCACCCATGCGACCTTCTGTCTCTCTCTGCGACAGCGGCCTCGATGGCGGCGGCGATTTTTACGATCAGGGCCATCTTTGGAGCGGGGCTAAGGTCCAGGGTGGCGCCCATCTCCTCAGCAAACATCACTTCTGCGGCTTCTATCGCCTCGGCGGCGCGGTCGGCGGCGGTCTTCACGGCGTGCCGCTCGGGCGCCATCCGGCTAGAGCGAACGATCCGGAGTGCCGCCAGATGATTCTGTCATCGTAGAGAGCGGGTTCGATTTTGCCCGCCGACTCTTTCCTGGAGGGAGGTGGATTCGAACGATTGGTCCCGCGAAGGCGGCCATCGTGTGAATCAGCATCGAACCAAGACCCCGGAGGATTTCTGCGCTATCCCTTTAATCCGTCACTCAGAATCACTGCACGGTGGGTCCCCGTTTGGCGGCGATCGGGACCCCATCTCGGACGCGAATTTGCAAGCCAGCTGAAATACCCGGGTTGAGCGCAGGGGTCAGCGTGGTTTGCCGTGGGAAAGGAGCGCGCGGATCGAGCTCAGATACGTGGCCTTCGGACGCGAGCGCTCTGGCCTCCACTCGGCGTCGGTGACCCCCATGGCCCGATATGCTCCGTCGAATTCCTCTCCGAGCAGCTCCTGATCGCCGCAGTGACCACCCTGTTGCCCGGCTGAAACCGATCCCGCACACTTTGAACTCTTCTATTAATGGCCCAATGCCGGGAAGTTAGAGATGGTGTCCGCCAGGGGAAGCTCGTCGGTTCGTGGGCCCAACGTCGGATCGGTCAACACCCCGTTGGGAGTCGCGAAACCGGTCAGCGTGAAGCTGTCGATCTCCCACGGCACCTGGTCGGCGGTGAGCGGCAGAGGCCCGCGCTGTAGCTGGAAGTGGAGGTGTGCCTCGCTCGTGTTCCCGGAGTTTCCAACCCGACCGATCTCCCGGCCCTTCTTGACCCTCTCGCCGACCCTAACGGTCGCCGAGTTCATCTTCATGTGCCCGTACGTAGCGAAGATGCCGTGGGCCAGATCGAGAACGATCGTATTGCCGGTGAGCTGGTCAAAAGGGATCCCCGAGGGCAATGCGCCTGGTGGAGTTTCTGGCTTGTCCGACACCACGCTCACGACAGTGCCGTTGGCGACCGCGATGATCGGTTGGCCGAACGCCAGATAACTCTCGTTCTTCGACGGGTCGCCCTTGACGGCAGAGAGCGGCTTTACCGACGGATCAAGGCGGATCCAGTCGACCGCGAACCGCTCGCCGCCGTTGAGACGGCCGCCGATCGGCAGAACCACGTTGCCGTGCGCGTTGAGGGTGCAGCAGCCGTTGCTCGCCAACCAGCCATCGCCGGTCAGCGGAGGCCCGATAACGATCGGTCGGAGCTTGCTCGTGGTCACGAGGCCGCCGATCTCGGTTATCTGGTTCGGGTATAGGCTGGCGGTTCCGCCCTGGTCGGAGCCCACCGGACCGAAGGTGGCAAAGATGCGATGGGTCACCGAAGCCGGTACGGCGTCACGGGTGGCGTACACATCATCGAGGACGAGGATCAATGTTCTCCCCGCCGGGATCTCGGTGACGGGTGCCGGGGACACCGGATAGTCCGCTGTCAGCAGCGATCGGGCGACGACCTCGTTGTGCGACAAGGTTGAGATGACCGCTCCGCTCTCGTTGCCCTTTAAAGTCTCGACCCTGGCGAGCGTCGCAGCCCGAGGTGCGTCGTTGAACACCGACAGCTCGTAGTGAACGTGGAACTTGCCGTCGGAACCCTTAACGGGAATGGGGTCGGGCGCAACAGCCGTGATGATCAATGGAGAAAGCTGATCGCGCTGGACATGTTGATAACCGGGGACAACACCAGACACGGTAGTGCCGGCCGTCTGGGCCGTGGAACTGGACGTCGATGGGCACGCGACGACGAAGAGCGCCACCCCGACGACGGTCATGCTGCGGTGCTCACGTCGTCGTCTCGATCGAAATCGTCCGAGTGACCTGTCCAAATCTTGCTCCCAGTTGCTCGCGCGGTTGTCCGTCTCGTTGCGCCCACGGGAACTGAAGCCTTGCCGAGAATACCCAGCGGGCATGACCACAGCTTGTGACCGTATTTTACGAGTAACCGCAACCTACCCTGTGCTCGGCTACGACCGCACAACGCTCGACAAATTGTGCTGGGCCAAGGTCGTACCTTATACCAACCTGATGGACCATCGACCTGTCTGCGCATTGAACGAAACCGCTTCGCAGTAGGGGCTGACGCCGAGGTTCGCTGTCTGAGAGGGTTCGTCGGGTCGATCGCTGAGTTCGAGCGCGAGATCATGCTGGAGCGCCAGCGGGAAGGGGTCGCCGCGGCGAAGGCCGAGGGCAAGTACAAGGGGCGGGCGCCGACAGCGCGGGCCAAAGCCACCGAAATGCGCTCGCTCTCAGCGGAGGGCCCGGGCAAGGCCGAGATTGCCCGCCGGCTGGGCGTTGGTGAGCGATCGGTTTATCGGATGCTGGCGGGGCTGAGCTGAGGGGCAGTGCCGCCGGAAGCGCGCAGCTGGGAGCCGCCGCGGGG